>Ga0308309_10001095_pt1 | contig 16115 bp, 13 predicted proteins | sample HubBroMetageWFT5_FD_192491 | JGI IMG/M metagenome (GOLD analysis project Ga0308309, IMG submission 192491) | Warmed and freeze-thawed soil microbial communities from the Hubbard Brook experimental Forest, New Hampshire - Hubbard Brook CCASE Soil... | ecosystem: Environmental > Terrestrial >...
CGATTGCTGAGAGCGAGGGGGGATGGAAGCCCGTGGCGCCAAGCGCAATCGCGTTTGACCCGAAATACGCGATGCCTTCGGCGCTGGACGAAACCGGAATCCAGAAAGTTGTGCAGGGATTTGGCGCCGCGGCGCGGCGTGTGCTGGATGCGGGGTTTCAGGTAATTGAGATTCATGCGGCTCACGGTTATTTAGTTCACGAATTTCTCTCGCCTCTCAGCAACCAACGGACAGATTCGTACGGAGGCTCTTTCGAGAATCGCACGCGGTTGCTGCGCGAAGTGGTGAACGCGGTGCGGAAAGTTTGGCCGGAGACGAATCCGCTGTTTGTTAGAATTTCCGCGACGGATTGGGTGGAAGGCGGCTGGGACGTTGCGCAATCGGTGGAATTGGCGAAGCAGTTGGGTCCGCTCGGTGTGGATTTGATTGATTGCTCGTCGGGCGGGAACGTGCCGGGCGCGAAAATTCCCGTCGGACCGGGATACCAGGTGCCGTTTGCGGAGGAAGTCCGGCGGAAGGCGAATATTTTGACGGGCGCAGTGGGAATGATTACTTCGGCGGCGCAGGCGGATACTATCTTGCGCGAAGGGCAAGCCGATATCGTGCTGCTGGCGCGGGAATTTTTGCGGCAGCCTTATTGGCCGCTTGCTGCGGGGCGTGAACTCGAGGAAGAGATTGCATGGCCTGTGCAATACGTGCGCGCGGCGCCGCCTGGGACGCCCGCGCGGTAAATCCGGGTTAATAGGAAAAAGATCAGACCATCGGTTTCGTTGAAATTTCCGCGGGCGCCTGCGCTGGCGATGGGCTAGCGGCTGGAAAATCTTCGCGCGACGCCATTCATGAGTCCGCGCGCTTCGTCGAGCCCGAGCAGCAGGAGCGCCGCGAAATAAACCAGCCCATAAGGGGCAAGAACGACGACTGCAACGAGGGGATAGTAGGCGCTCGGGCGGCGGTCGAAAAGAATTGGCATGTGATGGCTGAAGAAATAGTGAACCGCATAGCCGGCCGCCGCGGCAACGAGCGCCGCTCCCCAAAGTTTCGCGAGGTAGTCGAGCGGCAAACCGGTGCGGCCGATGCGGCGATTGAGCGTGCGGCGCAGAAGATGGAACTCGACCCATGAAGCAATACCCGCGGAAATCGTAAGGCCGGCGGCGCCCCATCGAACTTCAATCCCAAGCATGGGCGGGAGCACAATCGCGCAGAGGTAGCCTAATCCCGTCGTCAGGGCGACGCGCACGATCGCGAAGATCAGCGGCGTGCGCGTATCGCGCAGCGCGTAGTAAGTGGACGAATAGAGGCGGCCAAGGGTGGAAGCGAGCAGGCCAACCGTGGACCCCGCCAGAATTCCCCAGACGTAAATCACGTCGGCTTGTTTGAACTGGCCGGTGCGATAAATTGCGGCGACGATCACGTCGCCAAGAATTAAAAACGCGGCGACCGACGGAACCACGAACATGGCAATCTGGCGCAAGCCCGCGTTGAGGCGCTTGCGAAGCGCCGCCGCGACTTCTTCTTCGGTGCCGAGTGCGCCGGACATTTGAGGAAGCTCGGCTGCGGAAACCGACATTCCGAACAGGCTGACCGGAAGGGTGTAGAGCGTCTGCGCATACGAGAGGGCCGCGAGTGCCCCGTTGATTTGAATCAGGCTGGCGAGCCAGACGTCCACATAGGCGCTGATTTGAACAACACCGCGGCCGATGAACACAGGAAAGAAATTTCGGACGATGGTCTTTACATTTTCCGTTTGATAAGCCAGAGACAAACGGAGACCACCCAACAGGCGCAGTACGGTAGGCAACTGCACCAGAACCTGCAGCGCGCTTCCTGCCACCGAACCCCACGCCAGATGCACGGCCAGAAGGCTTTGCCCTTCGCGGCGCCCGAATGCGACGAGCGTGACGATCATCGCGATATTCCAAATCACCGGCGCCGTGTAGGAGAGAAAAAAACGCCGGTGACTGTTGAGCACGCCGAGGCACCAGGCGGAAAGTACGAGGAGGCCTGCGCCGGGAAAGAGGATTCTCACAAGGCGGATGGTCAACTCGCGCTTCTCGTCGTGAAATCCGGGGGCGATGAAATAAATCAGAATCGGAGTTGCGAAAACGCCCACCAGAACGATGATGGAAACGCAGAGGCCCAGGAGCCCTGCGACTGCGCCAGCCGTCCGGCGCGCTTCTTCCTCGTCTTTGTGCGCCAGAAGCTTGGCGTAGACGGGAATGAAGGAAGCGGAGAGGACCCCTTCGCCAAACATGTTTTGCAGAAAGTTGGGAATGCGGAACGCGGCTTTGAAGGCGTCGGCGACTCCGGAGTTGCCGAAATAGTGGGCGAAGACGCGTTCGCGGACGAGGCCGGCGATGCGGCTGAGGAAAATGCCGGCGCCGACGAGGAAGGCGTGGTTCCTCGATTCGCCCGCGGATACTTTCGGGTTTTCGGGGGGCGTCACGACGGGTTTGAAATCGTTTCGCGCATGAGATGGAATCGATTCATTACAAGAGGTGGACGCAGAGATGTCAACCTCGAATGTTGAAGATGTGTATGCTGCGTTCACATTTGGTTTCATGGCCGACGCAAAGCCGAGCGCCTGCAAAGTGTGGCGGCCTCTATACAGTCGGCGAATGCATAAATTTATTAAAATTGTCAGGTTATTGAATCGGCGGTCTTGACACGGGCCGCGGCCTGGTGAATGCTCTGCCGTTCATGACGACACAAAAGGCATCCAAGCTCGACAAGCTCTCGCGCACGAGCCTTGCTGAACTCATCGGCAAGCTCAGTCCGAAGCGACAGGAAATTATCCGGCCGGTAATGGAAAGCCCGCGGGAATTCGTGCTGCTGAGCGTGCGCGGTTTGGCGAAACGCCTGAACACGGATCCGGCCACCACAGTCCGCATCGTGCGTGCCATGGGATTCCCCGGATACAGGCAATTTCAAAGATATCTGCACGAGCTTTCGATCGCTCATGCCACGTCGTTTGACACGATGCGGGCAAGCGCGGTGCGCGATGCGAGCATCCCCGCACACGTCCGCGAGTCGCTCGAGCAGGACTCGCGAAACCTTCAGGCGTTGCGGAATAGTCTGGAATACAAGCGAACGGAAGCGCTTGCGCGCCGTGTATATCGCGCCAAGCGGATTCTGATTATCGCCGGAGACATGGCCACGTCGCTGGCGGCCTACCTGGAATACCACCTCATCATCCTCGGGTTTACACCGTTGACCGCGACGACGGCCGGGAGGATCGCTCACGCCTCGCGCAACGTGGGCCGCGAGGATTTGGTCTTCGCCTTGAGCTTCGGACGCGGATTACGCCAGACGGTAGAGGGAATGCAGCAAGCAAAGACGCGAGGAGCGCATTGCGTCGGGATTACGGACACCTTTGTATCGCCGGTGGCGCGATTCGCCGATGAGTGCTTTTTGGCTTCAGTAGGGACGCCGTCATTTGGCGCTTCCTATGTGGCGCCAATCGCCTTGCTCAATGTGATTCTGGTGGCATGCGCGAATTACCGGCGCGGGCGAACGCTTTCGTTGCTGAAACAGGCTGCCGATGAACAGCGCCTTGGATTCCGCTGGTATGATGCGTAGCCCCGACGAAAGCCGGCGAATGTTTCAAGGTTTTTGCTCGAGGACGGGATGCAGCGTGAGTTGACTATCCTTCCAGACTTCGAGGCTCCGTACCCATTCCTGCTTTCCCTGAGATTTCACTTCGATGCGGTGTGAACCGCTGGGCAGCCGGATCGTAGAGGGAGTCTGCCCGACAAATTTTCCATCAATGTAAATTTCTGCGCCGGATGGATCGGACGCGATCAATACACTGCCTGAGTCCTGCGCGGCGGGCAACGCGCCATTTGCGGGAGCAAGCACTGGGTGGGAGGGGTGCAACGGGCCTTCCTTGTTGATTGTTTCCACGGGATTCACGCCGAGGGGGGCCGGCTCCAACTTGATTTCGAAATGGCTCGATTTCAGCAGGAAATAATTCCCGTGATGGCGGCCATTGACGGACACCCATTCATAAGGGCCTTCGGTTAGCGTGACCTGCTGCGTCAAGTAACCCTCTTTCGAGACGCGTAGGGTCAGCGAATGTTCGAGCTTCGAGCCGAAGACGGTATGGGGCTTGTGGAAATATCCGCCGGGATAATCGATTTGATAGGGAGTGGTGCCCGCGACCGCGCCGTCCACTTCGAGCGTGGCGCCCGCGGGCGAGCTTGTGACCTTCAGGGTTTCTGCAAGCGCTTGCGTCGCGGGGAGGAAAATCCCAAGCAGCACGAGCGATGCATAGATACAGTGTCGCCTCGATAGGTGCATCGGAATCCTCCGAGGGAATTAGAAGATGAAAATCTCACCATTTGGCTGGATTGTCAATATTGGTGCAGAGAGCGAGCCGCCGAAAACTTCAAAAGTTGAATCCGCTGAGTTGGAATAAAAACTTCCGCGTTGCTGATGCAAATATTGCGCCCGCGAGTTTTGCCGGCGCGCCCTTAGTACTAAATTGCGCGATAAAAAAATAAAAAAACCGGCAACCCTTTTTGCGGCGCGAGCGTCAATTATATTGAGAGGCAGCGTTGGATGATTTTATTTTTCTGACGCGGCGCTCACCCACAGGAACTCTGCAGGCCTGCTCTGTTCGCCGCTGGGAATCCATAACCTAATCATAGGAGGTAGGGAGGAATGCGCATTCGTGCGAAATATCTGCTTGCGGGCTTGGGCGTGGCGATTCTTTCGCTTCCCGCTTTGGCCCACACGGAATCAACCGGGATGAATCTCACCGAAACCACAACCATCGGAAGCACGCAACTAAATCCAGGCGACTACGAATTCAAGTTGAAGGACGGCGCCTCAAAGGTGGAGGTGGAGCAGAACGGCCACGTGGTCGCAGAGGTTCCCTGCCAAAGGATTCAACTTTCCAGGAAATCGCTGAATTCCCAGGTGGTCATTACAGAAAACAAAATCACGGAAATCGATTTCAGCGGGAAAACTGAGGCGTTGCAGTTCCCCTGATTCAAGGAGGAAGTAAAAAGCAGGCGAGGGCGGGCATGCGTCCGCCCTCTTTTTTTTTGGCAGCCGGTCACTTCAAATATTCGGCCAGCCAATCTAAAAATGTTCTGTACCAGAGCTCGCTATTTTGCGGCTTCAGAACCCAGTGGCCTTCGTCGGGGAATATGACGAGCTTGGAGGGCACTCCCTGCCTTTGCAGCGCGGAGAAAAATTCGAGGTCCTGGGTGTAGGGCACGCGGAAATCGAGTTCGCCGCCGATGACGAGCGTTGGCGTCTTGAATTTGTCGAGCGCGCTTGCATATTCGCTTGGCGACCATTTTTTGTATATGTCGGGGCTTGCCCATGGGGCGCCGCCGAATTCCCACTCGTTGAACCAGAGCTCCTCGGTGGCGTACATCGCAGGCATATCGTACGGACCCGCATGGCTGATCAGGCATTTGAAGCGATCGGTGTGCGTGGCGATCCAGTCCACCATGTAGCCGCCGTAGGAACCGCCCGCGGCGGCGAGTTTCGTTGAGTCAATGAATGGATATTTTGCGATTGCGGCGTCCATGCCCTTCATAAGATCTTCGTAAACTTTCCCGCCCCAATCGCGGCTGATGTCCGCGGTGAATTTTTGTCCGTAGCCGGTGGAGCCGCGCGGATTAACCATCACGACCACGTAGCCCGCCGCGGCCATCACCTGCTGATTCCAGCGGTAACCCCACGCGTCTTCCCACGCGCCCTGCGGGCCGCCGTGAATCAGCAACAGCGTGGGATACTTCTTCGAAGCGTCGAAATCGGGCGGGCGGATCAAGAGCCCCTCGACTTGGGTGCTTTCCGCGCCCGCAAACCAGAAGGATTCCGCGACAGGCATTGCGAGCTTGGCAAGCAACGGTCCGTTCTGGTGGGTGAGCTGCCTTACGTTCTGGCCATCGCCATTCGCAACGAAGACTTCGGCCGGCATCGTAAGGCTGGTGCGCGTAAATGCGAGATACCTGCCGTTGCGGCTTAGATCGAATTCGGCGTTGGATCCATCGGGGATTACCGCGCGCGGCTTTTTGTTTGCGCCTGCTTCGACCGCATAGATGGGCATTTCGGCTTTCTCTTCGGACTGAAAATACAAACCGTCACTATCCGGCAGCCATTGAAATGCGCCAACACTTTCGTCGAAATTTTCTGTCACGTTGACCTGTTTCCCCGTCTTGCGATCGTAGAGCATCAGCCGCCAGCGGTCCGCTTCGTATCCCCCCAGCAACTGCGCGCGATAGGCAATCCATTTCCCATCGCGCGAATAGGCAGGGCCCCAATCGTTGCCGGGATTCGTGGTGATGCGCTTCGGTGCGGACGCGCCATCGGCGGGAACGGTGAAGAGGTCGCCGTTTGTGCTGAGCGCCGCGTCCTTATCCGTGTTCGCGGTGAAGCAGAGCTCTGCGTTATCCGGCGAAAATGCGATGGCATCAGGTTCGCCCATGTTAAAAGGCGGGACGTCGTAATCCGCGCCGGGCGTCAGATCGCGCGGCGTGCCGCCCTGGACAGATGCGACGAACAGATGGCTGCGCGTCCCGTCAGACCATGCCGTCCAATGACGGTAGAGAAGCTTTTCGTAGATGTGCGCCTTCACTTTGCTTTTTTCTTTTTCGGCGGCGCGCGCGCTATTGCAGGCATCGTCTTTGCAATCGGGATAGACGCCGGAGACGAAAGCCACAGATTTTCCGTCCGGGGACCATATCTCGTTGTCGGCGCCGGTTGAAAGGGAAGTGAGCTTCGTGGCCTCGCCGCCTTCGATGAGGATGATGTAAACCTGAGGCGCGCCATCGCGCGAGGAAAGGAATGCGATCTTCATGCCATCAGGAGACCATCGGGCGCGCTCGTCGCTTCCGCCGCGCGTCAATTGTCGCGCCGCGCCGCCCGCGGTCGGAACAACCCAGATGTTGCTCACGGCATGATTCGCGTCCAGGTCAGGCGTCGAGACGGTGTAGGTGATCCACTGGCCGTCGGGGGAGATTTGCGGGTCGCTCACCCGCTGCATGGAAATCAAGTCTTTGAATGTGACGGGGCGGCGGTCAGGGGTCTGTCCGTTTGCCACCAGCGCACAGGCGAGCAATGCGAATCCGATTCCGAATTTCCGCGCTCTGATTTTCATGAAGCCTCCGCAGGCAAAAGGATGTGACTCCCGGCACAAAGAAGTGTGATGATTGCACTTCCGGTTCTGATTTCCAAGCGGTACCATGTGCAGCTTGGGGACGCTTTCGCCAGGAATGAGTTCCTGGCGAGACGCCTGACTTGCAACGCCCCTTCCCCGTTTCCATCAAGATGATATTTGTCGCCAGCCTTGCGCTGGAATGGAGAGTGGCATGGAAGAAGCGCTGACAGTTCACCGCCTGCAGTTCGCCTTCACCATCACGTTTCATTATATTTTTCCGCAACTCACGATGGGCCTGGCCCTGCTGATTTTCGTCCTGAAGTCACTCGCGCTCAAGACGAAAAATGAACACTGGAATCGTGCGGCACACTTCTGGGGAAAGATATTCGGCGTTTCGTTTGCCATCGGCGTGGTGACGGGAATTCCAATGGAATTTCAGTTCGGCACGAACTGGTCGCAATTTTCGAAACTAGCCGGCGGAGTGATTGGCCAGACCCTTGCCATGGAGGGTGTGTTTTCCTTTTTTCTGGAATCGTCATTTCTAGGGCTGTTTCTTTTTGGCGAAAAGCGGTTGGGAGCCGTGGGTCACTGGTTCTCTTCGATGATGATGTTGGTGGGGTCGTGGCTATCGGGGTATTTAATCGTGGCAACCGATGCGTGGATGCAGCATCCGGTCGGCTACGCGATCGTTTCGGATCACTCTTTCGGGCTGCAAAGTTTCTGGGCGCTTCTGCTGAATCCGTGGGCGCTCTGGCAGTTTTCTCACACGATTCTCGGCGCCGTTCAGACGGGCAGCTTTACCATGGCCGCGATAGGCGCTTACTATTTGCTCTCGCGAGAACATGAGGAGTATGGCAAGACGTTTCTTCGAGTGGGAGTGTCCGTTGGATTGATTGCGGCAGTGTTGTCTCTATTTCCCACTGGCGACGGCCAGGGGCGCATGGTCTCGATTCATCAGCCCGCTACGCTCGCCGCGATGGAAGGATTGTTTCAGACGCAGCAGGGCGCGCCGCTGGCAATTCTGGGGCAGCCCGATGTGCAGCGACAGCGCCTAGACAATCCGTTGATTATTCCGGGAGCGCTGAGCTTCCTCACCTACAAGGCCTGGGCCGCGCAGGTCTACGGGCTTGACCACTTCGAGCGCGCGGACTGGCCGGACAACATCTCGCTGCTTTATTTCAGCTATCACATCATGATTGGGCTCGGAACAATTTTCATCGCCATCCAGGCGCTTTCGGCGCTGCTGTTGTGGCGGAAAAAATTGTTCCAAACGAAATTCATGCTCTGGATTTTGATGCTGGCGCTCCCGTTTCCTTTCATTGCCAACACGGCCGGATGGATCACGGCTGAGGTGGGGCGACAACCGTGGCTCATCTACGGCTTGATGCGCACGCGTGAAGGTGTATCACCGCTGGTCTCCGCGGGAAACGCGTGGTTCACGCTAATCGGCTTTCTCGGCATGTACACGGTGCTGGGAATACTTTTTCTTTTCCTGGTGTACCGCGAAATCGAACATGGGCCAGGCCCGGATCAAAATCCTTCCGCCGCCGCGCGCTCGTATGCGGCGGCAGGCTGAGGAGGCGCGCGATGGGGACCATCTGGTTCTGCCTGGTTGCGATCATGCTCGCGGGCTACGTGATTCTCGATGGCTTCGACATCGGCGCGGGCATCCTGCATCTTTGGGTTGCGCGCACAGACGTGGAGCGGCGCATCGTGCTGCGTTCGATTGGACCCGTCTGGAGCGGCAACGAAGTGTGGCTGCTTGCCGCGGGCGGGACACTCTATTTTGCGTTTCCCGCGCTTTATGCGGCGGCCTTCAGCGGATTTTATCTCCCTCTGATGATAGTTTTGTGGCTGCTGATTCTGCGCGGCTGCTCGCTGGAATTCCGCAACCACGTGGGCGGCCACATCTGGTCGGTGTTCTGGGACGCAGTCTTCGCTTTCTCGAGCATACTTCTCGCCATTTTCTATGGGGCTGCGCTGGGGAATGTGGTGCGAGGCGTTCCATTCAGCTCCGAGGGTAACTTTTTCGAGCCACTGTGGACAAATTTTCGGCCTCGCGGACAAACGGGCATTCTCGATTGGTACACGATACTGGTGGGCGTGGCGGCGCTGGCGACATTGGCGCTGCACGGCGCGACATGGCTTGCGTTTAAGACGGAGGGAGAATTAAACGCGCGATCGCGGCGATGCGCTTCCGTCGTATGGTGTGTGGTGGTGGCAGGCACGGTCGCTATCACCATCTCGAGCTTTCGGCTGCCGCCGTTTTTGTCCCTTAACTTTCGCGCACACCCCTGGGGATTTGTTTTTCCGGTGCTGGCGATCGTGGGGTTGCTAGGGACGAAATGGTTTCTGCGCGCGCACGCAGATGGGACGGCCTTTCTCTTCTCCAGCCTCTACATCGTAGGAATGCTGACCAGCGTGACGTTCAGTCTTTATCCGAATGTGCTTCCCTCGAGCATGAATCCATTTTCGGGGTTGAATATTGCGAACGCGAAGGCCGCGGATTATGGCTTGAAAATTGGACTGATCTGGTGGGTGATTGGAATGGCGCTCGTCGCCGTTTACACGATCTACACGTTCCGCAGCTTCGCGGGAAAAATCTCCGCGGAAGAAGATGAAGACGAGAAAGTTTACTGAGTGCCGCGCCGCTATTTGCGCAGTCCGATGAAAATCAGCAAGACGCCCGAAACCACCGCGCAGCCGCTCCACACCGGCGGGACTGTAAAGAACCGCTTCGATTCGAAGATCACCTTGTGATTTTCAATCTCGACTTCTGTTTTCTTCGCGGGCGTGGAAATTCGAGGATGAACCAATGCCGCCACGCCCGCCAGCAAAAGCAGCACTCCGATAAACGCAAGCAGTCCTTTCATCGCATCACCTCCGCCGTTCGACCGCGCTTTACTTCACCACCCAATTCGCAAGGGGGTGAATGATCTCGCTCAAATAATCCGGTTTGCTTTCGTCCCGCTCCAGATGCGGATAGCGCGGGCCGCCGTGATACTCCACCGAAAATGTCTGGTATTGCGCTCCATTGGCAACGATAAATTGCATGGGAGCAGACGACGATTTGCCCGCTTCGATCGCTTCCGCAAGCGATTCTGGTGAATACTGCTGCCCATCCACGGCCACGATTTTCACGCCGGGCCCGATTCCGCTCGCGTAGGCCGGCCCACCGTGGAGCACGTCAATCACGGTTCCCTCGTCACCGACCACCATGCCAATTGTAAGACTCTCGTCACGCAGCCTGCCGACAGCGGCTTGATTTTCCTCAATCTCATTTGGTTCGTCGTTGTAGACGATCTTCCAGCCGCTGTTTTCCACTGACTCGATGGGAGTCTTCGTGGAGGTTCCGTCCAAATGCGCGCGGAGGAATCCGCCCCAATCGTACGGCGCGATTCCATTGAGTCCTGCGACGACGTCTTCGAACGAATAGGTCTTCAACGCGGGTTCGCCCCCGGGCCCGCCGTGAAAGGCGCGGCAGAAATCATTCAAGGATTTTTTGTCGTTGGTCAGCCGCCGGATCGTAGAGTCCACATCGAGCCAAAGCAGCTCGCCCTCTTCGTAAAAATCGGTGCCCCGCCGCCAATTCGCCCAATCCGATCCGGCGTTGTAGAGGAAAGGAGCACCATCCGCCGTGTCCTGCAGCGGACGCCAATCGCGCCCGGGGCGGTGGTCATACGTGGAAGCGAGAAGCGCAAGCGCTTCGTGCGATTGAGCGGTATTCACCAGGCCGCTGCGTGCGGACAACACTTCGCCGAGATACTCGGTGAGCCCTTCGTAAACCCACAGAAGATCGTCCTTCATCGGCTGCTGATAATCCGGCGTGGCGAGTCCGGCAGGGCGGCGGAATTTTCCGTTCCACGAATGGACGAACTCGTGCGGCAACAGGCCGGCAAAACTGATGCGCTCGGCATCGTCAATCAGGCTGCGTTCAGACGCTCGGTCATCGCTCGATTCGTGATGCTCGAGGCCGAAATGCGCAACGTCGTCGCTGAGCGTGACCAGAAAATGATACCCGCGGTAATGACGCGTGCCGAAAAGCGCGCCCGCTTCGTCCACAAGCTGATGGAAATGCGCCTCCATATCGGCGGGCATGGCCAGCGCCGCGGCGCTGTCTGCGGCGATATCCATCTCGTGCGAAACATCCTGTCCGGGCGTGAGCTGAATCGCGCGGAAATATTTTCCCGCGATCACGGGCGAATCCACCAGAGTGTTGAGTGCCACGGGCGAGAATTCAATCGTGTCGCCTTCGCGCTTCGCTCCGGGAAGCGCCGTGCCGAATTTCCATCCCGCGGGCAGCCGCAGGCTGGGCTGAAACGTCAAATCGGTAATTGGGAAGCCTGACGGGTAGAGCAACACCGTATTCCAACTCAGCACATTGAGCGCAGCTGTAGCCGATGCACCCGCGGAAAAGCCGCTCGCGGGCGCCGAGAGAAGAAAATCAAAATTCGCTTCAAGGGTGCTTACGCCCTGCGGAATCTCCGTGCGAATCGTGAACATTTCCACCAGGTCGCGGCGCCACGGAATCGTCTTGCCCGCGGCCATCAGCTTTAACCCGGCAATCTGGATGATTGGCCCATCCGGCATGTGCTCGCCGGGAATCCATTCGGGATAGAAGAGGGTATAGGGCCCGGGCTTCACGGGAAATTCCATGTGGACGTGCAGAATTTTTTGCGGCGCCTGGGATGCATCCACGACCAGCCGAATCGGGCCCGGCGCAGTTTGTGCCGTGGCTGATCTGCCTCCCATCGAAATTACCGCTGCCAACACGATCACACCCATTCGGCACCGCGCAAAAATTCGAAACATCATTCCCCCTTTGAGTGTCGCGTCCGAATCAATAAATGATAGCTTTCGGTTACTGAAGTTTCGCTCCCAGCTGCGTGAGAAGGAAGCTCAGAATCTGTGTGTCCTCTTGAATGATTTTGGCCACGGGCCTTCCTTCGGAATGCCCCAGCTTGGTGTCGTAGAGGAGCAGGACGGGCTTGTCTCCACCCTGCGCTGCTTGCATGCGCGCCGTCATTTTTCGCGCGTGCAACGGAGCGACCCGTGTGTCGCTATCGCCCGTCAGAAAGAGGATGGCGGGATATTTCGTTCCCGGCACGACATGGTGGTATGGCGAGTAGGCATAAATATATGGGAACTGTCTGGCGTCTTCCGCGGAGCCGTACTCAGCAATCCACAATCGCGCAATCAGGAATTGTTGATAGCGCACCATGTCCAGAAGCGGATATCCGCAAAGAATAGCGCCAAACAAATCCGGCCTCTGCGTCATCGCCGCGCCCATAAGTAAGCCGCCGTTGCTGCGGCCCTCGATCGCGAGTTTGTCCGGTCGCGTGTAGCCGTTGTGCTCCAGCCATTCCGCCGCCGCGAAGAAATCGTCGAACACATTCTGCTTCTTCTCAAACATTCCAGCTTTATGCCAGGATGCGCCAAATTCACCGCCTCCGCGGAGATTGGGTACGGCGTAAACGCCGCCCCGCTCGACCCACACGATGGCATCCGGGCTGAACGTAGGCGTCAAACTAATGTCGAATCCGCCGTATGCGGTTAGCAGAGTCGGACGTGCGCCATCCGGCGTCATTCCTTTTTTGTAGAAGAGGAACATCGGAATGCGAGTCTTGTCTTTCGATTCGTACCAAATTTGTTTTGTTTCGAATGCATCGGGGTCAACCGGCGTCGACGGCTTGGCCCAGACGGTGAGAGTGCCTTTCGCCGAATCGTAGCGATAAATTGTCGAGGGCACGGCGAACGATTGGAACGAAAGGAAGCCCTCGTTGCTCGTCCAGTTGCCCTCGAACTGCCCAACCGTCCCCAGTTGCGGCAAGGGAATTTCGCCTGCGGGCTTTCCGTCGGGGCCAAACGCCTTCATCTCCGACGTTGCATTCCGCGCGTATGTGGCGACGATTTTCCCTCCAATCAATTGAAAGGACTCGAGCCTCACGGTTGACTCCGGCACGACTTCTTTCCAATTTTCTTCCGTGGGGTGTTCGACTGGAGCAGAAATAATTCGCCAGTTCGGCGCCTTGTAATTCGTCAGCATGTAAATCGTGTCGCCCGCCACTTGCTCTAGAAAGCAGGCATTTAATGTATTCACTACGGTATTGATCGGGCCGCGGTTCTTCAAATCCTGAATATAAATTTCTGACCTGTCGCAGGAGGCGCCGTAGCCGACGGTAATGGTCAGGTAGCGCCGGTCCTCCGACATGTTCAAGCCCAGGCCTTTATCCGGGCCAAGCCCTCTTTCAAAAATCTTCTCATCGTGATCGGCGCTGGTTCCCAGGGCGTGGTAAAAAGCGTGCGGCCCGCTGTGTTCCAGCGTCGAATAGTAGAAACCAGTCTTCTCCTTGTTGAACCGCAGCGAATCAATCCGATTGCGAGGCAGGATATCGCTGAGTTCCTGATGCGTGTCCGTGTTAATAATGTGAACCGTTACCTCATCCTCGCCGCCTTTGCGAATCCCGTACGCCACAAGTTTTCCATCCTCCGAGATTCCATGAAAATTCACGCTGGTCGTGTGGTCCGCGCTGAGTGAAGCGGGATCCACGAGGACTTCTTCCGGACCATCGAGTCCGCGGCGCATGTAAAGGACCGTCAAATCCTGCGTCGCTTTGCGCTTTGAATAGAAATATATTCCGCCGCGTTCCACGGGGACGCCGATCACGTCCACCCGTAGAAGTTCGCCCAGGCGCTTCTCGATGCCGCCGCGCCCCTGAATTTGGCTGAGGAAGGCGTCGGTGCATTTGTTTTCCGCCTCAATCCACGCGCGTGTTTCCGGGCTGTTCTGGTCTTCCAGCCAGCGGTAGGGATCGGCGATAACTGTGCCGTGGATCGTTTCCTTCGTGTCATCGATCCGTGCGACGGGCGGACATTTCGACGATGCGTCCTGTGCTTTCATGGTAGGCACACTCGTGAGCGCGAAAACAATTGCAGCCATTCCAAAAATTGGAGTGGCCCGAGACACGCGAAACCTCGCGAGCCTTGGCGTCCGAAGAAATCCCACTGCTTTTCCTTCATGCGTTGCATTCATTTATCTGCCTCCGTTCGAAAATCTCAAAGGACCGGAGTAGACGTCTTCCGGGGAGGATTGAAAAAGGGCAGTTCCTTTGATACCGCGCGAACTTTGTGGCGCGTGGCTTCCACAGTCAATTCCATTTGAAGCTCCGTGCCGGGCGCCGCGTGTTCGCGGCTCACGCTGGCAAGCGCGATCATTTTCTTCAGCGTGGGGGACCATGTGGTGGACGTAGCTTTACCGACTTGCAGGCCGCCCCGATAAACGGGCACCGGCGTCCGCGATGCCGTGCTCTGCACTTGCGGAGCGAGCCCGACAGCGTCGTAGAGGCGCTCGACGTCGTCCCAGTTGATGTCCAGGCCCGCGAGCAGGCGCTTTGGCCCGTGGCGCTGCTCTTCTTCCAGCGCGGCACGCCCGATGAAGTATTCTTTCTTCAGGTCTACCAGCCGCCCCAGGCCAATCTCGTAGGGCGAATACGCCTGCGAATCAATCAGGGCCTTTTTGCTGCTGAAATAATCCACCTCGATCAGGATCAAGCCTGCTTCGATCCGTGCCACGTCGAGCGCAAGCATTCCGGCAGCGTGAAGGTCGAACCGGCGCCCGGCTTCGGCAAGCGCGTCCCACACCTTGGGCGCGTCCTTCCAGGGCATCCAGATTTCGTAGCCGAGGTCGCCAGTGTAGCCCGTGCGGGAAATATCCACCGGAACGCCCGCGATTTTGCCGCGCGTCATGCGAAAGTATTTCAGATTGGTGATTTCTGCTTCCGCCGCCTGTTTCAGCAGCCGTCCGGAAGTCGGTCCCTGCAGCGCGAGCGCGGCTACTTGATCCGAAATATCTTCGATGTTCACATCGAGCCCGAGCGCGTTCTGGTGGAACCATCTCAGGCTCGGGTCCGCCGCCGTCCAACGATAGAGATTTTCGTCCAGGCGCGTGATGGTGCCATCGTCAATCACTTTGCCCTGCTCGTCGCACCAGCAGCAATAAATCACCTGCCCGACGGCCACCTTATTGATGTCGCGCGTGATCACCCGGTTGACGAACTTCGTCGCATCGCTGCCGCTGACGAGGTATTTGAAAAGCGGCGAAACATCGATTAACGCGGAGGCATTGCGAATGGCGTTGTACTCGTGCTCGTGGTGCATTTCGTACACGCTCACCGCGTAGTAGCCCGACCACTCGCGGTAATTCATGCTCTCGCACAGCTTCGAAGTCTTCTCGTGAACCGCCGTTCCTATCGGCACAGTTACTCCTTGACGCACCCAAGCCCGCGCACGGATTTGCGCGCGGATTATAGTGCGCGCGTTGGTCTTCCCGCAAGGAGCACCTCCTTTATCTCCCCATGTTTTTATTCGATTCGAAAGGTTCGTGAGCGCCAGAATGTTCTTTGTGAGGAGAGAGGAAAATGGGAGAATCCGCCTCGTTACCAGGCCTAAGCGTGCTCTTTTCGGAAATGGCCCCCTATCGGGCCTATCTCATTTTGGAGGGACACAAAAGTGGCGAAGAAAAAACTGAAGAAGGGCAAGAAGCTCCCCAAGACCAAGACGCTTTCACTCACGATGCGCATGCACATGGGTGCCTAGAAAGTTTGTTGCGCTTGATCTATTGAAATTTGGCTTCGCACCTTCTTCTGACGAAGTGGGGCGGGTCTGTGCGCGTTGAGTGAACGGAATGCCCTGCTGGAAGTTCTTATTGCACGGGTTCCAACGCGCGCTCTTCAAGCAGGAAATCCAATGTCTGTCGCAACGCCCGCCGGGACGCGCGCCGCGACTTTCCATTTCCCTGCGCCAACGAATCACCCATCTCGCAAACCAATCCATGGCTTAATTTGCCAAGCATTTTCTCAATCCCGCGATGATTAGGAACCACAATTGACCTGCCGTTCGCTGATATCATCAAGCTTCCATTGAATTTCCAGTGCAGGATTGGGGAGATTGGATTGCCGCGCACTCCCTTGCTATTTCGAAGGCTCGCGCCCCCCGGCGGGCGGGG
>Ga0308309_10001097_pt1 | contig 16088 bp, 10 predicted proteins | sample HubBroMetageWFT5_FD_192491 | JGI IMG/M metagenome (GOLD analysis project Ga0308309, IMG submission 192491) | Warmed and freeze-thawed soil microbial communities from the Hubbard Brook experimental Forest, New Hampshire - Hubbard Brook CCASE Soil... | ecosystem: Environmental > Terrestrial >...
ACTGTGTCCGTCCTTGTCAACCGTAGCCACCACCTGCCTCCGCCCGCCCGGCGCGGCGACCGTCGTCACATCTTTTATTTCCAGCCGCTCAATCGGCCCCAGCAATCCCGCATCATGGACAAAGTCGACGCTCTTCACCACCGGCACGTAAGGGTAATAGGTGTAACGGTATCCTTCCTTCACCCACACCGGCTGCAGCGTCAACTGTTGCGCTGATTTCAGATCGAACGGATACAGCTTCTTCGGCACCACATAGTAGTCAGCATTTGAGTAGCCGGCCCTCTTCGCCTCAGCCTGCTTCTCCGCCGCGACAAAGTCCTCATGCCGCTCATAAAGGATGTATCCCGCGCGCAACGCCGCTACTACCACGGCCAGCGCCAAGGCATACTGAATCCACTTCTTCGCCTCTTCGTTCATCATGCGAGCGATTCCTTACCCTGTGGAGCTCTGTACCCTCTGTGTTAAAGATTTTGCGGAAGCCAGCAAGCGCACAACCATCCTACGGTACACTAGATAGAAGGATTCCCCATGCCCACTGTCACCGAAGAAGATGTCCTAAGCGCCCTGAGAAGTTGCTACGACCCCGAGATCCCCGTCAACATCGTCGACCTCGGCCTCATCTATAAAGTGAACTTCGCGCCCGTCCCCGCTGAAACACCCGAGCGAGCCAAGCAGGATGTAGCCATCGAGATGACCCTCACCTCGCAAGGCTGCCCCGAACACGTCAACATCAGCGCGCAGGTGAAGTCGCGCCTCGAACAGTTGCCCGGCATTCGCAACGCCGCGGTCAACGTAGTCTGGACCCCGCCTTGGACCCCCGACCGCCTAAGCCCCGACGCCAGAAAGCAACTAGGCATCGAGTAGCGCCGGCGTCTAGCCGGCAAACGCCGGAAGCTAAGGTTTGAGCCGAAGCCCGAAGCCCGCTCTACCCGCGAATCTCATCCCAGGCGTTGTAAGCCGACTGCCCCGCGGCATCTGTAATCCGCTTGCCAGCGCGCGCCGCCATCTCCATCACTTGCATGCCCCGGTCAAAGTAATCCGGCAGCGCCCGGCGCACCTTCTCGAACTTCTCCGGAAACTCCGACGCCAGCACCGCCAGACCCACGCCCGTGACCAGTACGCCCCCGGCATATTTCTTCTTCAAAAACAAAACCGTCGCCACCCCAATCGATCCCGCCACCGCCGCTTTCTTCCAGCCGTCCATGTTCCCCTCGCAAAAATGGTAGATTGCAAACGATTATACTTCCCCGAATGCGTGGGGAGTGTGGGGATGTGTGGCAACGGGTGCCTTCGCGAGCCTGCTCTGAGCGAAGCCGAAGGGTTCAGCCGAGCGCCGCGAGGCGCACTGTGTAAAGCGGCAATGCTCCTGTGTGGACGGCCTCCGTGTGAAGCGGCAACGCTCCAGCAGGGACGCTCTCCAACCCCTCCACTAAATTAAAAATCCCTAACCATCACACCCTCATTACCTTCGCCGCCCCACCGACGTGCGCGCCATCCTCTTGCCAAACGACTACACTCGAATTGTGAAGCGACACTACACCATCGGACGCATCAAGGGCGGCATGAAGTTCACCTGCACCCGCTGCGCCCACCATGTCAGCACTCTCGACTTCGACGCCCGCGACGGCAACCTCCGCACCCAGGCCGCCACCGCCATCAACCGCCACGCCACGGCAGTCCACCACGAACCCGTAATGTTCTCCTCCCTAGACACCCAGCAGCGAATCTGGCGCACCTGATTCCTCCCCCTGCCATAAACTTTGTCATTCCGAAGCGCGCCGAAGGCGCGCGAGGAACCTGCTGTTCGCCTTTGGGTGGCGCAGCGCTTCAGCGCTGCCATTAAGGCACAGATAAATTAATGCGGCGGCTGCGCCGCCGAGCCAGTTTACCTTTTTGTAACGGGGTACCCCTCCCCCCTGGGGTCTATTGGAATCATCGAGTTAGCACGAATTTCTCCGCAAAATCCGCATGACAAAGGACTTAGAGGTCATAATCTAGAGAGCAAAGGAGTTACGTCCTGATTTCTGGTGGGACGCTGCAACTGGCTCCACTTCCTCTGCCTGGGCAATTATCCGGCGGGTTGCTGGTGGCGCACAAGGTCAGATGTCACAGGGGGGCTGTGGATTTTGTTTATTCCAAAGAGCCGCGAACGGACAGCGGCCTCACTTCCCGTGCACCCGGGCAGGCTCTCGCGCCTTCGGCGCGTCCGAAATGACGTCGTCATGGGAAGAGCTGAGAAGTTGGCGGCAGAAGTGCACATGGAAAGAGGCGGACAAGCGTGTCCGCCCGGCACGAGCAACTTGGTACTAGACTCGGTACTAGTCGCCAACAGCCTTATCAGTGATCAGCAGTCCCCGGTCGATGATGGCAAAGGCCTCGCGCATCTGCTGTTCGTTAATACAAAGCGGAGGATTGGTGAAGAAGGTGTTCCAGCGCACGAACGTGTACAGGCCTTGCTCGCGGAAGAAGCGCCCGAGCGCGGCCATCTCCTCTGACGTTCCGTTGAACGGAGCGAGCGGTTGACGCGTCTTGCGGCTGCGGATCAGTTCGACAACGCCGAACAGTCCGATCGAGCGCACCGCGCCCACCGACGGATGCTTGGCCTGCAACTCGGCTCCCAGTTCCTTCAGCACCGCGCCCATTTTCTTCGCGTTATCGATCAGCCCATCTTCTTCATACACGCGAATCGTCGCCAGCGCCGCCGCGCATCCCATCGGGTGACTGTTATAAGTCAATCCTCCGTAGAACACTTTGTCCTGAAAGTGCTGCGCGATGTGATGCCGCATCCCAACCGCGCCCAGCGGCAGATAGCTCGAAGTCAATCCCTTCGCCATGCAAAGCAGATCGGGAACAACCTTCCAGTGATCAACGGCAAACCACTCGCCGGTCCGTCCAAATCCAGCCATCACTTCGTCGGCAATCATCAGGATCCCATGCTTGTCGCAGATCTTGCGCAGCCCTTCAAGATATCCATCAGGCGGAACAAGAATCCCATTCGTTCCAGTAACCGGCTCAAGAATGAACGCGGCAATGGTTTGCGGACCTTCGAGTTGAATCGTCTCTTCAATCATGGCAAGCGAAGACTCAGCCGATTCCCATCCGCGCTCGATACCGTGATAAGGATCCAGCACATGCACCACGCCCGGAATGCCCGGCTCCGCAGCCCATCTGCGCGGATCGCCCGTAAGGCTCATCGCTCCGGCAGTGGCGCCATGATAAGAACGATAGCGCGCCATGATCTTGTGACGTCCAGTGAAGAAGCGCGCAATCTTGATGGCGTTCTCGTTCGCCTCGGCGCCGCCGTTGGTGAAGAAGAAGGTATCGATGTCGCCCGGCGTGATTTCGGCGAGCTTCGCACCCAGCCTCGCGCGGACTTCGGTGGCCATGAAAGGATTCGCATAGGCGAGCGTCGCCGCCTGCTCGCTGATGGCCTGAATCACACGCTCGTCGCCGTGCCCGATGTTCACCGACATCAATTGGCTGTTGAAGTCGATGAAGCGCTTGCCTTCCGGCGTATAGAAATAGATTCCCTTGGCATGAGCGACCGGAATGGGATCGACTTTGGATTGCGCCGACCACTCGTAAAGCGTGTGCTTGCGGGCAAGGTCGACGATTTCCTTGCCCGTCATCTTCTGGGTCGTTGCGGGATTGGCGATGGTAGTAGTCATGATTAGAACTCCATTAGAACTTGCGGCTGTGCTCTTTGGCCCAGCGCTCGACGACAACTTTCTTGTCGGTGTAGAACTCGATGGCGTCGCGGCCCTGGCCGTGAAGGTCGCCAAAGAAGCTGCCCTTCCATCCGCTGAACGGGAAGTAGGCCATAGGCGCGGCGACTCCGATGTTGATGCCGATATTTCCCGCCGGCGCTTCGTAGCGGAAGCGGCGCGCCGCCGATCCGCTCGACGTGAACAGCGATGCCTGATTGCCGTAAGCGCTGCGCTCTAGAAACGCGAGGGCATCATCCATGTCGTCGGCGTGGACGAGACTCAGGACGGGGCCAAAGATCTCGGTGTCGGCGAGATCACTAGTGGCTGGGACGTTGTCGAGGATGGTGGGCTTCACGAAGTTGCCGGATTCGTATTTCGAGATCTTAGAGTTGCGGCCATCGAGCAGGACTTTCGCGCCCTGCTTTTCGCCGAGTCCGATGAGCGATTCGACGCGCTCCTTGCTCTGCGGTGTAATCACCGGACCCATCTGCACACCTTCGTCGAGGCCGTTGCCGACTTTGAGTTTCGAGGCAGCGTCGGTGATGGAATCGCGAAAACTTTTCTGCGCTTCGCCGATGGTGACGGCAACCGAGACGGCGAGGCAACGCTGGCCGGCGCATCCGAAGGCGCTGTCGCTGATAATTTGCGTGGCCATGGGCATATCGGCGTCGGGGAGGACGATGACGTGATTCTTGGCTCCGCCCTGGCACTGCGCGCGCTTGCCGTTGGCGGCGGCGCGCGAGTAAACGTATTTCGCGACCGGAGTCGATCCCACGAAGCTGATGGCACGGACTTTGGGGTGGTCGATGAGCGCGTCGACGACTGCTTTGCCACCATTGATCAGGGTTACCACGCCTTTGGGCAGGCCGGTTTTTTCGAGCAACTCGTAGACATAGCGCATGGTGAGCGGAACGCGCTCTGAAGGCTTGAGGATGAAAGTGTTTCCGGTGGCAATAGCGTAGGGCAAATACCAGAATGGAATCATGCCCGGAAAGTTAAAGGGTGTAATGGCGGCAACGACGCCGAGGGGCTGACGGATCATCATTTCGTCGATGCCGCGGGCGACGTCCTCGAGGTTGTAGCCTTGCATCATCATGGGAATGCCGCAGGCAACTTCGACGTTCTCGATACCGCGGCGCATCTCGGCTTTGGCTTCGCCGAAAGTCTTGCCGTTTTCCTGGGTGATGATGCGAGCGATGTCGTCGATGTGGTCTTCGAGCAGCATCTTGAGCTTGAACAGCGGCTGGATGCGGTCTTCGGGCGGGGTTCGGCGCCATTCGGGGAAGGCCGCGGCCGCGGCTTCGACCGCGGTATTCACTTCGGCGGCATCGGCGAGCGGGACTTGAGCCAGCGTTTCGCCCGTTGCGGGATTGACTACGTCGCGCCATTCGGAGGCGCGGGAGTCGGTCCATTGGCCGTTGATGTAGTTGGTGAGTTTGATGGTGGGGGGTGCGGCTACTGGGGTCATGAGTTCACCTTTACTAATCGCGAAGAGTGCGGTGAATTCCCTGCGACACCCTCAATGATACAGCGTCATAGGGATCCTTCGACGGCGGTTGTCCTTCGCGGTTTGGCGCGAAGGACAATCCTGGCTCAGGATGACAAACTTAACACTGCATCTTTCTTGTCGCAGACCGCGGCTAGCGCGGATTCGAGCACGTCGAGGCCTTCATCCATTTGTTCGTTCGTGGCAACAAGGGGGACTAAGACTCGGATCACGTTGGAGTAGGAGCCGGCAGTGATGGTGATGAGGCCGTGCTCGTAGCAATACTGCGTGATCTGTTTGGTTTCGTCCGACGCTGGAGTTTTCGTTTCCTGCGACTTGACTAGTTCGATGGCCTGCATGCCGCCGAGTCCGCGCACGTCGCCGACGATGGACCAGCGGCGCTGCCATTCGCGCGCGCGGCGCTGGAAGCGGTCTCCGAGTTCATTGGCACGGGTTAACAAGTTCGTGTGTTCGAATAAATCGAGTGTGGCCAGGGCGGCGGCGCACGAGAGTGGGTTGCCGGCGAAAGTCCCGCCTAGCCCGCCAGGACCGGGCGCGTCCATGATTTCGGCGCGGCCGGTGATCGCGGCAAGCGGCAGACCACCACCAAGTGATTTTGCCGTGACGATCAGATCGGGCTCGATAGCATAGCGTTCACTGGCAAACAGGGCGCCGGTGCGTCCAAAGCCGGATTGGACTTCGTCGGCGATGAAGAGCACTCCCTGCTTGTGGCAGAGATCGATGAGAACTTTGAAATAGTCTGGCGGTGGAGCGACGAATCCGCCTTCGCCGAGCACCGGCTCAGCAATTACCGCCGCTACTTCTTCATTGGCGACGACGCGTTTGAAAGTGTCCTCCAGATGGCGCGCGCAGTACAGATCGCACGACGGGTACTTCAAGTTATACGAACAGCGATAACAATAGGCGAACGGGATGCGGTAAACCTCGCCGGGAAACGGCGCGAATCCCGCTTTGTAGGGATGGGTCTTGCTTGTAAGGGCGAGCGTCATCATGGTGCGGCCGTGGAAGGCGTCTTCGAAGGCGATGATCGCGGGGCGATTGGTGTAGGCGCGGGCTATCTTGACTGCGTTTTCTACCGCTTCAGCTCCGCTGTTGACGAAGAGAGTCTTCTTGGGAAACTTCCCCGGCGTGACTTCGTTCATACGCTCGGCGAGGCGGATGTAGCCTTCGTAGGGCGTGACCTGGACGCAGGTGTGGAGATATTTGTCGAGCTGGCCGCGGATGGCCTCGACCACGGCCTGCTGGCGATGACCCGCGTTGGCGCAGCCGATGCCTCCGGCGAAGTCGATGTAGCGGTTGCCGTCTACGTCTTCCAGCCATGCATCTTCGGCTTTGGCCACGTAGATCGGCGTGCCGTGGGAAAGGCCGCGGGGCACGGCTTGAGCGCGGCGGGCGGAGAGTGCTTTGGATTTCGGGCCGGGGATTTGTGTACGCAATTGAATGGTTGACATCGGCAGCTCTCAAGTGGCCAGTGGTAAGTGATCAGTGGCCAGTAAATTCGTGCATTGCTTCGCTGGCCACTGGTCACTGACCACTGGCCACTGTTTTCAATACCAGCCTATTGGGGCTTCGTTCAGATTGATGTAGACCTGCTTGGTTTCTAGATATTCTTCGATACCCCAGGGGCCTAGTTCGCGGCCGAAGCCGGATTGTTTGTAGCCGCCCCACGGGGCTTCTACATACGTTGGTTGCATGTGGTTGACCCAGACGATACCTGCGCGGAGGGCTTTTACGGCGCGCAGGGCTTTGAAGATGTCTCTCGTCCAGACCGCGGCGGCTAATCCGTAAGGCGAATCATTGGCGATCTTGAGGGCGTCTTTTTCGTCCTCGAATGGAATCACGGCCGCGACCGGGCCAAAGATTTCTTCGCGGGCGATGCGGGCGGAGTTGGTGACGTCGGAGAAAATGGTGGGCTGGACGTAATAGCCCTTGCCGATCTTCTCCGGGCGCCCGCCGCCGGAAGCGAGCTTGGCCTCTTTCTTGCCGATCTCGATGTAGGAGTTGACGCGGTCGTATTGCTCTTTGCTGACCAGCGGGCCCATCTTGGTTTCGCGGTCGAGCGGCGGGCCGAGCTTGATCTTCTTGGCTTTTTCCGTCATGGCTTCGACGAAGTTTTTGTAGATCGACTTCTGCACCAGGATGCGGCTTCCGGCGGAGCACACTTCGCCTTGATTGATGAAGACGCCGAATAGCGCGCCGTCGATCGCGGCTTCGAAATCGGCATCGGCGAAGAAAATGTTGGGCGACTTGCCACCTAGTTCCAGCGTGACGCGCTTCACAGTATCGGCAGCCTGTTTGACGATGATTTTGCCGACGGCGGCGCTGCCGGTGAAAGCGATCTTGTTGACGTCGGGATGCTGGACTAACGGGGCGCCGCAAGTCTCGCCGAAGCCGGTGATGATGTTAACCACGCCTGGAGGCAGGCCGCAGTCGCTGAAATAGTTCGCGAGCTCGAGAGCGGTAAGCGGAGTTTGCTCGGCGGGCTTGAGGACGCAGGTGCAGCCTGCGGCTATGGCTGGAGCCAGTTTCCATGCGGCCATAAGCAGTGGATAGTTCCAGGGAATGATTTGTCCGGCGACGCCGACTGGTTCTTTGAGCGAAAGGGACATCGCGTTGTCGGGGACGGGGTTTACGTAACCGACTACTTTGGTAGCGAGGCCGCCGTAGTATTCGAAGCAGGTGGCAGCGTCGTTGATGTCGAATTCAGCTTCGACGATGGGCTTGCCGGTATTGCGGCATTCGAGTTCGGCGAGCGCGGGGAGATTGGCGCGGATTTTTTCGGACAGGCGGAAGAGGACTCGGCCACGTTCCTGCGCGGTGGTGGTTGCCCATGGGCCTTCTTCGAATGCGGCCTTGGCGGCGGCTACGGCGCGATTTACGTCATCGGGGCCGGCATCGGGGACCTGGGCGATTATTTCTTCCGTCGAGGGGTCATATACTGGAAATGTTTTCGCCGATTTGCTCGCGACCCACTCGCCGTTGACGTACATCTGATACGTGCGAACGTCCGTTTTGATTCCGCCGGGCATTTGATTTCGACCTCCTGCGTACCTCAGGGGCTAAAGCCCCAAGAATCCTCTTTCTTAGCGGCACGACTAAAGTCGTGCCCTTCCCAATCTTTACTAGTCGCTTAACGGCACGACTAAAGTCGGTTCCTTCCCGATCTCTGAGCGCCGCGTCTTCAGGCGACCGTAGACGAAGAAGAAGAATGCGGCCAGGCCGATGAAAAAGAGCGTGCCTCCTACCATCCAAATCTCATAGGACCATAGCGACGTGATCTGCTGGGCTGGAAAAAATACCAGCGCGATGCCGAGGATCGTGGTCAGTAGTCCGCTAGTTCCGGCTGCGAACAGGGTGGTGCGGCCGTAGTGGCCGCGTGGGACCGGCTCCTTTACCGCGAATTTCACCAGCGCGCCGAACATGTAGACGAAGGGGACGAGATTCAGCACGACGGCCAGGGACAGAAGTTTCTGGAACGTTTCCTGAACACCGGCACCGGCGAGGTTCAAAATCACCAGCACCCCGGAGACCATGCCCTGAACGATTAGGGCGGCGTAGGGCGTGGCAAAGCGCGGGTGAATGTTTCCGAGCCAGGAGGGCATGTAGGAATCAAGGCCGGCGACGAAGGGGATGCGGGCGCAGCCGCCGATCCAGGCTGAACCGATGCCGGCGATGGCCAGGCTGAGCATGACGGCGAAGGGCACGGAGATCCAGTTGACGCCGACCCGTGCAGCCATAACGCTGACCGCTTGAACCACGCCTTGCAGAACGTTGACGCTCTTGCCGACGGCGATCAGCAGCGTAAGCGTGGCCGCGACATAAAGCGTACCGGAGATCAAGCCACCCCAGGCAACCGCTCCGGGAAGAGTACGGGCGGGGTCGCGGATTTCATCACCCATGACGGAGGCGAGTTCGAGGCCGATCAGGCCGAAGCAGATTACGCCGAAGGAATTGAGGACGAAGCGCGGGTTGGCGGGAATCTTGAAGTCAGCAGCGGTGATGGTGGTGCCAAAGCGAGAGTAGATCAGGATACCGAGGCCGATCAGGACTGCCGCTGCAATGAAGGTGCCGATGGCGCCGAGGTTGTTGATCCACTTGCCGATGCCGAGGCCGAGAATGTTGAGCAGGGTGAGAAATGTCAGCAGCGCAAGCGACATGACGAGCGCAAAGGATTTGCTATCGGCAAGACCTGCGTGGGTTGGACCCAGGATAAAAACCGAGACTCCGACGAAGTAGAGCATGATCGTCGGCACGTAGAGCATGTTGTTGGTCCAGTAACACCAGCCGGAGAGGAATCCGTGAAAGTTGCCGAAGACCTCTTTCGCCCAGAGATAGACTCCGCCTTCGCCGGGATAGCGGTGAGCGAGTTCGATTACCGCGATGCCTTGTGGAAAGAAGAAGAGAAGAAGGGAAATGATCCAGAGCCAGATGGTGACGCCGCCGTTGGCGGCGATGGAGGGGACTACGTTGAGGTTGAAGACGGCGACCACGAATAGGAGGACGAGGTCGCGGCGTCCGAGGGCGCGGATCAGGCGGGGCTGGGCGGGTTGGGGTTCGGTGGTGGACAAAGCAAAACCAAAACAGCAGGTTCCTCACCGGGCTTTCAGCCCGGTTCGGAATGACAAGGTTTTTTCTGTACTTTCTTCCGCACTCTCTTCTGCACTCTCTAGTGCGCAGCCAGTGCTGGTTGGCCGATTCGTTCCTGCTGCGCTTTCGCTAGCGATGATGCGATGTCGTCGAAGGCAGCCAGGTGTTTGTCGATGTCGGCGTCGGTGTGCTGGACGGAAATGGTCCATTGCTCGTCCCACCAATAGGGTTGCGGCATCACGCCGCGGTTGACCATGGCGAACCAATAGTGGCGCCAGAGGTCGATATCGATGGTGGTCCAGTCGCGATAGTTGCGAATTTCCTTGGGATAGAACATCAGCGCACCGTTGGCGCCGGCTTGCGCGATGTAGGCTTGCAGTCCAACTTTCGCGATGGTCTTCCGATAACCGGCAGCCAGCTTTTTGCCGAGCTTGTCGACGCGAGCATAGTTGTCACGAGTGAGGACTTCGCGGAACGTTGCCAGGCCTGCAGCCATCGATACAGGATTCGTATTGTAGGTGCCGCCGTGGAAGACTTTGTGTTGCGAGATGAGGTCCATCACGGACTTGCTGGCGCCGAACGCGGCTAGCGGCAGGCCTCCGCCAATCGATTTGGCGAGGCAGATCATGTCGGGATGAACGTTGAAGTATTCGCTGGCACCGCCCCAGCCTAGTTTGGCTCCGGTTTTTACTTCGTCGAAGATCAGGAGCGCGCCGTTCTTGGTGGCGATCTCGCGCAGGCCTTGCAGGAAGCCGGGTTCGGGCATGCAGAGGCCGACGTTCATAAGAATCGGTTCGAGAATAATCGCGGCAATCTCGCCGGGATTTTCTTTGAAGCGGCGTTCGACCGTGGCGAGGTCGTTGAAGGTGGCAATGGTGACATTAGCGACCGCGGATTTCGGCACACCGAGTCCGCCGGGGACGGAGATGGGATTGTCGATATCGCCGAAGTCGGGAGCGTGCGGCTTTACGCTGACGAGGGCAGAGTCGTGCAGTCCGTGGTAGGCGCCTTCAAACTTTATGATTTTGTCGCGGCCGGTGGCGGCGCGGGCCAGGCGGATGGCATGCATGGTGGCTTCGGTGCCACTGTTGCCGAAGCGGACCATCTCGACGGGAAAGCGGTTGCAGATTTCTTCGGCGAGTTCCCATTCCATGTCGTGAGGCATGCCGAACATGGTTCCGGTGGAGAGACGTTTTTCGAGAGCCTTCATGACGGCGGGATGGCAGTGTCCGGCCATGAGGGCGCCGAAGGTGAGGTTGTGGTCAATGTATTCGTTGCCGTCGAGATCGCGGAACTTGCTGCCGCTGGCTTCTTTCACGAAGATGGGCCAGGGATCGTAGTGACGATAGTTGCTGGCCACACCGAGCGGAATGCGTTTGAGATTCTTTTTGTGCGCCTCGGCGGACTTGGGCGTGCGGCGCTCGAAAGTTGCGAGCTCCTTCTGCAGATCGGGATACATCGAATTTCTCCGGGGAACTCAGGCCGGCGGTTTCCTGGTAAGGCTGCGGGCCATTAGAATGCCGGGACGGCGGGCCGTCCCGGGGTATTTCTTATTTTAATACGTAAAGCTAGAAAAAGAACTTCAAAGCAAATTGCAACAGGCGGGGATCGCCGGCCGAAGTGATCAAGCCGAATGATGATGTACCGTCCGAAAAACCGCCGTCGGGGTTCGAATAGTTCGTGTGGTTGAATACGTTGAAAATCTCTGCCCGAAACTGGAAGTACTTGGTCTCGCTCAACGCGATCTTTTTGTGCACTGAGAAGTCCCAATCGATGAGCCCTGGGCCGCAGCAGATTGTGCGTTGCGTGCCGTTGTTGAAACTGCCGAGAGGCGGAACGGGAGCACCCGGATTGGTTGCAGCAGTGGCAAAATCATTGGGATTGAACCAGTACCCCGCCGTGGTTAGCCCCAGGTTGGAATAGACTTTCCTGGGATCGAGCTTCTGAAATGGCGCTACCAAACTTGGGGCCTCAGTACCCAAGAAGAACAGGCTGTTGATCAGTTCAGTATCGTCCTCAGTATTCAGACGGATGGGAAATCCGCTCTGGAACTGGGTTATGCCGGATACCTCCCAGTCATCGAGCAGTCTGCCGGCGAATCCCGAATACTTGCGAACGGGCAGTTCCCAATCGTAGCTGACTACGAAGCGCTGTTTTGAATTGAACAGCGAAAGACCGCGGCTGGCACGGTAGTTGAAAGGATCGAGGGTTTCCTCGAAGGTTGAGCCGTCGTCGATCGACCTGCTGAAAGTGTAGGCGGCCTGGAATTGCAGGCCACGAGAGAAACGTTTCTGCAGCATCATCTCGAGCGCGTTGTAGTTGGAGTTGGCGATGGTGTCTTCGGCGAAGATGTCAGTGAAAACGGGCGTGCCGTCAACCGGGCAACCTGTGCTGGCGGTAAATGCGGGCAGCGTCGAATTGCAATTCGGCGAGGAATATGGGCGAAGGCCGACCAGGTTGAGGGTCTGCGGAGTGGCGGCGCCGGTGACGATGGTGCCGTTTGGCATGTGGAACGGGAAGCCGGTCGGGACCGTCACGCTCCACTGCGCATCTTCGGAAGTAGGACCGCACGTGGCGCCGGGGGATTGGTAAGAGCTTACGTTCGCCGGGTTGGCGTTCGCAATACTGATAATATCCAGACAAGTCTGCGGATTGGAGGGATTGATGTCGTGCGTGGCCAGCAGGCGGTGTCCCTGGGATCCGACGTAGCCAATCTGGAGCATGGTGCTGTTGCTCAGATCGCGCTGGAACGTGAGGTTGTATTGCGTGGTGTACTGCGAGCGCAAGTGGGGCTCAAACTCGCCGTAAAGAAGGATGGGACGAAATAACGATAAATCTGTAGGGGCGCCTTTCGTAGGCGTGATGATGCCGCCGAAAGGATTTGGAGCCGTAAATTCACCCTGGTTCACGAAGGGAGTATTGAAAAAGACATCGGAGAACGAGGAACTGCCGCCGAAAGGAGGCTCGGCGCCGAACTGGGCGAGAACCAGTTCTTCGATAGGGTTATAGAAAAGACCCCATCCTGCACGGATGCTGGTCTTCCCGTCGCGGCCCGGGCTGTAGGCTATGCCAATGCGCGGGGCAAAAGACTTGTAGTAGGTTGAGGTCATTCCGGCGGGGACGCCCGGATCACCGGGAACGACCAAGCCGGTTGGCTCAGCGCCGGTGTTGGCACAGGTTGGATTCGGAACTGCGGTCGGAGTGAGGGTTTGCCAGTAGGTCGTGCTATTCGTAATACCGCAGGGGTAGACCGTGGAGTTTTGTCCGGGCCGGAAAGTCTCCACGTGACCGCTGATGTCAGTCATCGGAGGACTGTATTCCCAACGGAAGCCGTAATTCAGTGTGAAATTCGGCTTGATCTTCCAACTGTCCTGGACGAAAGGATAGGCGGCAAAACTGCGAACGTCTTCGCGCTGACCGGAGCCCTGGGTATAGGCGTCGGCCAATCCCAGCAGGAACTCGGCGTACTGGTCGCCATCGCCGGGGATAATCCCGTTCGGACCACTATTGTCGAATGTATATTCGCCATTCACGTCGAAGTAGTAATACTGATCAAAGCGGGCGCGGCGGATATCAACGCCGAACTTGAAGGTATGGTTGCCCTTTACCCAAGTCAGGCCGTCGGACCATTGAAAACTGTTTCCCACTTGCGGCAGGAATCCTTCGAAGTTATTGCCGAAGGATGCGCCACCCGAAATATTTACGTACGGAACGCCGGTCAGACTCGAGGGCAGTCCCGGAGTAATACCAAGATTGGCGGCAGTACCGAACTCACTTGTGATGGCCGAGGAGTCGGAAGTTCCGGTAAAGCAGAATTGTGCAGCCGCTCCGCTGCACGTGGAGGTAAGAGCGCCTGTAGTTTGGGGCTTTATGTAGCCGAGTTGGCCCTCACGCATGTAGGTGAAGTGGGCCTCATTCACGAGTGAGTTGTTGATGGTCCAGGTATGTGTGAAGTTCCACTGTTGGTAGCGTAGATTATTTACGTTTCCGAAACCGGTAGTATTGGCGCCGGCCGCCTCGAAAGTGTCGTAGGGATCGAGTTCACGGTTGTCGTTGAAGTAGTAATACGCAGTCAGGCTTTGACGGTCATTGATTTTATGATCGAGGCGGAACGTGAATTGATCGGCATTGATAGTCCCTACGGGAACGACCTGACTTTGGCTGCTGCCGATATTGGCTGCGGGAACGAACTTCTGGAGTAAATTAGAGGCTACCGGATCCTGGCAGGCGCTTGGAATCACGTTGTTTGGAAAGACCGACGGGATGGTCGGCGTTCCGGAATTCCAATCCACAAGGCCGGTGCTTGGGTCCGCCAGAAGTCCGGCTACAGAATAGCCCAACGCAGTGTCACAACCGGGGCGGCCATCGAGCACGTTGGCAATAAAACCACCCTGCGGGATACCCCCCGCGAACGTACCCTGGTCTGAAAAATCTCCAGCGAATTCCCCTTGCGGGTTCGCCAGACTTGGCGAACCTGTTGGTACGTTCAGCAAATTCCCCGGTACACCGTCGCGGATCCGGCGTGCTTCGTAAGAAAGAAAGAAGAAGGTGCGGTCTTTCTTAATCGGGCCGCCGAAGGTGCCGCCGAATTGGTTTTGATTGAGTTGCGGCTTGGTGGTGTCGGGGTAACCGCGGGAATCCAGAACGGTGTTGCGGAAATATTCGTAGAGGTCGCCGTGGAAGGCGTTGCCTCCGGACTTGGTAATTACGTTCACGACGGAGCCGGAGTTGCGGCCGTATTCGGCGTCGAAGGTGTTGGTGATGACGCGAAATTCCTCGACGGCGTCGGGAGTCGGTTGGATCGTCGGAGTATTCACGAACTGATCGTTAGCGTCGCCGCCGTTGACGCTGAAATTGTTGGCGCGGGTGCGTCCGCCGTTCACGGAGACCGAACCGGGGTCGTCAGAACCGGCGAAGAGGCTGCCGCTTGATCCTAGCTGCGACTGCACACCGGGCTGCAGCTGCAGGAACTGGTAGGTGTCGCGGGTGTTCAAGGGAAGTTCATTCACTGAGCGGTCATTGATGACAGCGCCGAGCTGAGTGCTGGTGGTATCGACCTGTGGGGCTTCCGAGGTTACTTCGACTGTCTCCTGAGATCCGCCGATCTGCAGGGTGGAGTTGAGCGTGACGACCTGATTGACGTCGACGATGACGCTTTTCTGAACATTCTTCTTAAAGCCGGTTAGCTCAAACTGAACGGTATAGGTGCCGGGAGCGACGTCGACGAAGCTGTAGTCGCCACTCTCGTTAGTATTGGCGTCGCGGCTGATGCCGGTGGCTTCGTTGGTGAGAGTGATCTTGGCGGCGGAGAGGACGGCTCCGCTGGGATCGGCGACGCGGCCCAGGACGCGGCCGCTCGCACCCTGGGCAGAGAGCAGCGCAGGGAGCAACAGACAGATTGTGGTTAGGCAAACTGTTAGCAGACACATCTTGGTCCAGCTGGCTCGCAGCGACGGCATGGAACCTCCAGGCATCGTGAAAAGAAGTTTTCTTCTTGGAAAGCTACAGCTTGTGTCCTGCCACAACCTTGCTATAATCCCGCAAGGTTAGAGAAGGGGAAGGCGCACTGTCAAGGACAAAAAAACGCTGCCTCTCATAGAAATTCTTGTCGATCGACCGGCCGGCGGGCAATGAATTCAACCAACTCCGAAGCTTATTTGAAGATCGGCGATGTGGCGCGGCGCGTGGGAGTATCGCCCTCGGTGATTCGATCATGGGAGAGCCTGGGGCTCACGCGTCCGCGACGCACCGAGAGCAAGTACCGCCTGTATACGCCGGATGACGTGAAGCTGCTGAAACGGGCGCGATTCTTGCGGAAGGTGCGGGGGTTGAACGCGGCGGCGATTGTTGAGTTGCTGCGGCGGGAGCGGCGGGTGAGTCCGGCGGCGGACGGAAGTGCGGGCGCGGTGGGCGCACACTTGCGGCAGTTACGCGCCAAGCGGCGTCTTTCACTGGCGCAGGTGGCGCGGGCGGTTGGGATCTCGGTGGGATTTCTGAGCGCGCTGGAGCGGTCGCAAATGAGCGGGTCGGTGGGAACTTTGCGCAAGCTGGCGCGATTTTATAAGACCAACATTCTGGATTTTTTTGATGCCACCGGAGCGAGCAGCCGGCAGGTACAGCCTGAACAAAGAAAAGTGCTGGAAGCCGGCCCCGGCGTGCGTATGGAGTTATTGGCCTGGGGGACAACCGCCGTCATGGAGCCACATCTGTTTCGCGTGGCGCCGGAAGCCGGGAGCGGCGATTCCTACACGCATGAGGGCGAAGAGTTCCTTTATGTGTTGCGCGGA
>Ga0308309_10001098_pt1 | contig 16084 bp, 7 predicted proteins | sample HubBroMetageWFT5_FD_192491 | JGI IMG/M metagenome (GOLD analysis project Ga0308309, IMG submission 192491) | Warmed and freeze-thawed soil microbial communities from the Hubbard Brook experimental Forest, New Hampshire - Hubbard Brook CCASE Soil... | ecosystem: Environmental > Terrestrial > Soil...
TCAGTGCCGGTGTATTCCTTTGTCGCTGATGCCTTATCGAGCTTGCCAAACGAACCCCACCCGACAAACTTATCGGAAAGGAATGTAACCCAGAACTTTGCGTCCTTGGACTTCCAAGCCTCGTACGCACTCTTTTCGAGTGTTATAAGTGCAATCTTCGCGGGTCCGGTCGAAGCGGTCCTTTCAGGTGGGTCATCGGCGTTTGCATTGTTCGCGAGTACATTTCCGCCGCACGTTGCCAAAATGAAAGCCGCTGCCGCGGTTAAACCGAAGTGAACAATCTTGGCCATAATCACCGCCTCACAGTTAGTTGTAAATTGAATTCCAGCCGAAAACCGTACTGTAACAGGAGCGGAACGTTTCTGGCTTGGCGATCATTATAGAATCGCGGGGGCGGCGGCTTGTCCGAGCAGAGCGTAGCGATAGGAAGGAGAGACGAACCAATCTTCAAGAATGGCGGGGACGACGAGACTTGAACCCGCGACCTCTGCCGTGACAGGGAGTCGTTCTAACCAATTGAACTACGCCCCCGCAAGCCTGAACCAACAACAGAGAGCTGTAAGCGTGCGGATTAGTAATGCGAAGTCGGCTAGCAGTTACGATTCCCGCAAACGCAGATCATGAGGACGGATCTGGTTCCAGACCAATGTGATCGTTGACCGCATCGCGGAAACGCTGCTTGCACCCGAGGTATCGCTCCGTCGTTTGGATGGAGACGTGACCCAGAAGAAATTGAATCTGCTCCAGTTCGCCGCCAGCCTGATGGCACAGTCGTGCACAGGTACGCCGTAGATCGTGCGGTGCGACTGTTGGCAGACCGCAGCTTTTCGCATTAGCTTTCACAATTGCCCAGATCACTTTGGGGGTAGATCCGTCTCCCCAAATCTTGCCTGCTTTGCAAGAAGCGTCGCCGGGACAGCGACTTATGCAATGTTTTCGACTGGTTCTGGACCAGGAGGTCGAAGGTTCAACTCCATTCGCCCCGACCACTTTCCCCTTATTTTCAGTAGATTCCCGATTAAGCTCCGGCACTGCCTTCAAGGACCGGTCGCCTACGTAGCCTAAATAACGACGGCGGGAGGTCAAATCTCAGGCCAGCTTTCTTAACTTGCTGCTGCCTGTATTCAATGTCTTTCACGAGTGCGTTCACGCGCCTCTGCGTGAACGATCCGTCCCGCAGTCATTCCACCATGCTGCTTGCGAGCGGAAATCAAACGGCGCGGTGGCTACCGTCGATAAGTGAGCGCCGGCGAAGTTGTGTTGTGGCGAGGTCGCGAGGACAATGCTGCGGCCGGACGAGTTTTTGAGTTCGACAGCAGCGACTTCAAATTCGCCGTCGAGGCGCCGATCCATTCCGTGGCAGGACGCGGCGCTGCTCTTGCAGCTCCCGCTCGTGCCGCGGCCAGCGGTTCGGCAAGCGACGACAAGTCGATGACCGCGATTCCGCTGCCGGTGTTGCCGGTAATTGCAACGAGGACGTTATCTTGACCGTCGTCGACCAGAGCATCGTAATTGGAAGAAAGTGCTACGGGCAATGCAATGCGCGTGAGCAATACACCCTGCTTCCCGTCGATCACGTCGATCGCGTTCGTCAGCGGCAAAAAAAGCAGGTTGCCGTCCGGGCTCATCTTTTCGCCGTACACTGCCGAAAGACTCCAAACGTCTCGATCTACATAGACCAGATACGACTCCGGATTCAGGTTGGTGTCCATCATGTATTCTGTCGCCGACATCCATGTCTGATTGCTAGCAAGCGTCAACTCGTAGTCGCCTGCCACGATCGTCGGATTGAAAACCATTGTGTCTGTCGCCGTGTCGAGGGACAAAACGACGCCTTCGTCATTAAAAAATACACGTTTATTGTCGCTAGTCAGCAGGACCTTAAGGAATACATCGTCCCCCAATGCTAGGTCCCCGGTGTTCGTATAGTCCGTAACGATGCCCGTAGAAGTATCCAACTTGTGCAGCCCCGGACCGCCGTCAAAGTTCAAATTGAACGACGCGTAATACACGATTCCCGAATCTGTGATCGCCAGACCGCCCGGCTGCTCGCCTTCATCAGTAGCGGTGTTGGGTATCGTAAAAGTCTGCACTGAGGAAGGCGTAGTAGGATTGAGGACGTAGATCACATTGGTGCCCGCGTCGGAGACGGCGAGTTTGGATCCGTCCGGAGACAGCGCAATTCCCCAAAGACGCGAAGCGCCCGCTGGCATCGGGATTGACGCCCGGAACTGACCCGAACTCCTGGAGAAGACGCGCACCTGCGTCTGATCTGTAAAGTAGTAGAGGTTTCGTGTCCTATCATAGATACCTTGGACGAGAACCGCACCGGCGAGCGGAAACTGCTGGATTGCGGGCTCGTATTGCATCGCGTTCGATGCCGTCACTGAGCCCCCGGAGCTCGAAATGGTTACGCTGGAGCTAGTTCCCCGGCTTCCGGCAGGAATCGTGTAATTCACGGCCTCCAGTGGAAATGGGTACCAGGGAACTTGGGAATAAGGCTGGGGGAAATACTGGGTGATTGTTGCAGGCTGACCTCCGACAGAAACCTGCAATCCGGGTGCCTGCCCGTTAAAAGAAGCCGAACCAAATCCATAGCCGAAAATTGTTCCGGTTCCGCCACCATCAGCCGATGACGCGTCCGGCCTCACCTCAACAATCGAGGGGCCATAGCTATAGGCTTTGGGAAGGAACAGGAAACTGTTATCCGCCGCGATCATCGAAACATCGACGGGACCCGGCGAGGCCGCAGGCGTGGTGACCGCAATACCATTTGAGCCGGTGGATACGACCGCAGCCGCCTGAGTGCCAAAATCGACGTCCGCAACGTTGGTGATTGCGACACCGGTAATTACAGCCTGCGTGCCGCCTTGTACAGGGCCGAAAGTCGGCTGCATGACGTTGGTATATCCAAACGGAAAGCCCCGTGCCGGAGCTGTAGAGAGAAGTGCGCCACCATCCAGGAACGCCACGCCGTGTCCGATGGCGTTGGCGATGAGGCCGGTTTCATCCACGGCGAACGGCACCGGTACCGATGCGAACGGATTGTCATAGATTTGGTAATTCAAGAACCAGCCCAGTTGCTGGTGCGTGCGCCAGTTGATCGCCAATGCGGTTGCTCCGTCTTCGCCGACCGCGTAGAGCGTGTTTCCGTCGGGACTCAGGACGTAATTAAACGCGACCGAGCCGCCACCAACTGTAAATTGATCGGTCTGGAACAAGCTAGTCGTGTCGAACACCGAGACTAAATTGCCACTCGCGGTGATGATCTCCTTGCCGTCCGGCGGTGTCATGATCGGTTGGCTGCTATTGGCCTGGACAACCAAATAGGCAAGACTATCGGGATTGAACATGCACAGCGTGCCGTCACTGTCCGCGCTGCTGACGAGAATTTGCGTCCGGTCGGCGGTCACGGCGAATTCGGCGATGTGCATCATGCCGCCACAGATGGGCTGCGTGGGTCCCGCGCTCCCCACTGCGTTGGGATTAGCTCCGAATTGGTTCAAGGCATTCGTGGTCGGATTCCAGATTCCGAATTCGGAGTAACCATCCACGGAGGGGATACCACCTTGTCCACCCGCCAAGAGGACCCGGCCGTCGGCAAGAACTCGCGTTTGATAAGCTGCAAATCCTCCGGGTCCAATTTGGACCGACAGAAACCGCTGCACCACCGCCATCGCGATTGGATCGATTTGATAAACGTCTCCGATTTGGGTGCCAAGATAGATCGTCTTGTTATCGGGCGTCTCGTCACCGACAAAAGCGCCCGGGACCGGTATCTCCGCAATTTTCTGCTCTGAGGCCGCGTCAATAACATCCACGAGATTTAACGACGGGTCGCTCAGGAAAAAGCGCTTCGTACCCGGATCGTAAATGATCAAGCGCTGCGGAAAGAAAGTCAGAAAGCCAGTGTCCCACTGCGTATCCGTTTGAACGAATCGAACGCGCGAGGCAGCGGCGAGGCCGTTTCCACCTCCGCGCCCACCTCCACCCCCGCTTGCAGTAACTTTCAGGGACACGGGTGCGACGTGTTGCAGCGCGCCGGAAACGCCGGTGACGGAAAGATTCGTCGTTGCCGCTGCCGCGTTTCCCGTGGCGGAAATCATGACCTGCTGCGAAGCTCCAACGGCGAGGGTAAAGTTAGCCGGCACTGCGGTCACACCGGCGGGTAAGCCAGAAATCGTGACGCTGACCAGTGAGCTGAATCCGTTGACCGCCGTTACAGTCACCGATAGCGGCATCGACGAACCTTGGCCGACCGTCACGCTGCCTGGGACGGACAGCGCAAAATCGGGGGTGGGCGGAGGATTCCCACCTCCACCGCCAGAAGTCGATCCGCCGCCGCAACTTGAGAAAACAAAAGCACCAAGTAATAGAAGACCTATTACGGCCGTTGCCGGAAATCGACGATCCTGCTGATGGGAAAACTCGGCGCTTGGATGAGCTTGCTCTCTTCGCATAAAAAGGCGTAGAGTATGCGTCCAAATTGCAATTGAGTCAATTACGGTATTTTATGATAACTGAGCGATAAGGTGGCTGCCAGAGTGACCCTCGGATCGTGGTCTAGTCCCATTGCTGATGGGTCGACCGGCGTGGCGAAGCGCCAGGCTGCTCGCCTGAATTTTGTGCTGCGCACGTTGCTGCTATTGATCGGATTTCTTGTCGCTTTTCCGCTTGCGGCACAAACGTTCAAAAATCCCACTTTCATCTCTACTGCTACGGACCCGACGACGATCAATCAGGCGGACCTAAACGGCGACGGCAAGGTCGACCTCGCGTACCTGGATGGCACGGGACCGTTTGTTCTTCACATTCTGCTTGGCAACGGCGATGGAACATTTCAGCGCGGACAGAATATTCCGCTCCCGATCGGCATCGGGGGCACGATCACCATCGCGGATGTGAACGAAGACGGCAGGCCGGACCTGCTGCTCGGTGGAGCGAGTGCGCAAGGACAAATTGCCGTGTTGCTGGGAAACGGCGATGGCACCTTCGCCGCGCCTGTGATTTCGCAGTTTACCCCCAACGGTTCAAATTTCGCGACGATCAACTCCCTAATCGGGGTAGCCGACCTCAATGGCGACGGCGCTGTCGATCTTGCCGCCTCCGACGCACTGAACAACGCGGTCTATATTCTCACCGGCAATAATACCGGATCGTTTTCACTGAAAACGACCTTGTTCAACGGCAGCACTCCCGCGAAGGTCTTGACGGCGGATTTGAACGGAGACGGTCATATTGACTTGGTGGTTCAAGGCATTTCGGGCGCGGATGCGACCGTCTATCTGGGCAAGGGTGACGGAACGTTTCAGACTGGCGTCCGCTACACGGGCCCGCACAACATAGCTTCTGTAATGCTTCGCGACATGGATGGTGACGGCCACCTGGACATGGTTGTCACCGGCTTCAACAACACGCTCGACATTCTTCATGGAAATAGCGATGGGACCTTTGCCACTACGTCGCCAGGCGGCACTAGCAACGCCGGGCCCCTGCCCTTACTTTTAGCAATTGACGATCTCAATTCCGACGGAATCCCGGACTTAGCCACGGCGACTGAGAATGGAATCTGCATCTTGCTGGGCAAAGGCAGCCTTACGTATGGTCCTCCGATTCCGTATTCAGGGAGCCCAACAGCGACTTCCGCCGTGATGGCTGACTTTAACCACGATGGTTTTGAAGATTTTGCTGAGATCGCACCGGGGGGTATTGCCCTGACTTTCGGGGCAGCTGGCGGAACTTTGCAATCCGCTGATGTTTACGATTTGGGAGAAGGCCCCGGCAACCTGGCGGTGGCGGATTTTAATGGCGATAAGATACCGGACATCGCCGTCAATACCACACAGCCCGCCCCGGTTATTTTACTTGGCAAGAGCGGCGGCAAGTTCACAGTCCCGGCGATGTCCGGACCGCCCACAAATAGCGCAGCGGCGATCTGGATCTATACCGGCGATTTCAACGGTGACGGGAAAGCCGATCTGCTGCTGACAAACGGTACTCCTAATTCGAGCGCGACAATCTTGTTTGGAGATGGCAATGGAACCTTCAGCGCGCCCGTGGTCCCTGCGATTTCGGCGACGCCCACATTCGGCCACGCGGTCCTTGGCGATTTCAATCACGACGGCACGACCGACATCGGCGTTCTCGACTACGAATCGATCGACATCCTTCTAGGCGAGCGAATCAACACGTTCGAGGTTAAAAGCAACATTTTCCCTGAGCTCTTGGAGAGTAACGGCGCTTCCGTCGGCGACTTTAACAACGATGGAAAACTTGACATTGTTTTCTCGCAAGATTCAGCGAATGCACTGCAAACCTGGCTCGGCAACGGAGACGGGACTTTCACTTTGGGCCATCAACTGCCGGCTAACCTCTTTCCGCAGGTGATCGCAGTGGCAGATTTTGACGGCGATGGGAATGCGGACATCATAGCGCTGGAGGGATTTGTCAGTCTTGCGCAGATCTACTACGGCAATGGTGATGGCACCTTCCAGAGCCCAGTTACGCTCTCACTCGCGCGTGAGTACACGCAGATGCAAGTCGCCGACATAGATAACGACGGCAAACCGGATCTCGTGTTCACCGACAACGAGGTTATCTCCATCATTCGCAATCTCGGAACACGAAATTTCAGTCCGGAACAGCACATCCTGGCTGGTTCGATTGGAAGTTTCGTAGTGCAGGACGTCAACGGGGATGGATTGCCCGATATTCTAGTCGCCAATGGAGGCACGGGGACGGGCATTGGCCCGACCACAGTGACGGTGCTGCTCAACCAGGGCGCCGCAAAAACGATAAGCAGCCAGCTGTCGGTTTCGCCCGAGCCCTCGATTTACGGCCAGCCATTTACTATCAATATTGCGATTACGCCTGAGGGCACGAACCCGCCGGCCCCCACCGGCAGCGTCGCCATTTCCATTGACAATGTTCCAGTGGCCACCGTCCCGGTCACTGGTTTGAGTTTGAGTTACAGCGATCCCAACTCGCCGTCTTTGTCGGTCGGCGTCCACGCAGTGGTGGCCACCTACAGCGGCGACCAAAATTACGCCGCCGCATCGTTCACCGCCCAGCACGAAATTATTCCGATTCTCTACCCGACCACTACGACGCTTACAGCCGCGCCCGTCACGGCGGTCGCCAGCCAAACTGTGCGATTCACGGCGACCGTGACATCTCCTGGGCAGAATGCCAATGCTCCGAATCCGCTGAGCGGAACAGTTGCGTTTCGCGACGGCGCGACGAATCTGGGGACGGCGCAGGTAGGAACTGGCGGCGTGGCTACGTTCGATACTGCGTTGCTCGCCGACGGAACGCACAGCGTCGCGGCTTACTATCTTGGCTACACTGCGCAGTTCGAGCAGACCGCGAGTTTCGCTCCCAGTAACTCGCCGTCAACGACGATCACAATCACGGCGAGCGTCACGACCACCACCCTGACTGGAATGCCGACTGCGGCAACGGCAGACAGCATTGTGTCGCTGACGGCGCTGGTGAAGGCAACAACGGGAATACCGACGGGCGCGGTCACATTTATTGACGGCAGCACGGCATTGTCCACGCAGCCACTCGACGCAACCGGAACGGCCGTCTTCGGTGCGACCTTTAGCAGCTCTGGAACGCATACTCTTACAGCTGCGTACCACGCGAATTCCAGTTTCGCCACTAGCACGTCGCCGCAACTGACGATCACCGTTGCGGGCGGGCAGCAGTCCGCGAAGTCTGTCACGCAGCTGAGTGCGGCGCCGAATTCTCAGGCGCCGAGTCAGGTGGTGCTCACGGCAAAAGTTTCAGCTCAGGTTGCGGTTCCGACCGGCCTCGTGACCTTCATGGATGGAAACACCGGGCTGGGTGCGGTGACACTGAATAGCCAGGGCGCTGCGTCGTACCCTGTGACCGCGGCGACGCCAGGATTGCATTATTTCACCGCCGTCTATGCCGGTGACTCGAAACACCATGCCAGCGTGTCGGCGGCAGTGCTGGAACAAACACCGTTGAGCGGCTCAGACTTTTCGCTCTACTTGACAAGTGGATCGCTCACGATCCCGCAGGGACAATCGATCACCACGCTGGCGACGGTAACCTCAATCAACGAGTTTAACGGTACGATCAGTATTTCCTGCTCCACTGCATCGGTCAACATGTCTTGTGAGGTACCGCGATCGTCATTGGTGGGAGGGCAAGGCTCTTCGCTCATCGTAATTCGCACGGTTCAGAGCTCGGTCGTCGCGTCGGTGCCTGCCGGTCTCGGCACGTTCCGGGGCACAGCGGTCAAGGGAACGTTGCTTGGATTGGTGATCGCGTGGACCGGTTTGCTGATGGCGAGCATCAGCCGGCGACGCATCGCACTCGCTTCGATTTGCATCGTCTGTGTCGTGCTGGCCGCCGGATGCGCGGGCCCTTCTCTGGTTTCGAACGATCTCACGCCAGTCGGCAGCTATGTCCTGACGATTCAGGCTTCGTCGGCCCCTGCAAAGGGAGTGGCTGGTCGGAGCCACACCGCGCAACTCCAAGTGCAGGTTGTTGCTCGCAATGTGAACTGAGCTCGAAATCCCATACAACCTCGTATTCAGAATCGGTCGCGAGAACACCTTGGTGCCGGAGCGAACTCGAGAGACATACTAAGAACCAAGCTGAATAATTTGCTCCCACTCGATTCCAAAGCGGTTGAGGTACTTTCGCAGGCGATCCGCGTCGTTGCTGCTCGTCTTACGAATTCGCGACGCACCAAACAATCGACGGCCGGCTTCGGACATTGAGCGCGAAGTGCGGCAAACTTGGGCCACCTCAGCCAGTTGCGCTCGGTCGAACAGATCAATTCCGCCGAGAGCCTTCTCACTTAGAAGTCGCGAGAGTATTTCATTTGATTCTTCGGTCTGCGGCCTCGCCCAAGACGCATTAAGCCGTTCGATTTCTTCCTGCACGATCTCAACGGAGATTCGCCCCCCGTGCACCAGGGTCGCCATCCGGACCACGGCGGCATTCAGATCGCGAAAGTTGCCCGTCCACTTCGAAGACGGCAAGAGCGCGAAATCAAGAAACCGTTGACGGGCCTCCGTGCTGAAGGTCACGTGATGGCCGGTTCGCTGCGCGAACTGGTCGAGTTCGAACTGCAGATTCGGTTCGATGTCTTCGGAACGTGATCGCAATCCCGGCAACGTGAAGGTCCATAAATTGATTCGCGCCAGCAGGTCTTCGCGGAAGCGGCCCTCGCGGACGGCGGAAAGTAAATTGCGATTCGTTCCCACGATCAGTTGGAAATCGCTGTGAGCCTCGCGGTCCGATCCGAGTGGCAGAAATGTTTTTTCTTCCAGCGCACGCAGCAGCATCGCCTGTTCATCTCCGCCAAGCTCGCCGATTTCATCGAGGAAAAGCATGCCCTTGTCCGCGGCACGAAGTACGCCCGGCCGGTCGCGGAGAGCTCCCGTAAAGGCGCCCTTCACGTGGCCGAAAAGCGTGGACATCGCGCCGTCGCCTCGCAGAGTGGCACAATTCACGTCCACGAATTCCCCCGTGATAGTGTGCCGCATCTTTTTCAACTCAAAGAGTCGCCGCGCCAATTTGGATTTCCCGGCGCCCGTCGGGCCCATCAAGAGCAACGGATCGCGTGTGGCGATAGCGACCTGTTCGATCCGGTCTATCAGTTCGTTGAAAGCCTGGTTCCGGGTATCGATCCCTCCTTTCAAGTACGAAACGGCGTCACGCGCTTCCTGACGAAAACGCGAAGCAATGCGATCATAGCGGGAGAGATCGAGGTCAATAACCTTCACATCTCCCGGTGCGCTGCGATCGCGATCCGGAGAAGCCTGGAGCAATCTTCCCGGCAAATATCTTGATTCAGTGAGCAAGAAAAGACAGATTTGCGCAACGTGGGTGCCAGTGGTGATGTGAATGAGATATTCCTCATTGTCGGTTTCGAACGGATACGCCCGAGCGAATTTGAAAAGCGTCTCGTAAACGCGCTCGAAGTCCCATGGATCACCAAACTCAATCTCGTGCAGGCGTACGAGCGTTTCCGGCGATACAGCTGCGATGTCGCTCGCGACCCGCGAGGCCAGCGCCTTGTCGCGCAGCCCGTGCAGGAGTTCCAGTCGTTTCACGAGGAAGTGCGGCTGGCGGCAAATCGACACGGTGGGGCGCCAGCTTTGCCAGCGATCCTGCCGACCGGCGTCCAGGGTAGTTCCTAGCAATCCGATCACGACTTGCGACTTCTCTGACATATCTTTAATTATAAGATATTATCCCACAGGATTGTATTCTGATTATTGGCACGGCGTGCTTTAACGTATGTCTTGTGTGTGCAGCGTCTTGCCCTAACCCTCAGATCGGCATGCTACTTGCTTTTGTGTGTTGTTACAGACGATGAAAAATGGCGGTACGGTTCGTGAGCGAAGTGGGAGTCGCGAACAATCGGAGGCGCGGGACCAGATGCGGCCCGCGCCTCTGAGGATCGGAATCGGTAACAGAGGAGAAGAAAAAATGTCTGAACCGACATACAACGTAATCGTCCCTGAAAAGGGCACACCAATCAAAGCCTGGACCAAGGGCGTCGCTCTCGAAGACGAGGCGCGGAAGCAACTCCTGAACGTGGCGCAACTTCCTTTCATTTTCAAGTGGGTCGCGGCCATGCCGGACGTGCACTGGGGAATCGGTGCGACCGTCGGCAGCGTGATCCCCACCAAGGGTGCGATTATTCCCGCGGCAGTCGGTGTGGACATCGGTTGCGGCATGATGGCCGTTCAAACAGACCTGAACGCGCGCGACCTGCCCGAGAATCTGAAGGGCATTCGCGCGGCAATTGAGAAGGCCGTGCCGCACGGCCGCACCCAGCACGGCGGTCGTGGCGATCGCGGAGCGTGGAACGATATTCCGGCGCGCAATATGGAAATCTGGCAGACGCTGAAGCCGCGCTATGACGAGATTCTTGCGAAACACTCGAAACTCGATCGCGGAAATCATTCGAACCATCTGGGCACTTTGGGAACGGGAAATCATTTTATTGAAGTGTGCCTGGATGAAGCGGATGCAGTGTGGTTCATGCTGCACAGCGGGTCACGCGGAGTCGGCAATCGCATGGGCAGTTACTTCATCGAACTCGCGCGCAAGGATATGGAACGGCTTTTCATCACTCTGCCTGATCGCGATCTGGCTTATTTCCCGGAGCGCTCGGAGCATTTTGACGACTATGTGGAAGCGGTCGAGTGGGCGCAGGATTTTGCCCGCTGGAATCGCCACTTGATGATGGAGCAGATTGTAGCGGCCGTTCGCTCTTCGGGAGAGGCTCGGCCCTTCGTGGCCGAGCTAAAGGCGATCAATTGCCATCACAACTATGTGGCTCGCGAGTCGCACTACGGGGAAAATATTCTCGTCACCCGAAAGGGAGCGGTCCGCGCCCGTGAAGGTGATATGGGAATCATTCCCGGCAGCATGGGCGCGCGTTCTTACATTGTGCGCGGCAGGGGCAATGCCGAGAGCTTTCAGAGCTGCAGCCACGGCGCCGGTCGGGCCATGTCGCGCACGGAAGCAAAGCGACGTTTCTCAATTGCCGATCATGAGCGTATGACGGCAGGTATCGAATGCCGCAAGGATGCCGACGTGATTGACGAAACTCCCGCGGCATATAAATCGATCGAGGCCGTGATGGCTGCTCAGGCTGACTTGGTGGAGATCGTTCACACGTTGCATCAAGTGGTATGTGTGAAGGGATGATTGGAAGCAAACGGAGCGTATGCATGATTCGGATTGACGGATCTTCGGGAGAAGGCGGCGGGCAAATCTTGCGCTCGTCGCTGAGCCTTTCGCTCGCAACCGGAAAGGCTTTCCGCATCGAGAACGTCCGTGCTAAGCGCGAACGCCCCGGGCTGCTGCGGCAACACCTTACGGCGGTTCTCGCAGCCGCGGAAATCGGAGCAGCCGAAGTCGAAGGGGCGAGCTTGGGCTCTCGCACGCTCACATTTGTTCCAGGGACCATCCGGCCAGGAGAACATCGTTTCGTGATCGGTACAGCAGGCAGCGGCACGTTGGTGTTGCAAACGATTTTGCCGGTTCTGATGACCGCGGCTGCAGCGAGCCGCATAACGATCGAGGGTGGCACGCACAATCTGGCGGCGCCTCCGTTTGACTTTCTGCAGAGGTGTTTCTTGCCGGTCATCTGCAGGCTGGGGCCAAAGGTCGCGGTGAACCTCGAGCGACATGGATTCTACCCGGCAGGGGGTGGACGTTTCACGGCGGTAATTGAACCGTGCGCGCAGTTGTCGCCGATTGACTTGACGGAACGCGGCGACATCACGCACCGGAAAGCCACGGCAATCGTCGCGAATCTGCCTCGCGCAATTGCGCAGCGCGAGCTGGACACCGTCGCACGCTTGCTGAATTGGGAAAAGGAACCCATGGAAATTGTCGAAGCCAAGAACTCCGTCGGCCCCGGAAATATTGTGTTGATTGAACTGGCATCTAGCACGGGCGTCGCGGAGCAATTTTGCGCATTCGGCCGGCTCGGAGCAAGCGCCGAAAGTGTCGCGACGGAGGCCGTTAAGGAAGCGCGAGCGTACCTGGTGTCCAGCGCCGCAGCGGGAGAGCATTTGGCTGACCAGCTGTTGCTGCCGTTCGCTTTGGCCGGCGGAGGAGTGTTCACGGCGACGAGGCTGAATCGCCACGCCCAGACCAACATGCAAGTTATATCCACTTTCTTGCCGGTCAAGTTCGTGACCTGCGAGGAAACTGGACGAATCAGGATCGAAGTTGCGTCCCGGGACTGAACCTGGGTGGCGAAGCTTACGGTTCCATCGACTGTCCATCGAAAAGAAAGACCGTAGGCGGTCATTCCCCCGGGGTTAGACGACCAGTGGTGCAAGGCACGGATACTTCTCTGGTGAAGCCTCCGCTTGCGGAAGTGAACGGAGGTGGGGTTCGAATCCCCGATTACGCCGTGCCTGATTTTCCCTGGTCACAGGATTCGCCTCGGCGCACCGGCTACTTTGCCGGTGCCGCGCGGAAGCGCTTCGGATAAGAGTCACAGCAAGCACCGAGTTTCGCCGGTGGCGAAGGACACGGTTACTTCCATGACGTAGAGCGTCCGCTGTGCAAACAGCGGAAGGTTGCAGGTTCAATTCCTGCTCCCGAGATTCGGGATAGCTCAATGCGGGCAACCGCACAGAAAAGCACCGTGGCCGATTTTCCCCGGCGAATATTTTCACCAAGCGGAAATTGCGATCTTCGCCGGTGGCGAGGGCAACGGCTACTTCAGACGGCCAGTCGCAGGTTCGAATCCTGCCTTGGAGTTACCTAAACGTAGCTCCTTGTAGCTCAGGGGATAGAGCAACCGCCAGCGCAAGCTGGGTCCGTTGCCGCCAATTCCCCGGCGAATAATTTCGAGCAAGAAGGAGGGCACGATGGCGCGACTAAATATATTGAAAATTCCAAATCCGTGGGGCACCACCCGCACGCACGAGGGTGCTCCTGCGCAAAATATTTCTTCGGAGCTTCAACTGCGGCGTTCCGTGCTTGCGTGCTTGCTCTGGGAGGACCAGTTCTATGAAGACGGAGTCGAAATCGCCGGCCGAATCCAGTCGCTCGTGTCTAAAGTTAGCGCGGAAAAGGTGGCGGCTCTTGCACTCGAGGCGCGCGGCGAGATGAAGCTTCGTCACGTTCCGCTTCTGCTGGTTCGCGAAATGGCGCGGCTGAAGACGCACCGTGAACTCGTATCGCAAACGCTCGCCCAGGTGATTCAACGCGCCGACGAACTCGCCGAATACGTCGCCATCTACTGGAAAGACGGCAAAGTTCCGTTGTCTGCTCAGACGAAGAAGGGGCTGGCCAAGACTTTCCACAAGTTCGACGAGTACCAGCTCGCGAAGTACGATCGCAACGGGCCTATTCGCCTGCGCGACGTTCTGTTCCTGTGCCACGCGAAGCCGCGTGACGTGCAACAGGCCGCGCTTTGGAAACGGCTGATCGAAGGAGAGCTGCAAACGCCCGACACTTGGGAGGTAGCGCTCTCTTCCGGTGCGGACAAACGCGATGCATGGGAGCGATTGCTGCGCGAACGAAAACTCGGCGCCTTGGCATTGCTCCGCAACCTGAGGAACATGAAGCAGGCCGGCGTGGACGAGTCGCTCGTTCTGGGTGGCATCGATGCCATGAATACGGGGCGCGTGCTGCCGTTTCGTTTTCTCGCGGCGGCTCGCTATGTGCCGCAATGGGAGGAGGCGCTCGAGCGAGCCATGCTTTCTTCGCTCACCGAACAGGAGAAGCTGCCTGGGCACACTGTGCTCTTGGTGGATATTTCGGGCAGCATGACGGCCGCCTTGTCGCGCCGCTCGGAAATGCTCCGAACCGATGCGGCTTACGGTCTCGCCGTTCTGTTGCGAGAGATCTGCGAGAAGGTAGTGGTCTTCACGTTCTCGGACGATTTGGCCGAGTTGCCTCCGCGGCGAGGATTCGCGTTGCGCGATGCGCTCCACGCGAGCCAGCCGCACAATGGGACTTACCTCGGCCGTGCGCTCGAGAAGATTCGGGAGACGTACGACCGGATTATCGTGATCACGGATGAGCAAACTCACGATCGCGTGCCTGGGCCACAAGGTCGCGGCTATGTGATCAACGTGGCCAGTAACAAGAACGGTGTAGGTTACGGTGCGTGGATGCACATCGACGGTTGGAGTGAAGCCGTCGTCGAGTATATTCGCGCGCTAGAGCAGATGCCACAGGGCGTAAACAGTAAGGATAGACGGCACCCGATCATGTGACGCCGTCTTCCGAATTTCCTGCCATGTGTCTGACCGATCCATTCAGCGTCAACTCCGATTGGCACTGTAAGAAGTTCATCTTACCGGTGTGCAGATGCGCACACCGTCCCTAACTTGAGGGTTCTCGAACCGAGCTGTACCAGAACTGTACCAAAACCCTATGTAATTGGTGCCTCGGGGCTTACTTCGTGCGAGAAGCAGATTCCCCGAAATTATTGAAAACATTGAAAACCGAGCGCAAAGGAAGGAGTCTTTGGAGTGCCCGAACGCGCTTGCAAAGCATCGGACTTGATTCCATCCGCTATATCCATTACTTCCAACTGTTAACATTTCCAACAAATCGGGGAACCTGCTTTCGCTCAAGAGCTAACCTCAATAGGCTGAAAACAATCCGTTCGTGCACACTTCGTGCACAGTCGGGTTCCAACAGAAATCTCACAGAGTGAACCCTTCCGACCATTTCGTCGCAAGACAGAGTACTTCAAAAGCAAAGACGCCTCTATCCACCCTCTCTTGGAAGAGTTGTCCTTTACGAAAGGGCGTAGTAACTGGGGTGTTGCGCTCCGGATGGGCATTCTCCAGATGAAACGCGAAGACTACATGAAAATCGCAATGACCATGGGGATCACTTTCAAGCAGAGTGCCGACTGAGAACCCAACCCTTCTACCGCGCATACCCAACAACTTCACACTTCGTCGCTCGGGTGAATTCTGCCGCAAAGTGTGCACGATCAAACTGTCTCACTCCAGGGGTTCACTCCAACCTTAGCTCCCGCTGGTCGGCAACCCGGGAGCCGATGGTCACGGGACCTCAAAATTAAATTTGGAGGACTCAAATGGGGCGAAATGTAGCGGACGTTTTGTGGGAGATGCTGGAGAAGGCTGGCGTGAAACGCTGCTATGGAATCGTGGGGACGCTCTGAATCCCGTCATCGACGCGCTCCGCCGGAACGGAAAGGTTGAATTCGTTCACGTGCGGAATGAGGAGTACGGCGTTTTCGCCGTGGTTGCAGAGGCCTACTTCACGGAGAACCCCGTTGCGGTGTGCGGCACTGCCGGTCCCGGGGTGACCCACCTTTTCATGCCGGGCGATCCGTCAATTCGAATGTGAGCAGGAAAGATTCTTACTCTCCGTGGAATTTAGACACAACGAACTTGCGGAATTCCACTGCACAGGCCGGAACGTAACGATCGGCGATCCACCCTATGCCTAACGGTCGAATAGGGCGTGCCCGCGACAATTTGATCTCTACGACGCCCGCAAATCGAGCGGGCGCGGGAGGAAGGAGCCCTATGCCGAGCCCCGCAGCAATCAATCCACGCAGCGTCGCAACATCCAT
>Ga0308309_10001099_pt1 | contig 16081 bp, 15 predicted proteins | sample HubBroMetageWFT5_FD_192491 | JGI IMG/M metagenome (GOLD analysis project Ga0308309, IMG submission 192491) | Warmed and freeze-thawed soil microbial communities from the Hubbard Brook experimental Forest, New Hampshire - Hubbard Brook CCASE Soil... | ecosystem: Environmental > Terrestrial >...
GTTGGCACTGCTCATTAAGAAATTCAAGCCGGTAGCGCCGTCGGGCGGCCATTAAACGCTTCTCGCCGGCGCGGCTCACTTCGCGTCGCTGCACGCGAACCGGCAAAGCATTGTTGGCGCGCGGTCGCGGCGGTGCCATAATTTGCATGGCCGCGGGAAAGAGCGCCCCATGAAAGCCGCCATCCTAAAATCGGCGCAGCCAGTTTCAGCGACGCCGCTGGTCATCGAAGATGTTCCGCGCCCGCAGCTCGTGCCCGGACATCTGCTCCTTCGCGTGCTGGCCTGCGGCGTCTGCCGCACGGATCTGCACATTGTGGAACGCGACCTGCCTCCGCTTCGACCAGAATTGATTCCCGGCCATCAAATTGTCGGCGAAGTAATCGCAGGCGAGAGCAAGGAATCGCCCGTCGGCTCTCGCGTGGGCGTTTCCTGGATGGGCGGAGTTGATGGCGATTGCTGGTATTGCCGCCACAGAATGGAAAATCTGTGCGACCGGCCAGTTTTTACCGGCTATAGCGTGGATGGCGGTTATGCCGAATATGCATTGGGGCGCGCGGACTTCACCTACCCTCTGCCCGCCGGCGTGGACGACATCCACGTAGCTCCGCTGCTCTGCGCCGGCATCATCGGATTCCGCAGCCTGCGCGTCGCGGGCGTTGAGCCCGGCGAACGAGTCGGCCTTTTCGGCTTCGGCTCCTCGGCAAGTCTCACAATCGCGGTTCTACAGTCCTGGAGATGCGAAGTCTATGTTTCCACCAGGGGAGGGTCACATCGCAAGCTGGCAACGTCGCTAGGCGCGACCTGGGTCGGAAATGAAAATGAGAAGCCGCCCGTCGAGCTCGATCGCGCCGTCACCTTCGCTCCCAGCGGAGACGTAGTGGTCAGCGCGCTCGCCAGCCTTCGCAAAGGCGGAGTAGTGGCCATCAACGCAATTCATCTCGATCACATGCCGCAATTTGATTACGACAAACTCCTGTGGGGCGAGCGCGTAATTCGCAGCGTAGCCAACATGACCCGCGCCGACGCCCGCGATTTTCTGAAAATCGCGCACGACATCAATATTCGCCCGCAAGTCACGGTCTTCCCGCTAGCCCAAGCCAACGAAGCCCTGCAAGCCATCAAGCACGAAACGGTGAACGGCGCAGCAGTCATTGTTCCGTGAACTCGAACGGCGCTAACTTTATCTATCGAGTGGTGACTGCGAAGACGCTGCCGACGATGGAGAGCATTCTTGCAGGCCGCGATCGTCGGCAGCTTCGTTTCCGTGCAAATCTACTTCGCAACCACGAGTTGCCGCTGGAACTTCGATTCGTCCAGTGTGATGTCGCCCTGCACAAACGCGCTGACATTTGTTCCCTTGGGGATGGTGACGTCCTTGCCGTGCATCAGCAGGAACAGAGGCGCGGCGGGCCAAACCACAAGCGACGTCGCGACCATCGCTCCGACCATCGCGCCCGTGTGGCCTCCGCCCTTCACGTCTTTCACCGCACGTAGCATGACTTTCTCTCCGTCAGCGAGGCGGACTTTGTCAACGTTGAGGTCTAATTTTCCCGCGCGGCCCATGCGTTTCTTATGCTCGGCGTCCGTGATTGTCGCCCACGCCGTCGAGCCATGCGGAATCACGACGAAGCCATTCACCGTGACGTCGTCCACCACTTCGAACCCCACGGTTTGGCCCGTCACCGCGTCCGCGGACGAAAGATTCTCCGAGAGGACCAGATGCACCGGCGTTCCATCTTCCAGCAGGAATCCTACCGCGGGAGCAGCCGCAACCGCCGGCGATGCCTGCGACGTCACAGGAGCTGCCGGAGGATCTTGTGTGGAAGTCGCCGCGTTGCTGATCGCCGCTGGTGGTGCGGTTGGTACGACGGCCGCTTGCGGAATCGGCCGGCACGCCTGGGTGCCGAACACCGATTCACCCTGATATACGAATCCTCCCGAGTCCGCAACATTCCGGCACATCCATCTCGACGGGTCAGGGTTTTGCGCACTCGCCATGCTGGAGAAGGCCAGCACGCATAGAATTGCAGTGATCGATTTCATCTCGCCCTCATATTCTTTTTTTATTGCCGGCGCGCAGTCCACGGCCGCGATACCAAAATGAAGCAGCGTCAAAAAAGCTACAATGGTACTTTAGTTAATGAGTTAATAAATCGTTGTGCAAACGGAAGGAAGTTCTTGGATTCGGCCGGACCACTGTCGGTGCTCGGAGCGTCACCGTTAACTATCGCACCGTCACCATAAGCTCAATTAACTCAGTGAGTTATCGAGCTCGCCTTCCCAACGCGCGATCACCGCGCACGCCAGGCAGTTTCCAATCACGTTCACCGACGTGCGCGCCATGTCCATCAGCGCATCAATACCCAAAATGATGAGAATCGGTTCCGTCGGCAGATGAAATGTCGCCGCCGTAGCTAGCAGCACCACCAGCACCGCGCGCGGCACCCCTGCGACGCCCTTGCTCGTCACCATCAGCGTGAACACCATGAAAAGCTGCTGCAGCCACGTCAAATGAATCCCAGCCACCTGCGCCACAAAAATAGACGCCACCGCCAGATACAACGTGGACCCATCCAGGTTGAAGCTATACCCGGCCGGAATCACGAACGCCACAATGCGCCGCGGCACGCCAAACGCTTCCATGCATTCCATCGCGCGCGGCAGCGCCGCTTCGGAAGTACTCGTCGCAAAAGCGATCGTAGCCGGCTCGGCTACCGCACGCACAAATCGCTCAATCGGCAACCGTGCGAATAGTGCGACCGGCAACAGCACTGCCAGCAGAAAGAAAATCAATGCGCCGTAACCTGTGAGCAGCAGTTTCCCCAGCGGCAGCAGCACGGCAATTCCCATGTGCCCCACGGTATAAGCCATCGCCGCGCCTACGCCGATCGGCGCGAAATACATCACTAGGTTCGTGAATGCAAACATTACCGCCGTGAGAGATTCGCAGAAGCTCAGCATCGGCGCGCGCTTCGCCTCCGATATTCGTGCGAGTGCGATCCCGAACAGCACCGAAAACACCGCGACTTGCAGAATCTGATTTTCCGCCACTGACTTCGCAAGATTTTCCGGGAAAATGTGCAGCAAAAAATCGTCCCAATGCAAGGGAGCCGCGCTGGGTACCGGTTCCGTCGCCGCCGTTGCGACCGTTAGGCTCAATCCTTCGCCCGCCCGGCTGATATTAATCGCGCCCAGGCCGATGAACAGCGCCAGCGTCGTCACGATCTCAAAATAGATCAGGCTCTTCACCCCAATCCGCCCGACGCTCCGCAAATTGCCATGCCCCGCGATCCCGGTCACCAGGGTGCCAAAAATCAGCGGCGCCACGATCACCTTGATCAACCGCAGGAAAATATCGCTGAACACCCGCAAATGCTCGGCCAACTGCGGCCGGTCCAACCCAATTTCTCCGCCCAGCAGCATCGCGAAAAAAATCCAATACGTCAGCGACGATTTGCGCCATCCGCCCGCCGCGATCAAGGCCAGCCCGGCCCACCGAATCACCCCGAGCCACGCAGAAGGAGCAAACGTAAACGGAAGGATTGCGCCGATCAGAAATAGCAGCACTCCGATCGCGGTGAGAGCGCGGAATGCGCGTGGCGTCTGTGCACGTCGCGAATGATCAGGTTGTGGAGTAGCAGGGGCGTCAGTGGTCATCAGGGATCGATTGCGTGCTACTCAATTTTCCGCGCCTCCGGCAACAATCGAGCCGCGTGCGGCCCCTACTATACGATTAAAACCTCACAAACTGGAGCTAGGCGCGGTCCTCTCCAAAGCCAAACGAATCACAGCCTGTCCGCAATCGAACAATCCTTTTCGCATTCGCACAACCCGCGTGCTATCCCTCGTTCTTCAGCGCACTAAATCCTCTGGCGTCATAATTTTGCCGAAGCATCACTTTGGCGTTCTACGTGCCACTTCTCCACGGATTTGTGTGAACATACCACTCGCTCGAATCGTATCAACGGCCATGCGTCATCTCGATTCCACGAACGGAGAGCCCGAGCATGATGAGCCTACTGCACGATACCCGCTTCGGATTCCGCCTGCTCCTGAAAAATCCCGGCTTCGCAGCCGTCGCCATCCTCGCTCTCGCTCTCGGCATTGGTGCCAACACCGCCATTTTCAGTGTCGTCTACGCCACGCTGCTCGCTCCGCTTCCCTATCCTCAGCCCGACCAAATCGTCGTCGTCCGCTCCACCGTCGCTGGAAATAAGAACGTCTCCTCTGCCGGAGATTATCTCGAATGGCAGCGCCAGAACTCCGTCTTCCAGTTTATGGGCACGGCCACCGACTCCGATTTCAACCTCTCCGTCGGCGAGAAGCCCGAACGCGTCCGCGGCAGTTTCACTACTCCTGGTTTTCTGGATCAACTGCTTGGCGAACCACCGTTCCTCGGCCGTTACTTCGGCCCCGACGAAGCCGTGGCCGGAAAAGATCACGTTGCCGTCCTCACCAACCAGATGTGGCGCGAACATTTCGGCGCCGATCCTCATATCATCGGCCGCGAAATCCATATGAACGGTGAAAGCTACACCGTAATCGGGGTCCGTCCCGCCGGACAGGCCGATCGCACTCCCACGAAACTTTTCGTTCCGCTCGTTTTCAAGCCCGATCAGATCAATCACGATTTTCATTTTCTCGTGATCTTCGCGCGCATGAAACCCGACGTCACGTTGGCGCAGGCCAATGCGGACATGAGCGCGGTCACCCGTCACATAGCGGATGTTTATCCAAAGTCGAACAAAGGTTGGGGCGCCTCCGTCGAGCCTCTGAAGAATGACTTCCTGGATCGCGACGTGCGCACAGCTCTGTGGCTCTTGCTTGGCGCTGTAGCATTCGTTCTGCTCATTGCCTGCGCCAATGTCGCCAATTTGCTGATGGCCCGCGCCACCACTCGCCAGAAAGAAGTAGCCGTCCGCGCCTCTCTCGGCGCTTCGCGTCAGCGCCTGTTCAGCCAGTTTCTTGCCGAAAGTCTTGTGCTCGCATCCATGGGAGGAGCGCTGGGCGTAGCTCTTGCCTGGGGGTTGCTCAACGTAATCATCTCGATCATGCCTCCGTTTACGCTTCCCCCCGAAGCCGATGTCCGGTTGAACATTCCGGTATTGCTTTTCACCGTCGTAGCCACTCTGTTAGCAGGACTTCTATTCGGCAGCGTTCCGGCGTGGCAGGCGGCGCGCATGAATTTGAATGATGTCCTGAAGGAAGGCGGCCGATCCGCTGTCGGTGCCGGACGGCACGGCGTCCGCCGCGCACTCGTGATCGCCGAATTTGCGCTGGCCCTCAGCCTCCTCGCCGGCGGTGGTCTAGCCATTCACAGCTTGTGGAATGTCGCGCACGTGGATCTGGGCTTTCGCACCGATCACATTCTCACTTTTCAGCTTCCCGTGCCGCAGGGGCAACTCACCGATCCGCAGCAAATCACTGTTTTCTATCGTCAGCTTCTGGAGAGAATCCAGGCACTGCCTGGCGTCACCGCCGCCTCGGCGTCCGAAAATATCCCGCTGGAAGGCGTGAATTTCGGCATGCCCTTCCAGATTACCGGCAGGCCCAATATCGAAGATCCCTCGGCTCGTCCTGGCGCCGGCTTCAGCATGGTCACTCCTCAATATTTCAAAGCGTTCGGCCTGAGCGTGGAGCAAGGACGTTCCTTCACCGACCAGGACGCAGCTGGAAGCGTTCCGGTGGCCGTCGTCAACGAAGCCTTCGTCAAAAAATTTCTCAATGGATTTGATCCGCTCACGCAAACCATCCTCGTCGAGCAATTAATTCCCGGCGTCACCAAACTCGGCCCGCCCATTCCCTGGCAAATCGTCGGCGTGTACCACGATGTTCGCAATGGCGGCCCCCGCAACGCGGGTTTCCCGGAAATGGATGTGCCGTTTGCCCAAAGTCCCTGGCCGCAAGCAGCGATCGGCGTGCGCGCCACCGTTGATCCGGCCACCTTGACTCGCAGCATCACCGAAATCGTTCAGTCCATGAATCCGAACCTGCCGCTCTCGGAAGTAAAAACGATGGATCAGATCAAGGACGAATCGCTCGCGGGCGATCGCTTTACTGCCGCGCTCTTTGGCGGCTTCGCGGCCGTCGCCCTGCTGCTGGCAGCTCTGGGGATTTATGGCGTGATGTCTTTCGCGGTCGCGCAACGCACTCACGAAATCGGGTTGCGCATGGCGCTAGGCGCAGGACGCAGCAACGTGCTCGCTCTGATCTTGAAGGAAGGAATGCTCCTGGCAGGCGTCGGGCTCGTCCTCGGTCTCGCAGGAGCCTACGGCGTCGGAAAAGCGATGCACAGCATTTTCTACAATGTCGGCACGATTGATTTCGCCGCTTTCAGCGCCGTCGCCGCGGCTCTACTGCTGGCCGCGTTGTTAGCCTGCTTCATCCCCGCCCATCGCGCGACGCTCGTGGATCCGATGCAAGCTCTTCGAGAGGAATGAAGCAGCGCGGCCGACGAAACCAAATCGTAGCGCGAGAGGCTGCTAGTCCTTATGCGGCTGCGCCGTCGGGGGTAGCAATCCATTCAGCCGCAGATACATCGCAGCCCCGCTATAATGATCCGCGAAATCGTTCGTCAGCGCGATCATCGCGCCCGCGCGCGTCAACGTGAACGTGCCGCGGGTGAACACCACTTCGCCCAGCTTCGAATCATCCACCTTAGCCAGCGACTGCGTGCAGAAGTCGAAAGAAGCCTTCAGCGCTCCGGTCAATTTATCTTTCCCGTCCGTTTCTTTCAGTTCGTCCATCTTGGGAGCGTCCACACCGGAAATCATCGCGCACAAGTGAAAATTCGAGTTCGCCATGTGCATCACCAGATGTCCGAAACTGATCTGCGCGGGCGTGGGCTGGTAACTGTACTTGTCCGCGGGCATTTCGTCCGTGGCCGCAATTATGTTTTTCGACTGCCGTTCCAGGCTGCCGCGAACGGCAGTCGCGACAGGGTTGGCGATCAGAGCGGTCGCGGGCGCAGGAGTCTGTTGCCCAACAGCCGCGAGTGGCGAAATCACCAGGAGCGCAAAAGAGAGCAAAATTGATTTCATGTCTCGTACCTCCAATGAAGTTCAGGCGGAACCAGCATAGACGCGCCCGCCGCGCACGACAAGTCAGGGCTAGAACTTTGGAAAACAAAGTACTTGACAATTACGCACTATCTGCTACATTTATCGTATGGCAGCTCCCGAACCTTCTCGCTCTCAGGCTCCCGTCGCCATCGCCGACCACGCGCGCGACAATCTTCGCTTCATCCGCGAAACCATGGAGCGTGCCGCATCTTTTACCGCCGTTCCCGGTTGGGGCGGCGTGGCCATGGGCATCACCGCCCTCGGAGCAGCCGCCATCGCGTCGCGTCAGACTTCGTCTCTCCCCTGGCTGCTCACATGGATCGCCGAAGCTTTCATCGCCATCATCATCGCCGGCTGGACCACCTATTCGAAAGCCCGCCAAGCCGGATCGTCTCTGTTTAGCGGGCCGGGTCGGCGCTTCGTGTACAGTTTCGCACCGCCGCTTTTTGTGGGCGCGCTGCTTACCGTCTTGCATCTGCGCTCCAGTGAAATCGGCCCGATTCCCGGCCAGTGGCTGCTGCTGTACGGAACAGGAGTCGTCACCGGCGGCGCGTTTTCCATCCGCATTGTTCCCTTGATGGGCTTGTGCTTCATGGTTTTGGGCGCCGTCGCCCTGTTCTCGCCGTGGAACTGGCAGAACGCGCTGCTGGCGGCGGGCTTCGGCGGCTTACACATTATTTTTGGAGCCGTCATCGCGAGGAAATATGGTGGCTAAATCGGGAGCGTATCGTCGTGAGCGTGCCGAATCCGACGAGCGTAATAAGCGAAATACCTCGGCCGTGCGGCCCGCGGAAAATACCGCGACGAATCTCGACCGCCTGATCCACGAGCGCACGCGCCTGGCAATTGTCAGCGCGCTCGCCGTCAACGAATCGCTCACCTTCAACGAATTGAAGGAGCTATTGCGCGCGACAGATGGCAACTTGAGCGTGCACGCGCGCAAGCTGGAAGACGCAGGCTACCTGGGCTGCGCCAAATCCTTCGACGGGCGCATGCCGAAAACGGAATATCGCCTGACGGCCGCCGGCCGCCGCGCGCTGGAAAAGTATCTGAACCACATGGAAGCTCTAATTCGCGTCACGCGCGAGGGCTAGGCCGCAAAAAATTTTGCCGGGATACTCTATGAACAAAAGTACTTTGAAGTTAGTTCCCCAATCTCAGCTCCACGTGGCCATCCTGCTGGATGGCAATGGCCGCTGGGCTTCCTCGCGCGGCCTCGCCCGCTCCGAAGGGCATCGCGCCGGCGTGGAATCCGTCCGTCGCGTCGTGCACGCCGCTCCCGGCCTGGGCATCAGCACCCTAACGCTGTATGCATTTTCCTCGGACAACTGGGAACGCCCGATGAGCGAGGTCGTCGCCTTGCTCGCGCTGCTCGAACAATATTTTTGCACCGAAGCCGCCGCATGCGCCGCTGCGGGGGTCCGCCTACGCGTCATCGGCCGTCGCGACCGCATTCCGCCCTCGCTCGCGCAAGCCATCGAAGCGGCAGAAAAGTTCACCGCCGCTGGACGCGCCCTGGAATTGCGCATTGCCGTGGATTACTCCGCGCGTGACGCCATCCTGCGCGCGGCTTGCTGGATGCTTTCCAGCCTGGAAGTTTCGCAGCGCGAATTTGCGAAGCGTCTCGGTGAAGTCACCCACTCCAGTGGTCCCGCCCTGGACGTGGACCTCCTCATTCGCACCGGTGGCGACCGCCGCCTCAGCGATTTCATGCTCTGGGAATGTGCCTACGCGGAGCTGCTTTTCACGCCGCGCATGTGGCCGGAATTTGATGCCGCCGATCTCGCTGCCGCCGTGGAAGATTTTCGTGGCCGCGAACGCCGCTTCGGCCGCCTCCCCGAAGCCGCCGCAAGCTAGAAATCGCTATTTCTTGGCAGTCCGCGCGCGCCACATCTCAAATGCTCGCTTAATCACGCGCGTCGCTACCGTCGTCAGCGCATAGCGCTCGAGTTCCTCCTCCCGTGCCCAAGCCACATCCGTCACATCACTAGCCGCCCGCGCCTCGCCGCTCTCCACAGCGCACAGATAATCCAGAATCACAAAGTGGTACCGCGTCCTCCCGCCTTCACCCGGAAAAATCCGCTCGAACACCTCGATAAAATCCACCACTCGCACTTGTAGCCCAGTCTCTTCCGCCAATTCGCGCCGCACGCCTTCCTCAAACGTCTCGCCTAATTCCAGCATGCCTCCCGGTATCGACCATTCTCCTTCCAGCGGCGGGCTGCCGCGCCGAATCAGCAGCGCCCGTCCGTCTGCAATCACCACGCCGCCCACTCCCACCAGCGGCCGCTCAGGATATTCGCGTTGCACCGTCACCTTTACGCATCCCCTCTCGCCTTCGCTTGACACCTGCGGTATATAATAGCCCGCCAGTGGAAGTACACCCAGGAAGGGGAGAAATCTCGTGACCCGATGTCCGGAATGCGACACCGAAATTGATTTGGATGAAGACGAAGTTGAGGAAGGCGAAATCCTCAGCTGCCCGGAGTGCGATGTCGAGCTGGAAGTGACGCAAACGCATCCCGTGCATCTCATCGTCATCTCCGAAGACGAAGATGATGACGATGACGAAGAAGAGGAAAAGTCCAGCGTCAAGGAAGACGAAGAGGACGACGACGAAGACGAAGCAGAGGCCGAATAGATTCCGCCTCTCGCTTCACCCTCGCATCTTTTCCGCCTGCCGCGTCATCTTACTGGTTGTAAGCCGGAATGCCGGCCGTCTGTGGCTGCAGTTGTCGCCAAACTCGGCTGTGCGTTTCTCGTTTCCAGGTGCAAGTGCTGGAAAGAACAGGACCCCGTGAAAAATTACAGCTGGTTTCAGGTTCTAGCAGTGCTGTTCGTGAGTCTTCTGGTGACGATTCCCGCCCGCGCGCAAGACGAATCCAAAGCGCAGAAAAAAGCGGAGGCGCAATTAAAGGTGGTGCATGGTAGCGTGATTGACAAAAGCGAAAATCCCATGCCTGCCAGCGTGATTTACCTGAAAAATGTGAAATCCCAGGCGGTAAAAACCTATATCGCGGACGAGTCCGGCAATTATCGTTTCAGCGGCCTCGACCCCAACGTGGACTACGAGATCCACGCCGAGCACGACGATATGACATCCTCCATCCGCACCGTTTCTAGCTTCGATAGCCGCCGCGATATCGAAGTCACCCTGAAACTCTCCAAAAAGAAAAACGAATAGCGCCGGCAGCCATCGCCTTCAGCGCGTTTTAGGCGAAGCCAGTTTCACCGTCTGGCATATGTGTGTCAGCGTCTTTGCCGTTATCTGCATTTATCTTTATCGGGGTTTGTTTTATATCAATCTCATCAGTGTTCATCAGTGGTGATTTCTCTCCCCACCATCACCCGAACCGCCCCCGGCAGAATCTCGAACTCCGCTGGCGCCACTCCCAGCGCTTCCCCATCCCCATGCACCCGCGCTGCCCGGTCCGCGCGCAACGCCACCCGCCGGCAGCGATAGCGCGTTACCTCCGGAAATCCGCGCAGATCGCCACTAGTCAGCACGATCGGTATCGCTTCCAGCAAACGCAGCAGCCCTACATCTCCCACAATCACCACATCCAGCAAACCATCATCCATCTCCGCCTTCGGCGCGATGCGCACACCCGAACCGTAGCTCGTAGCGTTCGCCACCGCCACGAATAGCGCGCGGCCGGACCAGCTCGCGCCGTCCATCTCCGCCGTCACATCCAAGAGCGGCTCGCGAAAAAAAACCGTGAACGCGCCTGCAAGATAGCGCGTCACTCCCGGCCATGCACGGAATCGCGTGTTAGCCAGATGCGCGGCCTCCGCGTCCAGCCCCATGCCCCCGGCGCCCATATAATGCGCCACGCTGCCGTCGCCGAATCGTACGCGCACCAGGTCCACCGCTCGCGGCTGTCCGCGCAAGAAATCGTTCGCCGCCTCCACTGGATCGCGCGGAATCCCCAGCGAGCGCGCAATATCGTTTCCATTCCCCGCCGGAAAAAATCCCGCTACAACATCAGTGCCGCGAATGCCTTCCACCAGATGATGAAATGCGCCGTCGCCGCCCAGAGCCACTACGGTGTGAAATCCATCGGCCGCCGCGCGCGCCGCCTGCTCGCGAATGTCTTCCGAGCTTTTCGAGTGCACAAATTTCGCTCTGCATCCACGCGCAGCCAACAAGCTCGCCACTTCCGGCTCGGCGCGCGCTGCTTTCCCTCCGCCCGATGCGGGATTCACTATCACCAATGTGTCATGTTTCATTCCAGAGGTAATATTGCCGTGCCGCCGCTGGTGTTCTGCAGCGGATTCGTGGACTTCTCTAGCGGCTGGCCGCTGCATGTAGGGTCGTGCTCTGCACAGACCCGGGATCGGCCAGGAATTTCGCTACGATTGGCCCGGCGGAAATACAGGCCAGACTCTCGTGACCGCAAGGAGAATCCAGCGTAAGCACCGGCGCGCCCATCATGCCCGCAAAGGCGAGCGCCGGCGTTGGATTCACCATGTGATCTTCCGGCGAGATTACCACCAGCAATTTGGCGCGCACGCTCCCTGCCGCCTGCTCCATCGTCTCTCCAAACTCCCCCGGAATATCCAGCGCGTTAATCGCCTGGCGCTGTCGGATGGCATCGCACGCCGTCGCCGCGTCTATCGTGAGTTCCTTCCGCGTTTGCTCAATGAACTGTGGAAAATCTTGCGGACTGGTCTTTGCTACGCGATAGGCCGGCGAAGTCACATTCATATTTCCAATCTCGTTGTAGACCGCGAAGCCGCCCGTCATCGGCTTCGTACCCTGTCCGTCCTTCCATTCTGGATCCAGCCGCAGCGCGTCCATCTCCGCCGTCCACAACAACTTGTCGTAGGAGGTGGACTGCGGCGATCCCGCCATCGGAACTGCCAGGTCTATGAAATCCCGATAAGCCATCACCCACTCGAACGTTTGCATTCCGCCCATCGAAATTCCCACCACCGCGTGCAAGTGCATCAGGTGCAGCACCTCGGTCGCGAGGCGATGTTCGGACTCCACCATGTCGCGAATCGTAAATTCTGGAAACGCCAGCCGCGCCTGGGTCTTGCTGTTCGATGGCGAAGTCGAAACGCCGTCTCCGATTGTATCCACCAAGACCACAAAATATTTCGTGCTGTCCACCACTTTGTCCGGACCAATGAACTGCACCAAATCCTGCGTCTTGCCGCCCAGCCATGTGGGCCACAAGATCGCGTTCGACTTCGCGGCGTTCAGCTGCCCGAAAGTGCGATAACCCAGATGAAAATCGTGAATCACAGCGCCGCTGCGCAGTTTCAAATCACCCAAAGCGGCGAATTGTTGCGCACCTTCGGTCGGCGACTCTTTCGCGGTATGTGCCGCAGCCTGTGGCCGCCCGTGCGCGTTTACACGTGCGCCGCAGAAGATACCAATCAGCAGCGCCATGCTCAGTACCGTTTTCATATTCTTGGATTCCTCTAAGGCGTTTTTCATGCCGGGCCGTTCCGGAAAACGGCCCATCCGTTTTCATCTTCACTGCCCTTCGGCCATTGCGAATATACCCGCACGTTTCCGATTTTCCACACCGAATATTTGAAGATTCGCCCCCAAAGTGAGATGCTACTTTTCCTTCTTCGCCACGGAGGCTTTCCATGACCACTCGTTTGACCCGCACCGCTGCAACAATTCTCATTTACTGCGCCGCGCTCGTTTGTGCGCATTCCGCAACTGCTCAAGAGCACCCACCCGCTCCTCACTGGAGCTACAGCGGACCAGAAGGCCCCGACCACTGGGGCGACCTCGAGGCTGATTATGCCGAGTGTAAGGCGGGCCACCGCGAGTCGCCCATTAATATCGTCGGCGCGCAGCCCGCGGATCTTGCACCCATCCATTTTGATTACAAGCTTGAGCCGCTGAAAGTGATCAATAACGGCCACACCATCCAGTTCAATTACCAGCCGGGCAGCAGCATCACCATCAACGGAACTGCGCTGCCGCTGGTGCAATTTCATTTCCACCACGTCAGCGAGAACGAAATTGACGGCAAGAAGTACGACATGGAGCTTCACTTCGTCCACATGGATTCCGCGGCTAACCGCACCGCCGTCGTCGCCGTATTCATCAAGAGCGGCGCCGAAAATGCCGCATTACGCGATCTGTGGAGTCACATCCCCCGCGATATGGCTAAAGAAGTAGAGTACAAAAAGGTGGTCATCAACGCCGCTGATCTTTTGCCCGCTGACCAAAACTATTACGCATTCGATGGCTCGCTCACCATTCCTCCCTGCAAGGAGGGCGTCAAGTGGTTCGTTATGAAAACCCCCATTGAAGCCTCTCCCGCGCAGATCGCGGCATTCGCAAAATATTATCCGGATAATGCTCGCCCGGTACAGCCGACGAATGGCCGAGAAATTCTCGAAAGCAACTTCCATTGATGGAAAATTAGTTTCGTGATGAATGGTTTCAGAAAACACTGCTGGTTCATTCCAGGCTAACTGGGAGACTGCATGAATCGCGAAGTTCCGAGGCCCTCGACTCTTGCCGCACGCATTTCATTGCCGCGATTTCTTTCCGTACTCGCTTTCTTCTTTGCCGCGTGCCTGGCCAGCATTCCGCTGCACGCGCAGATTTCTCCAGAATCAGATCAGCTGCTGCATCGCATGTATGCGTCAGGGGATTTCGAGGTCAAATATTTCGGCCCGGCGCGCTGGCTGGACAACGGGGCGTTCTACACCACCGTTGAACCATCCGCCGCCGTGAAAGACGCGCAGGAGATTCTCCGCTACCAGACCGCCACCGGAAAACGCGAAGTTCTAGTCTCCGCTGCAAAACTTATCCCGCCCGGCGAGAAGATTCCGCTGCCATTCGAAAACTATGCGTGGTCCAAGGACAAATCCCGCCTGCTGCTTTACACCAATTCCGCGCAAGTCTGGCGGCTGCGCACTCGTGGCGATTACTGGGTATTGAATCTGCAGTCCGACGCGCTGCACAAGCTCGGCGGTGACGCTCCCGCTTCTTCACTGATGTTCGCCAAATTCTCTCCGGACGGCTCCAAAGTCGCCTACGTCCGCGCCAATAATATTTACGTGGAAGAAATCTCCACTGGACGGGTCACCCAACTCACCCACGACGGCTCGCAAACAATCATCAATGGCACTTCCGACTGGGTTTACGAAGAAGAGCTGGATGTTCGCGACGCCTTCCGCTGGAGTCCCGACGGCCGCCGCATCGCCTACTGGCAATTCGACACGAGCGGCGTGGGAAGTTTTAAACTGCTCTACAATCTCGGCGCGCCCAAGGAAATTGTCACCGGATTTCCTTATCCCGGCTTGGGTGTGTACCCCACGGTTCTAAATATTCCATATCCAATTCCCGGTACCACCAACTCCGCTGTCCGTGCCGGCGTCGTCAGCGTGGATGGTGGAGACACTCAGTGGATGCAGGTGCCCGGCGACCCGCGTGATAATTACATTGCGCGCCTTGAGTGGGCCGGAAACTCCAGCGAACTCGCCATCGAACATTTAAATCGGCTGCAGAATACGGACGACGTGTTGCTCGCTGATGCCTCCACCGGCGCAGTCCGCCAGATCTTCCGCGATCAGGATTCCGCCTGGGTGGACGTGATGGACGAAATTCATTGGGTGCACAACGGCCAAGACTTTTTGTGGCTGAGCGAGCGCGACGGCTGGCGCCACGCCTATCTTGTCTCGCGCGACGGAAAACGCGTGCAGCTGATCACTTCGGGCGCATACGACGTGATCGAACTCGGCGGTGTGGATGAAAAAGGTGGCTGGCTTTATTTCGTCGCCTCTCCGGAAAATGCCACGCAGCGTTATCTATACCGTGCGCCTCTGGACGGTTCGCAAAACGCGCAGCGCGTCAGTCCTGCTGCTGCGCCTGGAACTCATCGTTACGATATGTCTCCCGACGCGCATTGGGCTTTTCACACTTACTCGCGCGCCGACGTCACACCTGTAACTGATCTCGTCGAACTTCCCGAGCATCGCTCCGCGCGCGTGCTCGAAGACAACGCTGCCCTGCGCGCAAATGCCGCACCGCTGCTCGCCTCGCCCACGGAATTCTTCAAGGTGGACATCGGCGAAGGCACAACGCTAGACGCCTGGATGCTGAAGCCTCCTCACTTTGATCCCGCGAAGAAATATCCTGTACTCGTTTACGTGTACGGAGAGCCTGCGGCGCAGACCGTGCTGGACGAGTGGGGCGAGTGGAACAATGACTACAACCGCGCTGTCGCTCAGGCAGGTTACATTGTCGTCAGCTTCGACAATCGCGGCACCCCCGCGCCGAAAGGCCGCGCCTGGCGAAAAGTCGTGTACGGCGCGATCCATCCTGTGATTGTCCACGACCAGAGCGCCGCGCTGAAAGTTTTCCTGAACTCACATCCGTTTGCGGATTCGTCGCGTGTCGCTTTGTGGGGCTGGAGCGGAGGAGGTTCCAGCACTTTGAATCTGATGTTCCGCTCCGCCGACCTGTACCAGGTTGGAATGTCGGTCGCACCAGTGCCGGATCTGCGCCTGTACGATACGATTTACCAGGAACGCTACATGGGTTTGCCGCTGCAGAACGTCGAAGGTTATCGCAGCAGTTCCGCCATCAATTTCGCCGAAGGTTTGCGCGGCCATTTGCTTGTCGTTCACGGCTCTGGCGACGACAACGTGCATTACGCCGGCACCGAACTGCTGCTCAATCGCTTGATTGAGCTGGACAAGCCGGTTGACTTCATGGAGTATCCGAATCGCACGCACGCCATCAACGAGGGTTCCGGCACCACGCTGCACCTGTACAACTTGCTGCTGCGTTACCTCGAAGAGCATCTGCCAGCCATCGCGGCCACCGCGCAGTAATCTACTCGCGGCAATTTCGGGGATCTGAATCGGAGGCGCCGCGCAACGCCCAACGACGCGGCGGCGGATTTCTACGGCCTAACGAACAAATCTATGGTGCCGGCTGTGGGACTCGAACCCACGACCTAGGGATTATGAGACCCTCGCTCTACCTCTGAGCTAAACCGGCCCGAACACAATCCTCGATGCTACAGGTTCGCTGC
>Ga0308309_10001100_pt1 | contig 16058 bp, 15 predicted proteins | sample HubBroMetageWFT5_FD_192491 | JGI IMG/M metagenome (GOLD analysis project Ga0308309, IMG submission 192491) | Warmed and freeze-thawed soil microbial communities from the Hubbard Brook experimental Forest, New Hampshire - Hubbard Brook CCASE Soil... | ecosystem: Environmental > Terrestrial >...
CTCTATCTGCGATCTCCGTTGACTTGGAAGCTGTTCGCTCCAACCACTTTTCCCAAACGAAGAGCCGTCCGAGAACTGAACAAACATAACGTTAACGTTGACCTCGGCTTTCCCCACAAGAAAACTTCCGCGGTGGCTCGTCTCCACTGGACCAAACTCCTCCGTCAAATCATAACTAGAGCCTGCATTGAGCATATACTGAGTGAAGATATAGTCCACTTTGTAGTCCCAGTGAACACAGCCACCGCGTTCTGATGCAATGTCGAGTGTGGCCTCGAACGCGACAACTGGTTTTGAAGACACGTTGGTCAAACTGCCCTGTAGGAAACAGGTGACACTCTTGGTGTTCGTAGATATCACAACGTGGAAGGAAGCCTTGCCCGTCGCTCGTAGCGGAGTGTTAGCAGCACTCAGATCATCAAGCGGCGCCTCAGTCTCGTAGGTACGAAGCCCGGTCGCCGTTTCAGTACCGTACGTTTGAAAGACTGTGGCAGGTGCCGTAGGAGCTGCTATAAGTGCTGCCAGAGCCAAGAGGTAGATTTTCATAAAATCTCCGTTCTTACGGCCTATCCTCATCAATTCGTGCTCTTAGGTAGGCTTGAGGCCATTTTTTGTTCTTAGATGGGCAAATGTTTGGTTGGAAGCGATGTCGCCGAAAGCTGATCCAGGTCCACTCCCGATAAGAGCATTACAGCCTTATATGCGACGAGCAGCGTTTCGTGAATGGATTCAAGGTCATCGAGCATCCGTTGCCTTCCTTCATCCGAGTTTCGACGAAAATTGTGCTGACGATAAAAGGAATGGAATAGCCGATTGCGCTCGTCAAGGGCTTTTGCCAACACATCTTCTAAATTGGAGATTGACTGATTTTTACCCTTAAGCGTGGCGATAAGTTGACCAAGTGTGTGCTTATCTATTTGACGGACCAAATCGGCAGCGCGGTTCGGATTGGACTGATTAACCAAGTTCTCTTCGACGATTCCATGTTGGATGAGCGCGTTGCCAAGCTCGGTTTCAAGGAGTTGAGCTGCTTCTGCGGTGAACCCGAATTTCCCATAGACATCATCGAGCGTGGGCATAACTGGGATTATATCCTACGAATTTAGGGGCAGATTCTCGAAGGGCCAACACCCGGATGCAACGAACGATAAGGCGTTTGGATTTTTCCGGGCACGGTATTCTAGTCTCTGCCCCCAGTGGGACTCTAGCTATTTGCGTTTCATTTTCCAATCTCTGGTTCATTTTCCATTTAAGGCTCTGCTCGGGTAGCTAAGTGCCGCCGTTCACGGCGACGATTGGCGCACTTCGCAGTTTGTCAGTCCGCAGCAATCTCTTGGGTCCACGTTTGGGTGCAATCTGCGGTAGGAGGTTTCACGTCATGGATTCTGTTTACCGAGTGGTGCAAGTCAAAAGCGAGCAGGAGTTGAATCGGTTTACGAAGTTGGCTGATGCTTGTGTCTTATGGGTGAAGGACCCCGGCGAGCGCCGAGTCGAAGAAGTGGCGGTGGGAACCAACAATGTTATCACTCGCGTCCCGCCGAGCGAATGCTGCTCGACTCTGCGTAAGTGGCTGCCCGGGAACAAGTTTCTTTCTAAAGACGAGCGAGCGGACATGGCCGTTCTGATTGAGGAGGCGTGCGGATTCAGCAAGCAGGGCTGACGTTGATATAATTACGGCTACATGCCTTCCATCGTTCTTGGCTCTACCTTTGCTGGACCGAACGGAGAGACGTTCAAAATAACGGATTTTCTTGGCCAAGGTGGCTTTGGCGAAGTCTGGCGTGCGACAGGGGAGGCGTCGGGGCTAGTCGTGGCCGTAAAGCTCCTACCAGTTGGCACACTAGCCTCCAATGACTCCAAAATTGCGCTGCTAAACGAAATACAGGCGGCCCAACAGATTAAGCACCCCAATGTTGTGCAGGTACTACACGTCAATGACGGAACGTCGTCTCACATCGGCCCATACGTCGTGATGGAATATGTTTCCGGCGGGAACTTGGCAAAAGTGCTCCGAGCAGGAAATCAGATTCCCATCAACCGAGCCGTCGAAATGATGATCGACATTTCTCAAGGGGCTAGAGCGGTCAACGAAAAGCTGATACACCGCGACATCAAGCCGGACAATGTTCTGATCGAAGATAGCAAACTCAAGATAGGAGACTTCGGCATCTCGAAATTTGTTGACGAGAGCACGAGATTGCACACATTCAAGGGCGCCCAACACATTGCGTACATGGCGCCGGAAGGTTGGCAGACTCAAACCAATACTGTCTACCTCGACGTCTACTCGGTGGGCTTAGTGTTCTACGAGATTCTGACGCTCAAACACCCGTTATTGCGCCACGTCAATGACCCCGGCAGCTTCATTGATTGGGAAAAGGCGCACCTCTACCAACAGTGCCCTGATGTCCGTACCTTGCGAAACGAGGTTCCGTTATCCATCGCGCAGCTTTTGTCTCGTATGGTTGGCAAGAGGCCGGGAGATCGTCCATTTTGGGACGAAGTGCTCAAGGTACTGAGCCAGCCGGAGATTGAGAGTCCCACAAAAAATCCAACTGTTACGGCTGCGGTAGAAGCGGCTGTCGTCCGTAGTCAAGAATTGCAGCACAAGGAACTCAAAGCGCGGGCACAGCAAGATGAACGAGAGAAACAGCTTGGGTTGTATCGATATTCCTGTGGTGCGTTGCTCGAACAGTTGAATCCGGTCATTGACCAGTTCAATCGGGAATTTCAACACGGCCAAATTACACGACGCGCAGACGCGGGCGGAACCATTTATAGCATTCCAAACGGTCAGAGCATTCAACTTGCCTTTTTCGAGCCTCGCAAATCAGGAATCAAAATAAGGAACGGCGAAGTAATTGGAGGAGGGTGGATCGGACTGGCAAACGGCAGAAGCGCCAACCTCGTGCTCCTCAAACATGGCGCAGATGACCTGTATGGACGATGGGCCGTGTGCGAGATCGGAATCATGGCGCTGGCAGACGCCCGCAAGTTGATCGGGAAGTTTGGCATCACGCGAAACACCGTCGTTCCGTTCGGCTTTAAAGCTGAGTACTTTTATGACCAGATTCAATACGCAACAGGAATGATGCACGCCTTCACCTACAATTTCGTTGATAACGTGGTGGAATTCTTTGCCAACTTAGTCCACGAAGCTTGCAAATAATGAACAAGCCCTGCCGTCCCTGTCGAAGGACTTTTTTCACGCGACCGCGACTGGACCCATTAGAGGTGGGGCATCAGTTTCTCCATGCGTATCCCGGTCGGCAACCATCTCAGAAACCTACTCAACACTTACTTCACCGACGCACCCCCACCAGCCCCAAAAACCCAATCACCGCCGACTACTGCACAAGCTAACCATCTGAAAACAAACGGACCGATATCGCACGTTCCATCTTGAAAATTACTGTTATTCAATTTAACTTATCTATTGAATTTATTATTCGGTTTGACTAAACCATCCCATTCGCATCAAATCGTTTGCGTCCATGCTCCTTGACCGAGTGGCCGCACTCCCGTAATAGGAAGGTGACATGAACCCACAGACCGACGAACGGCTCCTGAGAAACATCGAAGGCTACCTGACCGAACTTGTACTCGGCGTCGAAAGCATAGATGAAGTGAGCCTGATTGCAGATGTATTAGTCTCGGTCAAGGCCGCTCTCCGGGACTTGGGCCAAAAGCCAGAATCTGCCGCCTGATCCGCGCTCTAAAATCTCATCAGCATCTCATCTGTTCCGTACCATTTCCGTACCAATTGAAAGAGGGGTGTGGACTGCAACGCTAAGTCTCGCTAAGTATCATTGTGCCGCCCTCTCGGAGCCTCAAGGTTCGTACGCGACACCAAACAAGCTATTTAGATTTTGACACAGCTTGCTTCGAACCAGAGGGTCGGGAGTTCGAATCTCTCCGGGCGCGCCACCCCTCGTTTTTGCCTTGCGCGAATATCAGGTCGAAGGGCTTTCTATATGTGGGATAGACATTTACGGCGTCTATCGAACAGTTCGAAACAACTATTTTGAGCAACTTGGCTTGTTCTTCGGGAGTTTGCTTAAGATATAGAAAATGCCCCTTATGCGCGAGTTCTAAAATCCTAGCCCCGTCCAGCATTCTTTCCGGCTTTATCTGTTCCAGCGCCAGCATTTCGGCGCAAATCCGCTGCTCCTCCGCGCGCCATTCATCGCTCTTGCGAGTCCAAAAGTCCTCGGAAATCTTACCGTCCAATTTATCCATGTATGACTGATCCAAGCGGCTGCGCACGGAAGTGAGACGGCCTCGAAGACGATTACGCTGCTCGTACTTGATCGTTTCTTGGCGACCCTTGTCATTTAAAAGAGAATTCTCAAGTTGGGCAAGTACGGATCCGGGAATAAAAATGTCCTTCACAATTTGGCCTAAGCGGTCTCCTAACGCCTCTTCGCGCATGTACGGCAATTCGCACGGACCGCGATACCCGGTGCAGCGGTAATAGGTGTATTTATGCTTCTTAATCTCCGCCGTTACCGCACAGTGATCGTAAGCGCAGGTCAGAATTCCCTGGAAGGCAAAAGCGTGCTTCCGATACTTTGGCTTGTTGCGCCCCTGGAATACGCTCTGAACGCGCTCGAACTGCTCACGGTTAACCAGCGGAGCGTGCGACCCCTTATATAGTTTTCCCTGCCAAATAAACGAACCGACATAGAAAGGGTTTTTCAGTAATCGGTCGAGATAGCCTTTGGCAAGACGCTGACCGAATTGCGCTTGCAATAATTCTCGGAGCTGCGAGAGCGAATGATTTCCGGTCTCATACAATTCGAACATTCTGCGTGCGAGGGGAGCTCTGCTGGGATCTACTTCAATCGTGTGCTCCGCTTTATTATTCCGATACCCGAGGGGAGGGCGGCTGGGATAAATCCCCTGTTCCGCTTTCTCGCGCATGCCCTTTTCTACTTCCTCGCGCAAGTTTTCAATATAATTTCGGGCCATCAGGATGTGAAATCCATGCATCAGCTTGGTCTGAGAACGCGCATACTTACTGATAACTTGGCCCTCTTTTGGGAGGTGGATCTCTATATCCAGGTCTTCCAGGGTTATACTGTCCCGCAAATTGCGATACAGGCGATCGGTCTTCTCGGCGATTACTACCCGGCAACTTGGTGTCTTTGCGAGATACCGCACCATTTCGCCGAACTGCCTTCGCCCCGCTTTCTTCGCGGTCTCAATATCCACAAATTCCTGGACGACCCGAAAACCGTTTTTTTGAGCGTATTCCCGTAATAGTTTTAATTGGGCGGGAATTGAAAAGCCCTCCTGCCCTTGTTCTTTGCTGGAAACGCGAGCATAAATAACGGCAAGTATAATAGCTGGCGTCATCATTTAGAATTCTCCCGTGGAATTTTGCGGCCCAATTTTGCAAGCTCACCTTGCGCGCATTTAATTTCGTTGTCAACGACACGAATCGTATTTTCCAAGTCACGATCGCGAATGATAAGTCCTTGTTTTGCTTCAAGATCGGATTTCTGCGCACGCATCTGCGCAATCCGCCTGTACAAAATTAAGGCGGGAGCCGTTTCGAGCGCCGTTCCGTACGCGAAATTGTTTGAATTTAGAATATCCGTTAAACGGCGAATACCGGATTTTCCACGAAAAAATATCTGGATTCCACATTGAACACAGGTGCAGTACGGCTTTCCACGCTTCGAAAGCCGAATATCGAGGTTCGCGGAACATATGCAGCAGGGAAATACCTTGCCCGCGAAGGGATTATCTTGCACTTGCCGGTCCAACGTTACGTTAACGTTCGGCTGCGACTGCTTAGACTCTAGTTCACCCACTCTTTTCTCCTAGCGGTGTGTTTTGTGCCCACAAAAGTGCGGCCATCTAGAATTGCGGTCTCGATTCTTGTGCTGCCTGGCAACTTCGCTAATTCAGCTCCACAGTGCGGACAGGATTCCCATACACTGTGGACATTGTCCGTGTCTTGGCCGACGAAGTTATAGAAGAGACCGACAGCGTGAACGCGTCGGGTTCCGTGAAAAGCTACCTCTAGATGCCCGATCAACTGCGGGTCATTCGCGGGTGGCTTCGAGACGTACTTAAGCATGTGAATCAAGGCCTTCCCGCCGGACCTCCCTTCCAGTCTGATCCAGACGACCTCGTGTCCTGAGACTTGCTTCCAAACTTCACCCAGACGCGCCTCAGTAATGTAGGGACCGTAAAGAAGGACGTGTGCATGCAGATTCGTGTTATTGAAACCCACTTCATCGCACCAGATCGCTCCCCAGCCTTCGATACCTCGCATTAAAATTTTCAGCGTCGCCTTGATGTCCAGATTGAATTGCTTTATCGCAGTGGAACTCAGGCTCCCGGTATTCAGAGTGGTGAATGTTATTTCGCGAAGCCTGAAATCGGCTTTTCGATTAGCAGAAACAGACTTCAAAATGGGTTCGTACTTCTCAATCAATCGAGCAAATTGGCGTGGAGCACATCGAGGGCAGAACCTTAAGTCGCAGTAGATCGGAGAGAAGAGATTGTGACGCGTTTCCCCTTCGCACTCGTATAAGTAAGCGTATCTGGAGCACTGCATATAACGATTGGCTTTGGATTCCAAGTCGTGCTCAATCAAGACATCCGCGACTCGGCCCCGCCACTCTTCGTCAAACTTATCGTCAGATTCGGCATCGCCGAACACATCGACATTGGCAGAGCGTCGTACGCGCAATTCCATCCAGGTCCGCAGATCAATCCCCCACTGGGCGGCTTGGGCTTCGGCTTTGGTTACGTCAATCATTCGGAACCGTCACCGTTTGCCACTTAGAAAAGATCTCGTGTCGGGAGCCTTCGGGGGCTAACACCGTGTATTCCCCGGGACCGAATCCCAGTGCGCGAAGATCCTTGGCCGTGAAAAAAAACTGTCCCTTGGGCGGGTGGTAGTCCCCCAGGAACGAAACCGATTCTTCAGAGCTGGAGGAGTTCTTCCAAATCTTGTAGGCAGCCTGTGTCTCACCCAGTCCTTTTGTCATTTCAGTCCACTCACTTATTCCTTCTGAATAAATTAAGTTGGCCGCCTTCGGCGGCCTGCTCAGCTGACTGCTTCTCAGCGGCCTTTACATCCAGCCCCGGCATTCGGGGCCCCTGATGTCCCTGCCGTAAGCCGTCGCGGGTTGTCAGGCCAAGACAGGGCCCGCACTTGTGGCCCGAGACACCAGGGGAACTCGTATCAACGGTCATCTGCGTTTTTCCGATACTCAACGAGCAAAGCTTCCAGAACACGCTCTCTGAGACTGCGAGGAAGATCAATCAATGGCGCGAAATGTTTCTCTCCGTTTTTCTCGATAGGCAGGCGGGGGAAGTTAGCCCAGGGAGGTTCCCCATCCTTCTCGAAGACGGCGCAGCGCCGTATCGTTACCTCACCATCGGAGAAACGCAAAGTGACATCGGCCAGGGCCCTCAGCGGCCGCTGGGCGGTCACCCGGGCGAGGTTGATCTTGATTTCAATTGGCACGTCGAATTTCCTCCCTCTCCCATTCGTCGAGGATCGAGAAAAATTGCTGCAACAAAGACAATCGCCCCGCCTCAAGTGTTGGAGGACCAATGGATGGGCTGTCCGATCCAACCGCATTGCTGCGGACAGGTCTTGGTCCTGTGGGCGAAATTGTTTCCTCATTTGACATAAAAAAAGCCAGCCACAAGATTTCTGTGGCTGGCTAAAATTCCTACGCGAAACTGGCTTGCCGCGCAGGGCTAGCTGGCTACCCGAGCTCGTGCTACCGAGACTGTTTCTGTTCGTCTCCGTTGGGCTTGTTCAAAAGAAGCTTGTCCTGCCTTGTTTTCAGCAGAACGTACTCCTTCGTCGTTCCTAGCAGCCTAAGCCTAATAATCAGCGGTAGCTGGTCAGGTTCGAGATCAATCACTTTCATGGCTGTGATGATGGTCCCAGAAAAATCAGCGCGGATCGAGAAGATATAAGGGAGTTATCTTATTTCTGTGTAGTGTCCGGAAATCAGCCGCCGTGCGGCGTTTAGGTGATCACGCACTCTTTGCAGACCGTAATCGCCTGGGCCCTTTTCAGAGAGTATTTTGGAGATTTCTGACACGCTTTTTCGGTTTTGATAGAGATCCCAAACCCTAAGATGCGCGTCATAGTCTTCGAATCGTCGTCGGCCAGCTGGAAAATGGCCGCCACGTTTCATTAGTCCGAATTTGAAGTTTTCTTGTGCCCTGGCCAACACCCGCTTGGCAAAGTCCACTTGGTCCTTCATCGGCCAATATAGATCGAATTCCACCAGTAACAGATGCCCGTACCGCCTCGCGTTACCGCCTTTACCTGTGAACCCCAGTTCCATAAGTTCGTCGATTAGGCGGAAGTCCCAATTCAGCTCCGGCCCATAGCCAGTTGCTGGTTGGGACGATCTCTCCATTGCAAATCGTTCCGGGCCGTGTTTCGGGAATCGCCATTGGGGAGGGTGAAGATCCACGACGTGCCATTTCATACAGAGGCGAACGATTTCAGGTGCAATTTTGATGCGGAAATGCTTCTCGTCAGCCTTCGTCCACCTTGGGCGCTTGGCGAAAGCGTACCAATACCCTTTCCGCTTTAGCCACGCCTTGTGCTTATCATGAAATTTCTCGTACTCTGCACGGTATTTTGGATTGCGTCGAAGGAATTCCCATTGGTACCACCTGACGAGATCCCGGTGGGGGAAACTGGTGTAGAAGAATTCGAGATCGTATCTAGGGCGCGCTGGCTTCATGCTGGCAGCACAATCGTACCGCAATGACGGGATAGATTTTCGAGGTTGATCCAGATCCAGCACAAGGTCGAAAAAGGAATGGAGAACCTAAGAAATCTGTGGGTACTCCGTCCAAACTGCCACACAAAAAAAGACACGCGGGATCATCAATGTGGATCTAGAGGCAAAGAAAGTTTTCGAAGGTGAATCGGAAATCAAACTCTTGAGGCACAGCCATCTTTTCATCTGATTTGCAAACTCGCCCCCAAGCGCCCCTAAACCCTCCGCTTTGGGTCGAGACTTCGATCAACTCGCTCGCAGTTCTGTAAAACTCATCGAAGTGACCGGCTGTCAAGCTTGGCATCCGATGTTTACAGCGCTCACAATCAAGGGCCTTTGCGACGATTACAGCTGCGTCGCATTCGTCTGCAAACCGACCTTGTCATCGTGGACGCCTGGGAGTTCATGTCGCGTGATTCATATTAATGACGCTTCATTTCAAGGGCCGACTGGTAGTAATGTACGAGTTTCTTATCGTATCCGGAGTAATTCTTAACAATTAAAAAAGTGCTTCCTCCTCCCTTGCTAATGGCAATTTCGACTCGTCCGAACGGACGAGTTGCGATAGTGGTTGGGGCTGGTTGTTCATACGAGGCCCCGACCGCTATCCCCCTTTCCAAGAGTGTCGCCACAGATGTTCATCGAAAACTGATTTCAGACGGAGTAATAAGGGATGGCGATTGTCCCAATCCGGAGGATCTATCTTCCGTGGCCGACACCGTGTTCGCCGTCACCGGAAGCCAGAACCAGGTCGTTGAAAGAATGGACCCGATTAAGTTCCGAAATGCTCAGCCCAACGAAGGTTATCAACTTGCGGCGGCTTTGCTTCTGGAGCAGGCGCTAATCTGTCTCATGACGCTCAACTACGATCTTGCGATGGCGGCTGCCCTCAACGAATTGGGAGCTGGAAATAGAGTGGCTGTTATAAATGGTCCCGATGACTATGCTCAAATCGGCCTCGTAAACGTAATCTATTTACACAGGAATGCGTGGTCCCCATACTCCGATTGGATACTTCGAACGGTCGCCCTAGAGACGGACTGGCATGGCCGGTGGGAGGAAGTCATCGTAAATCGGGTGCTCGCCTCCCCCGTCACCGTGTTTGCCGGTCTGGGTACTCCAGCGCGCGTGCTACTAGAAACCGTAAAAAAGATACGACGAGCCCTCCCAAACGGAACAACCGTGTATCAAGTGGATCCGGGCGCTCGCGAGAATTCAACATTTTTCTCAGAGTTAGGTATCGAGCCCGATTCATATCTCTCAATGGGATGGGGACAATTTATGCGGGAGCTAAGCGACCGCGTCTTGGAGGAGCATCGATCTGAGCTGGTGACAAAATGTGCCGAGCGGATTGCAGCGGAACAACTTGAGCAAGAAGACACAAATTCACTCTGTCAACGCCTGACAAACATAGGCCTGGTAGGCGCAGGTCGCCTGCGGGCATCCTGGCTTCTGGAATCGATAGGGTATTTGCCCCAGATCACAGCAGAGTTATCCTGGGTTGCGGATTTGCTGTTGGCGGTCGGGCTCATTGAACGCAAGACTGCAACACAGGCAGTATTCTACGAAGACGGTGTGGTGGAGTTTCGCAAAGTCGATCGCACATTGTCTGCGCTTGTCTTTGCACACGGTAGAGGAGTCAAGCGCTGGCTTTCGATGGAGCCGGAGCTGGAAATCTGGGGTCGCAGGTACGCAAGGCGCAATCCACACCCCCACCGTGTTGTCTTGGCTGGAGTGCAAGGAGTGAGAAAGCCGCTGGTAAGCCCACCTGTTGATATTGTTCCTTCTGCAGGCAAATCGAGCATTGCCTCGGGTCGTAGTATATTCGATCTGATTGCAGTTGAAGACTTGCGCACGGATGCCTTCAACGTGACAAAGTTGGTGGACGCATGAGCGACTCCGCGCTAACGACGACTGATATAATTGCAACTGCTACCGATGTGCTTGCGCGAGGCGGATTTCGTAGAATTTCGGAATCTTCTCTTAGCGCAAAGGTTTCACGAAACACCCGATTCTTTGAAGATCCTTACAGCGTCACAGAAGTGGTCGTGTATGAAACGTGGAATGACCTGGCGTTGAGCTGGACAGATGCCCAAGCGTCCTTGGTAGAACTAATTTCGAGGTACGTCGTTTCCAGTGAATCCAAGGCCTGGGATGGCTACCTCGTGCTACTCACACCTAGCCTTCTTCCTAAAGCAGCTTTCGAACACGCGAACCAAATCCGAAACAACATGACCCGCGTGCGAAAGCTGCTAGCAACCGGGGATGATTTGACGAGTACAAGTGAAGTCGAGCGAGTCTTGATGCCGCTACTTCCACTCTCAAACGAGGCCATCGGAAGCGACGAACAAATCAGAGCGTTGGATTTGTTGCCTGCAATTCTTGGAAGGCGTGGAATTGATACGGAAGCTGTGAAGGTACTCATTCGCAGCTTCCTTGACCAGCAGCCCATGTTGGAACGTCTTCATAACTATTGGTCGAAACAATGAGAATCGTAGAGCTTGAGCTGAGCGGCTTCCGCGGTTTCAGCACGACGATCAAATTTGACCTCGACGCTGACACCGTTCTTGTTATTGCTCAGAATGGACAGGGGAAGACCTCCATTTTTGATGCGATATTATGGGGCCTTTCTGGCTCAGTTTCGCGGCTGGGCACCGAAGATTCCAAGCTCCTGTCACTCTATTCCACTAGTGGGGAAATGTACGTCCGATTGACGCTTCGCGACACGGACGGCTCGCTGATCCATCTGACCCGAAGTTTTGATGGGAAACAACAACGATTAATGTTTGAGATAAATAAGGAAACGTACAGGGAGGTCGGTGCGACAGCAAAACTGCTTGAGGCATTGTGGCCAGCAGCCCTGACAACGGACGATCCCAATTTGAGCCTTAGCCTCGCGCTTACGCGCGGTGTTTATCTCCAGCAAGACCTCGTTCGGCATTTTATTGAGTCGCAAACTGAGCAGGACCGATTTACCGCGATAAGCGACCTATTGGGGACAGGGCAGATAACAGCTTTGCAAGTCCAGCTCGACAACGCACGAAGCGCGTGGAGCCGCGTGACGAACGATCTTCTTGATGAGGCGAGGTTGAAGCGAAATCGAATCTTGAGCTTGGAATCCCAGATTGCGAAAGTGAGCGGATTCTCCGCCAGTGAGGGCCCCATTGACATCCAATGGGAGAATTGGATTCGCCACGTTGGAGCACTGGGAGTTGAACTCGGCCAACTAGCATCGTTCGACAGTTCGGACGCTCCTTTGGCTATTGACTCCATCCTGAAGCAATTGCAGGTCAAGCGTAATTCCGCAGAAAGGTCTAAGACTCTTGCTATGCAATTGATGACGGACCTTAAGGCGCATAGCGAACCTTTCCTTCCGGACGAAAATGAATCTAACAAAACCATGTCAGATCTTCAGATGGAACTCGAAACGGCTCGAAGTGTATTGCAAGAAACCCAAGAGTCGGCTGCTGAGGAAAGGCGAAATCAAGTTATCCGAAGGCAATCCTTCGAGGAACTTAAAAGCCTTGCCGAGCTGGCCCTGCGCCATTTAGGCACCAAATGCCCTGTTTGCGACCAAGATTACGACAAGGAAGCAACTACGCTTCGGCTCCAGCGACTAGCCGAGTCGTCTCAAAGCTCAAGAGAACCCATCGCTCAAACAGCGATCCATGAGCTAGCTGCAAGAGTGGAACGCCTTGAACGCACGATTGCCGCCGCTCAGGCGGAACAAAGCAGATTCAGCAACATTCGTCTTACTCACTTAGCGTGGCTGTCAGATCGAGATCGTCGTTTGCGGGAATTGGGTATCGATCCGACCAAGGTAGCTGCTCCAACAGACGAGGTTGAAGGAATCCTCAAGATGCTTTCAGAGGACTGCGAAAATCTGAGAAAAGCACAGGATCAAGGCGAGGCCCTCGCCTTAAACATAGCTCGTTCATCCGAGGCGGCACGAAAAGCTGAGATTGATAAAGAGCTACTTGCTGCGCAAAGCGAAATGGGTACGTTCGATGAAATGTTGAGATCCCGACAGCGCACATCCGAACTCGCCACCGAAATACTGGATGCTCTTAGAGAGTCCTCTACCGAATTTGTCGACGCCGAGCTTAAGCGGATCGAACCACTGCTGCAGCGAATTTACGCTCGCATTGACCCTCACCCCGCCTTTCGATCTGTGAAGTTCTTGACGAGTTTCGTCCACCGGCGCGGGCGGCTCTCCATGTCAATCTTGGATCCACCGGCACAGGTTTCGTCGGGCTCGCCAGAACTCGTACTCTCAAGTTCTCAGATCAACGCACTCGCTATTTCAGTCTTTCTTGCCTTGAACATAGGGATCTCAAGGCTCCCGCTGCAAGTTGCAATGTTGGATGACCCACTCCAGAGCTTGGACGACATTAATCTGCTGGGAGTAATTGATCTCCTGAGACGCGTCAAAAACACGCGACAATTATTGGTATCGACTCACGACGCGAGATTTGGAGATCTGCTCGCTAGAAAGCTCAGACCGATAAGCGCCAAAGACAGGACCCAAGTGATCGAAATCGGTGGGTGGACCCGACAAGGGCCTTCGATGTTTGCCCAGGGAGAAATTGAGCGAGACCCGAAGCCATTGAAAATAGCAGTTTGAAGTGATTCGGGCGCGCGCCCCATCGGTCTGCCAACTACGGCTGTGTAGCCGCTCGGGGACGTGCCTTGCCGAGTCATCCCACTTTCGGAATCGGGAGCTCACCTTCGAATTCCGAACATTAGAGTGGTGTTTCCCAGGTGGATGTCGAATCTCTATACAAACTAATTATCTCGGCTTTAAGTTGAGAACCATGACTTGACGAGGCGCGTTAGACTTTCCGCGTTCCTTGGCCAGTGGCTCGATGCTATCCTACCGCGACGATGCCAAAATCCGATAGTGGCGCATTGCTCCCCTTCGAACGAACCGGCCTTTGGCGGAGCGCTTTTACCACTAAAAAGTTCGATCGATTTGGCAATATCCCCGCCTTCTACTCGCAACATTTACGCGATCTGAGAGATAAAGCGAGAGCGCTTGTGGACCGGATCCGAACAAACATGCCCCATCTTACGGTGCACGACATTACTCACCTCGACGCACTGTGGGAGACCGGCAGTACGATTGCCGGCCCGTCTTATCCTCTCACTCCGGCGGAAGGATATGTTTTTGGCGCGGCGGTGCTGCTGCACGATGCCGCGATGTGTCTAGCAGCCTTCCCCGGCGGCATGATCGACATTCGCGCGACAAACGAATGGAAGGACACCGTCTTTATGCAATTCACGGAATTGCGAGGGGTACGGCCAACTGCGGAAGAGGTTCGCGATCCTCCGAACGACATTATGGAACAAGCGGTCCCGGTCGTCCTGCGGCTACTCCACGCCAAGCAGGCCGAAGAGTTGCCAAGAAGAAAGTGGGTGAATGCATTAGGCATCAACGAGTATCTGATCGACAACGAGGAATTGCGCGACTTTTACGGACGCGTGATCGGACAAATTGCGCGAAGTCACGGCGAGCCTATTTCCTGGGTTCGCTCGGAACTGGGCGTACAACTCGGTTCTCTAGCATCGCATGACGGTGGAGAAGTCAATGGGTTGAAGCTAGCGTGCATACTTCGCGCGGCCGATGCCGCACAGATTGATGCTCGGCGAGCACCTAGTTTTGAGAGAACGATCCTAAAACCCAAGGGTCTCTCGGATCTTCATTGGAATTTCCAAGGCAAACTTGCAAAACCGCGAGTAGAACGCGACGCTTTAATATTCACGTCGGGGTCTCCGTTTTCTCTGAAAGAGGCTGATTCTTGGTGGATTTGTTTCGACGCAATCCAAGTCGCCGACAGGGAGCTACATGACGTAGATGTGGCGCTTGAAGACGCGTCTCAACCTAGGCTCAAGGCTCGTCGAGTGCGGGGTGCCCAGTCGCCAAGCGACCTCTCTCAGATCATACGGACTGAAGGTTGGGAACCGGTCGACGCCCAATTGATGGTCTCAGATGTACCCCGACTGGTTCGGATGTTTGGCGGAAGCCAGCTGTACGGCGACGACAGCAGCGTTGCGATTCGAGAACTGATTCAAAACGCGGCGGACGCGATACGCGCGCGACGAAAGCTTGAACCAGACTTCACCGATGGTGCCGACGGTGAAATCGTCGTTAGGCTTGCGGAGCGAAGCGGAGAGTCTTGGCTTGAAGTGGAGGACAACGGAGTAGGGATGTCCGAACGGACGATCACAGGTGCATTACTGGACTTCGGACGCTCCTTCTGGGCAACTGATGCTGTCCGGAACGAGTTCCCGGGCTTGATGGCAACAGGGCTGTTTCCCACCGGAAAGTTCGGAATAGGTTTTTTTTCCGTTTTCATGCTTGGCGACGTCGTCCGGGTAACGTCTCGGCGATACGATTCCGCATCTCGTGACACTCGGACACTTGAGTTTCGCGGTGGACTGTCATTACGGCCCATCCTTAGAAAGGCGACGCGCGGCGAGGCAATTCTCGGTGGGGGCACGAGGGTGGCGGTTCTCTTAAGATCGTCGCCTTACGAGAAGGACGGACTTCTTGTCCATGAAGACGTACTTGGTCGCCTAAAAAAACAGGATCTTCGTACGAAGGTGGCGGCACTGTGCCCTAGTTTGGATGTCGCCGTATGGATCGAACTGAATGGCCGGAAGGTTCGAGTGATAAGGGCCGATGATTGGCTTCGCATAATCGGCTCCAGACTCCTGATCCGAGTCGAGCCTTCTCGGAACGCCAAGAGCGTGTCGACTTACGCTGCAAATCTCCGTCCGATCGTTTCGGGGAGGGTTCCCTACGGCCGCGCATGTATTCGAGCTGACCGAGTCTGGGAGGCGAATGGAAAAATCACTGTCGGGGGATTCTCGGCGACGGGCCTGGAATATCTAGAAGGGATAATCTTGGGAACTACAGACGGCCTCGCGCGAAATACTGCCTCGGTGAGTGCTCCGGCTTCAGCTCTAGCCCGATGGGCGGAAGAACAGGCTGACATTATTGCTCGTTCTGATATCTCCCCGGCGGAGCAGGTCACAGCGGCCGGGGTTGTGATTGCTTGCGGCGGAGACCCACGGAAGCTGCCGATAGCTCGTATGGGGACGACGTATCTCAATCGTTCACATCTGGACAAAATGGTGCGAACGCAATCTGAAATCACGATTTTTCACGGCGATCCCTCTTTCGAGGAAGACACCGACGACTGCCACCCTCGTGAGTTCAAACAGGTATTCCGACCCGCGCCAGATATATTGTTTCTCGGTGAGATCCCCGGGACGAGC
>Ga0308309_10001101_pt1 | contig 16055 bp, 14 predicted proteins | sample HubBroMetageWFT5_FD_192491 | JGI IMG/M metagenome (GOLD analysis project Ga0308309, IMG submission 192491) | Warmed and freeze-thawed soil microbial communities from the Hubbard Brook experimental Forest, New Hampshire - Hubbard Brook CCASE Soil... | ecosystem: Environmental > Terrestrial >...
AAATCACCGCTCGCCGCAAGCGCAAGGGCGGACGCGGCGAGGCCGGGCGGCGTCAGGCGTTCGAGTGGGAGCAGACTCTCGATCGAGCGGAACATTCCAGGCTGCGAGTGGCCCGCAAAGCGCGCAATCATGGGATTAATCATCTGAAAGCTGATAATGAAGAGAAAGAACAGGACGCCCATGATTTCGCGCGTACGCCGCTTCGCGAGCCACCGCTCGACCCAGGCAAAAATCATGCGCCCAAGCAAAATGTTCATCAGCGCGAACGCGAGAAAGACGATGGCCGCCCACGGCATCAGCCGCGGCGCGGCAATCCCCACGCCAATCGTGGCGCCCACCAGCCAGATGCTGCACATCGCCGTCGCCAGATCGACCAAGCCGTAAATCATTTGAATCAGGAAGAAGGAACGGTAGCTAACGGGAAAGCGGAGCAGACTCGAGGTGTCTGCATTCTGGCTGAAAGCCGTGGCCATCACGGGAACAAGCTGCCAGAAAAGAAACGTGATCCACAAAATGATCGCGAGGAGTTCGACGTTGCCGCGCGAAACGATGTACCACGAGGCGGCCGTGACGCACACGCCAAGGCCAAATCCGCCCATCACGGCTCCGAAGGCCATGAAAATCTTGGAAATTAATTCCAGGCGTCCCTGCAAGTTGCGGACGGAATTCGCCGCGAGGCGCCAACGAATGTAGGCAATCGCGGCAAGCTGGCCGCGCGATTCCTGCGACAACATCAGCCCAGCCATGAGAGTTCCCGCTCAGGCTCGCGCGAGCCACCCACAATGCGGAGAAACATTTCCTCGAGGGTAAGTTTTTCGCCGGGTTTCGGCAGGGGGAGATCGGAAGCGGCGGGATCATGGAGCGATGCCGCGGCCTGGGCCTCGACTCCGGCGCGAAGCTCTTCGAGCGAACCCTGCGCCACCAGGCGCCCACGATGAATGATGGCCACATGGCTGCAGAGGCGCTCGACAATTTCCAGCACATGCGAAGTGAGAAATATGGTTGCGCCGCGCGCGATCATGCGCTGCAGCATCGTCTTCAGCGTGCCGGAGGCGATGGCGTCAACACCTTCGAAGGGCTCGTCGAGAAATAAAATTTTGGGTCCGTGGATTACGGCCGCAGCCATGGCCAGTTTTTTCTGCATTCCATGGGAATAATCTGTGATGAGCGCTTTCGGCTGGTCGGTGAGCTGCATGAATTCGAGCAATTCAGTGGCGCGCTGGGCCGCGGTGTGGCGATCCAGGCCATACATGCGCCCAGCGAAATTCAAATATTCCGCGCCGGTCAAGCGCGCGAAAAGCGCCATGCCTTCGGGCACTACGCCGATATTGCGCTTCACTTCCACGGGATCGGCCACCAGGTCGAGCCCCATGATCCGGATGCTTCCTGAGGACGGCGCGAGCAATCCCGTGAGCATTTTGATGGTCGTGGATTTTCCCGCGCCGTTCGGGCCGAGAAAACCAAAGAATTGACCCGGAGCGACCTGGAGATTCACATCCTGCACGGCCACGAGATCGCCAAAGCGGCGCGTAAGGTTTTCGGTCAAAATTGCGCAAGGTTCCATTGGATTTGCGACTCTAGCACAGTTGGCGAAACGCGAGAAAGCGGAGTTCCGCGCGCGCGGAAAGCCAATGGCTCAGCCGAAATCTGAATCGGGACGCTCAGCGAGCGGTGGTGGTTTGGCGAAGAAGCACGACGTCACTGTCTTTGTGCGTGCGGAGCAAACCCAAAGTCTTGTTGTCGGCGCTCCAGTGGAAATCGCTGATGCGATCGGGTTCAAACTCGGTGACGCGGTGGCCGGGCGATCCGTCCACGGGCGCGACCCAGAGTGCGAACAAGCCGTTCTCGCGAATAAAATAGCCGATTGTCTTGCCGTCAGAAGAATAACGAATCTCGCCGCCGGCGCGGGGATCACGCGGTATTTCTTTGAACTGCTTCAGAGTGTCAAAATCGAGAATGCGGATGACGATTGGACCGCCGGTAACAGGCTGCGTCTGAAACGCGATGAACTTTCCATCGGGCGAAATGTTAACGCAACCGCATGTGAGCAAAGCCTCGGAAACTTTTGTTGAGGGGCCACCATCAACGGAAATTTTCTTGGCGACAAATTTCCCCTCGTCGTAACCCGCGTAGAGGAGCCATTTTCCATCGGGCGAGCAAACCGCGGGTTCGTCATCCGTGCCGGTCGTAAGCTGTTTCAGATTTCCGCCGGTGGCATCCATGCGCCAAATATTTTCGGAATTGCTACCATCGCGAAGAGAGGAGCCAAAGATAATATAGCGGCCGTGGTCGCAAGAAATGGGTACAAAAGAAGGAAAATCATCGTGAAGCAAGGGGGCGCGATTGCTGCCATCCGCGTTCATTTGAAAAATGGCGTTTTCCTGCTCGGCGAGAATTTTGCCGTCGGGAGTCCAGCCAAACCACGAGGTGGGCGGACGCGTGCTGATGGGAACGGGCTTGCCGGCTTGCTTGGAATCGTAAGGCGCGGTCTCCAACGTTCCGACGTACTGCGATTGAATGGTGGCGATGGTGTTGCCGTCCTTGGAAAGGCTTATGGTCAGATAGGAGTTCGTATCGTTGGTAAGGGACCGGTAAACGCCTGCCGGATAGGAAACGACACCGATTTGGGTGCGGTTGAAATTCGATTCGCGCCCGGTGGCCGCAACCAGAATGCCGCTCTGATCGGGCAGCCAGACGAGAGAATCAAACATGCTATCTGATTTCTTGAATGTCTGTTTCTGGCCCGTGGCAGGATCAAAGAGAACCAGCTCGGACAATCCCGATTTGTTCAGGGTCAACTCCGTGGCCAAAATTGATTTCCCGTCGGGTGACCACGCCGGCTGACTCACACGCGGGGTCTGCTTCGAGAGCAGCTTTTCCCCGGAACCGTCAGCGGCGGCAATGATCAGGTCGCTTTCCCCAGCATTGCGGTTCGTTCGCATGAAAACGAAGTGGGTGCGGTCGGGCGAGAAACTAATGTCGCTGCTAATATTGTGAACCACTCGCTCCGGGTTGCCGCCCAGCACGGGGGCGCGGTACAGGCTGTATACGTCCTTCTCGGCTTTTTCATTCTTGATGAAATAAATCGAATTGCCGTCAGGCGAAAAAGCCACGGAGAGATAAGCATCGTCGGAAGGCGGAACGATCTGCGTGTTGCTCTTCGTGGGCACGTTGCGCAGCCACAGGCTTTGCTGGCCCGTTTCGCGCTGCACGTTGAGAATGTAATTTCCGTCGGGAGATATCGCCGCAAGAGTCGCCTTGCCCGTCTCCGTGACCGGCGTAACTCCGAAGCTTTCAAATGCAGTGGTTTTCTTGTGCGAGAAAACGGAATAGATGCCGAAGGCCGCCGCAGCCACCAGCGCGAGCAGGATTACCGAGGTGAGCGTCAACCCCAATTTGTGTTGCCCCGCGACTTGCAGGACTGTTGATCCGGATGCGGCGGGCACGGACGCGGAAGAAGCAGCAGGCGACATCGCCGGCGTGGAACCCGAAGAAAGAGGGAGCACGATTCCGGCGGCGGATTGCGAACCGCTGCTGGAGGAAATGCGTCCGGACGAATCGGTTTCGCGGCGGAGGCGTTTCAGGTCGGCGCGAATTTCGGCGGCAACCTGGTAACGCATCTCGCGGTCTTTTTCGAGCGCCTTCTGCAGGATTTCGTCGAGCTTGGGCGGAATTTCCGGATTCATGCGCAGGGCCGGAGGCGGCACGCGGTTCAAAATGGCTTCGAAGGTTACGCCCGTCGTCTCTCCGCGGAAGGGCATCACCCCGGTTGCCATTTCGTACAAAACCACGCCAAACGAAAATAGATCGCTGCGCGCGTCGAGTTCCCTGCCGCGGACTTGTTCGGGTGACATGTAAGCGACCGTGCCCACGGCAGTTCCCGGGCTGGTAAACATGTCCGCGGAGTCGGCGGCGCCGTACGTCGCTGTCCCGACCGTTTCGCCCACGCGCGCGCCGCCCGCATGGGAGGGCATTAATTTCGCCAGGCCGAAATCGAGAATCTTTGCGTGGCCGTGGCGCGTGACAAAAAGGTTGGCGGGCTTGATATCGCGATGAATAATTCCCTGGGTGTGCGCCGCGCCGAGGGCATCCGCAATATCGATAGAGATGTCGAGCAGGCGCTCGATTTCCATGGGGCGTCCACTGATCAGGTGCTTCAGCGTGGAACCGTCTAGAAATTCCATGGCGATGAATGCCCGGCCATTTTCTTCCCCGATATCGTAGATGGTGCAGATGCTGGGATGATTCAGCGTGGAGGCAGCCTGGGCCTCTCGCTGGAAACGCCCGAGCGCCTGGGGGTCGCGCGCCACTTCGTCCGGCAGGAATTTCAGAGCGACGAAGCGGTGCAGGCGGGTATCTTCGGCTTTGTAAACCACTCCCATGCCGCCGCCACCAAGGCTTTCCACGATGCGGTAGTGGGAAATTGTCTGGCCAATCAGCGAAGGAATGTCGGTCATGTGGGCGCGATTCTAGATTGCGTGTGATTGCAAGTCAACGATTCCGCGAAAATCGGAACTCTGAATCAGGAAGGCGCATCTACCTGCGCGGCGCGACCATTCCCATTCGCTGCATTCAACTTGCGATGGCAAATTGCCTCCGATTTTGACACTATTCGAAAGTGGAGCGCGGCGCGATAAACCCGGAATCAAAGGCCCGAAATTTTCTGGCCCCCGCGTTTGGCGAAACGCCAAAGGCAACGCGATATACGCTCGCCGTGGTCGCAGCATTGGTTGCGATTGCCGTTCGATGGGCTGTTTCTCCACTCGTAGGGACGCAAATGGTCTTCACGGCTGTGTTTCCGGCCTTGTTTTTTTCCGCCTGGTATCTGGGCCTGGGTCCTTCGATCGTCACCGGCGTAACCGGCTTCTTCGGGAGCTGGTATTTGTTCATTTCACCGGTTCAACCCTTTTCCTGGGACGATCCGAAACCCGCATTACTCAGAACCGGCGGGTTCCTGCTGCTTTCGACCATCATCATCCTTGTGGGAGAACGAGATCGGCGCTCGAGAACACGCGTGCGCGAACTGATTGCGGAAACGGTGAAAGCCAACGCCAAATTCAGGGCCATATTCGAGCAGAGCCCGATTTTTGCCGGCCTCATGTCACTGGATGGAACCTTGATTGACGCCAACCAATTGAGCCTGGAAGCCAGCGGCTACAGCGCGGATCAAGTGCTGGGACGCGTATTCTGGGAAACCCCCTGGTGGCGCGAGAGCAAGGACGCGCAGAGGAAAATCCGCACCGCGGCGCAGCTGGCCGCGCAGGGCAAACCTTACGTCGAGGAACTTCCTTACGTTGTGGCGGACGGCACGCCTCGCAAAGTGGACTTCGGGCTCCATCCGATCCGCGACGAAAATGGCGAAATCAGTTTTCTGTATGCCACGGGAACGGACATCACCGATCGCAAACGCGCCGAGGAAAATTTCCGAAAGCTGGCGGGACAGTTGGAATCCGAAGTCACCACCCGCACCAGAGAGCTGGAAAGCAGAAATTCGGACGTGCTGCGGCAAACCGAGCTGCTTCGCGTGCTCTCCTCGCGCTTGATGGAAGTTCAGGATGCCGAACGCAGGCGGATTGCGCGCGAACTTCACGACAGCGCGGGGCAGCTTCTCTCCGTGCTGAGCATCAATCTCTCGAATCTCGCGCAGCAGTCAAGAACCAAGGCTCCCGAGCTTGCCGAAACCTCGGATGAATGCCATCGCATCGTGCAGCAGATGTCGCAGGAAATCCGCACGATGTCGTATCTGCTGCACCCGCCGCTGCTGGAGGAAATCGGGCTTTCGGCTGCGCTCGATTGGTATGTGAAGGGCCTTACCGAACGCAGCGAGCTCGACGTGCGGCTGAGCGTCCCCGAAAAATTCCGGCGCTTGCCACGCGAACTCGAGCTGGCCGTGTTTCGCGTGGTGCAGGAATGCCTGACCAACATTTATCGGCACTCGGGTAGCAAGACTGCCTCCATCGAAGTTTCCATCCAAAAGGATAATTTGCTGCTGGTGATTGCGGATCAGGGCACGGGCATCCCGCGCGAGAAGCTCTCGCAGATTCAATCCTACGGCTCTGGCGTGGGCATCCAGGGCATCCGCGAACGCCTTCGGGCCTTCCAGGGCGAGATGCAAATCGAATCCGGCGATTCCGGAACCACGATTACGGTAACGTTCAAAGTTCCCGCCGAAGCCGAACAATTGAAAAAAATGCAGGCGATTTAATCAGCCACGCCGGTCTGTCCCGCCGGGTCCCTATTCCCTTTTTCAGTTCCGCTGGCCAATTTGTGGGCGCGGAGAAGAACGCGTGCCACGTTCGCCCCCTGCCTTGACGTAGAGTACTTTGTATAGTAAAGTACTTCTATGAATGCTAACCGGCAAACCTCTCCGCGAATGCGTCAAAACCTATGGTGTCCGCCAGAGATGTCCAGGCCGCCATTCCTTGATCCCGCACTCCCCGCGGCGCCTATCCGCCGGCGCTCCGCGCTGCTGATCAATCCTTTTTATCCGAAGGATCCCAACGCAAGCTTCGGCAAGCACGTGTTGACTCCCACACTCGCGCTAACCAGCTTTGCCGCCACCACGCCGCAACACTGGGCTCTCCAATATTGGGACGAAAACCTGCTGGACGGACGTCCGCCTTTTGACTTCATTCCCGAAGTGGTTGGAATCTCGGTCCATCTCACTTTCGCCGAGCGTGCCTTTGAGCTGGCGCGCTGGTACCGCAGCCGCGGCGGCAAGATTGTGCTCGGCGGCCTTCATGTGTTGTCTTGTCCCGACGAGTGCGCGCCGCATGCCGACGCGCTGGCGTTGGGCGATGGCGTCCAGCTTTGGCCGCGTATTTTGGATGATATTGAAGCAGGCCACTTGAAACCGAAATATGTGGCGACGTATGAGAGCGACTATCGCGAAGACCCCGCGCCCAGGCGTTTGATTCTGCCGCGCACCGGCTTTCTGACCAGCACCAGCATGATTGCGACTCGTGGCTGCCACAACCGCTGCGGGTTTTGCTATCTGGCCACGGATGGCTTGCGCATGCCCTACCGCATGCGTGAGCCCAGCCAGATCGCCTCAGAGTTCGTGGCCGACGGACAACCATACGGCGTTTTCGTTGACAACAACCTGGGCTCGAACCCGGCCTATCTGCGAGCGCTATGCGATGCGCTGCGGCCACTTGAGAAAATCTGGAGCGCAGCCGTCTCGATAGACGTGACTGACGATCCCTCGCTGATCCGCGCGATGGCGCTCGCGGGATGCACGGGCGTCTTCGTGGGGTTCGAATCGCTCGCCGATGAAAATCTTGCCGATGCGAGGAAGAAAACACCGAAGACCGCGGACTACGCGCGGCGCGTCCGCATCCTGCACGACAACGGGATACAGGTGAACAGCTCGTTCGTATTGGGATTCGATCACGACCGGAGCGACGTGTTCGCGCGGACGGCGGATTGGGTGGAGGAGAACCGTTTGGAGTGCTCCACGTTTCACATTCTGACGCCATATCCGGCGACGCCGCTGTTCCGCCAGATGGAAGCCGAAGGACGCCTGCTGCACCGCGATTGGTCTTTGTATGACACGGCGCACGCGGTGTTTCGCCCCAAACATATGTCCCCCGATGAATTGGAGGAAGGTTACGCCTGGATGTACCGGCGGCTCTTCTCGCACACTTCGATCTGGCGGCGACGCCCGGAGGATTGGCGCGCTGTCCCGCCGTATCTGGCGATGTCGTATCTGTATAAGCGCTCCAACCGATTCTGGCGACTGCTCATCAAGCACCACATGGTTCACGCCGTCTGGCGGCCAATGGTGGAACTCTCGCGCCTGCGTCATTTGCGCTTTCGCCAGGAATTGGAAGCCTCCAAAGCCCCAAACCATAGAGGAACCAACGTCGTCACCGCCGGCGTTTAATCGAGCGTTCAATCCCGCTACCTCAGCGCAGATTCCCGCAGCCGTGTTGCGCGCGCCGTGTTGCCGCGGTGCAATGCCGGTGCGATAATGGCGCTGTCCCAACGAGCCGCGCGGCGGCTCCGGGCGCGGTCAGGGGGATTTATGGCATTGCGCGATGAATGGATCGAGAAGCGCACGGCGGCAGCGGCTACGACTTCCAACGGCAATGGAAAAAATTTCTCGCAGATGCATTTCGCCCGCCAGGGCGTGATCACCGAGGAAATGGAATACGTCGCGCGGCGCGAAAAGATCGAGCCGGAATTGCTGCGCAGCGAAGTGGCGCGCGGCCGCGCCATCATTCCCGCCAACATTCATCATCGCAATCTTCTGCCGATGGCCATTGGCGTGGCCACGTGCTGCAAGATCAACGCGAACATTGGAAATTCCGCCACCACTTCAAATATCTCAGACGAGCTCGAAAAACTTCATCGCGCGGTGCACTACGGCTCGGATACCGTGATGGATCTTTCCACTGGCGGCGACATTCCCACGATCCGCAAGGCCATCATTGACGCATCGCCGGTTCCGATCGGCACCGTGCCCATATACGAAGCCATCGCGCGCGTGCGCCGCTCGGAAGATTTGAACATCAACGTGATGCTCGAAGTGATCGAGGAGCAAGCCGAGCAGGGCGTGGATTACATGACGATTCACGCGGGGGTGCTGCGCGAATTCCTTCCGCTCGTGCGCAATCGCATCACGGGAATCGTCAGCCGCGGCGGCGCGGTGCTGGCGCAGTGGATGAGTTTCCACAAACAGCAGAATTTCCTTTACGAGAATTTCGACGCCATCTGCAAAATCTTCCAGAAGCACGACGTGAGCTTTTCTCTGGGCGACGGCCTGCGCCCCGGCTGCCTTGCGGATGCGAGCGACGAAGCGCAATTCGCCGAATTGAGAGTGCTGGGTGAGCTGACGAAAAAAGCCTGGGAATATGACGTGCAGGTGATGATCGAAGGCCCGGGCCACATTCCGCTGGACCAGATCGAGCTGCAGGTGAAAAAAGAAAACGAGCTGTGCCACGAAGCGCCGTTCTACACGCTTGGGCCGCTGGTCACCGATATCGCCCCCGGCTACGACCACATCACGAGCGCGATTGGCGCGGCGATGATCGGCTGGCACGGGGCTTCGATGCTCTGCTACGTGACGCCGAAGGAACATCTGGGCCTGCCGAACGCAGATGATGTTCGCCAGGGCGTGATTGCCTACAAAATCGCGGCGCATGCGGCGGACATCGCGCGGCATCGCCCCGGGGCGCGCGATCGCGATGACGCGCTCAGCTACGCGCGATTCCTCTTCGATTGGAACAAGCAATTCGAGCTATCGCTCGATCCCGAAACCGCTCGCGCCATGCACGACGAAACTCTGCCCGACGATTTTTACAAGGAAGCGAAATTCTGCTCCATGTGCGGGCCGAAATTCTGTTCGATGAATGCGACGCAAATCGCCGATATTTATCAAGGCTTCGATCAAAAAGATCGCGAGGCACGGTTCGTGCAGCTGCTCGCCAAAGTGGAAAAATAGGCCGACCGCGATAGGCCGCCGGGCAATCGCTAGACTGGAACTTAGTAAGGGGTTTCAGCGTATCAATAAGTAGGACGCGCCAGGAGTTGTTGCCCTGGCCGCTGCCAGGAATCAAAGGGGTGCTGTGATGACCTTGATGCTCTTCGCAATCGTGATGTATTTTCTGCCCGCGATCATCGCGCACAACAAGCGCGACTTCGCCGGCATCTTCCTGCTGAATTTCTTCCTGGGCTGGACGGTTGTCGGCTGGATCATTGCGCTCGTCTGGGCGCTGGCGGCGGACACACGCGCGCCGGTGTTAATTGTTTCCGGCCCCGCGGGGGGACGCTTCTGCTGCCAGTGCGGCGCGCTGGCTCACCCGTCCGCGCGCTTCTGCGGAGTTTGCGGACGGCCCGTCTGGTAGAATTGTTGTCGGGGTCCTGATGGCTGATTCCGACACCGACCGAAACCTGCGCGAGGAATTCAATCGCTGGGCCGACTCGGGCAAGGGCGAGACGATGGAGCACGAGCATTGGCCCATCGCCAAACCCGCCGTCGGCCTGATGCAACTCACCGGCAACGAAAACATTCTAGATGTCGGCTGCGGCGCGGGATGGCTCTCCCGTATTCTCGCGAAACGTGTTCCCCAGGGCCGCGTGGTCGGGATGGACATTTCCGACGAGATGATTCGCCACGCACGGCAAGCGGGAGCCGGCTTCGTGAATCTGGGGTTCGTGGTTGGCGGCGTGGGCGATATTCCCTGGGAGCCGGATTTCTTCACCCGCGCGATTTCCGTTGAGTCGTCTTACTATTGGCCCGACCCCGAGCAAGGTTTGCGCGAAATTTTCCGCGTGACTGCTCCCGGCGGCTCCGCGTGGAATCTGATCAACTATTACACTGACAATCCTTACTGCCATCAGTGGGGGAAGATCCTCGCCGTCCCCACGCGTCTGCTTTCCATCGCCGAGTGGGAAAATTTATTCCGTGTTGCGGGCTTCGCCAAAGTGGCGCATTTTCAGCTTCCTGATCCCACGCCCAATCCCGAGGTCTATAACGGCCGGTGGTTCCGCGACGCCGGGGAACTGGCCGCATTCCGCGCGATTGGCGCCCTGCTCGTCCAAGGCACGAAACCTTCGGCCGCGCTCTAGCTTGAACGTCTAACTTCGCCGCCAGCTAAGTGAGTAATCCGATATTTGACGCGGGGCGGGGGCATGGATATACTCCGGCACCGAATGAGAAGGGAGAAACGATGGCGTTTGTGAAGGCGGCGACGAAGGGGGATCTGCCACCCGGAGCGATTCGTGAATACCAAGTGAGCGGCAAGGCGATCGCGGTGGCGAACGTAGATGGTAAGTTCTATGCAATCAATAGCTTATGCCTGCATCACGCCGGGCCGCTGGGCGAAGGCGAGATGGAGGGGCAGATGGTCACTTGCCCCTGGCACGGCTGGCAGTACGACGTGACCACCGGTAAATTGATGTCGAACCCTGATGTGGGGGTGGATTGCTATCCGATTGAACTCCGGGGCGACGAAATATTCGTGGATGCGGGCTAGCGGGGCGGCACCGCCCAATTTTAGGCTTCCGGGTGTCTTTTTCCAGACAGCCTTTAAATTCTTGCACATAAGTCTCGCCTTTTCAGCCGCCCTGCGGGTATAGTGCGGGCGGCGCGAATCACGAATGACGCAAGCTCCCCCCAAACCAAGACGCTGGCTGCTGGCCGTTGACCCTCGGGTCTACCACTGGGACACCCTTTTCGTGAAGGGCAAGGAAATGTGGCGCCACGCAGGCAACAAGCCCGACGCGCTGCGCCAGCTGAAGCAAATCCAGAAGGGCGACCGCGCGCTTTGCTACCACGGCAAGGCGGAACACTCGCTTTACGCGCTTGCCGAGGTAAGCCGCGATCCCTATCCCGATCCGCACAACCCCGACGAGAAAAAGTTCGTGATGGATTTGCGCGCGATTGAGCGGCTGCCGCGTCCGGTGAAGCTGGTGGAATTGCGGGAAAATAAGATCCTGCGCAAAATCAAGTTCCTGAAGAATACGCGGTTGACGATTTGCCCGCTGACCGATGAAGAGTACGCCGAAATCCTGAGGATGGCGGGAATCGTCGCGTCGCCCGGGATTCCACTTCCGTAGCTTTTTCCCGCGGAGGACGCCATGCACACGCGGAACTCCACGCATCACGCACCACTCCGACATGCCTTAAAATGGATGGACCGCCGCGCACGATGACCGCAACGAATACCTTCGCAGCCAAAACGATTGCCGCCGTGCGAATCGCGACGGGCGTGATATTTCTATTTTTCGGCGAATACAAAATTGCGGGCTCGCAATGGGCGCACGGTGGATTTGAGAGCTGGATCCACGGTTTTATAAATGCCGGTACACCTGTCGATTTCTATAAGCCATTCCTGGTTCACGTGGTGCTGGGGCATCCGATGATTTTTGCCTGGATGGTGGGCGTGGGAGAATTCGCAATCGGGTTAAGTCTGGTATCGGGCGCGTTCGTGCGGGCCGCTTCCGTGGGCGGCGGATTCTACATGATCAATCTGGCGCTCACCACGTGGTTTTCGCCGGGGCACGGCGTCCCCGTGTGGAGATATCTGGGCGCCAACCTGAATCACGTGCCGCTGCTATTTCTGTTTGCGATTTTTTTCGCCGCGCGGGCCGGGGAGACGTGGGGACTCGACGGGATGGTGCTTTCGCGTTCACGCCGCGCCCCGGCGCAAGACTCTACCAGCACAGTTTAGATTCCGATTTAACCGAATACTGTAGCCATGCCACGCAAGGATCTCCGCCGCGTCACGAAAGCTGAAGGACTTTGCTTACGTCGGCCATGATGGCCGCCGCAGTTGGCTCCGTTAGGCCGCCGGCGAGGGTGGTGGGCACTCCGCGGGCTTCGGCATCCACGCGATACGAGATGGGGCCAAGTTTGCTGATGGCCCAGTTCATTCCCGCGACGGTGTTTTGCTGGCCGCTATTCACGTGGGGATCGGCAACGACAATCACCTGGCCTGCAGCTTCCAAAACATGGTTGTGAAGGACGATGCGATGGATCGCGTCTTTTGGAATGTTGGTCCCGGCTACATCAATGCCCGCCTTTGAAACGCGGAAGGTGGCCGGCTTGCGGTAGATGGTGGCTTGCTTGGAATGCGTGAGAAGGTACATTGCGCCGTAAATAAAAGCGACCGCAACGACCGCGTACACGATGCTCATGGACCACGCAATTAAGACAAGTAGAACGCCGGGAATCGCCACGAGCAACCACGGCTGCGGCACTTGTTCCGGCAATGTCGAGATTTCCGTAGCGTCGCCCACCTGTTGAGTATTGTATCCCGCCATTTTGTTCCCCCTTCGTCGATTCGGCTCATCGCGCCGAACGCAGCCCCGAGTCGGCAGAACCATACACCTGCAAAAGTTTGCCGTCAATCCGGTGGCAAAGCTGGCCGCATAGACCTCTGGCTGTGGCTCCGGCAATGTGGATGCAATTGTGATAGCGTTGAAAAGGGAACATGCCGGAACTGCCGGAAGTCGAGACCGTTGTACGCGGGTTGCAAGGATTGCTGCCCGGAAGACGAATCGTGGAGGTGCGGCTGGGGAAAACGGATTTCATCGAAGACCCCGTGGCGCTGGGGCAGCACTTGCCGGGGCGGCGGATTGCGAGCGTGCGGCGAACGGGGAAATTCATCGTGCTCGATCTGGAAGGGGCGAATCGAGACGCGCCGCAGATGACGCTGCTGATTCATCTCGGGATGACCGGGCAAATCGTAATCTCTGCGGCGGCCGCGCCGATCGTGCCGCACACGCATGTGTTTTTCGCGCTCGATGACGGGCGCGAGATGCGCTATACAGATATTCGCCGCTTCGGGCAGATGCGGATATTGACGGATGAAGCGCGCGCGGGTGCGCTGGGCAAGCTCGGGCTCGACCCGTTGGAAGCGAGCGAAGCTGAATTCATCGCCAAGCTGAGCGGGCGGCGCGCGCGGGTGAAGGCGCTGCTGCTCGATCAGCACGTGCTGCGGGGGATGGGAAACATTTATACGGACGAGAGTTTATTTCGCGCGCGAATTCATCCGAAGCGGCTGGGGGCGAATCTTTCCGCCGATGAGCTTCACCGGCTGCATCGCACGGTACGCGAAGTTTTGACCGAAGCGATCCGGCTGCGCGGGTCCTCGGTATCGGATTATGTGGATGCCGAGGGGCAGCGCGGGGGATTTCAGCTGAGGCATCGCGTGTACCAGCGCGAGGGAAAGAAGTGCGTTCGATGCCGCGCTGAAATTCGCCGCGCAATTGTGGCGGGACGCAGCAGCTACTTTTGTCCGAAGTGCCAGCGCGCGCCCCGAACACGCTCCCGACGGTGAAGTGCGAAAGCTTCAGCGCTCCCGGCCCGTGTAGAAATAAATCAGCAGCGCGCCCGCCAGCGTGAAAAATCCCGCATACAGGAAACCGGCGGTCGGGCTGACGCTCGACCAGAGCGCGCCAACGGCGACGCTGGAGATGAGGTCGCCGACCCCGTTCACCGTGGCGAGCACGCCGAAGCCGGCGCCTCTGACGGCCGCCGGAATTAATTCAGCAGCCAGCGATTTTTCCAGCGATTGAACAAACGCGTTGTGCAACCCGGCGAGCCCGAAGAGCACAACCAGAGCTGCGAGCGTGGGCGGCGCGAAAATAAATCCCACGAACGCGAGCGCTCCGATGAAATAACCCGCTGCCAGCAAGCCGCGCTTGCCGATGCGGTCGCCGAGTGCCCCGGCAGGAAAGGAAGCGGCGGCGCTGGTCAAATTGTGAAACGTGTAGAGCGCGACGGAAATCGCGGCGGCGCGCGGCACACCCACTTGCGGCGCAAGAATCTGGCCGGCGCGAAGGATCAGTAGCGTGGGGGCAAAATCGCCGATGCCGTGCGCGAAAACCCCGCCCAGAAAATGCCAGTATGATTTCGGCATCGCTCCGAGGCTGGAACCGAAACGAAGCGCACGGTAGCCTTCGTTGCGCTTTGATGTGGGTGCAAGGAAGACAAACGCCAGCACGGCGAGCAATCCCGGCAGCAGCGTCCAGCGCATGACGCCGCGCGCGCCCAGCACGCCAATCAACGCGGCGGCGCAGAGCGGGCCAAGAACGGCGCCGAGCGTGTCCATCGCGCGTTCGAATCCAAAGGCGCGGCCTTCCTGCCCCGGCGCAACGCATCCGGCAAGCAACGTATCGCGCGAAGGGCTGCGGCTGCCACGTCCCACCCATCCCACCGCGCGGAGCACGAGCACAGCCGGCCAGCTTTGGGCAAAGGCGTAGCCAAACGTGGAAATCGCGGTGAGGAAATATCCGGCAATGCCGGTCGGCTTTCGCAATTGCGGGCGCTCGGCGATCCAGCCGCCGGCAAGCTTTGAAAAACTTGAGAGACCGTCGGAAACGCCTTCTATGATTCCGAGCGCGACAGCGGGCGCGCCGAGGCTGGCGAGGAATGCCGGCAGAATCGAGGTTGCGGCTTCGTGTCCCCAATCGGCAAACAGGCTTGCCAGGCCGATGCCGAGCACGCCGCGGGTGAGCCACCGTTTCGCGGGCGGGCCGGGCGGAGGCATGGAAGGTTCGGCCATGATGTCCGCGAGATATTACCCGGCCGCCGTATCGCGCGCGCGCGGAGCTGCGGAGGAATCGAGCAACGGCGCGGCGGCGGCGAAAATACGCTCCGCCCAGCGGGAACGTTCGCTCGCTGCAAGCCAGACCACCGGCGCGCGCAAACGATCGAATGGCGGAGACGCAAGCAACTCGCCGAGTAATTCATGGATGCGCTGCTGGAAAGCGCGATCCTCCGAGCGGAAACCGTCCGATTGAATGCCGCCTTCGATGGGCGGAACGCCGACGAGCAGCGAATAGGAATCCATCCACCAGGCAAGCCACGGCTCGAGTTGAGGCTGGCGTCCGAATTTGTTGACGAGGTAACAATAATTATCGAGGACGGAGCGGTCCGCGATCACGTGCGGCGCGCGTCGCGAGGCTTCAAGCTCCGCGGCGATCTGCGCATGGAGAATCCAGAGCTGGCCTTCGAGCGTGGTGGCCGCATTGACGGGAAAGGGAGAATGGCGCGCGACTTCGGTGACGAGCTCCACATTCTGCCCCGCCTTTTTCAGCAGCGAGCAGATTTCATAGGCGAGAGTTGTCTTGCCGACGCCGTGTGTTCCGATGAGCGCGAGTTTCATGTTTCGATCCGTGCGCGAGCGCAGGATTCGTTCTAACACACTTTTGCGACGGCGAAAACATGGCGGCGGGTTCGCGGCAGGATTGCGTTCGCGCGGGGCGACGCATAGAATCGCGAGCGATTTCGCGCCGCTGGACTTGCGATGGGCCCGCGCCGGGCGCGCAAAAAGGAAAACCATGAGAGCGGTACTTCAACGGGTGAGCCGGGCGCGCGTGATAGTGGAGGGACGCGTGGCAGGCGAAATCGAGGCTGGATTGGCCGTGCTTGTAGCCGTGGGCAAGGAAGACACGGCTGCGACGGCCGCGACGATGGCGGAAAAAATCGTCAATCTACGTATTTTTAATGATGAGCAAGGCAAGATGAACCGGTCGCTGCTCGAAACCGGCGGCGCGATTCTGGCGGTCTCGCAATTCACGCTTTATGGCGACGCGCGCGGGCA
>Ga0308309_10001107_pt1 | contig 16027 bp, 11 predicted proteins | sample HubBroMetageWFT5_FD_192491 | JGI IMG/M metagenome (GOLD analysis project Ga0308309, IMG submission 192491) | Warmed and freeze-thawed soil microbial communities from the Hubbard Brook experimental Forest, New Hampshire - Hubbard Brook CCASE Soil... | ecosystem: Environmental > Terrestrial >...
CCGGTTGGTGGTGCCGGTGGTGCAAGACGCCGAGAGGCCCGGAGATGAGCGCTCTCTATCGGTTCCTTTGGCGGACCTGGATGTGATCCGCAATCAGAATCGAGTATTTGAAAACATCGTCGGCTACTCGCCGGTCGATATGGTGCTCGCCAACGACGGCCCCGAGACGTACCAGTTTTTCGATACGCGCGTAACCTCTGATGCTTTTGGATTTTATGGGGTGCCTGCGCTGCTGGGGCGGGGCATTGTTCCGGACGATGGCAAGCCCGGTGCCCCTCCTGTTTTTGTGATGAGTTACAGAACCTGGAAAGGGATGTTCCATGAAGACCCCAAGGTGTTGGGGAAAACTCTCACCATCGATGGTGAACCGCGCCTGCTTATGGGCGTAATGCCAGAGCGCTTCCAGGCCTTCGGCTCTCAAGCGGACATATGGATTCCGGTGAGCTGGACGGCTGGCATGTCTCGCACCGAGAGAGAGTTCTCTGCCGAGTTGTTGGCGCGCCTGAAGCCCGGTGTGAACCAACAAGCCGCTTCCGCTGATCTTGAGGTGATTGTGAGAGATCTGGCCGCTCTCCATCCTAGCGAGTTTCCAAAACATTTCACGGTGCGGGTTGAGTCAGCAACGGAGTACCTCTTGGCGCCTCGGGGCGGGGGAGTCGTATTCCATTCCGACGTAAAGCATTTGCTCTACGACCTTCTAGCCGCGGTTACCATGCTGCTCCTCATGGCTTGCAGTAATGTGGCGAACTTGCTTCTGGCACGTGCGACGATCCGGGAAAAAGAGATGGCGGTCCGCACCGCGCTAGGTGCGACGCGCGGGCGGTTAGTGCGCCTGCTTTTGGCGGAGAGTTGCGTGCTGGCAATGGCCGCTTGCGTGGTCGGTTGCTTGTTTGCGTGGCTCGGAGCGAAATTCGTCCCGACGATTATGCCCCGCATTGGAGACGTCTATGGGGTCGGGCGCATGGCAGCCGAAACGGGTCCCGGCCTAAATCCGACGGTTTTATTCTTCGCGTTGGGTCTGACGCTGATCACTACGATTGTGAGTGGGCTGGCGCCGGCGCTTCATGTGGCTCGCACCGACCTACAGCCGCAATTGAATGGCGCCGGGAAGGGTGGCAATAACGCTTTCCGTCACGGAAAGTTTCGCGCCGTCTTGGTAGTCGTGGAAGTTACCTTCTCCATCGTCCTCTTAGTCGGCTCCGGATTAATGATGCGCAGCTTCTACCTTCTGACTCACGTCGATCTTGGGTTCAACCCAAAGAATGTCTTGCTTACATTCTTTGTGCCGCCACACACCTCGGGAGGCGGTACACGAATTTACGCATCGGAACGGGGACGAGCGATCCTCCGGGACGTGGTCGAACGATTGAAGGCGTTGCCAGGAGTGAGAAGTGTTGCTGTCGAGGATACGATTGTCGGATACGGGCCGGGGCGCGGATTAGAGGCGAGCGTGCCGGGCATGGCGCGCTCAGAGGAAGCAGGGCTTCTGGGTTGCGATGAAAATTTCTTCAGCACGCTGGAGATGCGTCTGATCCGGGGCAGATGGCTGTCCGAAAGAGAAGTCAGAGACGCGCAATACGTGGGAGTGATCAATCAACGGTTGGCTCGAGACTTTTTTGGCGATGCTGACCCTGTCGGCCAGCAGATCCGGGTGAAAGCGTTTAGGGGACCAGTGGGACCTCCTCAGGACGCGGAGTTCCAAATTGTCGGCGTAGTCGCCGACGTGAAGAATGCCGGTCCGCAGCAGCCCTCGATTCGCACGATTTTCCTTCCCTATACGGTTCGCGGAGGATTCGTCCTACTACTAAAGACCACGGTAGACCCAGCTTCATTGACGCACGCGGTTCAGGAACAAGTTTGGGCAGTGGATCGCGACGAGATTGTTGACATGGCCAGCCCGCTTGAAGATTTTCTGCAGAGGTTTACGTATTCCACGCCAGAATTTGGTTTGTTGATTGCGACGCCGCTGGCGAGCGTCAGCCTGTTGCTCGTTGTTATTGGTGTGTTCAGCGTGATGGCGTACACGGTGTCGCTGCAGACGCAGGAAATTGGGGTGCGGATGGCACTGGGGGCGCAACAGGGGGAGATATTGAGGATGGTGTTGAGGAAGGGATTTGTGCTGCTGGCTGGGGGGATTCTAATCGGGCTGTTTGCGAGTTATGGGCTGACACGGTTTTTGACGAGCCAAATTTGGGGAGTTTCAGCTACGGATCCGTGGACATTTGGGGCGGTGGTTGTGCTGGTAATCGCAGTGGGATTGGCGGCGTGTTCGTTTCCGGCGCGGAGGGCTACGCAGGTGGATCCACTGGTGGCGCTGAGGTACGAGTGATGTTTGCTGGGGGTGGGAATGGATAGTTTGGCGCGGGATTTTCGATATGCGGTGCGGAGCCTGAGTAAGGACCGGAGATTTGTGGGCACGGCGGTGTTTGCGCTGGCGCTGGGGATTGGCGCGGCGACGGTGGCGTTCAGTGCTTTTTACAATTTGTTGTTCAATGCGTTTGCTGCCAGGGATGCGGGGCGGCTGGTGGTCTTGTCAGTGCAAAATGCGGAATCTGGCGGACATCCCGAGATGAATTTACAGCCCCTGGCGGGCTCGCTGTCGGACCTCGATGCGATACGAAGTCAGAATCAAGTGTTCGAGGAGGTCATTGGATACCACCGCGGGCTCGCTTTGTTAAACGATGGAAAGGACAATCACCAAGTTTACGTCGGGAGTGTAACTGGGAATGCGTTTGATTTTTATGGAGTGCCGCCGCTGCTGGGGCGCGGAATTATCGTGGAAGATGGGAAGCCCGGGGCTCCGCCAGTTTTCGTGATGAGTTACCGGGCGTGGCTGGCAGAATTCGGCGGGGACCTGAATCTTATCGGGAAAAGTTTTCTGCTGAATAGCGAGCAACGGACGCTCGTGGGCATCATGCCGCAGCGATTCCAGGCGTTTGGCGCGCTGCAGCAAGTGTGGATGCCGATTACGGATACGCGGGGCGCCGGCGGAAATAAGAGCGAGTCGTCAGTTGACACAATGATGGCGCGGTTGAAGCCTGGTGTGAAGATAGATGCGGCCTCGGCGGAGCTGGATGTGATCGTCAAGCGGCTGGCGAAGAACAAACCTGAGGAATTTCCTAAGCGTTTTACAGCGCGAGTGCAGACAGGGACTGATTTTCTGATGGGAGCATGGGGAATCGGGACCGCGGGAGGACCAGAGACGGAGCACTTCGATGTCAAGCATATGCTGTATGACCTGCTTGCCGGTGTGCTGTTGCTGCTCCTGATTGCGTGCAGCGGCGTGGCGAATTTGCTTTTGGCGCGAGGTGCGGCGAGAGAAAAAGAGATTGCGGTGCGGACGGCGCTTGGCGCATCGCGAGGGCGGCTGGTGCGGCAACTGCTTGTGGAGAGTGCTGTGCTGGCGGTGGTGGCTTGCGCGGTTGGCTGCGTGTTCGCGTACTTCGGAATGAAGGTGGTGGCTGCGGCTGTGCCGCACAAGGGCCAGAGCGTGGGAGGGGAAGCGGTCATCGGCCTGGATTCGATGGTCTTGTTTTTTACGCTGGGCGTGACGGCGCTGACGACACTGCTTTGCGGGCTGGCGCCAGCGCTGCATGCAGTGGGGCGCGATGTGCAGCCGATGCTGACCGGAAGCGGGCGCGGGACGGGCGGGGAGTCGCGGCATGGGAAGTTTCGCGCAGGCTTGGTGATTGTAGAAGTAGCGCTGTCGATTGTGCTGCTGACGGGCGCGGGGTTGATGATTCGGAGCTTCTATGAGCTGACTCATATCGATTTAGGATTTAACGCCAAGAATCTGTTCTTTGCTCCAGTAGGGCTGCGGTCGGCGAGCAAGGGGGCGACGGGGCTACAGCAAGGCGACGCAAGGAAAACCGTGGAGTTTGATCGATTGAAAGCTCTGCCGGGCGTGACAGATATCGCGGTAAACAATTCGTTGCCGGGCTATAACCCGGGTAGACGGTTTGAGGCGACTGTGCCGGGCTCGACGCGTTCGGAGACGGTTGGATTTGACGGTTGCAGCGAAAACTTGATGCGGGTTTTGGAAATGAAGATGGAGAGCGGAAGATGGCTCTCGGAAAGTGAGGTGAATGCGGCGCAGCTCGTGGCGGTCATCAATCAAACGATGGCGGCGCGATTTTTTGGCGGAGAAAATCCACTCGGGCGGCAGATTCAGGCGAGGGGGTTTGATGAAAAGGTGCAGCCCGCGCGAGATGCATATTTTCAAGTGATCGGAGTAGTGCGAGACATAAAGGACTATGGGCCTCAAGTGCCAGTGCTACCGATGGCATTTGTTCCGTACACGATCAAGGGAGGCGGGCTCCTCTTTCTGAAGACCAAGGGCGATCCGGCGCTGCTGATGAACGCGGTGCGGCGGGAGGTGTGGGCGGTAAACCCCGATGCGATTTTTTCGCCGCAGATGGGGCCATACACTGATGTGTTTTACGGTTTGACGTACTCGACGCACGAGCTGGGATTGACGACGTTCACAGGAGTGGCGGGGATTGCGTTGGCGTTGGTGGTGATCGGAGTTTTTAGCGTGATGGCATATACGGTGTCATTGCGGACCCATGAGATTGGCGTGCGGATGGCGTTGGGAGCGCAGCAAGGGGAAATATTGCGGATGGTGCTGAGGAAAGGTTTTGTGCTGCTTGCTGCGGGGATTTTTATTGGGTTATTTGCGAGTTATGGGCTGACGCGGTTTTTGGCGAGCCAGATCTGGGGAGTTTCGGCGACGGATCCGTGGACATTTGGAGCGGTGGTGGCGCTTGTGGTAGGAGTGGGATTGGCGGCCTGTTATTTGCCAGCGCGGCGGGCTACGCAGGTGGATCCGCTGGTGGCGCTGAGATACGAGTGAGATTGGGCGAGGGCTTAAATGGAAAGTTTGGTTCGGGTTTTCAGTACGAAGTAAACAAATTGAGCAGTCGTCGTGACTTCTTCCAACTCCCCAGCCACGGTGGGCGCGCTTGTCGATTCGCTCCGATACGATCATTTCTACGTCACAATTACTGAAGATTTTGCCGATAACGAAGAGCGCAGACGGCGGGCGCTAGCTCGTTACTTCGATTACTCGATGAGCGAGGGCGCTCGGATGGGCCGCCTTGTCGTGTGGCCTGATCCGTCTGTCGGCTCCGCAGTGTGGTTGCTGCCTGCAGAAACGTCTGTGCACGACTCAGAGGCGAAGGCAAAAGCTGAATTTCTTGCTGAGGCGCTCGGTGGAGACGCCTACCGTCGCATCATCGATTTTATGCGGCCACGTGCGTTGGCCGCGGTCGCCGAGTCAGCCTGGTATTTATCGATTGTCGGCGTGGCGCCTTCGGCGCAGGGCCGAGGCATCGGAACGCGCCTCATTGAACCGACGCTTGCTGAAGCCGACGACGCGGGCGTGGAGTGTTATTTGGAGACATTCGACCGACGAAATCTGAACTTCTACCAGCGGCTCGGGTTTTCGGCGGTAGGGTCGCATGCCGAGCCGGTTACAGGTGCGACCTACACCATTCTGCGGCGGAACCCGCAGGCGCGGCCGGCACACTCGTAAGCCGCCATCGATGTTTCAGGTTGACATCTTACCCGAACGCGTGGATACTCGGGTTATATGTCAACCCAAGACAACAGAGAACGATTGGAATTGCTGCAGGGGACGCTGGATCTGCTGATCCTGCGCACACTGATTTTTGGATCGCAGCACGGGCAAGGGATCGCACGCGCCATCCAAGAAACGTCGGAAAAAGAGCTGCTGGTCGAGCATGGGGCTCTCTATCCTGCACTTCAGAGGCTGGAAGAGCGAGGCTGGATCTCGGCGAAGTGGGGAATTTCTTCCAACAACCGCAAGGCGCGGTTCTACGCACTGACCGCCGCAGGCCGCAAACAACTTGTCCGAGAAACCACGAAGTGGAAGCGGCTGGCGAAGGCCATCGCGCGGATTATTGGGCCAGAATCGGCGGAGGGTTAGATGCCATGTTCGGCCGCAAACGCAAAGTCGAAGACTTCACTTCTGAAATCGAAGCACACATCCAGCTTGAAATAGAGCGCTTGCGGGAGCAGGGGCTGAGTGAAGAAGAGGCACGAGCGGCTGCGCGCCGTACCTTCGGGAACGTCATGCATGCTGAAGAGCGCTTCTACGAATCTGGCCGCTGGCCTTGGTGGGACCATTTCTGGCACGACATTCGCTACGGTTTGCGCATGCTGCGCAAGTCTCCGGGCTTCACCGCCATCGCTGTCTTGACGATCGCCTTAGGCATTGGAGCCACAACGGCGATCTTCAGCGTAGTGGACGCCGCGCTGTTACGACCTTTGCCGTACCCACAACCGGAGCAGCTCGTAAGCATCCAGGATGATCTTCCCGGCGCGGGCGCGCGGGATGCAGGGATGTCTCCACCCGAGTGGCAGGACCTGCAGCGCTCCGGAATCTTCGAGTACGTTTCACCGACATGGTTCGACGAAAATAATCTCACAGGTTCATCGCAACCTGCGCGCGTTCGCGTGCTGATTGTCGCGCCGAACTATTTTGCGCTGCTGGGGGTGAAACCGCAGTTGGGCCGCGCGTTTCATCCGGAGGATCACACGCCCGGGATGATGCTGGAAGTGCTGATCAGCGACGGCTTGTGGAAGCGTGCGTTTGGTGGCGACCCGCATATTTTGGACAAGAGTGTGCGGATGGACACCGACTTGTACCGGATCGTGGGCGTCATGCCGGCGGGCTTTGACGCGCCGGGGCGAATAACGGAAGAAAGGAATATCGAGGTTTGGGCGGCAACTAGTTTTTACGGCGCGCCGATGCCTGATCACCCGCCGCGGAACCGGCGGAATCTTCCGACAGCAATCGCCCGGCTCAAGCCAGGGCTGACGATTGCAGCAGCACAGAGCCGGTTAGACGGGCTTGTTGCATCCTTGCAGAAAGAATATCCCGCTGACTATCCGCTGCAAAGCGGATGGACGGTGCGATTGGCGCCGCTCAAAGAGCGCGTGGTTGGCAACGTGCGCCAGTCGTTGATGCTGCTGCTTGGCGCCGTGGGATTGGTCCTGCTGATCGGGTGCGTGAATCTTGCGAATCTCTTGCTCGCTCGAGCAAGCGCGAGAGGGCGCGAAATGGCCGTTCGCCGGGCGCTCGGATCCGCGCGGAAACGGCTGATGTCGCAGTTGCTGACGGAAAGCTTGCTCCTTTCGCTTCTGGGCGGAATATTTGGTTTAGCGATTCTCTTTGGCACGAAGGCGTTCCTGTTACGTCTGGTACCGGACAGCCTGCCGCGGCTCAATGAAGTCACCATTAATTGGGTGGTTTTGCTTTTCGCTCTCATCGCCTCGCTTCTCTCGGGCGTGATTTTCGGTCTGGCACCGGCCTTGCATGCGGGGCGAGTCGATTTGACTCATGCGCTCAAGGAGGCGACGCGCGGCGCGACGGGCTCCGGGCAACAGGCGCGCACGCGGCGAGTGCTCGTGGTAACGGAGTTTGCGCTCTCTTTGGTGCTGATGATTGCCGCGGGCCTTCTGCTGCGGAGTTTCCGGGATTTGCTGAATGTGCAGCTGGGATTCAATCCACAGAGTGTGATGACGGTCCGGACGAGGCTGCCCTACCCGAATGACCCGACGACCGACATCTACCGAACCCCCGCGCAGGAGGCGGCCTTCTTCCGCGAAATACTTCGGCGTGCCGGAACGCTGCCGGGAGTCGAAGAAGTAGCCCTCGGCGATACCGCTTCGATTCCGTTGGACCAGAGTCTTCGGGATCTAAAGCTTATCTCCGAAGGCCAGTTTCTCTTCATGCTCGAGGGTCATGACATTTGCAGCGACCAGCCTGCCGTAGTCGGGCGGTCGAGCGTGACGCCAGAATATTTTCACTTGCTGGGAATCCCGCTTCTCCGCGGCCGCTTGTTCAACGAATTGGATGCCGAGAACGCCCCGCAAGTCGCGGTGATCAATGAGGCCTTCGCGCGTGCCTACTGGCCCGGCCAAGATTCCCTGGGGAAGCGCTTCAAGAGCACTCGAGCGGAGTCTCCCTGGATTACCGTTGCCGGCATAATCCCGAATGCCAGGACGGAATCGCTGGCGGAAGCAAGTGTCCCGCAAATCTATCTGGATGTTTATCAGACCGGCGCAAAGCGCCTGGCCATACTTCTGCGCGGGCATTTGGATACCGCTGCAACCGCAGAGCTGGTGCGCGAGCAAGTGCAATCCGTCGATCCAACGCTTCCCGTTTCCGGCGCACAAACGCTCAACGAAACCGTATCCGCCTCTCTCTCCGAGAGGCGATTCTCGATGCAAATCGTCGCGCTGTTTGCGTTAACGGCGTTGCTTCTCGCCGGGCTCGGAATCTACGGAGTGATTTCGTACATGGTGAGCGAGCGCACGCATGAGATCGGGATTCGTCTGGCGCTTGGCGCGCAACGGCGGAACATCCTGCGCATGGTTATGCGTCTGGGACTGGGGCTGGCTGTTGCGGGTGCTGCGGTCGGGCTTGTCGGGGCGCTGATCGTGTCGCGCTTGATGGCCGGAGTGCTTTACGGGGTGAGGCCGACAGATCCTCTGACGTTCGCGGGTGTGGCTTTTCTTCTCATCGGCGTCGCTCTGCTTGCTTGTTACATTCCGGCGCGGCGAGCCATCCGCGTCGATCCGCTGGTCGCGCTGAGGCACGAATAGCACGGCCGCTGGGATCCGTGGCATGGCGAAAATCTATAGGTCTTATTCATGTAAATCGAGGAGCGTCACTCCAATGAAACAAATACCTACTTTTTCGCTGTTGGCCGCACTCCTCTTGACCGCGGCCGCCTTTCCGCAACTTCCACCGAGCGCCGCGGCAGCCTCGAGCGCTCCTCAAGCCCAATCGTCGCAGCAACCTCCAACCATCGCCTCCGTCGTGGACCGCGACATCAGTGCCATCGAGAAGCAAGTCGTGGACGCTGCTGAAGCGATGCCTGAAGATAAATTCAACTTCTCTCCCGAGAACCTGAACATCCCTGGCAGCGACTACAAAGGTGTGCGCTCGTTCGCCGTGCAGGTGAAACATATCGCCACTTCCAATTACTTCATCTGGTCGCCGCTAACCGGCGAAAAACTCCCCGAAGGCTTAAACGACGGAAACGGGCCCGCGAACTTGAGGACCAAAGCGGACATCATCAAGTTCCTCAAAGACTCCTTCGCGCTTGGGCATCGCTCCGCAGCCACTTTGACTGCTGAGAACATCTTGCAGTCTCCACCGAACAGCAAATCTACACGCCTGCGCTTGGCCGAATTTGGCGTCGCTCACGCGTACAACCATTACGGCCAAATGGTCGAATACCTCCGCATGAACGGAATCGTTCCGCCTGCCAGCCGTGCAAAATCCGACTAATTACGGAGCCATTCTTCATGAAGCCCATAAGAATTCTTCTTCTGTTGGCACCAATCATCTTTTCCGTGAGCGGCTTGGGCCGAACCACAACGAACGCCACAGCTGTGAGCGCGCCTCCGGAACAACCGTCGCAAGTGCCGCCGGTTGCCCGGGTGGTTGACCTGAAGGCGGGTGACGGAACCATCCTGAAGGCGAGCTATTTTGCCGCGGCCAAGCCAGGACCTGGCGTGCTGCTGCTGCACCAGATCAACCGGACACGTAAGGGGTGGGATGAACTGGCCGGGCGACTGGCGGCGGCAGGAATCAACACGCTTACGCTCGACATGCGCGGATTTGGCGAAAGCGGCACGCCTTATACCAAGCTGACGGACGCGGAGAAGGCAAAGGTAAGCCCCATGTGGCCTAGCGACGTTGACACGGCGTTTCAATACTTGGTTTCGCAGCCAGGCGTGAAGCGCGACGTCATCGGCGTGGGAGGAGCCGGATGGTTCGGCGTCCTCCATTCCATCGAAGTAGCGCGTCAACACTCTGCTGAGGTGAAATCGCTGGTATTGCTTTCCGGAGAGACCCTCCAAGACGGCTTGCAATTCCTGCGGCAGGCGTCACAACTGCCCGGACTGTTCGTCGTGGCCGACGACGACGAATACCCTCCTACGGTAGAGGCCATGGAATGGCTCTATATCAACTCCTCCAGCCCGGGGAAGAAGTTCGTGCACTATTCGGCTGCACAAGACGCGCCCTGGAAATGGTATGAAACCAGCGATGCCAGCAAAGTTCTCGCCAACGGCGGCCACGGAACCGACATGTTCAAGCCCCACCCCGAACTGCCCGGCATCATCGTGGATTGGCTTGTAACCACGCTGATTAAGACGCCGGGTCACGCGCCAGCGGACGCCTTGGCATCTGCGGCAATCCTCAATCAACTCTGGGCGTCCCAAGGAGTCTCGCGCGTCAAGCAGCAACTGATGGAAGCCCGGCGGAGAGATCCCCAAGTGCAGTTGTGGCCGGAAGTTAACGTCGACATCATCGGCGAAGACCATGTGCGCGAAGGCGAGTTGGACAAGAAGGCCGGCCAGTTGCGCGAGGCCAAGATACAGATAGATACAGCGATTGAGATTTTCAAGCTCAACCTGCTCGCGTATCCGGACTCGGCCGACGCGCACTATAACCTGGCCGATGCGTATTTGAAAAATGGACAGAAGGATCTAGCACGCCAGTACGCCGAAAAAGCGCTGGCCATGATTGATTCTCACAAAGCGCCTCTGTCGTCGTGGTCCGATACCGAGCAGCGGCGCGCCGAGATTCGTAGCGGCGTGCAGGACACACTCAAGGAGCTAAATGCGGCCCATTGATTTTGATAAGGGCGTGATTCGGTTACAAGGCTGATGCTTGAAATTCCAATCTTTTGGCGCAAGGAAATTACTAAATTGAAGAGAATCACTCGAATGAAGCTACGAATCTTCTTGTCGTTGGTCGCATCACTTTTCACCTTGTTTTCATGCGGGCAGGTCGCTGCCCAAGCTCCGGCTCCCGTCACGCTAGTCAAGGCTGGCCGGCTGCTCGATCCACGGACCGGGAACGTGCTCTCACCCGCAGCCGTGCTGGTTGAAGGCGACAAGATCAAGGAAGTCGGTACACCCACAAAAGTACAGGCACCGCCGGGCGCAAAAATCATTGATCTGGGCAACGCAACGCTGTTGCCCGGCTTGATCGACAGCCACACACACTTGCTGATTGACGTGGTTTCGCAACCGGAAGCCGAGCGGGCGCGCCGGTACAACGGCTCCTTTGTGCCGGACCTATTGCTGGCGATTGTCGAATCGCCAAGCAAACGACTGTTGCTGGGCGCACAGCACGCTCGGGAATATCTGGAGAGTGGTATCACGACGGTGCGCAATCTTGGGCACTCGGGGATTGACGGGGATGTTGCGCTGCGCGATGCGATCAATGCGGGACGCGTGCCGGGCCCGCGGATTTTAGCCTCCGGACGAAAACTGGCGCAGCAAGAGAAAAATGGATACGTCCAGAATCTCAATCCGGCGCTGGCAGCGGCCATCCTGCAGCAGGAGTTTCTGTCGTTCAACGGCGCGGACAGCGCGCGACAGGCCGTGAAAGACGATCTTTTTTATGATGTTGACGTCATCAAGGTCACCATTGAGGATGACACCTCAGTGGAGGAAATGAAAGCAATCGTCGAAGAGGCTCACCGCCAAAATGTGAAGGTCGCTGTCCACGCCGTCACCAAGGGCAGCATTCAAACTGCCATTGATGGAGCCGTGGATTCCATCGAGCACGGTAACGAGGTAACCGATGAGCAGCTCAAGCAGATGCGGGACAAAGGAATATTTTTCGACTTTACACCGACTTCCTATGGCGACTTTTTTACCAAGATTTTCGAGGGAACTATTGCGATGTCTTTAAAGTTGCGACCTGAGCGCCTTGGTTCCGATGAGCGTACCCGGCAATGGTACAACGATCTGGCTCAGCAGCTTCTGAAGGGGCCGGAGTTTCCGGATGAGTCCAATGAGCGCTACGATCGGGAGTACGACAGCCTGGTTCAGAGGGTGTTGAAATCAGGCGTGAAGTTTGCAGCCGGAACCGACATGTGCTGGTTCTATCCGGGAAAAACATGCGGGCAAGCGTCGGTATCAAGATTTCCGACTTTGCATGAAGCGGGGATGCCCTCCCTTGGCGTGATTCGAGCCATTACGACCAACGCCGCGGAAATGTTGGGCTGGCAGGATCGCATTGGCGTGATCGAGCCTGGCAAGTTTGCCGATCTCGTGGCCGTTGCTGGAGACCCAATCGCCGACATCAGCGAGTTGGAGCGCGTCCGCTTCGTGATGAAGGGCGGCCAGATAGTCAGAAACGATCTCGCGTCGCACTAGGACGTAACCGGCTCTGCAGGAACCGCGCACGGCGCTACGGTGAGTTTCAGAGAGCAGGTCAATCCGAAGGAGAAATCTATGACGAAACGATCCTCGAGGCGGTTTGTGGTCCCACTACTCGCGCTCACTCTGCTTACACTCGGCACAACTACTCTTTGTGCGCAGAGCCAGCCGCAGAATCAACCCGCCGGTCCTGCACGTTCTCGGGCCGATGAGACGCTGGAGTTGTGGAACCATATAGGCAATAAGCTGATCGCCATGGCCAAGGATTTTCCGGAAGACAAGTACGATTTCAAAGTACAGAAAGACGAGCGCACCTTTGCCGAAAATCTTCTACATGTCGCTGCCGTCGACTACGATGTGATCAGCAAGGTCTCCGGATCAAGCATCGGCCCCGATTTCGGCAAAGACAAGCACAACCCCGCGCGGGACGCGTACAAAACGAAAGCTGACGTGGTGAAACTCATTGAGCAGGCCGTCGCTGATGGGGCGGCCGTGATCAGACAACAGGGCGATGCGGGCCTGGACAAAACTACGCCCTTTTCCGGGGAAACCGGCAGGCACATAGTCCACAATTCCTACATCTGGACCGCGGCCATCGAGCACAGCGCCGAACACTTCGGCCAGCTCGTCGTCTACTACCGCGCGAACAACTTGGTGCCGCCCGAATCGCGGCGGTAATGCGCCGCAATAAGGTCCCTAAAAAGTTCTCGACTGCAAGTTGGACTTGAGAGCGGCGACGGACCTGCGAAGCTGTTAACAAGTCCGCAGAATATCGTTACTCATCTTTACCGCGACCGGTCGCACGCGCTCGTCCGCGTACAAACTTGCATTTGACTGGCCCGCAGCGCAACTCAAAGATCGCGCACACCAAAGTGGTAGATGGCAACGGCGAGAGCCACGAGAAGAAAGAAACAAGAATAGCCAATCATTACGGGACTCGGGATGGACACGTTGGCAAACGGCGAGAATGGCAGCGATCCTGCCAGCGGCGTTTGCATATCAAAGGCCGCGCGGCGCCAAATAGCCTCGCTCGGCATGACCAGGCTCGTGACGATTCCAACGGCCGCCAAGCGGCTGCTCTCGGTGAAACCGCTCATCTGCTCGAGCCAGCCCCCCATGAAAGCCAATCCGTGCAGTCCGATGACGATGACACCGCTGCTGAGCGTGGAGAACCACGTGCCGAACATGATCGTGACCGTCAGCGCCAGCAGGCATTCCAAATAAACGAGCAGCCCGCCCTGAAGGGGATTTTCCGGCGCTACACCGCACATTGTGTACGCCACGGCAATCGCTCCGCCGAATGTGAGAATCACGAATGCCGCGATCATAACGGCAAATCCAAGCCACTTGCCGATCAGAATCTGCCAGCGGGGAAGCGGCTTCATCGCGATGGCATGAATCGTACCCGAACTGATTTCGCCAGCAATTGTGTCAACCGAGGTCAAGATCGTCATTACTACGGCCAGCAAATCCACAACGTAAAGACCGACCATGAGCATCGCGCTCAGTATCTGGTAGCGAATGAATGGAATCGTGGAGCGCGCATCGAAGTCTTGGATTTGAAAATGCAGGGCGATTCCAAACAGAGCGAGAAAGCCGAGCCCCGTTCCGAGCGCGGTCCAGAGGATCTTCTTTCGCGCGGCCTCGCGGAACGTGATCCCGGCCATGACCCAGCAGCCCATTACAATCCTCGATCCTCTCCCATGACGCGAACGAACAGCTCCTCGAGCGAGGCGCGCTGGGGAGTGAACGAATAAACATCCGCGCCGGAGTGCACCAAATGACGTAGAATCTCGGGCAGCGCGTCCGTCGAGGGCACGGTCAGAGTGAGCTGGCCGTCTTGATGCGATGCGGAACTGGTCCATTGCGCAAGGCCTGTCAAGGCTTCGGGCGAGACGTTACGCGCGCGCACCGCGACGTGCACGGCATCTTGACCCAAGGCACGCAAATCCTGGCTCGCGACAACTTCGCCATCCTTTAGAAATGCGACTGTGTCACACGTGGCCTCAACTTCGCCAAGCAGGTGCGAATTGAGGAAAACCGTCGCGCCGCGATCGCGCTGCGCCCGAATGACGTCTCGCACGACGAGCCGCCCCATGGGATCGAGCCCCGAGGTCGGCTCGTCAAGAAAAACGATCTCCGGCTCGTGGATCAGCGCTTGCGCCAATCCGATTCGCTGCATCATGCCCTTGGAAAAATCGTGCACGCGCTTGTCGCGGTGGGGAGCGAGTCCGACGAGTGTGAGGAGTTGAGGAATGCGTTCGCGCAACTGTTGCGCGGACATTCCGCAAAGACGCCCGTGCAGGCGGAGCAACTCGGACGGCGTCAGCCAGTCGTAGAAGCGAAAATGCTCCGGGAGAAAACCAATCTTTCGGCGAACTTCCACATCACCGGAACGAGCCCCCAAGACAAACGCCTCTCCAGCAGTAGGCCTGACGAGCCCTAGAAGCATCTTGATCGAAGTGCTTTTGCCTGCGCCGTTCGGTCCCAGGAAACCGAAGATCGAGCCGCGGCGCACCGTGAGCGAAAGATTGCGGACGGCAACTTTCTTTCCGTAATCCTTGCGCAGATTTCGAGTTTCAATTGCAAGACTGTCGGAGCTGGCCAAGTGTTTTTTTCCGGTCCTACCGGACTGAATTTGCCAGAGACACGGCGTTGCTGGAATCTCCAAAACCAGTGAGCGAATAGACGATTCCGTTCTTCGCCCATATCAGTGTGTAGGTCGGGCCTCGCCTTCCGGCCATATTAAGCAGTGCGCCTTTGGACCCGTTGACCTCAACCGCTTGATAGGATCGCATGGACCGGGGAACCGAAACGCGCAACATGGATCTCCAATCCACGGTTTGTAAGAACTGCTGCGCCTGGCTCGGCGTCATGCCCGCAAGCTCAAGCCCGATTTGCGAGAGATTTGCCAAATCGAGTCCGGGCGGAACATTCACTTCGGGGCTCGGGCCTTCGCTTAACACCACGCAGTCGTCGTACTGCATCGAAGCCGGAGTCGGTGTAGCAATGTTGGCAGCTGCGCTCGGCGGCGCGGGACAATTTCCGTAGCGGGCCCTAACAGTGCGCGAAATCTTCACGGCCACCGTGCTCCCGTCAATGGATTCCGGCAGCGCCAAGTCCGGGCGCCCCGCTTCCTTGAGGATTTCCTGAAGGCGAGCACGATCGACGTGTAATTCAAAAGCGTGCGCTCCCCCGACGGCCAATTCCGGAACATCCTTTCGCGCGCTGAGAAGCACAACTTGGAAACCAGCGAGCTGACTCGCTACTGCCGCCGTGGGAGCGGGCTGATTTTTTTCATCGACGGTTGTCGTTACTTTGTCGGCGATCATTTTGCTGACCATCTCGTGCAGGGCGGGGTTCGGATTGGAGCCGACGAAGCTGGAAAGATCCACGTTGACTGCTTGAACTTTCTGGACGCGCAGGGAAGCAAAGAAACTTTGCCCCAGCCGGCGGGTCGGCGGGAAAGTGAACCATGCCGCGGCGACAACAGCGGCAACCGCCAGTATCCACAGCCAGCGCTTTCCCGAGATTGGAGTTCTCATAATCGCTTCTCCCTTAGCCGGCCTGGAGAGTTCTCCGGCGAACAGTCAAAAAGTCTTTCTTGATGTGCCTGGGACGCCTGCCGATTCTTCAGCCGTTATTGTAATGCGCCCTCGACGGCATTGAAGCCAAATGTTTGACGTACGGCGGCCCGTGGGAAGTTTCAACTGTGCCCTGCCATGGGGCCGTAGGCGATGACGTTTTATGTGACACCGCGGAGCGTTGAGACCTTGCTACGACTTTCGCGATTTTCCGTGTTATCCGACGAGTT
>Ga0308309_10001108_pt1 | contig 16022 bp, 13 predicted proteins | sample HubBroMetageWFT5_FD_192491 | JGI IMG/M metagenome (GOLD analysis project Ga0308309, IMG submission 192491) | Warmed and freeze-thawed soil microbial communities from the Hubbard Brook experimental Forest, New Hampshire - Hubbard Brook CCASE Soil... | ecosystem: Environmental > Terrestrial >...
CATAGCGCTCACGATTGCTGCTGCTCTGTTCGCCTTCGAATTTTTCCTGGCTTCTCCCTCCGTGCTGGAACGCGCGCGCAAGATACTCGGTGGGCACGGCGGCGCGGTTGCGCCGCTCGCGCCGCTGTTTGCGGTCCTTATCTATACAGCCAGCGTCAGCGGCAACTGGAAAATGGCTCTGGTTGGCGCAGCGTACAGCGTGTTGCCGGCTTTGCTTGTCGCGCGCAGCGCGGGCAAGCCGCCCGGAACCTGGGAAGATTATGCCGCGGTGATTCTTGTCTGGCTGCCGGTCGAGTTTCGCTGGATGTACCGGGTGTTTCCATATCCGCCGGAACTCACGCACACCCTGACGGTCTTGACCGCGCTCAGCACGGGCCTTGCTGCATTCGTTCTGTTGCGCCGAATGAACGGAATTGGCTACGCGATCCTCTGGCGACCGGGATTCAGCGCAAACCTGGCGCTACATTTCCTGATTTTTGCGGCGATTGCAGTAACTGTGGGAACGCAGATCGGCTTTCTGAGATTTGATCCGACGCTTTTCCGCCTTCGCACGCTTCCATTGGCGACGGTTGGAATTACGTTTTTCACCGCTTGGCCGGAAGAATTCTTGTTTCGAGGCCTACTGCAGAATCTTTTTTCAAAGACTTTCAAGAATCCGTGGACGGGGCTGGCCATCGCTTCGGTGATTTTCGGCTTGTCGCACATCATGCACGCGCCGTTTCCGAATTGGAAGTATGTGTTTCTTGCGACCATCGCGGGATTGTTTTACGGTCACTTGTGGATGAAGACCGGCTCATTGTTTCCGGCTGCGCTGGTCCACGCGCTGGTCGATATCTCCTGGCACCTTTTATTTCGCTAGCTCAAGCAGCCGGCGAGACTAGCGGACCACGCCCTGCAAAGGGCTGGACGCCGTAGCATAGAGTTTTTTCCGTATACGGCCGGCGAGAAATGCTTTGCGGCCCGCTTCCACCGCCGCGCCCATGGCCTCGGCCATCATTACGGTATCTTGCGCTTCGGCGATGGCTGTGTTCATCAGCACGCCATCGGCGCCAAGCTCCATCGCGATGGCCGCATCGGACGCGGTGCCGACGCCGGCATCCACGATCAGCGGCACTTCGGTGACGCGCTCGCGCAGGATGTGCATGTTGGCGATATTTTGGATGCCCATGCCGGAACCAATCGGCGCACCGAGCGGCATCACCGCCGCAGCGCCCGCATCAATTAATTTCCGTGCAACGATCAAATCGTCGTTGGTGTAGGGCAATACGATGAAGCCTTCGGCGACCAGCGTCTTTGTGGCGCGAATCAGCTCTTCGGTGTCCGGGAAAAGCGTTTGCTGGTCGCCGATTACTTCCAGCTTCACCCATTCGGAGAGCCCGACTTCGCGGCCGAGGCGGGCGGTGCGAACGGCTTCGTCCGCGGAATAGCAACCGGCCGTGTTCGGCAGAATGAAAAAATTCTTGCGGTCGATATAATCCAGGAGAGACTCCTTGGATTTGTCGGTGAGGTTCACGCGGCGAATCGCCACCGTCACCATGTCGGCGCCGGATGCTTGATGCGCGCGGCGCATTTCTTCGAAGCTGCGGTACTTCCCTGTTCCGACGATCAGGCGTGAGTTGAATGTTTTTCCGGCAATCGCCAAGTGGTCTGCCATCTAAATCTCCCTGCTCTATAGTAACGCTCGCGGGCTTTCGCGAACAGGCTAAGCCAGATGCTGCGGGCGCGGCTCTTCCACGTCTGCGTAAAGCTTCACGATCAAATCCTGATAGCGCTCCTCAATGACGCGGCGTTTCATTTTCAGCGTATAAGTGAGTTCGCCGTTCGCGAAGGTAAAATCTTTCTCGATCAGCGCGAATCGCTTTGGTTTTTCGTACTGCGCGAGTGAAGAGGTCAGCCGCTCGATTTGGTTCGAGAGCAGGTCGCGCACCCAAGGGTCCGAGATCATCTGTGATGGAGCGGAGAATTCCTTGCCCTGTTTGTGTGCGGCATTCTCGATCGATGCAAAATTCGGGACGATCAACACGGAGACGAATTTGCGTTTGTCGCCTATTACGATCGCGTTGGTGATAAACGGACACTGCTTCAGCATATTTTCGATGGGCGCGGGTGCTACGAACTTTCCGGCTGCGGTCTTCAGCAATTCTTTTTTACGATCGGTGATGATGAGATATCCGTCTTCATCCAGACGCCCGATGTCTCCGGTGCGAAACCATCCGTCGGAGGTAAGCACTTCTCGGGTTTGTTCCGGCTTGTGGTAGTACCCTTCCATAACGCAAGGGCCTTTTACCAGGATTTCACCGTCAGCCGCTATCCGGACTTCCACCTCCGAGATAGGGAGACCGACCGTGCCAACTTTATTTTTTTTCGGCATGTTCGCGGCAATCACCGGCGAAGTTTCCGTCAAACCGTAACCCTGCATGATGCCCAGATCTACGGACCAGAAGAATTCCGCCAGTTCCTTTGCCAGCGGAGCGCCGCCGGAGAAAAAATAGCGGATGCGTCCGCCAAGTCCAGCGCGGATTTTCGAATACACGAGCTTGTCCGCAATCTGCCAGCGCCGTTTCGTCCAAAACGACGGCTCCCTACCATAGGCCCGCCAGGGAACGGCTTGCTCTGCCACCTTTAACGACCAATCGAATATTTTGCGCTTGAGCCCGGATTCCAGACGGCCCTTCTCGATGATGTTGGCGTAGATCTTTTCGAAAAAACGCGGCACGGCGGCCGCGAGCGTCGGCTTCACTTCCAGAAGCGCTTGCGGAACCGATTCCATCTGTTCCACGTACGCAACAGGGACGCCGTGGAAAAGATAGCCGTAGTCCACGGTGCGTTCGTAGACGTGGGCCAGCGGAAGAAAAGACAGCGCCACATCGTTGGGAGAAAGATCGTGATCCTTCAGGGAGTCGACGACGTTGGAACTCAGGTTTGCGTGGCTGAGCATCACGCCTTTGGGCTCGCCGGTGGTGCCGGAGGTGTAGATAATTGTCAGCAACTGGCTGGAGGAAATCTGCGCGGCGCGCTTGCGGTATTCGGCTATGTCCGCGTCGCCAGCGGTTGCGGTCAGCGTCTCGTAACGCAGAATCTCGCCGCTCAAATCGAAAAGCGGTGCGACAGCAATCACGTGTTCGAGCGCGGTAATTCGATCGCGGCATTCAACGATTTTTTGGGTCTGCGCTTCGCCGGAGGTGAACACGATGCGCGCCCCGGAATCGTTCAGGATGTAAATAAGGCGATCAAGCGATTCATTAAAATAAATCGGCACGCTGACCGCGCCTGCACCCTGTATGGCGAAATCAGCGATGTGCCACTCGGGACAGTTGGGCGCGAGGATGGCTACGCAGTCGCCGGATTTAATTCCCAGTTCGCCGAGGGCTTTGGATAATCCCGCGACCCGGCGGAGCATTTCGTGCGCCGCAATCGGCCGCCAGCCTTGGGCGGTTCGATACATCTGGGCGCGCGGATTCGCGAAACGGTCCACGGCTTCGAGAAAGGATTTCGTAAGGGGAGGATAGTCCATCGCTATAGATTTAACTCTAGCGTATGGGGCTGCGTCGCGCAACGCAGCCGCGTGATTGGGGGCGAAACGGCAACCTACTAAACGAGGGCTGTGGTGCGCTAAGATGTCTGCGGAGGCTCCGATGTCGAAACTGGCGACAGAAGAAACGACCGGGTATCAGCCGGTTCGCGCGCCGCGCGGCAACCGCCTGTCCTGCAAGGGCTGGCAGCAGGAAGCGGCCATGCGCATGCTGATGAACAATCTCGATCCGGAAGTCGCCGAGAAACCGGAAGATTTGATCGTGTATGGCGGGCGCGGCAAAGCGGCGCGCAACTGGAAGTGCTATCACGCGATTGTGGCATCTCTAAAATCGCTGGAAAACGATGAAACTTTGCTGGTTCAATCCGGCAAGCCGGTCGGAATTTTTCGCACGCATTCTTACGCGCCGCGCGTGCTGATCGCAAATTCGAATCTGGTGGGACATTGGAGCGATTGGAAAAATTTTGACGAGCTCGATCGCGCGGGGCTGATGATGTACGGCCAGATGACCGCGGGGAGCTGGATTTACATCGGCACCCAAGGAATTTTGCAGGGCACCTACGAAACTTTTGCCGCGGCCGGGCGAAAACATTTTCAGAGCGACCTCGCGGGAAAGCTCGTCTCCAGCGGAGGAATGGGCGGAATGGGTGGGGCGCAGCCGCTTGCGGCTACGCTGAATGGCGCGGCGTTTTTGGGCATTGATGTGGATCCTGAGCGCATCAAGCGACGTGTGAAGACCGGTTATTGCGATGTGATGGTGAACGACCTCGACGAAGCGCTGCGCATTTTGAAAAACGCGGTGCGCAAGCGCGAAGCGACCTCCGTGGGCCTGGTGGGAAATTGCGCGGAGGTGATTCCCGAACTCGCGCGGCGCGGCGTGGTGCCAGACCTTTTGACGGATCAAACCAGCGCACACGACCCCATCGGCGGATATATCCCGCAGGGGTTCAACGTGGAACAGGCTGCCGAATTGCGCAAGACCGATCCGGAAACGTATCGCAAGCGCTCGCTTGAATCGATGGCGAAGCATGTGGAAGGCATGCTGGCCTTGCAGAAGCTGGGATCGATCACCTTCGATTACGGAAATAACATTCGAACCTTTGCTTTCGAGCAAGGCGTGAAGAACGCTTACGATTTTCCCGGCTTCGTCCCCGCCTACATTCGCCCGCTATTTTGCGAAGGGCGCGGGCCTTTTCGCTGGGCGGCACTTTCCGGTGAAGCTTCAGACATTTATCGCACAGACAAGCTCGTGCTCGACATGTTCCCGCACGACGAAGTTCTTACGCGTTGGATTCATCTGGCGCAGAAGCGTGTGCGGTTTCAAGGATTGCCGGCGCGAATCTGTTGGCTGGGTTATGGCGAGCGCGACAGATTCGGGCTGGCTCTGAACGATCTGGTTGCGCGCGGCGAATTGAAAGGTCCCATTGTGATTGGCCGCGACCATTTGGATTGCGGCTCAGTAGCTTCGCCATATCGCGAAACCGAAAAAATGCGCGATGGCTCGGATGCGGTCGCCGATTGGGCGCTGCTCAACGCGCTGCTGAACACCGCAAGCGGCGCGAGCTGGGTTTCCATACACAACGGCGGCGGAGTGGGCATCGGCTACTCGCTGCACGCGGGGCAAGTCACCGTGGCAGATGGCTCAAGGGAAATGGGAGAGCGCATCGAACGCGTGCTCACGAACGACCCGGGGATCGGCGTTGCGCGGCACGTGGATGCGGGTTATCCCGAAGCGATTGATTTCGCGAAGAAATCCGGAGTTAAAATCCCAATGCCTTAAGCATGCCTGGGCATTCAACCTGGAGATGAAAGGATCGTTGTCTCCGGCGCTACTGGACACAGGGGAAAGCCCGCCGCCCTAGCGCTACTCGCGAGAGGCGAAAAAGTGCGCGTGATCACCACGGAGAGAGAAAAATGATTGCTGTCACCGGAGCGAGCGGAAACACAGGAAGGCAAGCCGTCGAAGCGCTGCTTGCCAGCGGGGAGAAAGTACGAGCCATCGGTCGCGATGCCAAGAAGCTTGAGCCTCTCACGCAGAAGGGCGCGGAAGCTTTCGTCGGGAACGTGCAAGACGCTGCGCAGATGTCGAAGGCCTTCGAGGGCGCCACAGCCGTTTATCTGCTGATTCCGCAGGCCGCTGACGAAGATTATCGCGCATACCAAGACAGCGTCTCCGATACATACTTGAAGGCAATTACGAGCGCGCGGGTCCCCTATGCTGTCGTGCTCAGCAGCTTGGGCGCGCAGCATGCGGAAAAGACTGGGCCGATTGTTGGTCTTCACATTCTGGAAGAGAAATTGAACGGCGTGCCGGGGCTCAACGTGCTGCATCTGCGTCCTGGGCCGTTCATGGAAAATTTATTTATGAGCATGGCGCCGCTTCGTAGCATGGGTTTCCTGCCGGGCGGAACGGACAGTGACCTGGCCATCCCTCTCACGGCCACCAAAGATATAGGCAGTTACGCCGCGAAGCGCCTGCACGCTCGCGATTTCTCCGGCAGCTCCATCCAGGAGCTGTTCGGTCCGCGCGATGTGACCATGAAAGAAATCGCGACCGTGGTTGGCAATTCCATTGGCAAGCCCAAACTCAACTATATGCAAGTGCCATTCATGATGCTGGAGCCCGCGCTGGTGCAGACCGGCCTGCCGAAGAAAACAGCCAAGCTGCTTATCGAAATGTGGAAGGCCGGGAACGCGGGCTTGCTCGCGCCGCAACAGAAGCGGTCGGCGGAAAATAGTATGCCCACGACGATCGAGTCGTTTGTAACGGAAGTATTCGCGCCCGCCTATCTTGCCAAGTCGGCCGGGGCCTGAGGCAGGCCTGCGACGATTTAGCGTTGTTACCGAAATCCGCGTCCTTCCCCCTGCGTAGCGCGCCAGCCTCGCAGCCAAGCAAGTTCGCCGGGCGCAGCATGCTCGCTGATAGACCGTGGCGTTTCTCCTTCCCAGGACCGTTATGATTTCCTGGAGCTGCGGTAGTGTTTTCCGCGAAGTGACGCTGTATCATCGCATCCGTGCCTGACTGGCTCATTACCGGCTGCTCGCAGCTTTTGACGCTGCGCGGGCCTGTGCCGCGACGCGGGCGTGCACTCGGCGAGCTTGGAATCCTTCGCGACGGCGCGATGTTGACCCGCGACGACCGCATTGTCGCGATTGGTCCTCGCCGCCGCATGGAACGCCTGCGTCAAGCTCGGCGCGCCGAAAAAATAAATCTGGGCGGGCGCGTGGTTCTGCCCGGCTTCGTCGATTCGCACACGCATCTCATTTTTCCCGCCAGCCGTGCCGCCGAATATGAACAGCGCAACGCCGGCGCGACCTACGAACAAATCGCGCGCTCCGGCGGCGGAATTCGTTCTACGGTGAAACACCTGCGCGTGGCCTCTCCGGCCATCTTGAAGGCTCGCGCGCTCAGGAATCTTCGCGATTTCGCCGTTCACGGAACCACCACCCTTGAAGCCAAGAGCGGCTACGGGCTGGACTGGAAGAGCGAGGTAAAGATTCTCGACATTCTCTACCATCTGCATCAGGAGCATCCGCTCGACATTCTGGCGACATTTCTGGGTGCGCACGTGATCCCTCCGGAATTCCGGCGTCGTCCGAAAGCTTACATCGACATTCTCGTGCGCCAATGGATTCCGATGATCGCCACTGCCGGGCTCGCGGAATTTTGCGACGTGTTCTGCGACCGCGGCGCTTTCACCGTGGATCAGTCGCGGCGCATTCTGATGGCCGGGCGGGCCTGCGGATTGGTCCCGCGCATTCACGCCGAACAGCTGGCGCATACCGGAGCGGCGCGGCTGGCCATCGAGGTGCAAGCCGCGAGCGCCGATCACCTGGAAAAAATCGATCGCAACGATATTCGAGCGCTGGGCCTTTCCAACGTGGTGTGCACGATGTTGCCCGGCTGCTGCTTTCATCTGGGGCTCAAGGATTACGCGCCTGTGCGACAGTTGATTGAAGCGGGCGCGATTGTGGGCGTTGCCACGGACTTTAATCCCGGCACCAGCCCGACGCTGAGCATGTCTATGATTTTGTCTCTGGCGTGCACGCAAATGAAGATGACGCCTGCCGAAGCCATCACTGCGGCGACCATCAACCCCGCTTACTCCTTGCGCGTGCACGACCGCGTCGGCTCGCTGGAAGTTGGCAAGTATGCAGACCTGGCCGCCTTTGACGTGGCCGACTACCGCGAAATCCCGTATTATTTTGGCGTGAACCTTTGCAGCTTCACGATGAAACGCGGCGCCATCCTGCACCCGAAGAACCTCTAACTGATGAAACGACTCGTCGAGTGTGTTCCAAATTTCTCCGAAGGCCGCGATCTATCCAAGGTAGATGCCATCGTTGCCGCTATGCGCGAAATTCCGGGCGTGTATCTGCTGGACCGCGAAAGTGATAGCGATCATAACCGCAGCGTGGTGACCCTGGCCGGCGAGCCGGAAGCTGTCGCCGAAGCCGCCCTGCGCGGCGTGGGCAAAGCAGCTGAGTTGATCGATTTGGCCAAGCACTCCGGCGCGCACCCGCGCATGGGGGCTACAGACGTGGTCCCGTTTATTCCGATCGAGGGCGTGACCATCGAGGATTGCGTGGCTCTGGCCAAAAAAGTGGGCCGAGAGATCTGGGACCGCTTTCGCATCCCGGTATATTTCTATGAAGCCGCAGCGCAGCGGCCGGACCGTGCGAACCTGGAAAATATTCGCAAGGGGCAGTTCGAAGGCCTGCTCGAAGAAGTTCCGCGCAACATCGTTCGCGCTCCTGATATCGGCGAGCAGCGATTGCATCCTACTGCCGGAGCTACCGTGGTCGGGGCGCGCAAGTTCCTGATTGCCTACAACATCAACCTGAACACTTCCGACGTTAGCATCGCGAGCCGCATCAGCAAAAATATCCGCTTCTCGAATGGCGGTCTGCGGTACGTGAAGGCCATGGGCGTGGATTTGCGCGGCAGAAATCTGGCGCAAGTTTCCATCAACCTGACCGATTTCGAGCAGACGCCCATCCACCGCGTGTTTGAAATGGTGAAACGCGAGGCGGAGCGATACGGCGCCTCGATTGTAGGCAGCGAAATCGTTGGATTGATTCCCAAGCGAGCGATGGAACTCACCGCCGACTTCTATCTGCAACTCGAAAAATTTTCACCCGCGCAAGTGTTTGAAAATCGTATCGAGGCTTCCTTGGCGGGCGCTGCGGAGGCGGATGGGCCGGGAAAACTTGCCGCGCTAGCGCAGCCATTTCTCGACGCGGTCGCGCAGCCCACAGCGACTCCCGGCGGAGGCTCGGTGGCGGCGCTGGCCGGCGCGTTGGGAGCCAGCCTGGGCCAGATGGTTGCGGGGCTTTCACGCAAGAAAAAATCGCAGGCGGCTTATGTGCAGCAACTCAGTGATGCATTGGCGGAATTTCATGCCGCATCGCGCACCCTGGCGGAAGCGGTCGACCGCGACGCTGCTTCCTTTGAATCCGTGATGGCCGCATACAAGCTGCCGCAATCTACTCCCGAAGAACAAGGACGCCGCGAATCCGCGATTCAGAACGCGCTGCAAGGCGCGGCGAACGTCCCGATGGAGGTGGCGCGGAAGGCCGCGCACGTTTTTGACCTGCTCGGGAGACTGGAAACCATGGCCAGCCAGTCCATGCTTTCCGATATTCGGGTGGGACGTCTAATGGCTGCAGCGGCGGTGCAAGGAGCGCTCGAAAACGTGGCCATCAATCTGGAATCCATTACCGATGCGGGATTTTCGGCCCGGATGCGCTCGGAGTCCGAGTTGCTGATTTCACGCATTGGGAAAAGTTGATTCCGCGGGGCGCTTCTTTAGCATCTATACTGTAAGAGGGCACCAGGCTGCGGCAAGGTGCGATGCCGCTTCAAGTTCGCCGCCCTAGAATCCTGCGGCCCTAGCCGCTGTGATTACCACATTACCTGAGGGGAAAAGAAACGTGAGACAGCCAATTTTCAGAAACATCCTTTTGACCGTCCTGGCAGCGGCCGCGCTGCTGGGGGTTCTGACTACTAGCTCTCCGCGGCTCGATGCCGGCTCCATCAGCACCAACGTCATAGGAATGTTTCCAAAAACCACTTCGGAATTCGCCTATGCTGATTTGAAAGCCGCGCGAAAACTTACCTGGTTCTCGCAAATACAGGACCAAATGCTTCCCACGCACATGCGGCAGTTCGAGCAGTTTCTCGCATCCGCCGGGGTGGACCCCAATTCACAGGTGGACAGCCTGGCATGGGGAACGATCTTGTCGGCGGGTGGTGAAAGCGGTGAAATCATCGGCGTGGCCCTAGGTGCGTTCGATCCGTCGAGCACCGAGGCCAAGTTCAAAGCGCAAAAGCTGCCAATGATTGAAAGCAACGGTTATCACCTGTACGCTTTCGGAAGCGGCGGCAACGCCAACGACATCCTGTTCTTTTTTCTCGATTCCAACACGGCGGCTTTCGGCAACCGTTCCGCTCTGGAAAAATTGATTGATGTGCGCATGGGCAAGTCGGAAAGCCTTTTCACGAATGACAAGCTTTATTCGCTGATCAACGAAGCCAACGGCAGCGGCACCATCTGGGCGGTGCTGGACAAAACTTCCACCAACATGGCCATGCATCAATTGCTGCCGCAAGCGAGCCAGTTTCCTCAGGCCGCGGCCATCATCGCGCGCGTGCATGCCATGGTCATCAGCGTGAACGCCGATAGCGGCATCGACGTGCAGTTCCAGGCGGTCTGCGATTCAGTGGATGATGCCAACCTCCTCGGCGCGGCCATGCAGGCTGGCGTGATGTACCGCCGCTACCAGGAGGCGCAATCGAATCCGGATTTTGCAAAAGCTCTGGATCACATCCGCGTGACGCCTAGCGGAGATCGTCTGAAAATCGATGCGCCGGTGAGCCAGGACGAATTGATGTCGTTAATACGCACGAAGGCTCTAGCGCCGCCTTCGATGTAAGCGGGAATTTGCAGCGGCAGGTCCGGAACGGCGGGTTAAAACTTCGCGCGCTTTCCTTCGCAATATTTAATCAGGGTCATGCGCGATACACCGTTGCGCGTCTCATAGAGGACGCGATCGACGCTGGTCTTCTGCAGCGCTGCGCTTAATCCCGCCTTAGCGGCTGCGCCGGCGCAGAAAGTATCCAGCCCCGCTGACGGCAGCGACTCTCCGGAATGCTCGATGGCGACTTCCACGCGGTCCGGAAAATCAGAAACAATCAAGTGCAGAGCCGATTCCGTGTTCCCATTGTTGTTCGCCAGGGGAAACGTTTCACGGCACGCATCTGCGGCAGCTGCGGCGAGGTCTTCTTGGGCCCCGCTGGAAAGGCCGCAGCGCTGACCAGCAAACAAAACGACGGCAGCGACCCCGGCAATCAGCCGGGGATCGTCCTGTAGCGTTAACTCTGTCCGGCTCGGATCAGTGCTCATCTTTTTCGGCTAGGCGCACGTCGCAAGCCTCGCGGCAATCCGGACAATAATACATCCCGTCAACGGCCATATGAATGTTGTACTGAGACTGGCAGAAGCAGCAATACTTTTCGCAGGTGCATTCCTGCTCCGCCTTATCGCACTGCGCGCAAAGAGTTACCACGTGCCGACACTCCAGTGGCTGGTAGTCCGCCTTTGGTCAATCTTAGGGCATGCTGGCGCGCCGGACAAGCGCCTTGCGCGCGTAAGTCCCCAGGCGACAAGAGGGTAAGCAGACTCCCCGCTGGCACCCTTCCTTGACACTCGAAAACACGCATGCTAGCTTCGATATTTCGCTATCAAGATGAGAAATTCTCAGTGACAACTCCGGCAACCGCAGCACTGCGCAAGACCGCTCTGAATTCCATGCACCGCCGGCTAGACGCCAAAATGGTGAATTTTGGCGGCTGGGACATGCCGCTGGAGTACTCCGGCATTTTGGCCGAACACGAGGCTGTGCGCACGCGCGCAGGCCTGTTCGACGTGAGCCACATGGGCGAGATCGAGGTTCGGGGAGCGGGCGCGCTGGGGTTAGTGCAACTAGTCAGTTGTAACAATGCCGCGAAGCTTTCCGTCGGACAAGCACACTATTCGGGGCTGATGACTTCGCGCGGAACTTTCGTTGACGATTTACTGGTGCACAAAATTTCCGATACGCACTATTTGCTTTGCGTAAATGCAGCCAACCAGGATCTGGATTACGAACATATCATCGCGCACAATACGTTTGACGCTCAAGCGGAGAATGCCGGGCCGCGTTATTCGCAACTCGCCATTCAAGGGCCGCGCGCAAAAGATATCGTCCAGCGGCTGACGCCGGTGGCGCTCGATTCAATCCACTATTATCATTTCGCCTTTGGCAAGGTTGGCGGAATCGATTGCCTGATCGCGCGCACTGGATACACCGGAGAAGACGGGTTCGAACTCTATTTCGCTCCCGAGCATTCTGAGAAACTGTGGAATGATCTGATGCAAGCAGGCGGGCCGGCGGGGATGATTCCCTGCGGTCTGGGCGCTCGGAATACGCTGCGGCTGGAAGCAGGCATGTGTCTTTACGGCCACGAGATTGACGATACGACCACACCGTGGGAAGCGGGACTCGGTTGGATCTGCAAGATGGAGAAGGCTCCGTTCCTTGGCAGCGATGTTCTGGCTCAACAGAAAAAAGATGGCCTTACACGCAAGCTCGCCGGATTTGAAATGTTGGACAAGCGCATCGGCCGCGACGGATACCCGGTGCTGGTCGGCGGCCAAGAAGTGGGCCGGGTGACCAGCGGCGGGCCGGCGCCGCACTTGAAGAAAAATATCGGCATGGCTTACCTGCCGCCGAAATCAACAGCTGTGGGAACCGACATCGTCATCGGCATTCGAGGGCAGGCGGAGGCGGCTCGTATCGTCGCCCTGCCATTTTATAAGCGACCGCAATCGCTCTAAAGCATCCAATCAGCACGCAACACGGAGCGCTCATGTACCCCAAGGATTATCGCTACACCAAAGAGCATGAATGGATCAAAGTGGATGGCGGAAACGGAACCATCGGGATCACCGACTACGCGCAACACGAACTGGGCGATGTGGTATTCGTAGAGATGCCCAAAGTCGGAACGCAGCTCGAAGCGCGCCAGTCTTTTGGCACCATTGAATCGGTGAAAGCGGTCAGCGAGATTTTCAGCCCCGTGGCGGGAGAAGTGATCGAAACGAATCCGGCGCTCGCGGATACTCCCGAGCAAATCAACAAAGACCCGCACGGCGCCGCTTGGCTGATCAAAGTGCGGCTGGCGGATTCCAAGGAAGTTTCGACGCTGATGGACGCCGCCGCTTACGAAGCCTACATTTCCGATAAAGCGAAGGAACACTCGGCCTGATGCGTTATCTCCCCAAAAGTCCTTCTGAACGCCAGGAAATGTTGGAAGCGATTGGCACGAAGTCCATCAGCGAACTTTTTCAGTCCATTCCCGAAAAATTCCGGCTGAACGCGCCTCTGAGTTTGCCTGGACCGCTTTCCGAACCCGAGATCATTCAGTATTTTCAAGCGCGGGCTGCGGAAAATTCGCGCGGCTACACTTCGTTTCTTGGCGCGGGAGTTTATTCGCATGTGCGCTCAGTAGTCACCGACGCGCTGGTGCAGCGCGGCGAGTTTCTCACCTCTTATACGCCGTATCAGGCGGAGTTCGCGCAAGGCACCTTGACCGCGATTTTCGAGTTTCAGACCCTGATGTGCCAGTTGACCGGTCAGGAAGTCGCCAACGCTTCGATGTACGACGGTTCGACGGCGCTCACCGAAGCCGTGCTTATGGCCGAGCGGATTACCGGGCGGCATCGCGTGCTGGTGGCGCGCAGTGTGCATCCGGAGTATCGCCACGTGCTGCAAACGTACGCGAAAAATCTGGGCATCGAGATCGAGGAAGTTGGCTACACCGAATCGGGTCAACTGGATCGCGCGGCGCTGAAAAAGGAAAGTTTCAAGCAAGCCGCCGCGATCGTGGTGCAGTCGCCGAACTTTTTCGGCGTGATCGAACAGTTGCCTGCTCTTGCGGAAGCGGCGCATGCTTCCGGCGCGCTGCTCGTCACCGGAATTGCCGAAGCCGTTTCGCTCGGCATCCTACGGCCGCCCGGTGACGCGGATATCGTCGCGATGGAAGGCCAGTCGTTTGGTATTTCTCCTAGCTACGGGGGACCCTATGTCGGCGTGATTGCCACGCGAAACCAATTCGTTCGCCAAATGCCGGGACGCCTGGCTGGTCAAACGACGGACGCGGAAGGACACCGCGGGTTCGTTCTAACCCTGGCCACTCGCGAGCAACACATTCGCCGCGAAAAGGCCACTTCGAATATTTGCACGAATGAAGCGCTGTTTGCGCTGGTCGCCACGATTCACCTCAGCTTGCTGGGAAAAGAAGGGCTTCGCGAACAAGCTCTGCAAAATCTCGCGAAGGCTCGTTTTGCTCAGGCGGAGCTGGAAAAAATTCCCGGCGTGCGGCGCGTTTTCTCCGGCCCATCGTTTAATGAATTTGTGCTGGAGTTCCCGCGCTCGGTAAAGATGGTGAACCAAGATCTCTTGCGCGAGAAAATTATCGGGCCCTTTGCGCTCGGCACTCATTACCCGGAACTCACCAAGCGCGCGCTTGTTTGCGTGACCGAAACCACCCCGCGCGCCGAAATTGAACGTTTGGCGGCGGCCATCCGGAAAATACTCGAACGACCGGTTTAAGGAGCTGTTTGTATTGAATTCCAAATCCACCGAAATGGAATCGCGGATTTTGAAGGCGCGCGAGCACGTTAGCCAGAACGAAGGGCTGATCTTCGAGAAGTCTGCGCCGGGCAAGCGCGGGATGGAGCTTCCGCCGCTGGACGTCCCGGCGGTGGACCCCGCGAAGGCATTGGGCGGCGAATTCACGCGTGATGCAATTGAAGGCTTTCCGGAGGTCAGCGAAATCGAGGTGATTCGCCACTTCACGCGGCTCTCCACCTGGAATTACGCGATCGATCTGGGAATGTATCCGCTTGGTTCCTGCACCATGAAGTACAACCCGCGGGTGAACGAATTTGTAGCGCGGCTGGACGGCCTGGCGACCGAGCATCCCGAACAGCCCGCCGAAGTGTCGCAGGGCTGCCTGCGAATTCTCTACGATCTGCAAAAATGTTTGCTGTCGATCACGGGCATGGATGCCGCCACGCTCCAGCCGGTGGCCGGCGCGCAGGGTGAACTTACCGGCTTGCTGATGATTCGCGCATACCTTCAAAGCCAAGGGAACCCGCGCAAAACCGTTTTGATCCCGGATTCAGCGCACGGAACGAATCCGGCGTCGGTGGTGATTGCGGGCTACGAGGTAAAAAACATCAAGTCCAATTCGCGCGGCCAGATCGATACCGATCATCTCCGCGAGTTTTGCACCGAAGATGTGGCGGCGCTCATGTTGACGAATCCGAGCACGCTGGGTGTGTTCGAAGAGCGCATCGCGGAAATTGCCGGCATCTTGCACGAACGTGGCGCCCTGCTTTACATGGACGGCGCAAATATGAACGCGCTAGCGGGTGTCACCCGTCCGGGCGATTTCGGGGTGGACGTGATGCACCTGAATCTGCACAAAACATTTTCGACTCCGCACGGCGGCGGCGGACCCGGAGCCGGGCCGGTCCTAGTGAAGAAAATTCTGGAGCCATTTCTTCCCGTGCCGGTCGTGTTGCAAAAGCCAGATGGCAGATTCGCGTTGGACTACAGCCGCCCGCAATCGATCGGACGCGTGCGCGCCTATTGCGGAAATTTCGGCGTGCTGCTGCGTGCGCTGGCCTACATTCTCGCCTACGGCCCTGGAATTCGTCAGGCAACGGAAGACGCGGTGCTGAATTCTAATTACATTCGGAAGAATCTCGAAGGCGTTTTCGACTTGCCTTACAATCTTCCCTCCATGCACGAAGTGGTTTTCAGCGACGCGCGCCAGAAGAAGCACGGCGTAAACACCATGGATATCGCCAAGCGCTTGATCGATTACGGGTTTCATCCCTATACCACGGCATTCCCGCTGATCGTTCCAGGCGCTATGATGATCGAACCTACGGAATCGGAATCAAGAGAGGAGTGCGATTTCTTTATCGAAGCCATGCGCTCAATAGCGGCGGAGGTTGAAACGAATCCGGAGCTGGTGAAAACCGCGCCGCATTCCACGCGCGTTGGGCGGCTGGACGAAGTGGCCGCGGCGCGCAAACCGATTCTCCGCTGGAAACCTGAAGCAGGAGGTTCACGATGAAACCCGAGCAAGCCGCGTTCCTGCTGACCGTCTTTCTACCGACTGTGAGGAAGGAATTCCCAACCACTTTGCGCGTTCTTCAGGCGGTTCCCGCTGACAAAGGAAGCTACCGCCCCGCTCCGGATTCGCGCAGCGCGTTGGAGCTTGCCTGGCATCTTGCGTCCGCCGACATTTGGTTCCTGGATGGATTTCTCGCCGGAAAATTCGAAATGGAAGACGACACCATGCCCGCCGACTTCACCAGCACCGCCGACGTCGCTGCTATGTATGAAGACAGTATGCCCGCCAAGCTCGATA
>Ga0308309_10001110_pt1 | contig 16012 bp, 15 predicted proteins | sample HubBroMetageWFT5_FD_192491 | JGI IMG/M metagenome (GOLD analysis project Ga0308309, IMG submission 192491) | Warmed and freeze-thawed soil microbial communities from the Hubbard Brook experimental Forest, New Hampshire - Hubbard Brook CCASE Soil... | ecosystem: Environmental > Terrestrial >...
CGCGCTCGGCAGCACCTTCGCGCTGGCCGTCCAGCCGGTGCAAGCCCAGACCATGATCGTCACCCCGGCCGACGGGCTGACCGCGGAGGTCGTCAAGGTGAAAACCAAGGACGGCAAGGAGATGGAGGCCTACCGCGCCATGCCGGCAACCGGCACGGGCTTTGGCACCATCCTGGTGGTGCAGGAGATCTGGGGGGTGCACGCCCACATCGCGGACATGTGCCGCCGCTTCGCCAAGGTCGGCTACTACGCCATCGCGCCCGAACTCTACTTCCGTCAGGGCGATCCCAAAGTCGCCCCCGACACTCAGGCCATCATCCGCGACATCGTCAACAAGGTGCCGGACGAGCAGGTCATGGGAGACCTCGATTCCGCGGTCGCTTTCGCCAAGGGCGAAGGCAAGGCCGATACCGTCAAGCTCGGCATTACCGGCTTTTGCTGGGGCGGCCGCATCGTGTGGCTCTACGATGCGCACAATCCCGCGGTGAAGGCGGGCGTTGCCTGGTACGGGCCGCTCTCGCGTCCCGCCACGCCGCTCACGCCTAAGTATCCGGTCGATATCGCGAAGGACCTTCACGGGCCGGTGCTCGGACTTTATGGCGGCGCTGACACGGGCATTCCCACGGAGTCGGTCGAAAAGATGCGCGCCGCTCTCAAGGACGCCGGCACGCCGGCCGCGATGAAGTCGCAAATCGACGTCTATCCGGACACGCCGCATGCCTTCAACGCCGACTATCGCTCGAGCTATCGCAAGGAACCGGCAGAGGACGGCTGGAAGAAGGCGCTTGCCTGGTTCAAGGCCAACGGCGTCGGCTGATCGGCCGATCGTGGAAAGCACCGGCACAAAGACCCGCTCGGGCCTGACATTCACGGCGGATGTCGCGGGCTCGGCCGGCGGTCCGCTCGTGCTGCTGCTGCACGGCTTTCCCGAATCGAGGCATAGTTGGCGAGAGGCGCTGCCGGCGCTTGCGGCGGCAGGCTATCGCGCCGTGGCGCCGGACCAGCGCGGCTATTCGCCGGGTGCGCGGCCCGACCCGGCGGACCTCTCCAACTACGCCTTCGACAGGTTGATTAACGATGTGCTCGAGATCGCCGCGGCCGTGGGCTACGACGGCAAGCGCTTCCACCTGGTCGGCCACGATTGGGGCGGGCAGGTGTCGTGGGGCGTGGCGGGCAAGCATCCCGAGCGGCTCGCCTCGCTCACCATCTTGTCGCGCCCGCATCCCAGCGCGTTTCGCCGCGCGCTTGTGATGGAAGACGGCGACCAGAAGCATCGCTCGCGGCATCATCGCGCGTTCCTCGATCCGGGGACCGGAAAGATGTTGCTGGAGGAAAACGCGCGGCGCTTGCGTGAAGGCCTGTTTGGCCAGGGCGTGCCCCAGGCCGTGCTGGAGGAACATCTGTCCGTGCTGGGCAATCCCGAGGCGCTTGAAGCCGCGCTCGCCTGGTACCGTTCCAACCAGGGTCTGGCGGCCGACATCGGCCCCATCAAGGTGCCGACGCTCTACATCTGGGGCGATGCCGACGCCACGGTCGGGCCCGACGCCGCCTACGGCACCGGTGAATTCGTGAGCGCTGCCTACGCCATGGAAGTGCTGCCCAGCGTCGGCCATTTCGTGATGGACCAGGCGCCGGCCAAAGCCACCGACCTGATGCTCGCTCATTTGAAGAAGCATCCGGTCTGAAAATCTCGTCCGTCTTGCCGCTCCCCCCGAATCGCGCTACCACGCGCCGCCTTCACGAACGGGAGTTTTTCGCATGGCTCGCAAGAAGATCGCGCTGATCGGCGCCGGACAGATTGGCGGCACCCTGGCGCTGCTCGCCGGCCAGAAGGAACTGGGCGACATCGTCCTGTTCGACATTCCCGCCGCCGAGGGCATCGCCAAGGGCAAGGCGCTCGACATCGCCCAGCTCAGCCCGGTCGAGGGCTTCGATGCGAAGTACAGCGGCTCTTCCGACTACAAGGACATCGAGGGCGCCGACGTCGTCATCGTCACGGCGGGTGTCCCGCGCAAGCCCGGCATGACCCGCGACGACCTGGTGGGGATCAACGCCAAGGTCATCGACTCGGTCGGCAAGGGCATCAAGCAGCACGCGCCCAACGCCTTCGTCATCGTCATCACCAACCCGCTCGACGCCATGGTCGGCCTGATGCAGGAAGTCACCGGCTTCCCGCCGGCGCGCGTCGTCGGCATGGCGGGTGTTTTGGACAGCGCCCGCTTCCGCCTGTTCCTCGCCGAGGAGTTCAACGTCTCGGTCGAGGACGTCACCGCCTTCGTGCTGGGCGGTCATGGCGATACCATGGTGCCGTTGCTGCGCTATTCGACGGTCGGCGGCATTTCCCTGCACGACCTGGTCGATATGGGCTGGACCACCAAGGAGAGGCTCGAGCAGATCGTCCAGCGCACCCGTGACGGCGGCGCCGAGATCGTGGCGCTCCTCAAGACCGGCTCGGCCTTCTATGCGCCGGCTGCGTCGGCCATCGCCATGGCCGAGTCCTTTCTCAAGGACAAGAAGCGGATGATCCCCTGCGCCGCCATGCTGAACGGCGAGTACGGCGTCAAAGGCCTCTATATCGGTGTGCCGGTCGTGATCGGTGCGGGCGGCGTCGAGCGCATCGTCGAGGTCGAGTTCAATGCCGAGGAGAAGGTGATGTTCGACAAGTCGGTGGCCGCCGTGAAGTCGCTGATCGACGCCACCAACAAGATCGTCGGCCGCTGATCGGCACGCCATCTGCGACTTTCGTCGAAGACTCAAAACCATCATCAGTCCCTCGTTGCCAAGGGCCGGTGGCACTCATAAAGTGCCGCTACCTCTAGTCAGTTGCGATTGAAAACTGAGAACTGGTGCACGCTTTGCATGCGGTTCCGAGCAATAGGACTCCATGAACATCCACGAGTACCAGGCCAAGGCGTTGCTGGCCAAATTCGCCGTCCCGCTACTCAAGGGCGGCGTCGCCTATACCAAGGACGAGGCGATGGACGTGGCCCGCAAGCTGGGTGGCCCGGTCACCGTCGTGAAAGCCCAGATCCACGCCGGCGGCCGCGGCAAGGGCAAGTTCAAGGACGATCCCAACGGCAAGGGCGGCGTGCGGCTGGCCAAGTCGATCGAGGAGGTCGGCCAGAATGCCGCCGCCATGCTGGGCCACGACTTGGTCACCAAGCAGACCGGGCCGGCCGGCAAGACCGTCAGGCGCCTCTACATCGAGGACGGCTGCGACATCAAACGCGAGCTCTACCTTTCCATGCTGGTCGATCGCGCGCTGGGCCGCATCGCCGTCGTTGCCTCGACCGAGGGCGGCATGGACATCGAGACGGTGGCGCACGATCACCCCGACAAGATCGTCGAGCAGGCGATCGACCCGGCCGTCGGCTACCAAGCCTACGAGGGCCGCAAGATCGCCTTCGCGCTCGGCCTGAGCGGCAAGCAGGTCGCAGCCTTCGTCAACCTGGTGGGCGGCCTCTACAAGGCCTTCACCGAGCTCGACTGCTCGCTGATCGAGATCAATCCGCTGGTCGTCACCGCCGCGGGCGACGTGGTCGCGCTCGACGCCAAGATGAACTTCGACGACAACGGCCTCTACCGCCATAAGGACGTCGAGGCGCTGCGCGACGTCGACGAGGAGGATCCGGCCGAGACCGAGGCCGCCAAATACGCGCTGAACTACGTCAAGCTCGACGGCCAGATCGGCTGCATGGTGAACGGCGCGGGCCTCGCCATGGCCACCATGGACATCATCAAGCTCTATGGCGCGGCACCCGCGAATTTCCTCGATGTCGGCGGCGGCGCCACCAAGGAGCGCGTGACGGCGGCGTTCAAGATCATTCTCAAGGACCCCAACGTCGAGGGCATCCTGGTCAACATCTTCGGCGGCATCATGCGCTGCGACGTGATCGCCGAGGGCGTGGTCGCGGCCGCCCGCGAGGTCAATCTGCACGTGCCGCTGGTCGTGCGGCTGGAAGGCACCAACGTCGAGCTCGGCAAGAAGATCCTGAAAGAGTCGGGTCTCAAAATCACCTCGGCGGAGAACCTCGCCGACGCCGCCGAAAAGATCGTCAAGGCCGTCAAGGAGGCAAACTGATGGCCGTGCTGGTCGACAAGAACACCAAGGTCATCTGCCAGGGCTTCACCGGCTCGCAGGGCACCTTCCATTCCGAGCAGGCGATCGCCTACGGCACCAAGATGGTGGGCGGCGTGACCCCGGGGAAGGGCGGCACCACGCATCTCGACCTGCCGGTGTTCGACACCGTGGCCGAAGCCGTCGCCAAGACCCAGGCCACCGCGACCGTGCTCTATGTGCCGGCGCCCTACGCCGCCGATTCGATTCTGGAAGCGATCGACGCCGAGATCCCGCTGGTTGTCTGCATCACCGAGGGCATCCCGGCGCTCGACATGGTCAGGGTGAAGCGGGCCCTTACTGGATCGAAGTCGCGCCTGATCGGGCCCAATTGCCCGGGCGTCATCACGCCCGACGAGTGCAAGATCGGCATCATGCCGGGCCATATCCACAAGCGCGGCAAGATCGGCATCATCTCGCGCTCGGGCACGCTCACCTACGAGGCGGTGGCGCAGACCACGGCGGTCGGTCTCGGCCAAACCACCTGCATCGGCATCGGCGGCGATCCAGTGAACGGCACGAACTTCGTCGAATGCCTGGAGATGCTGGTGGCCGATCCCGAGACCCAGGGCATCGTCATGATCGGCGAGATCGGTGGCGACGCCGAGGTCAAGGGCGCGGAGTTCCTCAAGGCATCGAAGACCAAGAAGCCGGTGGTCGGCTTCATCGCTGGTCGGACGGCCCCGCCGGGCCGTCGCATGGGCCATGCCGGCGCTGTGATCTCCGGTGGCCAGGACACCGCCGAGTTCAAGGTCCACGCCATGCGGTCCGCGGGCATCAGGGTCGCGGATTCTCCCGCCGCACTGGGCGAGGAAATGCTTAAGGCCATGAAGGGCTGACCATATCAAGTTCCTCTCCCCCTAGCGCGGGAGAGGAGCAAGAGGAGACAGGCCATGCGAGCGGAGCAGACATCGTTCCTGTTCGGCGCCAATGCGCCGTTCATCGAAGAGCTCTACGAGCGCTATCTCGGCGACCCGAACGCCGTCGATGCCGAATGGCGCACGTTCTTCGAGGCGCTCGGCGAGCAGAAAGGCGACGTGCTGGCCGAAGTGCGCGGCGCATCGTGGGCTCCCAACGGCGCCCATGTCATCGGCGCCGTCGATCCCGACAGCCTGCCCTCGCCCGCCAACCGCAACGTGAGGGGCAACGGTGCCGTCGCACCTGCTATCGCCGGCAAGACCGAGGCCGATATCCGCGCCGCCGCCTACGACACATCGCGGGCCTTTCTGCTGATCCGCTCCTATCGCATCCGCGGTCATCTCGAGGCCGACCTCGATCCTCTCGGACTGGTGCGCCACAGCCTGCACCGCGAGCTCGACCCCGCGACTTACGGCTTCGGCGAGGGCGACTGGGATCGTCCGATCCTGATCTTCGGCACCTTGGGCCTGGGCGAATCGGCGACCCTGCGGCAGATCTGGGACCGCCTGCGCAAGACCTACTGCGGCAAGATCGGCGTCGAGTACATGCACATCTCCGATCCCGACCAGAAGGCGTGGATCCAGGAACGCATCGAGCACGTCGAGAACCGCACCGAATTCACCGCCGAAGGCCGCCACATGATCCTGGAGCGGGTCGTCGAGGCGGAGGGGCTGGAGCGCTATCTCGGCGTCAAGTTCGTCGGCACCAAGCGCTTCGGCCTGGACGGCGGCGAATCGATGATCCCCGGCATCGAGCAGATCCTGAAGCGCGGTGGCCAGCTCGGCATCCGCGACGTGGTGATCGGCATGCCGCATCGCGGCCGGCTGAACACGCTCGTGCACGTCCTGCACAAGAGCTACACGGCGCTGTTCTCCGAGTTCCAGGGCCGCTCCTCGCAGCCTGAGGAAATGCGCGGCTCGGGCGACGTGAAATACCATCTTGGCGCCTCGGCCGACCGCGAGTTCGACGGCACGACCATCCATGTCTCGCTGGCGCCCAACCCCTCGCACCTCGAGGCGGTCAATCCCGTGGTGCTGGGCAAGGCGCGCGCCAAGCAGGACCAGCGCGGCGACACCGAGCGCAGCCAGGTCATGGCGATCCTGATGCACGGCGACGCGGCCTTCGCCGGCCAAGGACTGGTCGCCGAGAGCCTCGATCTCAGCGATCTCGGCGGCTATCGCATCGGCGGCACCATCCATTTCGTGGTCAACAACCAGATCGGCTTCACCACGCTGCCGACCTACTCGCGCTCCGGCCCCTACTGCACGGAGATCGCCAAGATCGTTCAGGCGCCGATCCTGCATGTGAACGGCGACGATCCCGAGGCCGTGGTCCATGTCTCGCGCATCGCCACTGAGTTCCGCCAGCACTTCAAGCGCGACATCGTCATCGACATGTTCTGCTACCGCCGGCACGGCCACAACGAGTCGGACGAGCCGATGTTCACCCAGCCGCTGATGTACAAGGAGATCGCCGGCCACAAGACGGTGAAGGAGGTCTATGCCGCGCGCCTCGAGGCCGAAGGCTTCGTCACCGCGGCCGAAGTCGCAGCCCTCGATGCGGCGCTGCGCGAGAAGCTCGACAAGGCGCTCGAAGCGGCGAACCAGTACAAGCCCAACAAGGCCGACTGGCTGGAAGGCCGCTGGGCCGGGATGACGGTCGCGCCGGGCGAGGAGGACCGCAAGGGCGCGACTGCCGTCGAAACCGAGCAGCTCCTGGCGGTCGGCCGCGCCATCTCCGAGCCGCCCAAGAACTTCGACTTGAACCGCAAGATCGCGCGCCAGCTCCAGGAGAAGCGCAAGACCATCGACACCGGCCGTGACATCGACTGGGCGACCGGCGAGGCGCTGGCCTGGGGCACCTTGCTCGCCGAGGGCACGCCGGTGCGGCTGAGCGGCCAGGATTCCGGCCGCGGCACCTTCTCGCAGCGTCATTCGGTGCTGGTCGACCAGATCACCGAGGCCAAGTACGTGCCGCTGAACCACGTGGCCGCCGAGCAGGCGCGCATCGAGGTCATCGACAGTCCGCTGAACGAGGCGGGCGTGCTGGGCTTCGAGTACGGCTACTCGTCGGCCGAGCCCAACGCGCTGGTGCTGTGGGAGGCGCAATTCGGCGACTTCGCCAACGGCGCGCAGGTCATCATCGACCAGTTCATCTGCTCCGGCGAAAGCAAGTGGCTGCGCATGGACGGCCTGGTGATGCTGCTGCCGCACGGCTACGAGGGGCAGGGGCCGGAGCACAGCTCGGCCCGGCTCGAGCGCTACCTGCAGCTCTCGGCCGAGGACAACTGGCAGATCGTCGTGCCGACGACGCCCGCTAACTACTTCCACGCGCTGCGCCGCCAGGTGCGCCGGTCGTTCCGCAAACCTCTGGTGGTGATGACACCCAAGTCGCTGCTGCGCCACAAGGAGTGCGTCTCGACCCTGGCCGATTTCGGACCGGGCACCTCGTTCAAGCGCATCCTGGCCGAGACCGACCCGCTCGCCGATGACATCAAGGTGCGGCGGGTCATCCTGTGTTCGGGCAAGGTCTATTTCGACCTCGTGGCCGAGCGCCGCAAGCGCAAGATCGACGACATCGCCATCCTGCGCATCGAGCAGCTCTATCCCTTCCCGTTCAGCCGGCTGGGCGTGCGGCTGTCGCAATATCCCAACGCCGAAGTGGTGTGGTGCCAGGAGGAGCCCGAGAACATGGGCGCCTGGTTGTTCGTCGACCGGCGCATCGAGCGGGCGCTGTCGGGCCTCAACGCGCGGCCGATCTATATCGGCCGGCCGGAAGCGGCGTCACCGGCGACCGGTTCGGCGCGCACGCACGTCAAGGAACAGGCCGACCTGGTCGACCGCGCGCTGACAGTGGGCTGAGGTCGGGCGGGCGGCACCAAGGAGGAGTTAGTCATGGCCGTCGAGATCAAGGTCCCCGCATTGGGTGAATCGGTCACCGAGGCGACCGTCGCCAAGTGGCTGGTGAAGGCGGGCGACGCGGTGACCATCGATCAGCCGCTGTGTGAGCTCGAGACCGACAAGGTGACCGTCGAGGTCAACGCCTCGGTGGCCGGCAGCGTCGTCGACCTTGCCGTGGCCGAAGGCACCACCGTCCAGGTGGGTGGTGTGCTTTGCCATATCGAGGCGGGTGCCGCGGGCGCTGCAAAACCTGCCGCCGCCGCGCCGGTTGCCGCAGCAGCCGCGCCGAAGCCTGCGCCGGCCCCAGCACCGCCTGCGCCAGCACTGGCTCCCGCACCGGCGGCGGTCGCCGCCGCCGCGCCTGTTCCTGCCGGCGCCAACATTGCGGCGTCCGGACCGGCCGTGCGCAAGCTCGTCGAGGAGACAGGCGTCGCCGCCTCCGCGATCCAGCCCTCCGCCAAGGACGGCCGCGCCACCAAGGCCGACGTGCTGGCGGCGCTGTCTTCGATCCCGTCGTCCGCTGGCTCCCCGGGGGCGCCGGCGGCAAAGCCCGCGGCGCCCGCCGGCCCGCGTTTGCGCGCCGATCGTGAGGAGCGGGTGCGCATGACGCGGCTGCGCCGCACCATCGCCAATCGCCTGAAGGAGGCGCAGAACACCGCGGCCATGCTTACCACCTTCAACGAGGTGGACATGACGGCGGTGATGGGCTTGCGCGAGCGGCTCAAGGAGGATTTCGAGAAGAAGCACGGCGCGCGACTGGGCTTCATGTCGTTCTTCGTCAAGGCCTGCATCGCCGCCCTCAAGGAGCTGCCGTCGGTCAATGCCGAGATCGAGGGCGACGATCTCGTCTATAAGAATTACTACGACATCGGCGTCGCCGTCGGCACGCCGCAGGGCCTGGTCGTGCCGGTCCTGCGCGACGCCGACATGCTGTCCTTCGCCGGTGTCGAGAAGGGTATCGGCGAGCTCGGCAAGAAGGCGCGCGACGGCAAGCTCACCATCGCCGACCTGACCGGCGGCACCTTCACCATCTCCAACGGCGGCGTCTACGGCTCGCTGATGTCGACGCCGATCCTCAACCCACCGCAGTCGGCCATCCTCGGCATGCACAAAATCCAGCAGCGGCCCATGGCGGTCGGCGGCGAGATCAAGCTGCGGCCGATGATGTATCTCGCCGTCTCCTATGACCACCGCATCATCGACGGCCGTGAGGCCGTGCTGTTCCTGGTGCGGGTCAAGGAATGCATCGAGGATCCGGAACGGCTGTTGCTCGGGATCTAACCGTCATCCCGACCGAAGCGAAGCGGAGTGGAGGGACCTTTTTCATGTGGCGCAACAAGAACAGGCCCCTCGGCTTCGCTCGGGGTGACGGAAAATGAACGAATCCTTCGACCTCGTCGTGATCGGCACCGGTCCGGGCGGCTACGTGGCGGCGATCCGAGCCGCCCAGCTCGGCATGAAGGTGGCGGTGGTCGAAAAGCGCGCCACCTTCGGCGGCACCTGCCTCAATGTCGGCTGCATTCCGTCCAAGGCGCTCCTGCAATCCTCGCATCTGTTCGAGCAGGCGGGCCACGACCTTGGCGTCCATGGCATCGTGCTCGGGCCGCCCAAGCTCGACTTCGCCCAGCTGATGAAACGCAAGGGCGAGGTGGTGGACGCCACCACCAGGGGCGTGGCCTTCCTGTTCCGGAAGAACAAGATCACCGCGTTCCAGGGCACCGGCCGCATCGAGAAGGCCGGCTCGGTCGTGGTCCTGGGCGACGATGGCGCGGTCAAGGATACGCTTGCGGCCAAGAACATCCTGATCGCTTCGGGATCGGAAGTGACGCCGCTGCCCGGCGTCGCCGTCGACGAGAAGAAGATCGTGTCGTCGACCGGCGCGCTCGAGCTTGCCGAGGTGCCCAAGCACCTCGTGGTGGTCGGCGCCGGCATCATCGGGCTCGAGCTGGGCTCGGTGTGGCGGCGGCTGGGTTCGGAGGTGACGGTGGTGGAGTTTCTCGATCGCATCACGCCCGGCGTCGATGACGAGATCACCAAGCAGCTCCAGCGCTCGCTCACCAAGCAGGGGCTGAAGTTCAAATTGAGTTCCAGGGTCACCAAGGCGGAGACGACCGACTCGGGCGTGACCTTGACCGTGGAGCCCGCGAAGGGCGGGGCGGCCGAGACCCTGGAGGCCGATATCGTGCTGGTCAGCATTGGCCGGCGGCCCCTCGTCGACGGGCTGGGCCTCGACAAGGCGGGCGTGAAGCTGACCGCGCACGGCCGCATCGCCGTCGATGCACATTTACAGACTTCGGTGCCCGGCATCTACGCCATCGGCGACGTGATCGATGGACCAATGCTGGCGCACAAGGCGAGCGAGGACGGCATCGCCTGCGTCGAGACCATCGCGGGCCAGAAGGGCCACGTCGACTGGAACCTCGTGCCTTCGGTCATCTACACCCAGCCCGAGGTGGCGTGGGTCGGCAAGACCGAGGAGCAATTGAAGGCCGCAGGCGTTGCCTACAAGGTCGGCAAATATCCTTTCACCGCCGATCCGCGCAGCCGCGCCAATGGGGCGACGGAGGGTTTCGTGAAGGTCCTGGCCGAGAAGGCGACCGACAAGGTTTTAGGCGTGCATATCATCGGCGCCGAAGCCGGCACCATGATCGCCGAATCGGTCATGGCCATGGAGTTCTCCGCCTCGGCCGAGGATATCGGCCGCGTCTGCCATGCCCATCCCACGGTCAACGAGGCGACGAAGGAAGCGGCGCTGGCGGCGTGGGACAAGCCGATTCATCTGTAAGAGGCGACGCGCAAGGGAGGGGCCCTGTCGTGCGCAAGCCGCTGATGGCGCTGGCGATCGTGGCCTGCCTGATCCTGTCGGTGGTGGGCGGCCTGTTGCCGATCCTGCAGGGTTGGATCTTCTTCGTGATTGCGCTCTACCTGCTCGCCACCGAATTCGAGACCGGCCGGCTGTGGGTGAAACGGGCCCGCGCCCGCTGGCCGTTCCTCAACCGCTGGATCGTGCAGGCCGGCGACCATCGCTGGGCCCCCAGCCATCTCAAGGAATTCGAGGACCTGACGGACCCTACAAAATAGCTATATCATGGGGCCAACCAGGAGGAATCAGCCATGACTGGACCGGTAACACCCCGCGGCATCAACCACCTCGTGTTGAACGTTCGCGACATCGAGGAATCGCATCGTTTCTGGACGGAGGTCGTAGGCTTCCGCCAGGTCGGCCAGCTGACGCCGACCAAGGACCGGCCCAATCCGCCCAAGATGCGCTTCTATTCGGGCGTCCGAGAGGACGGCACGAGCCACCATCACGATGTCGCCCTGGTCGAGAACCGCGACCTGCCCAAGCCGCCCGAGAATTGGGCGATGTTCGGCATGCCCTGCGCGGTGAACCATATCGCCATCACCATGCCGACCCGCGAAGCCTGGCTGGCGCATCTCGCCTATCTGCAGGAGAAGGGTGTGAAGTTCGACCGTCGGGTCGAGCACGGCATGACCCACAGCCTCTACATCCACGACCCTAACGGCTACGGCGTCGAGTTCGTCTACGACCTGCCCAAGGAAGTTTGGAAGGACGACATCAACGGCGCGCTGAACTACGTGAAGGTCCTGCCGACCGAAGGTGCGGAAGCGCTCGACGACCGCACGCAGGGCATCCCGACCTTCAAGACGTCTCCGGCACCGGCGAAGTAAGCTCAGCCTTTGGGCGCCAGCCCCTTATAGACGGCCTCGGCGATCGGCGCCGCGGCCCAGGATTGACGGCGGCTGGAGTGACGCTTAACGTGTTAACAATAGCTTTGCCTGTCGAGGGAGTGAGGCGATGGAAACGACAGCACGCGACGCTGGTGCGCGGCAAGTCGACGTCGGCACCGGCTTTGGCCGTCCGCCCTCCAGCTACATCAAGTCGCTGACCGAGGTCGGTCCGGGCACGCCGATGGGCAACTTGCTGCGCCGCTATTGGCATCCGGTGGGGCTGACATCGCATGCAACGGAGACGCCGCGCGAGGTCCGGGTGCTGGGCGAAGACCTGATCCTGTTTCGCGACAAGACCGGCCGGCCCGGGCTGGTGCAAGCCCGCTGCGCGCATCGCGGCACCACGCTCTACTACGGCAAGGTCGAGCAGCGCGGCATCCGCTGCTGCTATCACGGCTGGCTGTTCGACGTCGAAGGTCGCTGCCTGGAGCAGCCCTGCGAACCCGAAGGCGGCCTATTTCGCGACCGCGTGCGTCAGCCCTGGTATCCCGTGCAGGAACTTTATGGGCTGGTCTTCGCCTATATGGGCCCAGCCGAGAAGAAGCCAATGTTGCCGCGCTACGAAAGCCTGGAAGTCCTCGACGCCGGCGAGTTCATCGACGCCGACGACAGCAGCATCGGCAGTGGCGGCCCGCAGATCGTGCCCTGCAACTGGCTGCAGCATTTCGAGAATGTCGTCGATCCCTATCATGTCGTCGTCCTGCACGGCACGCATAGCGGGCCGCAATTCTCGGAGATGATGGCGCGCATGCCGGACGCGGTGCATTTCGAACGCACGCCGCTCGGCGTCCGGGCATCGTCGACGCGTCGCCTTGCCGACGGCACCGTGATGTACGGCTCGGCCGAGGTGGCGCTGCCGACCTTGCGCGTCGTGCCCAACCCGCGCGCCGGCGTCGCCGGGGCGAGCCTGGTCGGCCGTGTCGAATCGATCGGCTGGACCTTGCCGATCGACGACACGCATTTTCGCATCTACGTGGCGGGCCGCGTCCGTGAGAAAGGCCAACTGCGCCGCATGCGCTCGCGTCAAGGCGGCAAGCTCTGGGAGGAGCTCTCGCCGGAAGAGCACCAGCGTTTCCCGGGCGACTTCGAGGCCCAGACCGGCCAAGGCGCCATCACGTTCCATTCCGAGGAGCATCTCGTGGAAAGCGACCGCGGCATCGCCCTGCTGCGCCAGTTCCTGCGCCAGCAAGTCGCGCTGGTCGCCACGGGACACGACCCCGCGGGCGTGGCTTTCGACGAACAAACACCGCCCGTGTCATTCGCCGCCAGTCGCGAACTGCAGGACGCCGGAGTAGACGGAGGAACGCCATGAATGATCACGCCCCCGCCGGCCAGCCCGACGTTGGCACGGGCTTTGGCCGCAAGGCTCCGACTTACCTCGCGGCCCTGACCGAGGTCGGTCCGGGCACGCCGATGGGTAACCTGCTGCGCCGCTACTGGCATCCGGTCGGACTAGGCTCGCACGCCACGGAGACGCCGCGCGAGGTCCGGGTACTGGGGGAAGACCTGATCCTGTTCCGCGACAAGACCGGCCGGCCGGGGCTGGTGCACGCGCGCTGTGCACATCGCGGCACCACCCTCTACTACGGCAAGGTCGAGGAGCGCGGCATCCGTTGCTGCTATCACGGCTGGCTGTTCGACGTCGAAGGTCGCTGCCTGGAGCAACCCTGCGAGCCGGAGGGTGGCCGATTCCGCGACCGTGTGCGTCAGCCCTGGTATCCGGTGCGCGAACTTTACGGCCTGGTCTTTGCCTACATGGGCCCGCCCGAGAAGAAACCCGTGCTGCCGCGCTACGAATGCCTGGAAGTCCTCGAGGCGGGTGAGTTTCTAGACGCCGACGACACCAGCATCGGCAGCGGCGGCGACGCCATCGCGCCTTGCAACTGGCTGCAACATTTCGAGAACGTGCTGGACACCTATCACGTCCCCATCCTGCACGGGAACTTCAGCGGCACGCAGTTCACCGAAGTGATGAACCAGATGCCGAAAGTGACATGGGACTATACCGAGCGCGGCATAAAAGCCTTCTCGACGCGTTCCTTGGAAGGCGGAAAGCTCATGCAGCGCACGACCGAGGTCGCGCTGCCTACGCTGCGCGTCGTGCCCAACCCGTTCGTCGGCGGCTACGGCCGGGTGGAAAGCATCGGCTGGACGCTGCCGATCGACGACGGCCACTACCGGATCTACACGGCCGGTCGCGTGCGCGAGAAGGGTGTGTTCCTGCCCAAGGGCGCGGGCGCCGCAACCGGCCGCAAATGGCGCGACATGACGCCGGAGGAGCGGCGGGCGGCGCCCGGCGACTGGGAAGCGCAGATCGGCCAGGGGACAATCGCCTTTCACTCCGACGAGCACCTCGCGACCAGCGACCAGGGCGTGGTGATGCTGCGCCGTCTGCTGCATCGCCAGGTTGGCGTGGTGGCGCGCGGCGAGGATCCGATGGGCGTGAGCTTCGACGCTGCGGCGCCGCCCGTGGTCTTCGAAGCGGGCAATTTCGTCGTCGATGCCTGAGCTGCCGACATGAACGACCACAAGCCTGTCGCGCGTGTCCCGCGCGCCGGGATCATGGACGACCGGCAGTCGCTGCCGATCGCGCTCCTGCGGGCGCGCGAGGCGGTGATGTCGTATTTCCGGCCGCACCATCGCAAGGGCGGAATCACCGAACAGCAGTGGCGGGTCATTCGCGTCCTTTATCTCGACGGCGAGACGGACGCCACGAGCCTGGCGCGCCGCAGCTATCTGCTGGCGCCGAGCCTTTCGCGCATCTTGAAGGACCTCGAGGCGGCCGGTTATCTCAGGCGTCGTCCGGGCACTGACGATTCCCGCCAAAGCCTGCTCTCGTTGTCGCCCAAGGGATCGGCGACGGTGACGAGGGCGGCGCCTTTTCTCGACGGCATCCATCGCGAAATCGCCCGCCGGTTCGGTCGCAAGCGTATCGACGAACTGCTGGCGCTGCTGGCCGAACTCGAGAATGCCCTGGCCGATCCGCCGGCCCGCAAAGACAGCCGGAGGAAACAGCAATCATGACCAGGCTCGCCCGCGCCTTTGGCATGGCGTTCTTCTTGCTGGCGATTGCCCCGTCTGCGTACCTGGGCCCATCCTTCGAGACGCATCGCTGCGCGATGCTCCTCAGGATGAAGTCGGTGGTTGTTGCGCCGATTTGAACGATTCCGCGCTTGTCGGAAAGACTCTAGGCTGACGGCCGTGCGTGGCTTCCTGAGCGTTCTTTTGTGCCTTGTCTGCGCCGGCCCGGTCATGGCCCAGCAAGCCGTGCGCGTGCCCGTCGAGCAGGCCGGGCGCACTATCCAGCTCACCGCCCAGCTCTATCGTCCGGCATCGCCACAGCCTCTGCCGGCGGTGGCGATGTTTCATGGCTGCGGCGGCGTCGGCGTCAACAACACACGCATGGCCGAGCTCCTGAAAGGCTGGGGCTATGTCGCGCTGGTGGTCGATAGTTTCTCCGCCCGCGGGCTCAAAGATGTCTGTGGTCGCAACTGGCCGACCCAGGCCGCTGCTGAATCGCGCGCGTACGATATCGACGCGACGCTGGCCTGGCTCGGCAAGCAAAGCTTCGTCGATGCCAAACGACTGGCTTTCATGGGCTATTCCTATGGTGGCGGCGTGGCCATGCTGCGGGCGCTGTCGGGTGCCGACAATACAGCGACACCGGCGCGCGCCGCGATTCTGGTCTATCCCGATTGCGCGCTGGCCGATGCGTTGGGCGCCAAGCTCGCCATCCGCCAGCCGACACTCATTGCCATGGCGGCACTCGACGACTGGACGCCGGTGTCACAATGCAAGGCGGTCCTGGACCGCGTCATGCAGGGACAAGACCTGATAGAGACGCACATCTACGAGGGCGCGTATCACAGTTTCGATGCGCTCGGCCTGCCGGTGCGCTATCTCGACGGCGTCGGCAACCGCAGCAAACCGGGCGGCTGCTGCGGCGCGCATTACGGCGCCAACGAGGCGGCGTGGAAGGCGTTTGTCGCCGACCTGAAGGCGTTTCTGGCGAAGTCTCTCGGACCCTGAGCGATTCGCGGCCGCCCGATTGCGGTCGCGCTGGCTGCTCGAGGTCGGTATAATGCGCGGATGACAAAAGATGTTTTCGGCAAGCACATGGTCTGGACAGAACATCCGACCACGAAGGCCCAGATCGGCATCGGCTATTCCAGTCTGACGGAAGCGGAAGCCGAGGCGGTCAAGCTCGAGCAGGCGGGGTACAAGATCCTCCGGATCTCGCCCACGACCCTGCCCAAGCCCAACTCTTAATCGACTTCCCGTCCGGCCATTGCCGTGAGGTCTCGGTTTGGCTGGCTCCTGATCG
>Ga0308309_10001111_pt1 | contig 16001 bp, 12 predicted proteins | sample HubBroMetageWFT5_FD_192491 | JGI IMG/M metagenome (GOLD analysis project Ga0308309, IMG submission 192491) | Warmed and freeze-thawed soil microbial communities from the Hubbard Brook experimental Forest, New Hampshire - Hubbard Brook CCASE Soil... | ecosystem: Environmental > Terrestrial >...
TAACCCTCGTATTGATTGAATTCTAGAGTCTGACAATGACACCACGTCACATTAGTAACCGACACCCGAAAACAGAAACGATTCCTCATACGTGTCTACGGGTAAATGCGCCCCGACTCAAGGCGGGTTGACGGTCGTCTGGAATTACCACGCCTTAATCTTCACTACGCATTTGGCGGCTTTCTCAGGTGAAAATGCCGTCGTCCGGGATGAAAGCGATTCATTCGGCAGCATACCGACTAGGCTCAGAAGATAGTCGGACTTGATAGCCCAATTCACGTTCTGCGGGAGGGCTCCCACCACGGAATACACTTTCGCGGCATCGAGTGTCGCGACAATGATTCCGATGACGTCTCCCTGGCTGTTGAATAACGGGCCGCCACTTGAGCCTGGTTCTATTTCCGCAGAAATCTGCAGTGAACGAGGATCATCTTGGAATCCCGTCCGACTTGCAACCACTCCTTCAGAGAATTTCGGATTCGACCCAAGTATCGACTGCAACGGATACCCAATGGTTGACACCCGTTCTCCGAGTGTGACGCGATTCGATGAAGCCAGTTGAAAGGGGAACTCTGGACACGCGCTCCCAACGCTAGACGAATCGGAGAGACGTAAGACAACCAGATCATTCGCTACGTCCTTGATGGCGACTTCCGCCCGAACGCCTTCGCTGGAATCGGAAAAGGCTATTTCAATATTAGTTGCGCCAGCTACGACGTGCCAGTTTGTAGCGATCAAGCCGTTGCGATTTAGCAAAAACCCCGATCCCCGCGAGACCGTTGTTGTCGAGGTGGACGCCACTGACCCGTCTGTGAGCGTGGGCCAGACTCGCAGCAGCACCACATCTGTCGGGCCCTCTTGTGTTTTCACAGTGGTTCGCAGCAATGCGCCGTCCAGGGTGAATGTCGTGCCAACCGGCTGCTTATTCAAAGTGAAATATGTTCCAGTAAATACGCTGGTTGAGGCTGTGGTCCGAAACTCGGCCTTGATTTCGAAGGGTCGCCACGCGGGTGTACTCGACCGAAGTACCACTGCGAAATAATCAGCGCTGCTGCCACCAGGCGCTGCAATTATTCCCAGGCGATATTGATCCTGTTGGTCAGTCCAAATGCCTTGAATCTCACTATGCCTCTCCTTACCTTTGAGTTCCGCTTCAGTGACGAATACCATGGGACGAAGGGGATAAAGGCGCAATATCTTCTGTTGATAAACCTCTTGGTTGTAGCCATTGTATTTTAGTTGGGTATAAATCTTGGAAACGCCTTCTCTTACCGCTCTCTCAACACCCCACCAATTTGTTGCGCCGCCCGACGCCTCAGCGATCAAGGTTCCGCTCACGGCGTCTGAAACTCGGATCGTAAGTTGCCCGGATGAAAGACCTGCCGACCAGCTACCTTTCATCACACAAGTCCGTAACACGTCTGCCGGGCGAACCTCCGTCATGGTCGAAACGACCACAAATCCTCTTGCCCGACCTTGAACACGCAACTCTTTGGCGATGCCGTACGGATCTTGTGTGAAATCGGTCACGATTAGGTATTTGCACGCATCGATCTCGCCAGCAAATGATGTGGTCGTCGAAAACCAAAGCGTGAGCGAAATAACAAGAAGGGCCTTCATCAGTTGGAGGGGTAAGCGTTTCAAAGGTTAGATCCTGTGACGTGGATTCTTATACCACCACGAAGGGAAGTCAACGCAGAGAGCGTTAAACCTGGAGCGCCTAGATCGTTTCCAGGGTCTCCCGGCAATGCCGTAAGAGCATTCGATATTCATTTCGTTCCGCTTTCGGCCGTTTCGAGTACATCCCGTGTTTCGTCACGGCCTGTCGGATGCGTTCGATGCCTTCCGATGTCTTTGCCCCCGTGCTCAGGCCGCCGTGAAGTCTGCATCGTCCGTTTGGCATTGCTGGACACCGGCACGCTGTGCCGCTCCGATTTTTTGCACCGCAGCGCCTAACCGTCGAGAGGTCGCCCGTAGGATTGCCGTTCTTTGAGCCACCCATGCCGCCGCTCGTGGGGTGTTCCCCTAATTTCTTCAACCCTCCCCCTACTTGCAGTCCTAGGCCCCTCCTCGCAAAACCGCCGCGATGGACTCCGACGTAGGAAGCAACTTATCACGCTTGTTCGACAGTCGGAAACTCGAACAGGTAGTCGCCAAAGCGAATTTCGTCGCGATCCACCTTGACCGGGTGCTTTTTCTCGAGATATTCGTTGAAGCCTGCACAAGCGGCATACAGAGAATCCAAGCCGGTGAACTGCGAGGAGCCGACAAATTTCGTTACAAAATCTGTGTTAACAACGGGAATCTCCGCGTTATAAACCCAACCACTTGGGACAAAATCTCTGTTGACCACGATGGAATGCAGTTTTGGCAAAGCTGTAAGCTCTACCCCGAGCACTCTTGAAATCCACTCATGACCCAAATCGCTTATTCGCGCGGCCGCGTTATCAGCAATTCTCAGCGCAGATCGTACTTCGTCGTCTTTGGCCAACACCTCTTGGACAGTATCTGGCCTTATAAGCCATTTTGCATGCACGAGTAGCAATACCGCCCTGGGTTCGTCATAAAGCATCAGGTCTATGTCTGTCAGAGTCGAACCATCACTTCGGGTGATAGGGACTCTGTTTCGTGTTGTATATCGCGAAGAAGGAAACAGTTTGCATAATCCGCTTAGTTGTTCGTCCTCTTTCTGCGACGACACACGATTGTAAAATTCCCTACCAGCGGCCGAGCGATTGAGTAGCGTTATGAGATTCCTCTCAGGGGAGCTGGTAATGACCAGGTGCGGCGCGATCAAATACGTTTCGTCCGACGCTTTAATGATCGGCTGCCAAAAAGGATCCCAAAAATTTCGGCTCGGCTGGTAAATCAGTGTCTTAAATATCGAGCTCCAAGCTTCTGGCGGAATCGGAAAAATCCCCCCTGCCTTCATCAGCGAGTCTTCGCTAATTTGCATAACCAAGCTGCCAATAGCACCGCCGCGCGTGCCGACCGTGGTATCAGCGAGGTTGTGAGAAGTGATGTGCGCCAGTGTTATAGCGACAAGCGACATCCAGAAAGAACGGAACTGGTTAAGGCTGTAGCCGCCGAATTGCCACTTACCTGGCAGTTCGAATCTCATATCGTTCACCTGCAATCGCGCCCATTCCTTAAAATATTCAATCATGTATGGGGGAGTGTCACATCGAATCGACGACTCTGACGTCTTTTCAATGTAGGACGGCAGAATCGTGTTGATGACCGGCATACTGGCAGCTAAGAATTTGACTAGGGCGGATGGCAGTGGCGGATCATCTTGCAAAATTGAATAAATTAAAGAAACAGCGTCGCGTCGCTGCTCCACGTCAGAACGAAAGAAAAAACGGACTCGCTTTTGTTCCTTTACTGTTTCAGCGCCGAAGAACCCTCGAGAATAGAGAGTGAAACATCTGTAAAGGTGGTTGTATTTGAAGCCGAGATTCATGAGTCCCATTGCTTCGCCGTAAGCATCCCAGTCCAAGTCAAGCGATGGGTTTCCCGATTGGGGGCAATCACGCCAGACCCATCTTAAAGCCCAAGGTATCGCTTCATGTGCCCACCTGAGCCTCGTGAAGGATTGGACGGGTTGTGCCTTCAAGGACGATTTCACCATTCCGAAGCGAATCCAATCCTCGAAGGTTCGTAGGAGGTGAATAGCTGCCGAATTGCGATGACGTTTTAAGAGAGGTGCGTGCAGATAGAGACTGTCAATGTACGGCTCAACTTCAGCGCGAAGAAAAAAGTCGTCTGGCACTCGTACTCCATGCGGGACACCCGCATAAGTATACCGGGTGAGGATAACCGCTAACGTTGAAAATCCTCAAGGTCGAGTCGGCAATTCGTTCAAAACGGCGAAGTCCCCGCCACACATAGCGAAGGATACGCGCCTGCACAGCAGGCGTGAATGAATAGCTCATATTGACTGCTTAAAAGGCCAGGGCGCACCGAATTGTCTTTCGCAAAGCGTCGATTTGCCGCGTAACTCCGGATTACCGGACAAGTCTTTTTCCTAGTTTTACGCGAGTGCTGCCGACTGACGATTCTAACCTGGTACTCCCGATACGCCGGTGAGGGGAAGAAATTCCCTAGTGGAACGGTGTGTTCCACTCTAAACAGTTGATTCTAAGCCATTGATTCAGTGCGCTGCGTGGCCACTCGTGTGCCCCCATTGCACGTGTGCATCGAAGAAATACACTTAACTTTTTCGGAGGTTTCCGTGGAAATGAATTTTGATATTTTTAAACGGCTTCGAAACGGCAAGCCTGTTTGGATTACTTCCGTGCCGGAAATTGAAGAAGCGCGCCTGCGAGTAAATCGGCTGGAGGGCATTGCGCCTGGTGAGTACCTGATTTACTCGGAAGAAAAAGGACTCGTAGTCGAGCGCGTGACCAGCTAACAACGAAGGCATCGAGCGCGCGAACATCGAAAAGCATCCGGTGTGTCAATGCCCGTTCCTGGGAGAAGAATATGGAGAATCCAAATACTCAACGGAAAGCAATTGGTTTGCTCATGGCTTTCGCCACAGTTCTGACGCTGATAGCGATCTGGAAACTTCCCGAGACAGAAAGTAACGGAGCGTTGCGAGATCAGCCGCATACTGCACCGATTTAATAGCTCTTGCGCGCTCTGCTGAGATGTCAAAAGGACACCCCGCATGGCTCAGATGATTAAAATGGGAACCGTCCTGATTAAGGATGGGACACTTTTGCCAGACGCGCTGCGGTTCGAAAGTGAGCCCTGTGCGACAGGCTGGAGGTTAGTCAAGAATCTCGATGCGTACGGATTGAGCGTAAAAATCCGCGAAACAGGATGGACGTTTTTCTGTGTAGCTGGCGAGATCAAAGGAACCATGTTCGGTTTTGATGGACCAAGCCCCGTGCGCAGAGCAGTCAAACGAATCTTAACGAATCCGAAACTAGATAAGTTCAACGGTTTGGAGATTACGCAGATCGAGGTGAAACGATCTCTGGGATTGCCTTACACGATTGTCCGCGCTCATTGCCGACATATCCAAGAGAACGTGTTCCCTTTGCGGGCCAAGGACCATCAGGATTGGGACCGGGCCACGTGCAAAGAACAGCTCCCTGGCACATTGCGTAGAAACCGTCATCGAACGGTATGACGAAATTCGCATCATGAACGGATGGCGCGTTCATTATCCCCCGGGGACAGGGGGCACTTCGAGGTTCACCTCAGCGATGGCTCCGTGATTTCCGTGACGAATCGCGCAACAGATGTGCGGGCATATCCGTGGGTCGCTGTGGAACTCTTGCGTCCCAGACAGAAGCCGCAAACTCTGTGCGATTACCGATACAGGCGAATACCTCATTCTGGGTTTAACAACTTGTGAATCTTTTCTGGTAGATCCATTACATCAAACAAAACTTGATATTGCTCGCGAATTTCCTCGGGGAGATCGAAGCGTTCAAATGCCTCCATGCATTTTCCAATGTACTCGTCGGGATACTCGAAAATAGAGTCGTCCCAAACGACTGAGATTACGGGATAGCTACCAAGTTCGTGATCCTCCCAAGTAACTTGGACATCGACTCCGCGCGGCGGCTCGCCGCACTCCTGTTTGATGTATTTAATCGTGAGTTCCGTCTCGTAATCGTCGAGCTCGAGATCTTCTCCCGATAGTGGGCAATCTCCGATGAACTCGCGTCCCATCATTGCCTCCTTCGCGAAAGAGCGATCGGCTTGTAGCGAGTCAATAGCAGTTTGTATATGCCGTCGCACCCGTTCCGAAATGAGATGTGGTAGTGACGCAGTGCAGTTCGATTGGCGGCATCGGGGCCTCGTGAACGAAGACCGGCATAGAAAAAGACGGCTGCGTCAAGAGAGCGCGGTCCGCGACTGAGAGGGCGATACTGTCTTCTCGGATGACACGGTCGGCTAGATCGACCAGCTTCCATGCCTTGGCATCATCCTTCGCCAGCTCGTCGTAGCCGTCAGAGAGCTTGTCGTAGTTGCGAACAAGTTGGTTGAAGCGCTGTATCGCGAAGTTGAGAGCCCGAGTCGCGTAGGTTGCACTCTCAGAGAACGAACTTTCCGCAGGACCGAACTCTCCCCTAGCGAAGGCAGCCATTCCGCATGTGTAAGCGACGGACGCATGACCATAATAGTAGTCGAGCGCTTCGCTTGTCTTGCTGTTTGGTATCTGGCCGTAACTTGTTTCATATGCGGCTCGGAGAGTGGGCGGATCCGACTGGATCGCGAGGCGCGATAAATCCTGTTGCGCTTCCCCACAAGCTCTCTGAGCATTCTCGGCCGATCCCCACGGCAATGCAGCTCGTCCAGCCACTTCATGTATGGCTGCCAACTGAGCGAGCTTGGCCCAACGGTCCCATGCGTGATCAAGGTCATGGGCAAGCCCTCTGGCGGACTCCAACCTTTTTCCTAAATTCTGCCCATGTTCGTTCAGGACCACTGCAAGACACGATTTGTCTCGGCGAATCATGGCCGCGTAGAAGGTTAGTGCGTTCTGGAGCTCGTCGGCTGGGATGCTATCCCACTTGTCGTTTTCTACAGCATCAAGCAGCGAACTGCGACCGCTGCTGTTCCATACGCTCAAGAAAGCCTTCGCGGCTTCGTCGCAGGCTTGCCGTTGCGCAGACGCCGATTCTGTTTCACGGTACTCAAATACCGGCCACGCAGTTGCATCTGCCGTGGTCTTGCCGGCTGGCGCGGCCTGCGCCAGGCATCGCGGCGGAACCAGCGCCGTTGAAAGAACCACTGTAAGGGCAAAGGGCAGAAAGGACCGGATAACCATAACTGTTCTCCTCGCGCGCCGGCTATTCGTCAGTTCGAGTCTCTGTCGGCTATAGCCGATTTATCGGCGAAAGCCTACAGCCATAATTGCGGGCGTGTCCAGCGACATTTGTGTCCAGCTCGGGAAACGCTTACGGGCGCTCCGCAAGCAACGAAAATGGACGCAGGTTTATATGGCGGAGTACGTGGGGATGGACCGCAGTTTCATTTCCGATCTGGAGAACGGCCGAAAGGAAATCTGCATCCGCAATCTGGAACTGCTTGCCACCGCGTTCGGCATGAGCGTCTCAAAACTTATTTCGCGCCTGTGAAATCCGTCGTTCTAACTTAGTCGCTTCTCAAGCGCTGCCGAATATAAGCAATGACGCCCAAGCGAGCACAAGCCGAACTTGACGCGCTGGAACCGCTGGGCTAATGGTGTCCTCCGAAAACAGTTGATTCCGGAACCCGGATTAACAGAAGTTGTGGGTCTGAGGCCAATGAACTTGTAGCCGTCACGACGAAGAGGTTTTCGGAACCTCGGCGCTGCCCCCATCCCCCGAAAAAACGGGAAGTGGCATGTCAGTCCCCGGGAATCCCGTACGCGGCCAAACGCGGCTGAGTCCGCAAGCTCGATTGCTTTCCCAGAGAACGCATCGATCGCCTCGAAGCCTTAGGCTCAGAGTGCCTTCGATTCTGGCATTACGAACCGGGAACGATTGGTGATTCGATTTGCTTCAGCCAGTGATCGAAGCAGTCGTCAAACTGGGATTTCCCAACTGAGTTCAGCCCAAATAGCCGCGGGCTGTTTGCGCGTAGGTTTAGTATGCCGCGTCTTGCCGCCGGGTTCTTCCAAATTGCGTCGAGAAACGCAGTGATTGCTTTGCAACGGCTCTCAGGGAGAAGAGGTTCGCGATAAATTCTCACCGCCAGTTCGGTCAGGATGGGGAAGAGGCTTTTGACATCCGCGTTTGGAGCGGCAAATTCTCTAATGAAGTTCTTAAGGGGAGGACGCCAAGGCGTGGCTTCGGTCAGGTGTACAGCTTCGATAATCGCAGCGCAATCATAAACGGTGACCTGATATTCCATCCCGACAAGTCTGGCGGTCGCGATGTCGCGTTCCTTGGCTTCCACCAAGCCAAGGTCCGCGAGGAATGCAATCACGATTTGAGTCCAAGCCCTCCGTGCCCCGAATTCGGTGACGGCAATATGAGCTTCGACGAGGTCATCGCTCCAGAGGACACAGTCCGGCTTCGATGCCAACAGCATCGACTCGACACCATATTGTCCGAACGCTTTCTCGAGCGGCTCGCGCTTAGCCGGGTCGAGCGAGGCGAGTTCAACAACGGGCACAATCTGACAATGCTTCTGAACGAAAGCTAGGAACGCTTGATTCTCTTGGTCTCTCTTTTGCTTGAATTCGACGCTCTCCTCATGCACAACCTGGGCTCCATTTCGGAATCCAATCGAAATGCTGGGCGAGGAGTTTCCGCTCTTATCGCTGAGCGTCTCCCGTAATTCCCTCCACGTGCTTTCCGTCACCAGGAACCTGAAGCGAGTTACCGCTAGAACATGCTCGAGCCCGAGAAGTCTTAGTGTTGCTAAAGTGCTGAGGTCAATGACCAAACACCCTGCTGCCTGGAGCGCCGGCAGCGTTTCGTTTCGTTCCTCTGGCGTTCCGAACGAGTTGCGGACTGGTTGTTCATCTTCTATCGCGAGGGTGATAAGCGCGTTGTAGGCATTCTTTCCATGCCAGGCGCCGAAAATATGGAGAGGTGTGGAAGTGGTGCTGTAAGTTTTCCTCATCTCAGTTTCCGTCTCGGCGCGCTTCTGCAGAGATTTGAGTACAAGTTCGACGCCTTCGCGGATCTGCTCTTCCGTAGCGCCGAGATGAACGGTCTCGATCATAGCTTCCCCTGGGAAACGGATCTGCCAACCATCTCCGCAGTCGTTGTAGCGTCGCACATATTTGGGAACAATCTGGCGAATGACGGCGCGGCGGTCAATCGTACCCGACGCAAGGAGAAACGTTTCGTTAACCCGTTTGCCCATCAGCCCGACGGCAATCGTTGAATCTGCTGGTATTTCCTCGAACTCCAGAGAGGGGTGGTCGGTTTCCTCGATGACGATCCATTTCGGGTCTCCCTGCGGAATTTCCTCGTAGCGCACGGCCGCCCCGATCCCCACGGTTTCGACTGTGGGCGCGATGTTTGGCAAAGGTTCAAAAGGCGTCATCGATATCAGAAATGCCCGATGCGCAGGCGGTTCGCCGAAGTGTAGCCGCAGAAAGCGGTACGCGTAGTCCACCGCGGCGTCGGGATTGGTCGCAAACCGCAGGATGTGAACCACCTGAGTTGCGCACTCTACAGGCAACTCCTCGACTGTCGGCAGGTCTGAGACCGATCCGTTCACCAGTTCCGGACGATTGGTCATAACTCCGATCACCGAGCGGCTTAACTTTGCAAGCTTGTGGTCGGGGTTGTCTTTCAGAAAAGAATCGAGTACCTCAACAGCTTCCTGCGGGTGATATTTCTGGAGATACTGCACACCGAAACTTACCGTGTTCCAGTCGTTTACGCCTCGCTTTCGAAGTGTCCTGAAGGTGTCGATGACGATGCCGTCTCGATGGAGGCGGCCCGCGCAGTCGAGCAGATTTCCCGGATCGAATGAGGAGAGATTGGCTTCGAACGCTTCCTGGAACAGAGGGAGAGCGTCGACGGGCCGCCCGATCAACATAAACAGCCGCGCCAGGAAAATCTTGACTTCAATATTGCTGGCAGCCGACAGAAGCGTTTGTGCCTCAAGCGCATGGCGCTCCGCCTGCTGAGGCAGTCCCTGGTAGTACGCGAGATAGCCGCGTAGCGAAGATAAGGACTCTGGGCTGAGGTGAGATGCGACTTTATCCAGGTAGCGTCTGGTCTTATCCCAATCCTTTTTCTTGAGCAGACTCTTTAGGGCCTGGGTAGCGATGGCAGGGCGCATAACGGGAATGACGCCAGTCAGATCGATCCCAATCAGAACTTCGATGGCAACCTCCAGATCGCTGCCCTGTGAACGGGTAAAGAGGGCATTGCCATAGCTGAACGCGACATCGGCACGTGGCTCAATCGTATAGGCACGTTCCAGACTCGCTATGCCTTCACCGATTTGATCGTTCGCAAACTGAACCTGAGCTCGCGCTAGTAGTGCATGAATGTTGTCAGGACTCAACCGATGAGCACGATCCGCTTCTTCAGTAGCCTCCTGCTTTTCGTTCTGCAAGAGCAGAAGGTCGACGAGCAGAACGAGCGCTTCCACTTGCGTCTGAATATCTTTCTCAGTCTCGGCGAGGCGAATCGCCTGGCGCGCGTGGCGCTCCGCCCGTTCGATCAACACTTGCATTGGAACGGAAGAAGGCCCTCGCCCTGTTTCCGAGTTGGCAATTCTGGCCATATTGACCTGCGCCAGTACGAGCTGAGGATGCCCTCGGGTTGGATCTGACGTTGCGGCGACTTCGGCATGACTTTCAGCTGTGTTCAGCTCCTGCCTACTCAAGGCCTTGCTAGCCAGTGCGGCCCTAACCTCAGTGTCCATGAGCAGGACCGAGGAGATCTCGCGTTCGAGATCCTCAGTGGATTTTTCCGGCGGAGCGGCGAGAATCCAATATGCGGCAATCTTCGCAGAGGATGGATATTGAGGCCGAATCTGCTCGGCCTTTGAGAATGCCGTGGGGAAATCCCCGATCACGTAATACGCGAGAACTTCGTTGGTCCTGGCCTTTTCGTGGTCCGGCTGAAAGGCCAGAGCTTGCAGGAAATACTGCGCAGCCTGCTTTGGATTCCCCTGTCCGAGAGCAGCGACTCCATGATTCGAGATCACCCTGAACTGTTGGAAGGAACTGAGTAGATGGCCCTTTTGTTGCTGCAGCCGGTTCAACAGCAAAGTGGCCATTTGAAATTCGTGCCGGTTGACCGCGTCCCGTGCTTCGTTAATAAGGGTGTCGAGGTTATCTTCCTCCACACGTGAGCTCAAGGATGTCAAACTTTCCTGGACTTGGACAATCGCTTTCTCGATCCTGACTCCGCGTCCAGTTGCAATTTCGCCGTAATGTTCTTCTTGCACCCCTGGATACCGCTGGAGCAGTTCGCAGATTTTCTCCCAGGTGAAAAGTTCAACTTCAAATAGCTTTTGGGATTTGTGTGCCTGATTGATCTCACGCACTTTACGCTGTGCCTGGGTGGACACTTTGGCCGTCGTCAGTATTCCGTACTTACCGAGAGGCGGCGTGAAAAGTTTTGCCTGACTCACTTCAGCTTCGATGTCGGCTGGCGGGAGGTTTTTATGTCCTTCCTTCAGCTTGCACTGAGCCGCGTACAAAGGCTCCTTACCGCTAAGATCGAGCAAATCGATGCCAAATTGACGCTCCCCGCGGTTTCCGAAAATCTCGAGACCTGGGCAGGACCAGTGCAAACGCAAAACATCGCGGCAAAGCTTTTCGAAATCGTCATCGTTGGTTGGAATTGCGAAACGCTGTGGTATCGGTGACAAGGGATCCTCAACTCAAGGATACGTCCGTCCTCTGTCGCCGTCATTACCATCCTGGGATAGGGGATAGGAGAGGGCGAAACTGCCGCTTTTCGTGGACACTTAGCGGACGTGACGTGCGCGACTGGCACGCGTCCCGCGCGCAATAAGAATTCCCGCGAATTTGGTCTTGGCCGGTTCGCATGTCAGATGGAAAATCAACCGGAGTCAAGGCCAGAGGAACCGGTCTGTTTCATCGCCACGCGTCGCTAAGAGGATCAATCCCGTTGTTAAACTCTCCATCCAGTAGCCGCCGAAGACGGTTAAGTGATTTCTGATCATTGCTCGCTAAACTACCGTCGTCCGGTAGTAGATCGTAAAGCCTCCTCAAGTCTTCCAAAGAAATTTTATTCCGAACCATCAATGCTGGGTCTTCACTGTACACGGCGATTGGCATGAAAAATGTATGAAAGGCATGTGCTAAACGTGCCCTACTATTTCCGATGTACCTGAGCCAAAAGTCGTTTTGTATTTCGCGATCCTCAGGATTGGCTTTAACGTCTTTAGTGTTGAAGTCGCTCCCCCAGTAATTAAATGCCCAAGGGTCTGACGTGCTGAGATCGATGTTTGTAGCATCGACACTACGGCCATAGCGATTTCTCATTCGCGTTATGAAACTGTCATACAGTTCAGAAACGGGGACATCAATCTTTGAGTCATCCTTCTGTTGAGGCAAGATGGTTAAAATACGGAACGCCATCGTGTCATCGTGGGTGTCGAGAATGCATTTCCTGAGGAACGCTACCCTTTCCGTCTGTGGGAGTTTCTGCGCGACCGCTAAAATAACCCTGAGAGCGTGCCCGGACTCGCCAAACCAAGGAAACATGTCATAGGTGTATTGTGCCGATGGCTTCGCAACCGCCTCCCCCAACGACCTAGCTAACGGTACGGGAATTGTCTTCGGTAGGTCGGCAAGTTTACGTAAGAAGTCGTCTCTCTTCAGCGACCCCTTGTCCATAGTGTTCAGGGTTCTCAGGAAAACTGCGTCGCGATCAGCCTGACTCGATGCAAGCTCAAGCCGTCGAACTAAAGAGGCTATTTCGACCGAGCTGAAAATCGCTTCAGGAAGTTCGTACCTAAAATAAGCCGGAAACATTCCCGGCTCGCTAATCCGCTTGTCACTCTCTTCGCTTGAATCCTTCCGTTTAGGTCGTGGGCTGCGAAAGAGACTTCCGCTTGTCGAAAATAGAGGAAATAACTCACTCAAAACCCCTTTTACTTTTTCGAGTTCATCTTCTTTCGGGACCAAATTCGTCAGGTCAGACGATAGTTTCGCTTTCTTTGCTTCCTTTTCTTGATCAGTCTGAAATGGGCCGCCTCGAAACATACTTTCTCCGCCGGTGAGGACAACGGAATTTTTAGAGATCAGTTCATAAACCGACGGCCTGAAGCGATTCAGCATTTCGACTAGCGTGAGATCGATGGGATTCACTTCGCGACACAATGGAGCTGCTGCAACGCTCACAGCATTTGCCAGTAGACCAATTGCTCTCAAATTCGGACAAAAAGGAGCAATGCGCGCGTCCCATAACTCGTCGACATCTTTACGAAATTGTTTGACGTCGGAATCGTTTTCAAACCATTCGCGCGCGACTAAAGTTGATACCAGCCGTTCTATGCCAGCTTTACGGAGTGATTCTGGGCTTGGCGCTGGAACAGATATAGATACAGGAAAAAACTTGTCGAAGTACTCGTTGTTTTTTTCGTCGTAATTACCTCTGACTGTTTCCACTATGGTTTGGCGGTCTGCGGCACACACAAAACTAAGATTTGGTAAGGTCGATATACCTCGAATGACTTTCAAAAGCGTAACAAGCTCTTCTTTTTCCATCCGGTCGATCTCATCGAGGAGAACGACGACTCTTTTCGGGAGACGAACCAAGGCAGACTTTAGGTTTTCAATATCATCTTTTTGCGTCGGCGCGGGAAGCACCTTCAGGTAATCGCCTAGAACGGGAACTTTTTGTCCGAGCGCTGTCGCGAATCGACGCGCGCTTTGCCGCAAACCGGGCACAACGAATTGTTTTTTTGACTCGTTGGCGATGTCAGCCAACAGGTAAGACGTGAGAGTCTCCGTAGAACCTGGTAACCATGTGCTGAAAGAGACCACGATGGCTTTGTTTTCAAGGTGCTCACGGAGCAGGTTAAGCGTTGAGGTTTTGCCCGATCCAAATTTGCCGGATAGCATCAGTACGGATGCCTTCGCAATCATGATTTTTACCGAGAGGCTATCGACCAGCGCAGCGCGCCCTACAGCATCTTGAGCCCACGATTGAATCGGGTCGTCAGACTCTTGCAATTGAGTTCCAGCAAGCGATCTAACGCTTGGAGGGACCGCAAATTCCGCCTCTCGGACAGTCCGCTCGCTACGGATTTTTGCACCAACGTACAAACTGAAGCTGGCTAATAACCAAACAGCGACGAAGGCGCATCCAAGAAGAAATCGGTGGTGAAGGCGGTGCGACGGAAGTATTGAGAGCAAGAAAGCAGACGCGAACGGCAGCACAATTAGACCGCTAGTTACTCCGTACCAACAAGACTTGAGTCCACGCCAAATATAGCCGAAAACGATTGCACTAATCGCAATACACGCCAAAATCGCGACTATTGAGAGATACGGTAGGTAATATCGGAGTTCGTCGAGCGGCACTGCGGGTTTGTATTTGGATATGAAGTAGGATTGGAACGAAAGATCGAGCCATAAAACGTGAAGCAATTCTGCGGCAAGCACTCCCAAGCTGCTCGACATAAAAAGCGAAAACCATTCTCTCTTTATGAAGCCTCGGAAATGCTGACGCCAGGATTTGAGGATTTGTGTTTGACGAGCATTCATCCTAGGTTACATCGCTCCTGCCGCGTTTTTACCGTCGAGTTAAGACTGCCGAATCCGAAATATATTCTCGGGGCATCATCACTTCACTAACTGATATGGTCAATAAGATATTTTCTTGTAAATGACATCCTGCATCGGCGAGGCTGTGCCAACTCGAAAGAAAGCTCAGAGCAGCCTACCTGCCGAAACGGCACCGGCAACATCACCCGCGCGGAGTTCCGAAATTTCAGTTAATTTGGCAAGCGCCAACCAGTGCCTTGGATGGGGCGTCCTGACACCTCTCCGACTAGCTGTTGCGTACGGTTCAGAGACTCGAAGTGCAGCCGCAAGCACTGGAACTTGAATCTCGCGCAACCGCGGGAGAATCTCTCGTAATGTCGCCTGATCTAGCCATGCAGGTTGCCTCGAGGGTTCCCACCGCCGAATCGATTCCCGTTGCCGCAATTGCGTCTCGGACCGACGCGCCTCCGCAACAGGCGTATGTGTCGCGATACGTCCTTTGCGCGCCGCGAATTTGAGGTTCTCACTCGGCGGTTTCTCGGAGATTTCACCGGGATAGGGAGGTCTCTAGTTTGGTGCGATGTGAGGTTCAGCTAACCTCGCTCAAGATCGGAGCCGTGCAGCATGAGCCGATAAAGCGTTCCGACGCCAACCCTCAGCTCCCTCGAGATTTTCTTCCATCCAAGCCCCTGTGCACGCAGAGTGGCGATCTTGGAAGCATCCACAACTGCGGGCGGGCGGCCAAGCCGCTTGCCTTTGGCCCTTGCGTTTCGCAGACCGGCCTTTACCCGTTCGACGATCAGACTGCGTTCTAGCTCGGCCACCGCCCCCAACACCGTGAAAACCATCTTTCCCGCGGGAGTAGAAGTGTCCATCTGCTCGGAGAATGAGACGAACTCAATTCCCAACGCCTTGAACGTCTCTAACGCTCGCAGCAAATGAGAAACAGAACGGGCGAACCTATCGAAGCGCCAGACGACCACCACATCAAACTTCCGTTTGTGGGCGTCGGCCATGAGCCGGTCTAACTCCGGGCGCTTGTCTTTCGCCCCGGAGATACCGATGTCCAGATACGAATCTACGAGACTCCATCCGCGAGCCTCGGCGAATTGCTCAAGTTCCCGGGTCTGCATGGAAACATCCTGGCCGTGATTTGTGGTGCTGACTCTGGCGTAGATTGCTGCCCTGATGGACTGTTGTAGACTTCTCGTAGCCACGTTGCACCTCCATTGTGCAATTGGGTTAGGGACATGCCGGTGTTCGACCACCGGCACGTCCCGCTTCTTTAGCGTTCTTTGTTTTTTGCCCTTGGCCCAGGTTTCAGAGTACCCTTGAATTTCCTGGCCTTTTCGATGTCAGCCTTCGTCCAGAGTCTTACGGTCACGTGACCCATCTCGATCGCTTTCGGCACGGGGACTTTGCCGCCCGCAATCCACGCCTGGAGAGTTTGTCGGGACACTCCGATCTCGGATGCTGCTTCGCCGGTAGTGTAAGTTTTTGTGCTCATCGCCTCATGAATACCATACTGCTTGACAACCTGTCAAGCATCTTCTAATATGCGAGTCGATCAGGGATCGCGCCATGACAGAGTCGTCGGAAGGTCCGAGAGGACTACGCACCTTCGCAGATAAAATCTTTGGCATAAACCCTTATCCTAAGGATGATCCTAATCATGAGACGTGGGAATCCAATGCCCGCGTCGCGGCAGAAAAAGAGGCAATATTTGAAAGAGAACTGCTCAGGCGGACTCCGGTAACTCCAGAAGAATTCGCACGCTTTGTTCAGGACGGCATGATTGGGCACTTCGATATTTTAGCCAGGTCACTCCTCAACCTTA
>Ga0308309_10001112_pt1 | contig 15996 bp, 14 predicted proteins | sample HubBroMetageWFT5_FD_192491 | JGI IMG/M metagenome (GOLD analysis project Ga0308309, IMG submission 192491) | Warmed and freeze-thawed soil microbial communities from the Hubbard Brook experimental Forest, New Hampshire - Hubbard Brook CCASE Soil... | ecosystem: Environmental > Terrestrial >...
CGCACACTGCGCAAGACAGGCGAGGCAGGAGCTGATTCGGCCGTCCTTGCCGTGTCATAAGCGGTTTGACCCGTTCACCATTCACTCAATCATCACAGCCTACGCTTGCTTCGCATCCGCTCAAATATGGTTCGTGCTTCTGCGGCCACCCAACCGTGCACAACCGCTGAAGAGTTGATAAGATGACTTGAGAACTCCCTCAGCCGCCATGCTTGGTGTCAGCGACAATCTTGCACAGTGCTTCAGCGCTCTGCGCGAGCACAAGTTACGCGCTTCGCTTACAGCTCTAGGCCTGACGATGGGCGTGGCCACGCTCATCACCGTCATGACCATCGTGCAGGGCGCAAACCTCTATGTGGAACAGAAGATCGCCAACCTGGGTACCAACGTGTTCCAAATCGCGCGCACGCCCTTCGCGGTGACGGACTTCACCATCATCATCAAAGCGCTAAAGTACAGAAAAATTGAAGTGGAGGACATGGCCGCGATTGCCGCGGAGTGCACTGCTTGTGAACAAGTCGGCGGCAGTGCCAGCGCCAGCGTGCGCGCACGATCTGGCGACAAAGAGCTGCAGGACGTAAATCTCTATGGCAATTCCCCGAACATGGCGGAAATTGACTCGCGCGCCGTGGAGTTCGGCCGCTACTTCACCGCATCTGAAGCCGAGCACAAGGCCGATATTTGTTTGATCGGAGACACGCTGGTGCGGGAATTATTTCTCGGCGTGGATCCCATCGGAAGATTCGTGCGCATCGGCAACGATGAATTCCTGGTGATCGGGGTCATGGAAAAGATCGGCAGCGTCCTCGGGCAGGACCAGGACAACTTCGTCATCATTCCGCTGCCGGTTTTCCTTCGTGTTCAGGGCACGCACTCGAGCATCACGATCAATGTCAAAACCAGCGCACAGAACTTTGAGATGGCGCAGGACCAGGCCCATTTGATTCTGCGCTCGAGGCGGCATCTGCTGGGCGATAGGGACGATGATTTTTTCATCGGCACCAAAGAAAGTTACATGGCCCTCTGGCGCAGCATCAGCTCGGCGTTCTTTGCGGTGTTCATCATGGTGAGCGCGATTTCAGTGGTCATTGGCGGCATCGTGATTATGAACGTGATGCTCGTGAGCGTAACTCTGCGGCGGCGAGAGATTGGCGTCCGGCGCGCCGTGGGCGCGACCAAGCACGACATCCTGCGGCAGTTCATAGTGGAAAGCGTGATGCAATGTATTGTGGGAGGACTTGCCGGCGTGACTCTGGGATTTCTGGTCGCGCTGGCACTGCGGACCTATACGCCGTTCCCTGCTTCCGTTCGGACCTGGGTGGCGGTAATGGGTGTGTTCCTTAGTTCCGCGGTGGGACTATTTTTCGGAATTTATCCGGCTGTGCGCGCATCCCAGCTGGATCCGGTAGTGGCCTTGAGGTCCGACTAATGGCGCTTATGACGCTGGCGCAGGCCCGGGAAAATTTTTTCGCCGCAATGGACACGTTGCGCTCCTCCAAAGTGCGCTCGGCGCTGACCGTGCTCGGCATCGTCATCGGTGTGTCCTCGGTGATCTCCATGGCGGCCATCATTCAAGGCCTGAACAAGTTCGTACAGGACAAGGTGGAATCGCTCGGCTCGCGCACCTACTTTCTGACAAGATTCCCGCCGGCAATGGATCCGTCGCGCATGCCGGAACGCATCCGCACGCGCCGATATATTGAATACAGCTACGCCGATTACATCCGCCAGGCCGCTCCTGACGTGCAGATCGTCACCACGATAGGCACGCGCGGCTTTTTCTTCGGGGATAGCAATCTGATCACCAGCGGCAATCACAGCGTCGAGAAAGTCATCGTGCGCGGCGCCGAGCCGGAGTATACGGAGGCGATTCCGCTGTTCGCCGTCGAGCGCGGTCGCTTCATCAGCACCTATGACGAAGAGCACGCGCGCCCCGTGGTGGTGCTGGGTGCCGCCATCAGCGAATCGCTCTTCCCCGATACGGACGCGCTGGGCAAGACGGTGCGCATCAACGGCGGCTTGTACGAAGTCATCGGCGTTTTCGAGCACGACCAGGGATTGTTCCTGGGTCCGGGAGTGGACATCTTCGCCATCATCCCGCTGAGCAATTTCAGAAAGGAATACCCAGGGTCTAGAGAATTGGTGATGGCATTTACGGTTCCCAAAAATGCAAATATCGAAGTGGCGCAAGGCGAAGTGATTCAGGCGATGCGCCGCTTACGCCACGTGCCGGCCGAGAAGGAAAATGATTTCGAACTGAGCTCGCCGGACTTTCTGAGCAATCTGTGGAATCAGCTCACTGGCGCACTCGTAATCCTCACAACGGTGATCAGCTCCATCGGTTTGCTCGTAGGCGGCATCGGCGTCATGAACATCATGCTCATCTCCGTGACGGAGCGCACGCAGGAAATTGGCGTGCGCAAGGCGATCGGCGCCCGCCGCGCGGATATACGTTTGCAGTTCCTGCTGGAAGCCGTGGTGCTCACCCTGGTCGGCGGCACAATCGGGATCCTGATCGGCGCCGGAGTTTCCACATTGGTGCGCGCTCTGGTGCCTTCGATTCCCGCGACGCTTTCGTATCTGTGGGTGGCGATCGGTTTCGCCATCTCCGCCGCTGTGGGCGTTTTCTTTGGCTATTACCCGGCTAGCATGGCGGCCAACCTCGACCCCATCGATTGCCTGCGGTACGAGTAGACCCTCCGACGCTTCCGCGCAACTGCCGACCCGAGCCCGGTGCTACAGGAGTTGGGTTCGTCTTGCGTCGCTTTTCGACATCACGGGCTGGGATCAAGTTGCGCGCAGGCCGTTGCGCAAGGCGATCTCGCGGTACTGCTCGGCTGGACTCCCTGACCACAAGGGATCGCTCGCAATGTCCGAATTAATTACCCGCTCCTTCCGGAATGCGGCGGTACCACACGAGCTCATGCGTAGTCCGATGGGCATCGGAGTGATCGCCGACCTCCATTCCTTGGGAACGCGTTGACCGGCTGTCGGCCACAACCGTTTCCCGTCAGGGTCCATCAGCAACACCGAGGACCTCACGTCAGGAGCCTGAGCGTCAATCGCACTGCACAATCTCTCACGGACATCCGCAAGGCGCGCCCCGGCAGCGATTATTTCCAGCGTTCGTCTTTCGGCTGTCTGGAGTTGTGCAGCCCGTTTCCAGTCGTCGATATGTGTCGTCGTTTCCATGCCATTGGACGTTCATTCCATCAAGGAATACCCAAGCCCTGAACTGAAGCCAGTGAACGGTCTGCTCCCGATTAACGGGCACACCGGAAGCTATCGGTTCGTCGCCGGATCAGCGCCGATGAACGCATCTTAGCTGATTATGCGTGGGCGGCGTATTCCGTTCTACCCGCGCAGATCGCGTGCGGGCACTTGCAATCTACGTCCGGAACTTCTTCCATTGCCTCGCACTGCGGGCTGCAGTACTTCTCCGAAGTGACCTGACAGGTACAAACCGGATGTGCGCATTTCTTGGTATCGCTGGTGGCCATAAGCTCCTCCCTTTGCGGTAGTGAAAAGCGTGAGTGTAGCAGTTTCCTTCGCCAAAACAGACTCGCATCTGGGTGAAGATGCGGCGAAGGCCTGGTGAGTCGCGCCGGCGTCTTTACTTCTTCCCAACGATTTCCTGCACCGCGTTGGCTACGTAATTTACATGCTCTGCGGTCATGCTGGGAAATATGGGCAAGCTTAGGACGCGCTCGCAGGCGCGTTCGGCGTGGGGGAATGTTCCGGCGGGATAACCTAGCGTGCAATATGCGGGTTGCAGATGGATTGGTTTGGGGTAATGCACGGCGGTGTCAATGCCACGCGCAGCTAGCTGGGTGATGACGGAGTTGCGATTGTTCACGTAGATCACGAACTGGTGATAGACACATTCATCGCGCGGGTCGTCTTGCGGCATTTCCAGGCGCGCGCCTTCGAGCAGGCGGCGGTATTCCTTGGCGATTTCGCGGCGCCTTTGCGTCCAGGCGTGCAGGCGGCGCAGCTTGATGCGCAGCACGGCGCCCTGGAATCCGTGCATGCGGTAATTGTAGCCGGGGAATTCGTGGTCGTAGCGCGCGGTCTGCCCATGGGAACGCGCGGCGCGGGCGTATTTCGCGATGGCGTCGTCGTTGGTGGTTAGTGCGCCGCCTTCTCCATAAGCGCCGAGATTTTTCGTGGGATAAAAGCTGAACGCCGCTGCCAAGCCAAGGGACCCGACGCGGTGGGCGCGGTAGCGCGCGGCATGGGCTTGCGCTGCGTCTTCCAGGATGCGCAGGTGGCGACGCGCGGCAATTTCGCGGATGGGATCCATGTCCGCGGGGCGGCCATAGAGATGCACGGGCAGAATGGCGCGAGTGCGCGGCGTGATGGAGCGTTCGATGAGCCGCGGATCCAGATTCGCGGTGGCGGGATCAATATCCACGAACACCGGACGCGCGCCGCAATAGGTGATGGCTTCGGCTGTGGCCAGAAAAGAATTGGGCGTGGTGATGACGTCGTCGCCAGACTGCACGCCGAGCGCCAGCAGGCCCAGGTGCAGCGCGGCAGTGCCGCTGCTGAGCGCGACGCAATGCTTGATGCCGCAAAAATCCGCGAATTCGCGTTCGAAGGCTTCGACCTCCGGGCCCTGCACGAACGTTGCGGTCTTGCATACGTGGTCGAGCGCCGGAAGAATTTCGTCGCGCAATTCAGCGTATTCGGATTGCAGATTAAGCATCGGAACTTTCATCGCGGTGGCCTGTTCACCCATGCAAAAACTGTACTGCAGGCCGCGCTCGGCCACAAGCCCGACCAAAACATCAAGAATGGCTCCAGACTGGAGGCCGCTAAGGACGGTGAGGCATCTTCTGTTTCGTCAATTCGTACGGAAAAGGGGCGAATATCTCACGAAACTGTGGCGAAGCCGAGACCAACCGCTCCGGGAACAGTGAGTCAAGATAAGCGGTTTCGGAAGAGATTTTGCCCTTCTCGGAAGATTTATCGCATATCGGCGCCATCGGTTCATATTGGACATTGATTTCTAACTGGTTAAGCCGAGTGCTCTTGGAAAGCGGATTGCACTGATATGATGCAGGTCGAAGTGGTTTGTGCTATTCCGAGCCGGGAACGAGGGGGATTATGAGACAACTTCTGTGGGGTGCCGCGCTAATCACGCTTTTCGTCTGTACCGCCGTGGGCACTGCCAAAGCCGACAGCAACCAGGAGTTGTACTACGTCCTCACAGGCCCCGGGGTCGAAACGGCGACATTCTATCTTCCTGTCAACCCCTCGATCGCGCCTGGCAACGTTGACGGAACTTTTGGGTTCACGGTGACGCCTATTGATTTGATGGTTGACGGAAGTGCGGACCCTTCTGGGGACGTCACCTTTTACGACATAACCTCCGGCGGAGGGCTGACGATTGACGCAGGCGACGTATTTGACCTGATCAACCCCAGCTCATCCAACATCGCTTTGTTCGTCAGCGGTACTGAAGCAGCGCCGACGATGCTGAACGTTGCCGGGGATATCCCGCTGATCAACTTTCCAACCGGCCCCGCGGGATACACTCTGACAGTCACGCCAGTTTCGACGCCTGAACCCGCATCATTATTTTTGATTGGCGCGGGACTTCTTTCGGTGTTCGTAAAGCGCCGCCTCAGCGTCTCCCGGTAGTTCGATTGCACACAGTCCTGCTTGCTTGGTTCTTGCGACGAAATTCCTATCGCTTGTAGCGCTCCGCTCCATTGCCCCAGAATTTCTGTCAAACCACTTCCCCGCCAGCGACGATTTAAATATGAGTTAGCGTGCCGGTGACCTTGGTGCGACGCAGCGCCCAGGCAAACACCAGGAACGATAGCGGGATCAGGATTGCTGCGAAAAGAAGCAAGGCGGCGATCGATGGCCACAGCTCGCTCCACCCCGCGCCGGCGAGTAGCGCGGCGCGCATTCCATCGAGCGAGTATGTGACTGGAATCAAGCGCGCTAGGAATCGCAGAGGGCCCGGCAGCACGCTGACGGGGTACATCATCCCACCGACCAAACCTGAAATTCCCAGGACCAGCCACTTCGCAGGATTCCCGCGTTTAAAGAGAATCGCATAACTCGCCGAAATAATTCCCAGCCCGGCAAACGCGAGAACGGAAGCGAGAAGAATGGCGACGGCTCCGGGCCAATTCGCGGCGCGCGGCGTGAAATCGAAAAGCAGCGCGCTCCACGCGAGATAGACGCAGGTCCGCAACGCGAGAGCGGTGAAGGGATAGACCGCCGAGCCCGCCAGGATCACGGGCAGCCGGGTCTGCGTCACCAGCAAGGCTTCGAGCGTGCGATTCTGGCGAGCTTCCTCGATGCTGGAATCGAAAGCGGTGAGCGAGACGCTGAGATAATCGAAAAACGCGAAGCCTACCAATGCGAACGCAAAATAATTGCTGCCGCTGGGCAGCGCGCTGGCAAGCTCGGGGCTTGCGACGAAACGCGACAAATAATAGAAGGTGGCGACGCCGAACAGGGCTTCGAGCGTTTCGATCAACAGCGCGCCGCGATATCCGCGGGCGATGGCGAAATCGCGCGCGAAGAAGGCGGCAATTTTTCGCAGTGTGCGCGCGAAGCTCATGACCGGGCCTCGACCGGCGTGGAATGACGCGCGAGACGCGAGATGGCGTCTTCCAGAGTGGTAGTGCCGGCCGACGCGCACAGGCCGCGCGGGGAATCATAGGCGATTACACATCCTGCTTCGAGCAACAGCACGCGGTCGGCGATTCCCGCGACTTCACTCAGCGTGTGCGACGCGAAAAGCAGCGTGGTGCCGTGCTGGCGCACCAGATCATCTTTCAACAGGCGGCGAAAATCCGCGGCTGCGAGCGGATCCAGGCTGCGCGTCGGCTCATCGAGAAGCAGCACGGCGGGTTGATGAAGCAGCGCACGCGCCAAGCCCACGCGATGGGTCATGCCGGTGGAAAGCGTGCGCACCTGGCGATCGAGGTCCGCGGTGATGCCCATTCGTTCGGCGGTGAGCGCGATGCGTGCGCGCGCTTCCGCGCGGGACATGTTGTTCATGGCCGCGAAGAAGCTCAGATTCTCCCGGGCGCTCAAACGAGTGTAGAAGCCCTCGTCGCCGCCGGTGTGGTAACCAAACTGGCGCCGCGCGCCGGCGGCCTGGTGTTCGACGTCACAATCGGAAATCGCGGCGCGGCCACGTGTGGGAAGAATCAACGTGGCGAGAATTCGTAATAGAGTGGACTTTCCCGCGCCATTCGGCCCCACGATCGCAACAGCCTCACCGGGCTGCACCAAAAAGGAAATTCCCGCGAGGGCCCGTTCGCTGGGGCGCGCGATGGGTTGCAGCAGCGCGCGCCAGCCGGAATGCGCGGGTGGAAAATATTTTTCAAGCGCTTCCACGCAAATGGCAGGCGAAGGCATTACGGCGTTATAACCGAAATCACCACGGCGAATCCAGTTCCGTCATTGCTGTTCGGGGCGAGTGACAGTACAATGGAGGCGGTCGAGTCGATATCCGCAGGGCGTGTGGATCGAACCGGTCATCCGTCGCCGAGCGGTTTGACGGAAGTATTGCCCCAGCCCAATACCACGGGAGCGGCCGCAATGAACGTACCTCTCTCCTTACATACGATTGTTGTCGCTGCGCCCGAACAGGTCTCGTGTCCTCTCGGCGACGAATCAGCGATTTTGAATCTGAAGAACAGCGTGTACTACGGGATGAATCCGGTGGGCGCGCGCGTTTGGAATTTGCTGAAACAGCCGACGAGCATCACGGAGGTGCGCAACGTCCTGCTGGAAGAATATGAAGTGGACGCCACGCGCTGCGGTGACGATCTGCTGGCGCTGCTGGAAACGATGCGCAGCGAAGGATTGATCGAAGTGCGCGGCATAGCAACGGGTGCGTGACGCGCGCGACTTTGTTCGGGCTGGTGGGTTCACAACGATACAGCGCGCTTCGGGAACCAAGGCGGCGCTTGAGCCGATAAGGCAATCATGTTGCAACGGTGGCATAGGTTTTGGCAGCTAGGTAACTATGAGCGCGGCGTCGCGCTGGAAGCCGGTGGCGGACTGCTGGCCACTTGGGTCGGATTGCGGCTCGCGGGCTTTCGCCGTTGGAAGAATGTGCTTGGGTGGCTGACTCCTTCCCCGAACACGACCGCGCGGCGGCCGGACGCGTCACAACGAGAAGCTGCGCGAGCGATCGCGCGCATGGCAGCAGCGACAGCGCGGAATTTTTTCATTGATACCAATTGCCTCGAGCAGTCGCTGGTGCTGTGGTGGCTGCTGCGGCGGCGCGGATTTGCAGCGGAATTGCGCATTGGCGCGCGCAAGGAATTCGAGCGCTTCGAAGCGCACGCATGGGTGGAAGTGGATTCCGCGGTGTTGAACGACGCGAGCGCCGAGCACCAGCATTTCGTGCCATTTGACGGCCCGATTACGCCCTTGGAGGCGCGCACCGATTGAGCGGAATCGTGGGCATTTACGAGCGCAGGGGCGCCCCGGTGGACCGCGGGCTGTTGCAGGCGCTCGCGCATTTTCTCTCCTTCCGCGGGCCGGACGGGCGTGATACCTGGTCGAGCGGTGCGATCGGTTTCGGTCACACTCTGCTCCGCACAACGCGAGAATCGCAAGTCGAGCGGCAACCGGCCAGCCTAGACGGCCGATTCTTCATTACGGCCGATGCGCGGATTGATTGTCGCGAGGAACTGAAAATTAAGATCGCACAGAAGAGCTACGGTGCGCCGCACCAGACTGCAACTGACCCCGAATTGATTTTGCATTCATACGCGGCGTGGGGCGCGGAGTGCGTACAGCACTTGCGCGGTGATTTCGCCTTCGCGATCTGGGACGCGCCGAAAGAACTTTTGTTTTGCGCGCGCGATCATTTTGGGGTGAAGCCCTTCTACTATTCCGAGCTGGGAGCGCTTTTTCTTTTCAGCAACACGCTGGATTGCCTGCGCCAGCATCCGGCCGTTTCCGAGGAATTGAACGACGCCGCGATCGGCGACTTTCTGTTGTTTGGATTGAACTGCGACGTCGCCACCACTACGTTTCGCGATATCCGGCGCCTTCCCGCAGCGCACACGATGACAATTTCCTCGGAGGGCCTGAGAATCCAGCGCTACTGGTCGGCGCCCGTGAACGGGCACATCCGCTATGACCGCGCCGAAGATTACGTTGAACATTTCCAAATCGTGCTGCAAGCGGCCGTGGCAGACCGCACGCGCGTGGATCGTGCGGGGATTCTTCTCAGCGGCGGCCTGGATTCCTCGACAGTTGCGGCTACGGCTCGCGAACTTTCCGGGAGAACAGGCGGAACTCTAGATTTGCGCGCCTACACCGTCGTCCACGACTACTTGATCCCGGATCAGGACGGGCGCTATGCACGGGAAGTGGCCGAGTTCCTGAAGATCCCGCTGCAGTGCATTCCGGTGGATGCGTTACGGCCGTTCGAACGGTGGCAGGAACCCGAGACATGGTCGCCCGAACCTGTCAGCGATCCTTTTTTTGCGGGCCTATTCGACCAGTTCCGCGCGATCGCAGCGGATTGCCGGGTGGTGCTTTCAGGTGAAGGTGCGGACAATTTGATGCATTTTGAAATGTGGCCTTTTGTGCGACAACTGACGCGAAATCAGGAATGGAGCACTCTGCTCACAGAAACTCCCCGCTATCTCTGGCTGCGGCCTTCGATTTTGCCTGGAATCAAACGTCGCGTGCGGGGGCTATTCGGGAACGATCCAACTTCGCCAATTTATCCGCGCTGGCTTGCGCCGGAATTTGCGCGTCGCTTGAACTTGAAGGACAGGGCCAAGGAGTGGAGCGAACTTCCAGCCTTTCGCGCTCATCCTGTTCTTCCCAAGGCTCACGCCTCGCTCTCGTTGCCGCAATGGTCTGCCGCGTTCGAGCAGGAAAATCCAGGGATCACGCGTTGTCCAGTAGAAGTGCGGCATCCGTTTTTGGATTTACGAATAGTAAATTTCTTGCTAGCACTTCCACCCTTTCCATTATTTTTCGAGAAGAAGCTTTTGCGTGAAGCTGTGGCGGGGCGAGTGCCTGAAAGCATCCGCAAGCGCCCAAAGACGCCTCTGGCGGGGGATCCGTTGATTGAACACTTGAGACAATCGCAAGCGGGATGGATGGAACAAGTGGAATGGAACGCAGAGATAGACTCCTACGTCAACAAATCAGCACTGACGACGATTCGAAACGAAACGAACTCGGAGCAAGCTCGCGCGAGTGTTCGCCCGTTATGCCTCAACTTTTGGTTGCAGTCAGCGCGTAAGGTCCGGTATAACTTGCGTGCGGAGGTTCGTGATGCGTAAGCCGGTCAAATTGAACAACAAAAAGCCCTATTCACCTCCACTTATAACTGTCTACGGTACCGTGCAGGAGTTGACCCAAATGAAGGGCAAAAAGGGGACGAGTGACGGTGGAAGTTTTCCGCGCTTTGCAACACACGTTTAGCGACCCAAGAATCAAGACCGGTGCCAGGATCATTTACAAATGCGAGCGTCTGTAAGCCTTTTAGCGGGCGTGTGACCGCCGCAAGCCGGGGAAGCTCCGGAAATCCGGCTGGCAGTTGGTTCAGGCTACCAATGGAATTTGATCGTTGACTGCAGTGAATTTCACCTACTCGGTATTCGGTCTGTTGCTTCGCTCGAATCTTCCCATTCCAGAACTAATGCCGATACGTCCGGAACCTGGTTCGCCGTCGCTGGAATCATCGAATGACGCTGCCGTCGCAATTCACCTGAATGCCATTCCTCCCGCTTGTGCAGCAAATCCAAAGGGCCCTGAAGTCCTAAGCTACGCAACTTCCTACAAGGATGAGGCGGGAAACCCGGCACTGAAAATTTGGAAGGCTGCGGGTTCCCGCTATTTACGGCTCGCCTACATCGATGGAACACAATTCTGGATAGATCGGGATGGCAGCGAAGTTTGGGCGAACTGGCCTGCCAACTTGACGATCGAAGACACGGCGACGTATTTAGTGGGGCCTGTTCTCGGCCTACTATTGCGCCTGCGGGGCGTGACGTGCCTTCATGCTAGCGCTGTGGCGTTCGGGGAACGGGCTGTGGCCTTCGTCGGATCCGAAGGTGCGGGAAAATCGACGACGGCGGCAGCACTTGCCCGGCGAGGCCACGCGATATTGTCCGATGACGTAGTCGCGCTGGCCGAGCGCAACGGTTCGTTCTTCGTCCACCCAGCGTATCCGTATCTGTGCCTCTGGCCGGAGTCGGTAGAGTCTCTGTATGGCTCCGCAGAGGCGCTGCCGCGATTCAGCGCGAATTACGAGAAACGCTGCCTTTCACTGCGGAAACAAGAATTACGATTCGAAGCGCGAGCCTTACCACTGGCTGCAATCTACATCCTAGGCGACCGTCGTAGCGACCCTGCGCCGATGGTGGAAGAGTTGACACCGCAGAGAGCGTTCATCTCGCTGGTGGCCAATACGTTCGCGACCAACACCCTGGACAAAACCATGCGCGCGAAGGAATTTGAAATCCTGGCACGCCTGGCGCCCAGCGTTCCCATCCGTGGGCTGTGCGCGCATCACGACGCCAGCCGGCTGTCTGAGCTTTGTGAACTGCTCAACCAGGAAGCGCAAAAACTACACACGTCGAAATCCGCGCGCGTGTAAAACGCGTACGATCGAGCTGTGTAGTGTGACACTGCGGGATAGTAGCTCTTTGAATACCTTGGAGTGGTATATCCGGCCATCCGTCGGTTTCACGCCGTATAGAGCTGTGCTACCATCCACGTTCAAATGGCGTGTCCGTCCCCCACGATTCGGCACCTTCGCCATAAACCGTGGGTAATCGCTTGCTCGCAACTTGAGGATTTCCTAGACTGCATCCACTCGACCGCCGCCAGAGCCCCTTTTAGCCTACCAAGCTTAGTTCCAGAAAAGACAAACTGAGGAGAAACTCCATGCAGACGAAATCCCAGATGGTAAAAATTGCAATCGTGGCTGGCACGCTAGTGGCCATCGTTGTGTTGATCCTCTCGGGGCAGCTACACCGCCGCGCACCTTCATCCCAATCCGGTGCCAGCAATCATGCAGCACCCTCCATGCAGCCTGCGACGCCGGTTTCCGCCGCGCAAAAGGAAGATATGACGCGCGCGTACGGCGCACTGCCGCTTGGATTCGAAGCCAATCAAGGGCAGACGGCACCCGAAGTTCGCTACCTGGCGCACGGCCAGGGCTATCAAGTGTTCTTGACCAACCAGGAAGCGGTACTCACGTTGCGGCAGCCCGCGGCCACGGGCACGAAATCGCCGAAGGGAGCGTCAGTGCTGGCAATACGAGCGGGCCGCAAGCCCTATGTCGCGGCGAAAGCGTCCGTGGTGCGCGTGCGTTTCGACGGGGCGAACCCCGCGGCTGAAATCGCTGGAATCAAACAGCTGCCGGGAAAAACGAACTACCTCATCGGCAACGATCGCAGCAAATGGCACACGGACATTCCTTCGTACGCAGCAGTGCGCTACCGGGGAGTGTATCCCGGCGTGGACGTGCTCTTTTACGGACGCCAGCAGCGCCTGGAATATGACTTTGTCGTAGCGCCGGGAGCGGACCCTCGCGCCATCGCGCTGAGTCTTGCCGGCGCACGCAAGCTGGAAATCAATTCGCGCGGTGATGTGGTGGTGGACGTGGCTGGCGGCAAAATCGCGCTGCAGAAGCCAGTCATCTACCAGGAGTTGAACGGCGATCGTCGGGAAATCGCCGGTCAATATTCGATTGTCAACGATCGTCAAATCCGGTTTTTGGTCGCGGAATATGATCACACACAGCCTTTGACCATCGATCCCGTTCTGAACTATTCCACCTACATCGGCGGCGAAGTTGAAGATCTTGGGCTGGGAATCGCGCTGGACGCCGCCGGAGATGCTTACATTGCAGGCGGGACCGATTCGACGGCGTTCCCCCAGGTGAATCCGCTGTCGAGCACACCGCCCGCGGACCTTTCGGTAGAAACTGCGTTCGTCTCGGAGCTGAACCCAACCGGAACGGCACTTTTGTATTCGACGTATCTGGGCGGAAGCGGAAACGCAAACTTCGGTGATCAAGCAAACGCAATCGCAGTGGACACGGCGAGCCCTGCGAATGTTTACGTGACTGGCTTTACCGGTTCACCGGATTTCCCGGTCAGTACGACAATACTTCCCTTTCAGAACATCCCTGGTCCCGGCAGCGTTGCTGCCAGCACAGCTGCGTTTATAACCAAGCTTACGCCTTCGGCCACTGGCTCGGCGCAGCTTGCGTACTCCAGCTATCTGGGCGGGAACACTCGGGAAAACGGAAACGGCATCGCGGCTGACGCATCCGGAAACGTTTATGTCGTCGGTGTTACCGATTCCACGAATTTTCCTCAAGTTGGTACGCAAATCACGGCGGGGCAAACGAGTGCCGCAGGCAATGCCTTTCTATCAAAGTTCGACACGACGGTTGCCGGGACGTCGTCCCTTGTCTACTCAACGTATCTGGGTGGAACCGGTAAAGCCAGTAACGCTCTCGACGGGGTCGCCGACATCGCCCTCGCCGTTACGATTGACGCCACCGCACACGCCTATGTGGTAGGCGCTACCTCATCAACCGATTTTCCAACTGCCGGCACCGCGATTGCCGGCAGCACTGCGTGCGGGGCCAACACAGGTAACTCTTCGGCTTTTGTTTCCGTCATCAATACGACGGCGCAGACCCTCACATATTCGCACTGTTTGAGTGGAAACAATTTTGATATCGCCTTTGGAGTCAATCTGGGAACAGGCGTTCCAGCGGTTGCCACCCAAATTGCTTACATCACAGGGACGACCGGTTCATCGACATTCCCGGTTACAACCGGTTCCATTCCTCCCGCGGGGAGTGTGGCGAACAGCGTCGCATTCGTGTCGCTCCTCAACACCGCGACTGGTACTCTTCAGTATTCGACATTTCTGGGAGGGACGGGTAGCGACACAGGCTTTTCGATTGCATCCGATTCCGCGGGCAACGCATACGTGGCCGGCCAGACAGGTTCCACTGATTTCCCGGTCACGCAAGGGGCACTACAGCTACACAATAACAACACCAATCCTGGGAACGGAACAGCGTTCGTTTCGAAGATCAGCCCCAACGGCCAGGGACTGGCGGATCTAGCCTACTCCACGTACTTTGGCGGACAGACCGTAAATTCCGCCCTGCCAGTTTCGGACAGCGGTCAGGGAATCGCTGTATCCGGCACGAACGCTTACGTCACCGGTTTTATGACGGCCCCAGACATGCTAACAACCTCGGGAGCGTTTCAGACGTCCCTCGGCGCTGCGGGTGCAACAAACGCGTTTGTGGCAGACCTACCTCTGACTCCAACTATCAGTGTTTCCCCGACCAGCATTAACTTCGGAACGCAGCTGGTTGGCGTTCCTTCGGCAGAGCAGTTCGTTACGGTTACGAACAACACCGCAGCGCCCATCGCCTTGACTCTTCCGCCCACGACGACGGGGACGAACGCCGCGGCCTTTGCGGGAACAGCGGATGGCACGATGCCCTGCACGGCCTCACTCGCCGGCGGCGCTTCTTGCACCATTGGCGTGACATTCACGCCATCAGCTGCAGCGGCCGAAACCGCGGCGCTGAACATCGTGGACGGTTCGGACGGCCCGAACCATCCGATGCTTGTGGCGCTCTCCGGCAACGGCTCTGGCACCACATCCAGCATCCTGGTCACTCCCAGCAGTCTTACTCTGCCGGGCGCATTGCTGACAACATCCACTAACGGAATCGTTTCGATCAGCAATACTGGCAACGCGCCGCTCAGCATTGCGTCCATCGCTGCCGCGCCGGGATTGTTCACCGAAACTTCCATGACTGCGGCCTGCAATAACGGCGCGTTTCCCATCATCATCGCAGCAGGCGGAAATCCCTGCGTGGTCACCGTCACATTCAGCCCGCTCGCGGCTACGCCTCCAGGGCCCGTGCCTGGCACGCTGACGATTACGCAGACCGGAGGCACCGTCACCACGGTTCCGCTGTCGGGTCCGGCGTGGGACTTCTCGATTTCCGCCGCAACCATTACTGTGGCCAAAGGCGCTACCGGATCGTTCCCAGTGCTCGTTACCGGATTGGGCGGATTTACCGGAGCTGTCGCTTTCACTTGCACTCCGGCCATGCTAATTACTTCGTGCTCGGTGGCAACCACCAATGCGGCTCCGGCTCCGGGCGCCTCCGCGGCCGGATCCATCGCCGCCGCATCATTCATCGTGCCGCCACAATCCTTGAAGGCTCCGCCGTCCGGATTGCTGCGGCAGGTGCTGTTCGTCATGATGGCGATCGGTCTGCTGTTCATGCTGCCCGAAGCCCGGCGATTCCGCACGCGATTGGGAATGGCGGGGGTCATGCTGGTGTTCATACTGGTTGCGGGTTGCAGCGGCTCGGCGGGAGGGTCGAAGACTTCCACCATCTCGATTACGCCGTCGTCGGGAGGCGTCACCAAGACAGCGACTACGGTGAACGTAACCATCACGCAATAAAAGCTACCGCAAACACAGTTCAGGCCGCGCGCCCTGCCCTAGAGGCGCGCGGCCTTTTTTTGCGCTCCGCCTCGGTGCTGCAAGCGCTTCTGGTTTTGACGCCTCCCATAACGCCCGCGCACGCAGGTGCCGCAGAGCCGGGCCCTGCTTCGTTTTCAGATGATTTTCCGCCGGCACTACACTTTGCGGGGCTTTCCACCTATCCTATGTCCCGCCGCGTGCCAACGTATTAGCGGACGCCTGCATCTGAAAACTCGCACAATGAAAGAATCTCGATTCGAAGCCATTACTGGAGGACGCGGTTGATGAACTTGATGAAAAGGGTAGCGGGGATTTTGTTTTTGTTGGCGCTGTTCGGGGTGCGTGTGTCGGCGCAAGAGCTGTCATTGTACGGTCCATTGCCGATTCCTGCGGCGCCGGTCAGTCCCCCGCCGGACAACCTGTTGTTCGGTATTCCGAAGCCGCATATCCCGAAGCCGCAGAAACCTACGCGGGCGAATTTCGAATTGGGCGGCGGAT
>Ga0308309_10001113_pt1 | contig 15995 bp, 13 predicted proteins | sample HubBroMetageWFT5_FD_192491 | JGI IMG/M metagenome (GOLD analysis project Ga0308309, IMG submission 192491) | Warmed and freeze-thawed soil microbial communities from the Hubbard Brook experimental Forest, New Hampshire - Hubbard Brook CCASE Soil... | ecosystem: Environmental > Terrestrial >...
CGCCCTTCGTCATTCTCGCCACTGCGGGCCCGGAAGGGCTGGATTGCACGCCGCGGGGCGATCCGCCAGGCTTTGTCCGCGTGGTGGACAGTCGGACCGTCATGCTGCCGGATCGGCGCGGCAACAACCGCATCGATTCCCTGCGCAACATCGTCCGCGACCCGCGCATCGCGCTGCTGTTCCTGATCCCCGGGGTGGGCAGAACTCTTCGCATCAATGGACGCGCAGCGATAAGCATCGACCGCGAGCTCTGTGCATCGTTCGCAATGGAAGGCAAGGTGCCGCGCAGCGTCATCGTCGTGAGCGCGGAAAGTGTCTACACGCAGTGTCCCAAGGCACTCGTTCGTTCCCGATTGTGGGACGCGAGCCTGCATGTTGATGAAAGCAGCCTGCCCAGCAGCGGCACAATCATGAAGGCGCTGCAGAAGGGCTTCGATGGCGAAACCTATGACCGCGACTACCCGCAGCGCCTCAAGGAAACAATCTACTGAACCGGCGAGCCACGGCAAAGACCGTCCGGCAGGCGCCACGTCCGCGCAGGAGGATGTCCGCTTTCGAGGGCGGAGCTGTCAGTTCGCCGCATCAGTCGTTAGTCTCAAAATGACCCGAAGCAGAAACGAAACCAGACGAACTTGTACTCGTTCGCTTTTGGCCGCTATCTTTGGAGCATGACTTGCTCCGTTCTTCTAGACCTCGACGGCACCTTAATCGATTCGTACCCCGGCATTTTGGCAAGCTGCCTTGCGGCACTACGCGCCCTTGGACATGAACCGGATGAAACCCTCGATATAAGACGTACCATCGGGCCCCCGCTCGAAGATGTGATGCAAATCCTGCTGCAGTCGTACGGCGACGACAGAGTCGGTGAAGCAGTCGCGGCCTATCGTCAACACTACGGTGAAAGTGGGTTTCTCGGCAGCGTGCCTTATCCGGGAATTGGCAAATCGCTTGAAGAGATGAAGCGGACCGGATTGCGACTCTATCTCGCGACATCAAAAAGGGCGATTTTCGCCGGCCGCATTCTGGACCATCTGAAGTTTGCCCCATACTTCGACGGCATCCATGGCTCGGTGCCGGGCGGCGCGCTGGATCACAAGCCTGAACTGCTCGCCCATGTTCTGTCCGAACATGGTCTTTCGCCGTCTCACAGTCTGATGGTCGGGGATCGCCGACATGATATTTCCGGCGCCCATGCGGTCGGAATGCGCGGTCTTGGCGTGCTCTGGGGTTATGGTTCCCGAGACGAACTTGAAACTGCTGGCGCAGACCGGCTGGTGGATTCCCCTGCCGATCTCGCCCGTATGGTCCTCTCGCCGCGAGTATTAGGGAACTGACGGCATGACCGATCTTCGCGACTGGTTGCGCAAAAATAAACTCGAACAATACGCAGATGCATTCGAGGCGAACGACATCGACCTCGATATCCTGCCGGACCTAAGCGAGCACGATCTTGAACAACTCGGCCTATCGCTGGGAAATCGCCGTCGATTGCTGAAGGCGATTGTCGATCGTGGCGCCGAGGTGGCTCCATCGAAGCCTATCGACTCAGACGGGTCGAGTTCGGGCGACGCCATGCGCCGCCAGGTTACGGTCCTATTCGCCGACATGGTTGGCTCAACGGCGTTATCGGGCCAAGTCGACCCGGAGATCCTCGGGAGCTTGATCCGGCGTTACCAGGATGCCACCGCTGGCGCAATCGGACGATACGGCGGCTTCGTCGCCAAGTTCATGGGCGATGGCGTCCTGGCTTATTTCGGTTTTCCTCTCGCCTTCGAGGATGCAGCAGAACGCGCGGTTCGCGCTGCGATCGCCATCCTGGCAGAAGTCGGTGGCATCGATTTGCCGGGCAATGCGCGAGCGCAGGCACGGGTCGGAATCGCCACTGGCCTTGTCGTGGTGGGCGAAATCATTGGAAGTGGCACAGCGCAAGAGCACACAATCGTCGGCGAAACGCCGAACCTCGCCGCACGGCTACAGGCGCTTGCCGGGCCCGACACTATTCTGGTGAGCGAAGCGACGCGAAACTTGCTGGGCGGACTGTTCGAGCTCGAACGCACAGGACAACACGAGTTGAAGGGTTTTGCCCGCCCGGTGCCCGCCTGGCGCGTGCGGGGCGAGGCGTCGATCGAAAGCCGTTTTGCCGCGATCCGCACAGGAGGGGATCTGCCGCTGATCGGCCGCGCCCACGAAATGGGGTTGATGCTCGCTCGCTGGCGTCTGGCCCGGCAGGGCGAGGGCCAGATCGTCACGCTGATTGGCGAAGCGGGAATCGGTAAATCGCGCTCGATCGAGGCCTTGCAGGAGGAACTTACAAGCGATCCGCACGCACGTATCCATTTGCAATGCTCGCCCTATCACAGCGACAGCGCGCTATATCCGGTCATCCAATATCTCAGTCGCGCGGCCGGCTTCGCCGCAACGGATACGCCGGACGCACGGATCGAAAAACTTGATACTCTGCTGGCGCAGCGAGCGGCTTCGGACACGGCGGCGCTTCCGTTGTTGGCCGAGCTTTTGTCCGTCCCGTTCGACGCGGCGGAGGCGTCGCCTCAGACGCCAGCCCAGCGGAAGGCATCGACCCTGGCACTCATCGTCGACACGTTCCTTCGCATGGGCGGGAGCAATCCGGTGCTCATAGTCCTGGAGGACGCGCACTGGATCGACGCCACCACCCTCGAAATGATGATGCGCCTGACCGACAGCATCGGCGGGGCACGATCCCTTGCATTGGTGACCGCGCGGCCGGAGTTCGTGCCGCCGTGGTCGGCGCGGCCGCAGGCAACTTCGTTGGCGCTCGGCCGCCTGGGACGCCAGGAGTCAGCGCAGTTGGTCTCTGGCGTCGCCGCCGCGCACGGCCTGTCGGTGGAAACAGTTGCAGCGATCGTCGCCAAGACCGACGGCGTTCCCCTGTTCGTCGAGGAGTTGACCAAGAGCGTCATCGAATCGGCTGGCGAAGACAGCGCGGTGCCCGCGACCCTCAAGGATTCGCTGATGGCCCGTCTCGACCGGCTCGGCCAAGCGCGCGAAATGGCCCAGATCGCCGCTGTCATCGGCCGACAATTTTCTTTCCCGCTGCTCGAAGCCGTTACCGCCAGGAGCGCTGACGAACTCGAGACAATGCTAGCCAAGCTTGTTGTGGCAGGGATCGTCTTTCCCGAGGAGCGGAGCCTGGATCGCAGCTTCAGTTTCAAGCATGCGCTGGTGCGCGACGCCGCTTATGAGAGCCTGCTGTTGGCGCGCCGACGCGAATGGCACGAACGCATCGCCAAGGTGCTTGAGGAGAATTTCGCCGATATCACGGCGAGCGAACCGGATCTGCTGGCCCATCATTTCGGCGAGGCCGGCCAGGCGGGTCCCGCCTGCGACTATCGCATGCGCGCCGGCGATCAGGCCGTGAGCCGTTCAGCCTATCCCGAGGCGATCGCGCATTTCTCGGCTGGCCTCAAGCTAGCCGAAGCCTTGCCAACGCAGGATCGGATGCGCCGACAGGTGGATTTTCTGCTCAAGCTCGGGTCAGCGTTGGTCGTCGCGCGCGGCGTGGCGAGTGTAGAGGTGGAGGATGCCTACACTCGGGCCAGCGAAATGGGAGAGAAATTGGGTGACGGTACCAAATCGTTCCAGGCCAAATGGGGCCTCTGGCTCAACGCAAATCTCAGACGCAAAACTGCGCTCGCGCGCGAGCGCGCCGGCCAGCTTGTGACGCTCGCGCAGCGCTCCGGCGATGGTGAGCTGTTGCTTGAGGCGTACCATTGCCGGTGGGCGACAGCTTTTTTCCAGGGCGACGTCCTGGACACGCTCGACATCAGCCGCAACGGTCTCCAGATGTACGACATCGCTCGCCACCGTCATCTCTGTTACGAGTTCGGCGGTCACGATCCGGGCGTTTGCGCGCATTCAGTGGGCGGGAGCGCCTTTCAACTGGCGGGGGATGGGAGAACGGCAAGGCAAAACTTCACTCAGGCGGTCACCCTTGCCGAAACGCTCGACCATCCCAATAGCCTCGGCCACGCCCTGCACAATTGCGGCATCGGTCACCAACTTGGGGCCGATCGTGACGCCACGCTCTCGACAGCGCATCGTGCGGTAGGACTGGCGGAAAAGTTTGGGCTGTTGCCATGGCATGCGAGTAGCCTGGTGCTTATCGGCTGGGCGACCGCGGTCGGCTCAGGTATCGCCGCCGCCGCGCGACTGATCGATGCCGAGCTCGGCAATGCAACGGCCATCGGTCCGCTTCCGCAATATTATCTTGGCTTGGCGGCCGAAGTCCTGCTGGCCGCCGGCCGGCCGGCGGACGGCCTCGCGCATCTCGACCGCGCAATCGCCGGTATAGACGAACCGGGCATTGGATTCTATTTGCCGGAGATCTATCGCTCGCGCGGCGCGTGTTTGCTGGCGCTTGATCGCGACAACAAGCGCGAGGCGCTGGCAGCCTTCACGACCGCTCGTGACATTGCCGAGCGCCAAGGCGCCGTCATCTTCAAGCGCCGCGCCGAGACCTCGCTTTCCGAGGTCATTGGTAACCGTGCATAGGCTCCGAAGCTCATTCGCAGAGCAGGCAAAGGATGTCTGCTTGTGGCACTTCTGCGACATGGCAGGGGACGCGAATGAAGGCCACTACCAGGCCAAGAGCGGTCACCTTTGCGCTGGTGCGGGTAAGATGCATTTATGAGTTCACGGCCTAGTCCGCCGCCGGGCGCCCCAAGGCTACGACATCCGGGGCGAAGACCATCTCTTCCTGCCCAACCAGCGTCGGGTCGCGCGGCGAGGTCAGATAGCGCGCGAACAGCCACATCCCGTCTCCCGGGTTGGTGACGATCTCGGCCACTGCGCCATCCGGGAGCACGACCGAGCTGCCGGGCACGAGGTCGCGGACATTGATCGGCTCGCTCATTCCGCCAACCTCATTCTGCGGCTTTGCGCTCGCCGCTGCGCCCAGTCCTGCTGCGCCAGGTCGCGAGCTGCGACCAGTCGTCGGCCTCCATGAACTCGACCCAACGGCGGTAGAAGTTGCGCATCGGCTGCTCGCTCGACTGCACCTCGGTGAGGTCGATCACCTCGCCGGGTACGCGCAGGCCCTGATACTCGTAGTCGGCGACAGCGGTGCCGCGACCCTGGTCGTAGTTGTAGGGATGGCGCCGCGCAATCGTGCCGCGGCTCGCCGCATGCGCGTAGTTCCAGTTCTCCATGTCATCCTGCTCGGTCATGCCGGCCGGGCCGGAGTAGCGGATGTAGTAGTCGCGCAGGAATTGCTTAACCTCGCTGGGCGCGTCGCGATCGACGAAGAACCAGCGCCAGCATTCGGTCTGATGGGGCCCGCGCGGGTGCCACGCCGCCATCGTCCGCGGCTGGCGCGACAGCAGCGCCGTGTTGGGGAAGATCTCGCCGGGTGCGCCGATCAGCCGGCTCTCGTCGCCGCGCCGGCGCCGCCTCTCCTCCTCGCAGTGGCGGAAATACTCGGCGACGATCGGCGCATTCATGTAGGCGGGCGGCGGCAATCGACCGGCGGGCAGGACATAGAGGATCGTCTGGTGGCCGCGGTCGGGAATGCAGACGTGCAGCTTGCGGCTCACGTCACGCTCGCCCATGTCGCGACGGCTGGCACCCGACGGCCCGATGCCGGCCAGATCGACCGAGCGGTGGCTGATATTATGATAGGTGTCGCCGCTGAAGTTTTCCGCCGGGAACTTCCAGTTGCACGGCACCAGCCATTTCTGAATGCCGCCCAGCACCTCGGCCTGACCCTCGCGCCCGTCCCAGCCGTCGAGCTGCAGGTCGAGAAAGCGGGTGAAGTCACCAAGATATTCGCTGAGGGTCGGCGCGGCCGGGTCCCAGGTTGCCCAGATCGAGCCCTTGTAGTTGGACAATTGCGCGACCTCGACGAGGCCCCATTTCTCCTTGTCGAGCCGCGAATGGTAGGCCTCGCGGAAATACGGCACGCCGACCAATCGTCCATCGGTGCCATAGCTCCAGCCGTGATAGGGGCAGGTGAAGACGGTCGTCGAGCCTTCGTCGTAGCGGCATACCTTCATGCCGCGGTGGCGGCAGGAATTGAGGAAGACGTGAATCCGACCGGCGCGGTCGCGGCACAGGATCACCGACTCCTCGCCCATCGACGATACGAAGTAGTCGCCAGGCTTGGGGATCTGGCTCTCGTGTCCGACATGCAGCCAGGCGCGCGCAAAGATGCGCTCCTGCTCCTCGGCGTAGATGTCCTCGTTGACGAAGATCTCCCGGCTGATCTCGCCGACCCCGAGATTCACCAGGCCGGAGCGATAGCCCCGCCGTCCGTTCATCGCGCCGTTCATCGACATGGCCGCCACCTCAGATGAAAAACGTCAGGTTTTTCGTCAGCAGCACGTTCTGATCGAGAATAATCTTGCGCCGCGCCAGAAGCCAGCCCGCTCCGTTGCGTTGCAGGCAATCCTCGCGCCGGCCGACCAGCATGTCGGTCTCGGTCTGCACGCGGTTGCGATAGATCAGGAAGCGGCTGGTGACCGCGACCTGTTGCGGCGCGGCAAAGGACGGCTCGGCGCCCTGCACTTGCACGTTCGCAACGAGATGCGACAGGCGCGAGCGCGGCTCTTCGGCCCAGTGGATGCCGGTCTCGATCTGCTTTACGCGCCTGGCCAGCGTGTCCTTGCCCTCGTCGAACCAGTTGATGTCGCTGTCGGCGCGGGTGAACTCGCGCTCGTCCTCGCCGAACTTCACGTTGCGCCGCATCGGCATCCAATAGCGGATGTCGTCGGCGAGCAGATCGAGCCATTCCCGATAGCGCCGCTCGTCGAGCAGCTCCGCTTCGCGATAGAGGAAATCCGCGATCTCCTGGCCAAGCAACAGCCGGTCGATCCGCGCGTCGCGCTCAGTCATGGAACAAATTCCGATCGTGCAGAATCGCTCGTTACCCCATCCCCGATGTCATCGCGGGCGGAGTAAACTCCGCCCTGGAGCGCAGCGAAGGATCTCACGCCCGTAGCAAGCGGCGATGAGGTCCTTCGCTACGCTCCAGCGCGGGGGTGACCCCGCGCGAGACGACAGAATAGCGGCCTTGTGTCTCGGACATCAAAACGGAATACGCTTTAGTTAGTTCGTCGCTCCTGTTGATTGCCAGATCACGGCCTGTGCAGGCGCACCGGCTCGCGACTGACGGTCCTCCGGCCGCGCTTGAAGGCGGCCAGCACCGGTGCCACGGTGCGCAGCGCCGTGACGGCATCGGTTGCGTCCAGCATCACCAGGTCGGCGGGCGCGCCCAAGGCAACGCCGTAGTCCTTCAGGCGCATCAGCTTCGCCGCCTGGGTCGTGGTCATGTCCCAGATTGCGCGCACCTCGTCGTCGTTGCCGCGCTGGGTGACGATCGCCTGCATGTTGGCCTGGCGCAGCAGCTGGCCGTCGCCGAACGGCGTGAAGGGATTGAGGATGTTGTTGGAGGCGACGGAGCAGACCACGCCGTGCTCGCTGAGGCGGTTGAGGTCGACCACGTTGCGCGGCACGTTGTGGTCGGTGTGGCGGCCGCCGAGATAGAGGTCGGTCGCCGTCAGCACGGTGAGCGCCACGCCTGAATCGGCCAGCCGGCGCGCCACCTTGTCCATGTCCGGCGGGCGCATCGCGGCGAGCTTGGAGACGTGCCCGATGGCGACGCGCCCGCCCCAGCCGTACTTCTCGGTGAGATCGCAGACCAGCAGGGTGTCGAGCTCCTCGGCCGAGGCGCCGCTGTCGAGATGCATGTCGATGTCGACGTCGAATTCGCGCGCCATCTCGAAGACGCGGCGGATCTGCCCGGGCCGGTCGGTGTCGTAGTTGGGCGCGGCGCCGACCACGGTGGCGCCCGCCTTGAGTGCGGCGACCATCAGTTCGTCGGTGCCGGGATTGTTTAGAAGGCCCTCCTGCGGCATGACGCAGATCTCGAGGTCGATCGCCCAGCGGTAGCGGTCGATCAGCGCCCTCACGCCTTCGAGGCCGCGCAGCCCGACCTTGGGATCGACCTCGACATGGGTGCGCATGCGGGTGGCGCCGTGGCCGATGCACTTCTCGATCGTGCCCGAGGCGCGCTCGGTGACGTCCTCGACGGTGAAAGTGTGCTTGACGGCTGAGACCCGCTCCATGGCGAGATGGGGAAAGCGCTTGGTCTCGCAGTCGCAGCGCGCCAGGATGCACGACTTGTCGAGATGGATGTGGGTCTCGACGAAGCCGGCCGAGACCAGCCGGCCGCCGCCGTGCACCTGTTCCTGGGCGCTGCCGCCCAGCTGCGGCGCGATCGCGGCGATGCGGCCGTCCTTCACGCCGATGTCGGTCGTCGGTTCGCCGGGCTTCGCATCGGCCAGCCGCACGTCACGCAACACGAGATCGAAATCCATCGGATCAGCTGCTCCCCGCTGTTGGCGCGCATGTTGCCCCACATTGCCCGGCATTTACAGTCCGCGCCCCACGCGGAACGAGGCGCGGCGCACAGGCCGATGCTGGGCACTTTCTTGGTTCAGGGCGCGGTCGGCAGAAGCCTGATGTGGGATTCGGCCACGCGCGCCACCTGCTCGGCGCTGAAGGCGAGCGGGAAGCTCTCATTGTCGAGCCACAGCGGGTAGAGGTCGCGGAAGTGTGGGTCGCCGGGTGAGCCGGCCTGCCCCGGCCCCATGGTCGCGCGCGCCTCGTCCCAGTTGCCGACATCGAGCACGGCCCGGAAGCTCGCCCCGCCGGTCGCGTTGGTCTTCGGCGGGTCCCACCAGCGGGCAAAGACGGTCGTGCCGTCGCCCGACGTGCCGCGGCCGCTCACCTCGGCCTGCTTCGCGAGATCGGATGGCAGCCGGGCCTCCAGGCCGTGGTGCAGCACCACTTCGTGCAGTTCGCCCCAGGTGGGAAACGTCTGGCCCGGCTTGGCGCGCGCCTCGAGGTCCGTCGCCGCCGCCGCAAGCGCACGCGACAGCAGTGCATCGCGCGCTTTCTCGGGTTCACTGCCGAAGCGCGCGTCCGGCCTCTCGAGCAGGTCGATCATCGTGAGCCCATAGACGAAGGGTAAAAACGCACTCGCGGCCTCCGGCACGATCAGGGGCCGGATCTCCTTCTGCAGCCTGAGCAGCCAGAATTCGTACAGAGCGGCGGCCTGGCTGCCGGCATCGATGTCGCCATTCCAGCCCTGCAGCAGCGCCAGTGCTTCGTTGGCGGGATCGCGCGGCTGCTTGGCGAGTAGTGCCACGAGCCGCGTGGCCCGCGCCGAATGAACGTCCTGCTGCAGCGCCCAGCTGTCGGCCGGCGAATGCGGCATGAGCTGCGGCAGACGTTCGACAACACGGCGATAGCGGTCGGGCGGGATCCACTCGAAGCTGATGCGGCGTTCGGCGACCGGCCAGTCCGGCGGCAACGGCATCTGGTTGGAGCTCGCGATCCAGCCGCGCTCCGGATTGAATTCGCCCGGCATGTCGTCGAGCGGGAGAATGCCTTTCCAGGCATAGTCTCCCGACGCCGGCACCGGCATCAGGCCGTCATAGCCCAGCCGGATCGGAACCCGGCCCGCGGCCTGCCAGCCGATATTGCCGTCGACATCGGCATACATGTAGTTCGTGCCCCAGACCGCGTACCTGATCGCCTTCCGGAATTCGTCCCAGTTGCGCGCCAGGACCTTGGGCACGTACTCGAGGCCGATCGCCGCGCCGGGCTCCAGGGACGCGCTCCGCACCACGAGCGCCCGCCCCTTCTCGCGTGTCTCGGAGATCACCGGCCCCAGCGAGGTGAAGGCAAGCTCGACCTTCGCCGGCTCCTGGTCGCGGACATCGATGGTTTCGACGGTGCGCTCGACGGCCTCGGGACCATGCGGCCCCCGCCAGGTCTTTCCGTCCTCGCTCAGTTCGAGAACGTAGAGATCCTGCTGATCGATCTGCAGATCGGTTCGACCGAAGGCGATCCGATCGTTGTGACCGAACTGCACGCCGGGCAGCCAGGCCGGCCCCGCGCCCACGAGGTCGAAGCCTGGCGCCGACAAGTGCGTGATCATGCGCGGACTGGGCAGGCTGAAGAACAGGTGCGGGTCGTTGGCCAGGATCGGCCGACCGGTCGTCGTGCGCGAGGGCGCGATGACCCAGGCGTTGCTGCCTTCATGCGCATCCATGTCCGGGCTGAGCTCGATGTTCGAGGCCGCGTCGCCCTTCCTGAGGCGCATCGGCACGCTGGCATAAGGCAACGGCTGGGTGAGCAGATCGTAGAGGCGGAGGTCGGCGCGCTTGACGTCGCAGGGATCGAGCCCTTGGGGCACTTCAAGTTTCCAGGCCGGTTCGAGCGGCTGGAGGAGCGCATCCGCCTCGAGGACGTTCTTGCAGGCGAGCTCCGCCCGACGCACTTCCCCGCGGATATTCGGCGACAGCACCAACCGTGCCCGCACCAGGTCTTCGGCGCGCCAGAAATCGGGGAGCATGTCGAGGGCAGCGAACTCGGGCGGCAGAAGGGAGCGATCGTCCCGCACTTCCTTGATCCGCGCATTGACGCCGGCAACGAAGGCGCGGGCGATTCCCTCGACCCGAGGGTCGAGCCTCTTCCACTCCTCGTCGAGCGGACCGCGATAGAGGAAGAGTCGGGCCGCCTGGTCGAAGGGCACGAAGGCCAGGCCAAAAACCTCGGCAAGCCGGCCAAGCTGGCGACGGCGGAGGATGTCGAGCTGCCACAGCCGCAAGGTTGCGGCCGCGTAGCCTTGTCCAAAGAAGGCATCGTTCACGCTGCCGGCGGAGATGTGCGGAATGCCCCAGTGATCGATGGCGATATCGAGCGGCGCGGCGATCCCGCGCACGGCGGCCTCACGTGTTTGCCCGCTGGCCGTCGCCCCGATGAGCATTGCCGGCAGAAGGACAATTGCCAGCAAGGCCGTCCGCAAGCGGTCCATCCTGCCCTTGTGATATTTCAGCATGGGGTTCGGACCTGCATTTCCCGGATGAACCATTGAACCGGCAGAAATGCTAGCATTCCGCCGTCCTCGATTCGACCCGCAGCGCACCGGCATTCGACATCGGGCGACGGCCGCCTTTGACGCATAGCCTCCACAGATTCGGAGCGGGGGGCTCCGGATTCGGACCTCCCTCAGCGCCGCGAACGGTTCTACAATCCGAGCGACACGAAGGAGTCTTCAAAAATGACCCTAGCCCACGGCACAGACCGGCTGGAGTCGGCTCGCCTCGTGCTGCGGCGGATCACTGCGGACGATCTGCCGTTCTTCACTCGTCTCCACGCACACCTCCAAGTCGCGCAGCATCTTTATCCAGGAGGCCGGCCGCGTTCGCGCCAAGAGACGGCCGCATTTTTGCAGTCCATTTTCGAGAGCTATGAGCAGCTGGCACTCGGTTATCTCGCAGTCCTGCGCAAGGAAGACGGAGCGCTGATCGGGCGCTGCGGCTTGATGGAGCTCGTGGTCGAATCCGCAGTACCGGAGCACGGGCTTCGCAAAGGATGGTTCGGGTCGCCAGAGGCGGCCGCTGGCGTCGCGCTGACATACGAGTGCGAACTCGGCTACACGTTTGACCCCGCCGTCTGGGGCAAGGGTTTCGCGACCGAAGCGGCGTGTTGTGTTCGCGATTACGGACGCGACGTTCTGCGGCTGTCGTACGCGATCTCGGCCATTCTTCCGCAGAACGCCCGCTCGCGGCGTGTCGCCGAACGGTCGGGCGCCCGAGCCGTCGGCCAAATGGAAGTGGTCGGAGCCACGTGGGATCGCTACTTGTGGCCACTCGCAACGGCTGGCGAGACTCGGCTTCGGCCGGCATCCACGAAATAGGCGTGGCCGGTACTGGCGGACGCGGAGTTTGGCCGGATCGACTTCGCGACTGTCCCTTTCGTCGCGAAACGCCGCACGCGCGGCGTTGACTGAAATCACGCTCACCATCCCGCCATGGCATCGTCGCCGCGCGGATGCGGCGATCGAATAGGCAAGCCGATGTCGCCTATTGGCATTCTTGCGACATGTCGAGCCGCGAGAACGAAGGCCGCTTTCAACCAGGAAGCGGACATCGGCGCACCAAGGCTGCCGGGGCTCATTTATGAGTTCACGGCCTAGTCTGGCGCAGTGAAGTTTTCGGTAAGCGACATCACCCGGGAGATCCTGGCCGACCGCCGGCGAGACGCCGACAGCGAGACCTGCCGTCAGCAGCCTGCCAGCACCATCCTCACGGCTGCGTCCCCATGAGGCGGAACTCGAAGAGATGTATCTCGTTGCCTTGCTTGCCGCTGTGCGGCAGCAGCAGCTTGACCTTCAGGTACTTGGCCGTCACCGGGTCAAACTTGACCTCCTGGTACGGCGTCTTCATTAGCTTGACGTTCAGCGTCGAGAAGCGGCCGATCGACCGGAACGTGCCAGTTGGCGAGTCATCACCAACGAGCAGCTCAAAATCCTTGAGGTTGTATGGGGAGCTGGCGGGAATGAGGACGGAGAAGGTGTCGAAGGTGGCAGGCCGCTCGTCTTTGAAGCCGTAAACCGCCTCCGAGTCGGTGTCGAACCACGTGACGCGGTCTTCCTTGCCATCGTTGGTCCCGAGCCAGAGGTCGTTTGGCGCCACCAGCACTTCGCCACCATTTGCCTGCAGCAGCAAGTTTGTCCTGGTCGGTGCCACAGGCGGCGGAGCGGCCTGCGCCGTCCGTCCTGCCTCCGCAGGCTGCTGCGCGTCGCTCGCGGGCCGCTCCGCCTGACGGGTGGTCGCCGTCTCATGGGCGGGCACGCGTGACAGCGCCGCGTTCGCCTCGACGTAGTGGCCCGCTTCGATCGCCGCCTTGGCCTGGACAGCGATCGCCGCTGTCGCCGGGTTCGCCGTATCCAGTGCCGACACGCGGTCCATCAAGGCCCGGTGCTTCGCCGCGATCTCGCTGAGTTTGATCGCTATCTGCTCCGGCGGCACGTCCTGCTCGCCGACGTTCCGCAGCAAGCCGATCACGACTTCCTGCGTGAGGTTGAGCTGGGCGGCCAGTTGCGCCGCTCGAATTTCGGCTTGCGCGCGCGCTTCGCTGCTGACCCGGCTGTCCTTTGAAAGATCCTTGACCGTGCGACGCAGTTCCTCCGGCGATAAGCCAATTCTGATCGGGCTGTTGGTGATCTGTGCGGCGGCTACTCCGCCCGGAGCGCTGATCGTAACTTGTGCCGCCTGACCCTGTTTCATCACAAGGTCCGGCGTGTAGAGGTAGGTCAGGACGAACAGCGCCAGCGCGCCACCGGCCCGAACGCTGAGACCGCTGCCAGACCAGCCAATCGCCAAAAAGCCTGGAATAGTCGCACCCAACACGGCGGTGCCAAAGCTCAGCACCAGACGCAAGGCAAAGAACAGGCGAGGGTCGGCGATCTGCTCATTACGGATCAGCAGGAACACCACCAGACCGACAATCACCAGCGCCGCGCACATTGCGGCGATGCGGTCGAACTGTGCGTTCGCCTGGGGGGCTGAACTCTTTGCCATCGAGCGCTCCCGCCTCAACCGCGACAAATATATGCCCAAACGATAGCAAAGAACAGGCGGAGATACCCGTTGCGATTGTAACCCTCCTGTCAGAACAACCCGCTCCAGGTCCTGCGCCGGTCGTTATATTATATTCCCCTAAATCAATGGTGCCTTGATGCGGAACATCCTAAAGTTGTCGGCGAAAAGCATAGTCGCATAGGCGCCCGCGCGCCGCACGTCGGACCAACGCCGCCAGCTTTCGCCGCGATAGGTCGCTTCCGCGATTTCGGCCAGTCCCGCAGGACCAGGGAGGATAGGACGATGAAAACCTACACGGTGACCTACAACGTGACCCTGACGATTGACGTGCAAGCGGACAGTGCGGACGAGGCGGAACGGCTCGCCGACCGTGAGTTGCCATCGCATTGCGACGTCAACTACGCCGTGAGTTGCCATCGCATTGCGACGTCAACTGCGCGGACGCACGAGGACAACTAGGACCATTGGAGGCCAGGCTATGTCGCCACGGGGCTCTCGCCGAGGGTTCGTCTAAATAGAGCTTGCTGACGGCTGCCTGTTCAATGTCTGCTGGCGCCTGATTCCCTGAACCAGGTCAAGGTCGCGCTCGTGCGCGGCCGCATCCCACACGGCGTGAGGTATCATGTTGAGAAGCACTTTTCTTCGGTCAGCCATGGCCTTCGCCGCCGTGACGTCGGCCGCCGCGGCAGGCAGCGCCCGCTGCGAGCCGTTTCCCGAACTGGGCAAGGTCGACGAAATCGCCATCCGCGGCACCATCCTGGCCATCAATCGGGCCAATCGCACGGTCGTGGTCCAGAGTCCCGAGCGCGACACGCTCACCTTCAAGGCAATCGATCGCGTCGCCAATTTCGCCTCCCTGAAGCCCGGCCAGCGGGTCGACATGCGTTACTATCGCGTCACGGACTACCTCGTCGCCAAGACCACGCCCGAGATGACCGAGATGGCGCAATCGATTCTCAGCGATCCCGCCCGGGCGCCCGGCCTGCCGGGCACCGAGATGCGGGCCAAGCTGTGGCTGCTGTCGGGCATGGTGGTGCGCACCGACCTGCCGGCGAAGAAAGTCGAGATCGTCGATCCCAACAGCGGCGCCATCATCCGCTCGCCGTGGATCAAGACTCCGGAAGGACAGGCGGAGCTGGAAAAATTCAAGCCCGGCGACATGGTCACTATGGTCTTCAGCGAGCGCTCGGCGTTCGAGATCACGCCCGTTCGCTAGTCCACGACCGTCATGTCAGGGGGGACCGTCTGATGGCACAAGGCATAAGTCACCGGCGCCATGTCAGCTACATCGACAAGAGCCGCGAGTACTACAGCGCCTCCGGCTACGACCGGCCGTATCGTTGGGCGCACTACGACGACGTACCCTTCTCGCGCCTCGCCAAACCGCTGTCGCTATCTCGTATCGGTGTGGTGACGACGGCGGACCGGGCGCCGAGCGCAGCACCGCGCGCCACCAAGCTGTTCGCCGCGCCGAACAGCGAGAGCGGGCGACTTTTTACCGAGAAGTCGTGGGACCGCGAAGCGACCCACACCGACGACCCGGAAACCTATCTGCCCCTGGCGCGCCTCGCCGAACATGTCGAGGCCGGGCACGTGGGATCGCTCAGCCCGCGGTTCTACGGCGTGCCGACGGACTACAGCCAGCGGCTGACGCTCGAGCAGGACGCTCCCCAGGTCGAAACCTGGATGCGCGAGGATGGCGTCGATATCGCCCTCCTCGTCCCGCTTTGACCCGTCTGCCACCAGACCGTGAGTCTGGCCGCACGACACCTCGAGGCCGCCGGCATTCCGACGGTCATCGTCGGCTCCGCCCGGGATATCGTCGAGGAGTGCGGCGTGCCGCGCTTCCTGTTCGTGGATTTTCCCCTCGGTAATCCCTGCGGCAAACCCTGGGACGTCGACATGCAATACAGGATCGTCGGTGGTGCGCTGGACCTTCTGGAGCGTGCCTGGTTGCCGCGCACGACGGTGCAGCGGCCGGAGACCTGGGCGCAAGGCGCCGCCGACGAACGCTGGCGCGAACGATATATGTGGGTGGGTGACGATAACCGCGCGGCGTTGGCGCAAACCGGCGAAGCGCGGCGACAGGCTCAAGGCGCCAAACGGCGGGCGAGCGGCGAGTAGCGACCAAGCGGCCGGAGACCAGCGAGCATCCGCCGACCAGCACCCATGATCGGCGTGACCCGCCTGTCCCACTCCGACTTCTTGATCGAGATCGATCTGGTGGCGATCACCGAGGCTTGACTCCCTCTCCGCCCTCGGGGGCGGAGAGGGTTTTCTACGACCTTAATGCGCCGCCGCCGCAGCGGCGTGGGGCCGGATCTCGCCGCGGAGGAGTGCGGCGTGGCTGCCCTTGCTGACGCAGCCGACCTCGTCGGCGATACGGGTCCAGCTGTCGCCGCCATCCTCGCTCATATGCACGGTGCCCTCGGTGTCGCCGACGAAGAGCTCGTAGCCGCCGGGCCAGCACGCCATGGTCAGCGCCTCGATATTGGCGCGGGGCGCCACGGCGAAGCCCTTCGGCTCGGTGTCCCAGCTGCGCCCGTGATCGCGGCTGCGCACGAT
>Ga0308309_10001115_pt1 | contig 15986 bp, 15 predicted proteins | sample HubBroMetageWFT5_FD_192491 | JGI IMG/M metagenome (GOLD analysis project Ga0308309, IMG submission 192491) | Warmed and freeze-thawed soil microbial communities from the Hubbard Brook experimental Forest, New Hampshire - Hubbard Brook CCASE Soil... | ecosystem: Environmental > Terrestrial >...
GCAGCCCCGCCGTCACCGCCATGAGCGCCTGGACGCTGCAGAAGCTGTCGCGCGGCAGGTTCACGCTGGGGCTTGGAACGCAGGTCAAGGCGCATATCGAGCGCCGCTACGGCATGGCCTGGTCGCCGGCGGGGCCGTGGATCCGCGAATATGTCGGCGCGGTCCGCGCCATCTGGGACTGCTGGCAGAACGGCACGCCGCTCGACGTCCAGGGCCCGCACTACAAGATCAATCTCACGGTGCCGCTGTTCAATCCCGGCCCGATCGCCCATCCGCGCATCCCGATCCAGCTCGCCGCGGTCAATTCCTTCATGAGCCAGGTCGTGGGCGAGGTCGCCGACGGGCTGCGCGCCCATCCGGTCTGCACGTCGTCCTACATCGAGAAGGTGATGCTGCCCGCGGTTCGCAGAGGCGCGGCGAAGACCGGCCGGTCGCTGGCCGACTTCCAGGTTTGCATGAAGCCGCTGGTCGCCGCCGCCAACGAGGAGGAGCTTTCAGCCAAGATCCGCGATGTCCGGGCGCGCGTCTCCTTCTACGCCTCGACGCCGCAGTATCGTGCCGCATTCGACCATCATGGCCTCGGCGATCTGGCCGATCGGCTAAAGCTCCTGTCGCGCGCCCAGCGCTGGGAGGAGATGCCCCAGCACATCACCGACGATATCCTCGAGACCTTCGTGACCGTCGGCACCTACGACACGATCGCCGGTAAACTCAGCGATCGGTATGGGAGCGTCGTCACCCACTGCGAGTTCTCGGTTCCCGTGAAGACCGCAGCCGACAAGGAACGTCTGCGCGAGCTTGCCAAGACCATCCAGGCCGAAAGTCCTGAAAAGGTACGACACGCCATTGTTGGTTAGGGCGTGGCGATGATCGCTGCCTGGTCGGCTGCGTCGAGCGACTGGGTCGAACCGGCCCGGATCAGTTCGGCAAAGCCTTCGTTGGGCACCATCACGGTGAGGCAATAGAGCCTGTCGGGCCCGGTATTCTCGACCACGTGTTCCATGCGCGGCGGCAGCACCAGCGTATCGCCTTTCGCGACGTCGTAGGTCTTGCCGTCGCAGTAGGCGCGGCCGCGGCCGCTCAGGACGTAGAACATCTCATGGGCATCCTGATGGGCGTTGGGCGGGGTCTTGCCGCCGACCTCGAAGATTTCCACCACGGAGATGAAGGGTGTGTTGTCGACCAGGGGATCTACCATCATCACGAATTTGTTCGTATCGGACGGCGAGATCCGCGAGACTCGACAGTCGCGGGCGCGGCGGTGCAGAGGCTGGTCCATGATGACTCCCGGTCGGCTGGCTAGGATGGCGATCAGAGGGATGGGCAGCAACCAACATGCCAGTTGGCCGAGCGAAAGTCCGTGGCATGGATCATGCTGCGGTGGACCTCAATAAGAAGTGGCCCTCGATAGGAGAGGAAGCGTGACGGAAGATATCAAGCCGGTCGTGCTCGGACCAAGCGAACGCAACGCCTGGCGGGTGAGCGGCGGGCAGGCCGACCTGGTGCGCCAGGCGGCCCCGGCAATGCCCATCCGGCTGCAGGCCGAGCCCAAGGACTGCGTCATCGATCTCGCCCGTACGGCGATGATCGTCATCGACATGCAGAACGACTTTTGCCACCCGGACGGCTGGCTGGCCTCGATCGGCGTCGACGTAACGCCGGCCCGCGCACCGATCGTGCCGCTTGCCCACCTGCTGCCGGCCCTGCGATCGGCGAACGTTCCGATCGTCTGGGTCAATTGGGGCAATCGTCCGGATCGCCTCAATCTCAGCCCGGCACTGCTGCACGTCTACAATCCGACGGGTACCGGGGTCGGCCTGGGCGACCGTTTGCCGCGCACCGGGGCGGCGGTGCTGGAAAAGGACAGCTGGTCAGCCGGCATCGTCGACGAACTCGCGCCCGCGCCCGCCGACATCCGGGTCGACAAGTCCCGCATGTCCGGCTTCTGGGATACGCCGCTCGACAGTATCCTGCGCAATCTCGGCGTGACGACGTTGCTGTTCAGCGGCGTCAACGCCGACCAATGTGTGCTGCACACCTTGGCCGACGCCAATTTCCTGGGCTACGACACGCTGATGGTGGGCGATTGCACGGCCACCACGTCGCCCGCCTTCTGCTGGGAAGCGACCCTCTACAACGTGAAGCAGATCTTCGGCTTCGTCGTGCAGTCGCCGAGCATCCTAGAGGCCTTGGCGCCGGCAAGATGACCTGGGAGGTCGCGCCAACCAAAACCGTCTCCATGCTGACGCGCGACGGCGTGCGGCTGGATGCCGACGTCTACCAGCCGATGGGAAGCGGGCCGTTTCCGGTGTTGCTGATGCGCCAGCCATACGGCCGCAAGATTGCTTCGACTGTCGTTTATGCCCATCCGCATTGGTACGCCCAGCACGGCTACGTCGTTGTCATCCAGGATGTGCGCGGGTCGGGGACCTCCGAAGGCACGTTCAAGCTGTTCGAGAACGAAACGGACGACGGCGCCGATGCGCTCGCCTGGGCCGCCGCGCTCGAGGGGAGCAACGGCAGGGTCGGCATGTATGGTTTCTCCTATCAGGCGGCGACGCAGCTTCTGGCGCTGGCCGGCGCTCTCGATACGGGAGGACCGAAGCCCGCCGCGCTCTGTCCGGCGATGATGGGCTGGGACGTGTTCTCCGACTGGGCCTACGAGGGCGGCGCCTTCTGTCTGCAGGGCGGCATGTCGTGGGCGTTGCAGATGGGCGCCGAACGCGCCCGCCTGGCAGGCGATGTCGCGGCCTTCACCGCGCTGCGGTTGGCCGCCAGGAACCTGCCGCTCAACGAGGAACGCACGGCCTGGCCGTCGGTGCTTCAACGCTACAGTGCCTACACGCACTACGCGGACTGGATCGGCAATCCGGCGCCCGGTGGCTATTGGGATCGCATTTCGCCGGCAGCGGCACTCGCCGACCGCACAGGCGATGTGCCCACGCTGCATGTCGGCGGCTGGTACGACCCGATGCTCGACGGCACGCTCGGCGCCTTTCGGGCCATGGCCGTCTCGCACGCGCCGCAACGACTGGTGGTCGGACCGTGGGGCCACATTCCGTGGGGGCGCCGCGCCGGCATCCTGGATTTCGGGGCCGCGGCGTCGAGCCCGATCGATACAGAACAACTGCGCTGGTTCGATCATTTCCTGAAGGACGCGGACAACGGTGTCGAGCGCGAGCCGCCGGTGCGGCTGTTCGATACGGGCGCCAGGTCGTGGCGCGATTTCCCCGCATGGCCCGAACCTTCTGCGCAGGCCTGGCACCTCGCCAGCGGCGGCTTGGCCACCGCGCGGACCGAGGATGGGCGCCTGAGCCGCGACCGGCCGGCGCGGCCCAGCGTCGACGTCGTGGTGCATGATCCGTGGCGGCCGGTGCCGTCGCTGGGCGGCCATGACGGCCAGCCGCCGGGGCCGCAGGATCGCAGCGCCCTCGATGGGCGCACCGATGTCGCCTGTTTCACTTCGGCGCCGCTGGCCGCTGCCCTGTTTCTGGCGGGCTGCGTCCGGGCAAAGATCCACATCGATGCCGACGCCCCCACCCACGACCTTTGCGCGGTGCTGTCGCAAGTGACGCCGGACGGCCGCGCCGTCACCCTGACGCAAGGCCACCTGCGCGTGGCCGATGCCCGCGCGCCCGGCCCGAGGATCGTCGCCCTGCGCGCGCTCTGCGCCACCGTCCCGGCCGGCGCGGCTTTGCGTCTGTCCTTGCAGCCCTCGTCGTTTCCCGCCTTCGTCGTGAACCCCGGCACTGGTGCCGGCGATGCCGACGCACGGCCGTTCGACTCGCGCATCATCACGCTTGTGCTGCACGGCGGCGGGGTAAGGGCTTCAAGGGTGATGCTGCCCGTGGAGGAGCCGTGATGCGCGTGATGGTCGTCTACGCCCATCCGGTCGAGACGAGTTTTAACGCCGCGATCTACGGCGTCGTGACCGAGACGCTTCGAAAGCGCGGCCACGAAGTCGATGCCTGCGACCTCTATGCCGAAAATTTTCCGGCGATCATGAGCCGCGAGGACCGGCTGCTTTATCACACGATCCCGGCGAACCGTGCCTTGGCTGCGCCGTGGATCGGGCGGCTGGAGGCGGCGGACGCCCTGGTGCTGGTCTTTCCGACCTGGGTCTTCGCGCCGCCCGCCATCCTGAAGGGCTTTTGCGAAAAGGTCTTCCTGCCGGGTGTCGCCTTCAATCTGGTCGACGGCAAGGTGCGCGGCGCGCTGCGGCATCTCAAGCGCGTGGGCGGCGTGTCGAGCTACGGCGGCACGCGCTGGCGCGCCTTCCTGGCCGGCGATCCACCGCGCAAGCTCTTCACGCGCATGCTGCGCGCCTATGTTGGCCCTGGCGTGCCGATCTCGTTCATGGGCTGCTACGACATGAACCGCAACGACAAGGCGCGCCTGAAAACCTTTCTCGAGCGCGTGCGTGCGGCCTATTCAGCCTGGTAGATGCTGGGGGCGCTCATTCGGACCGCGGGCGTCCCGCCCGCTCATGATCATGAGGCGGGCCAGAGGCCCGCGGTCCAGAAGACCAAGACGCGCCACTGGAGTGGCACGCCCCCGGCGCTACTCGGCCGCCTGCCGCCCGGCATAGTGGCGAGTCTGCTCGGTCTCGCCATGCGCGGCCAGAAGCTCGAGCAGCATGCGGCGCATTAAAAGGCCCGGCTGGTCCGAAGGCATGTGGCGCTCGACTCCCGAATTCATGTCGAGCGGGGCGTCGAAGTCCGTGCCCTCCAGCACCTCGCGGTCTTCTTCGGTCACGCGCCGGTCGAAGGCGATGATGTCGGCTGCCGCAGCCTCGGTCTCGGTGTCGTTGCGGAAGCAGAATTGCACCACCTGGCACGATCCATCGGCGATCGGCGTTGCCGCGGTGACGATGATGTGGTCGAGGCCGTTCGGATAGCGAATGTGCAGGCGACGCAGAAAGGGCATGTACCAATGCGCCGTGATATGGCGGACGGTGAAGGCGCCGTCGTCGCGCAGGTTCTTCTTCTGCAGATCTGTGTTGAAGACAGGCACGTCGGAGCGGGCGACGAAGCCGTAGTCGAAGCGCTCAATGGTGGGCTGCGGTGGATTGGGATCGTTGATGTCGCCGAACGTCCGGCGATGCACGAAGTGGATGTGGGCGTTGTCGAAGCTGTTTTCCATCAACCGGAAGCCCGCGCAGTTCCAGGGCTCGTAGAACTGGTCGATGCGGCGATAGGCTGGGTCGCTCTCCTCGGTCCAGTCGGGAATCGGCGCCAGTGGCTCGTCGAGCGCCACCCAGACGTGGCCATAGCGTTCGGTGCAGGCGAAGCTTTGGACGGCGGTGCCTTTCAAGCCGCCGGAGTCCGGCCGCTGCGGCACGCGCACGCAAATGCCGCGGCCGTCATAGGCCCAGCCGTGATAGGGGCAGACAAGGGCATTGCCGTCGACCCAACCCTTGCTGAGCGCGGCCGAGCGGTGCGGACAACGGTCCGCCATGGCCGCGTAACGTCCGCCGCCGTCCTTCCACAAGACGATCCTCTCGTCGAGCAGGGTGAAAGGTTGCGGCCCCAGGTCGACCAAAGCCTTCGGCATCACCGGGTACCAGAAGCGGCGCAAGACAGGCTGTCGGGTCACAAGCATCGATGGTTTCCCTCTACTCGGCCGCCGATGCCAGCGGCTGCGGCACCGGCGCACCGCGCCGCACCTCCGCCTCGCCGTGCTCGGCCAGCAGCTTCCCCAGCATGCGGCGCATTTCCAGGCCGGGCCGATCTGTCGGCATGTGCAACTCGCCAACCAGCGACAGCGGCACGTCGTCGTCGCAGGCCGCCAGGATGGTCATGTCCTCGTGCGTGACCTGGCGGTCGAATTTGATCAGGTTCTCCGCCGGCGCGTCGGCTTCGCTGTCGCTGCGCAGCAGGAACTGGATGACCTGCGATTGGCGGTCGTCGATCGGCGCCGTCAGGGTCATGATGATGTGCACCAGACCGTTGGGATAGGTCACCTTCATCTTGCGCGAGAAGGGCATCCACCAGGTCTTCTCGTACTGCCGGATAGTGCGGTCCGACGCGATGCCGAGGTTGGCCTTCTGGATGTCGGGGTTCTTCACCGGCACGTCAGCGTACATGACGAAGCCCGCCGGATGCGGCTCCAGTCGCGGCTGCACCGGTTCGGGCTCGTCGACGATGCCGAAGCTCGCCTTGTGCACGAAGGCGAAATGGGCGTTGTCGAAACTGTTCTCCATGATGCGCAGCCCCGGCGCCTGCCACGGCTCGTAGAATTCGAAGACGCGGCGATAGGCCGGATCGTCGTACTCGGGCAGGTCGGGGATGTCTCCCAACGGCTCCTCGAGTGCCACCCACACCACGCCATGGCGTTCGCTGCAGCGGAAAGCCTCGACGCCGATGCCCTTGCCGGGATCACCGCCCGGCCGCTGCGGGATGCGCACGCAGCGCCCGTCGCCGGCATAGGTCCAGCCATGATAGGGGCAGACGATGTTGCCGCTATCGAGCCAGCCTTGGCTCAGCCTGGCGGTGCGATGGCAGCAACGGTCGATCAGCGCCGAGGCCTTGCCGGCGGCATCGCGGAACAGCACCAGCTTCGTGCCGAGCAGGGTGAAGGGCGCCGGCGCGTCGGTCAGCCGGTCCGCCGGAATGACCGGGTACCAAAAGCGGCGCAGGACCTTCTGCTGGGTGACGAGCATCGTATCTCCTGGCGTTTTAGCCGTGCGTGAAGCGTGCCATTCGAAGGGGACTTTGCGCCAGCTTTGATGAGAATTTGGCTCTGCCCATGAATTAGGCAGGCCGCCCGGCCGCCGGGCAGGCGGTGGGACTAAAAGCCTTCATCTTTCCCGGGTTCAACAGGCCGAGCGGGTCGTTCTGCCGTTTGAAGGCGAGTTGCGCCTCGTCGATGGTTTTCATGCCGCCATCCTCGAGGACGAAGGTATGGGGATCGGCCACCGGGCAACCCGCCGCCTCCAGCCAGGCAATGATCTCGTAGAGTCGTTGCTCGCTCGTGAAGCGCACGAGCTGGAGACCGAAGGCGGCGACGTGGCCCTCGACGCGGGTGAACTCCAGATGCATCGGCGTTTCGTCGCCGAAGATGGCGATCGCGCGGGCGATCTTGTCGAGATAATCCGGCCCATCGAACAGGCACTGCAGGTAGGTGATCGTGCGGTCGGCCTTCAGGGCCCACAACGTCGTGTGGTTCCAGGTGAACTCATGGAGGGGTGGAATGTCTTCGGCGTCGCCGGCGGCCGCGCGCTCGAACACGATCCTGCCACCGCTGTCGTTGGCCAGCACAGCGAACGCCTCGCGCGAGGGCTCGGCGATCAGGCAGAGGGCCACCGCCTGGCCAGCCGGTAGATGGGTTAGCAGCGGTTTGAAATACTGCGCCGCGCCCCAGTCGAAGACGGAGATCAACTTCTTGGTAATGCCGTCGGCTTCGCCCAGCGCGTTGCCGAAGGCCGAGGCGCGGCCGATATCGTTGAAGGCCACGACCGCCTCGTGCCAAGGCCAGGCGCGCGCCAGCGGGATTTCGAGTTCGGTGATGATGCCGTTGGTGCCGTAGGCGTGGATGGCCTGCATGACCTCCTCGCCGCGCAACTCCAGGACGCGCGGCTTTTCTTCCATCGTGATCACGCGCAGCCCCAGGACATTGCCGCGGCTGCGCAGGCCGCCGAACTGGATCGAGCCCACGCCGCCCGAGCCGCCGGCGATGAAGCCGCCGATGGTCGCCGTGCGCCGGGTCGACGGATGGAAGCGCAGCTCCCAGCCCTGCGGCAGGCTTTTAGCTTCGAGATCCATCAGCTTGAGGCCGGCCTGCACGCGCGCGACCCCGTCCTTCAGCGACAGGAAGCGGTCGAGGCGGCTGAGATCGAGCACGACGCCGCCTTCGATTGGCATCGCCTGGCCGTAATTGCCGGTGCCGGCGCCGCGCGGCGTCACCGGAATACGGCTTGCGTGGCAGTAGGCGAGAGTCCGCACGACCTCGTCTTCGCTGGTGGGCAAGACCACGAGATCGCCGCGCACCCCCTTCAGCCGCTCGTTCAGCACCGGCGAATACCAGAAGAAATCACGACTCTTCTGGCGCACCAGCGCGCGGTCGGTGATGCACTCGATCGGCGCCAGATCGGCCGCGACGGCTTGCCAGTCGATGGCCTTCATGTCGCCGTCCATCGACTCATCTTCCCGGGATTGAGCAGGCCCAGCGGATCGGCCTCGCGCTTGAAGGCGAGCTGCAGATCGGCCGACAGCACGCGCGCGCCCTTGTCCTCCAGGATGTAGCTGTGTGGGTTGGAAAGCCGGATGCCGAGCGTCTCCATCCCGCGCACGATTTCCCACAGCCGCGCCTCGTCGCGGTAGCGCACGACCTGCAGGGAAGAGCAGTTGGTGCGGCCCTGGCGCCGCTGGAATTCGGCGTGCGCCATGACCTCCTCGCCGAACATTTCGTGCGAGGCGATTAGGGCTTCGACGTTGGCGCCCAGCGGAAAGATCGTCTGCAGGTAGGTGACGGTCTTGTCGACCTTCAGCGCCTGCAAGGTCGTGTGATTCCAGGTGTACTCGTAGATTGGCGTGATGGCTCGATCTTCCACGTAGCGCCGTTCGAGCGTGACCGCGCCACCACGCTCGCGAACGAGGTCGCGCACCGTTCCTGCATTGCCGGCCGCCACCATGATCATGACGATGTGACGGCCCTCGGGCAGCGTTTCTTCCTCCAGGCCGCGGAAATAGCGCGGTAGGGGCCACGCCATGAGACTGTCGAGCTTGAGGAAGATGCCGTCCGACTCGCCCAGCGCCTGGGCGAATTGGGACGCCGCGGCGAAATCGTCGAACGCCGCCACCATCTCGACCCAGGGGTAGGCGGGGGCCAGGGCGAGCTCGACCTCGACGACGATGCTGGTGGTCCCGTAGGCGTGCAACGCCTTGCCGATATCGACGCCGCGCAGCTCGATCAGCCGCGGCACGGGCTCGCAGGTGACGACCTTCAAGGCCAGCACCGAGCCCGCATCGCGCAGCTGCCCGTATCGGATCGAGCCCACGCCGGCGGCGCCGCCGCAGACATAGCCGCCGACGGTCGCCTGCCGGCGCGTCGACGGGAACATGCGCAGTTCCCAGCCCTGCTCCTGGCAAAGCACGTCCGCGTCGCCCAGGCGCACGCCGGCCTCGAAGCGGCCGCGGCCGCGCTCGATCCAGAGCGTGCGATCCAGCCGCGCCATGTCGAGCAGCACGCCGCCGTGCAGCGGCACCATCTGGCCGTAATTGCCGGTGGCGCCGCCACGCACCACCAGCGGGACGCCGAAACGTGCGCAGGCGGCCGCGACGCGCACGACCTCGTCGACCGTGCGCGGCACCACGATGAGATCGGCCGCCTTGCCGTCGAGCTCGGCCTTCAGGATCGGCGAATACCAGTAGAAGTCGCGGCTGCGCAGGCGCAGCTGGACGGGATGATCGACCAGCTCCAAACCGTCGAGCGCGGCGCGAAAGGCGGGATCGGTCGCGATCACGCCGGAGCGCCCAAAAGCCCGTCGAGTTCGCGATAGTCGGGCAGGGAGGTGTCGATGGCCCGGCCGCCGCGCAGCACGATGCGATCGGCCTGGCTGCGCGACAGCATCTCCGACATGAAGCGGGCCGACAGCAGCACCAGATCGGCCGGCGCACCCGCTTTCAGGCGCCCGCGATCGGCAAGCCCCATCACGTCGGCCGGCACCGAAGTGAACGACGTCGGCCAATCGCCGAACGGATGGTCGAGATGGGCGATGCGCGTGGCCTGGGTCATGACTTCGAGCATGTCGTGATCGCCGAAGGCATAGAACGGATCGCGGCAATTGTCCGAGGCGATCGACACGTCGATGCCCTCGCCGCGCAACTCATGCAGCAGGGTGATGCCGCGCCAGCGTGGCGTGCGCCCCGCCGTGCGGCCCTGCAGGTACATGTTGCACATCGGCAGGCTGACGATGGCGATGCCGGCCTGGGCGACGGCGCGCAGGGTGTCGGCCACGAATTCGTCGGGCTGCACGGCCAGCGAACAGCAATGGCCGCACTGCAGCCGGCCCTTGAAGCCCAGCCGTTCCGCCTTGTGCGCGATCTCGATCAGGGCCTTGGCGCCCAGATCGCCGCTTTCGTCGACATGCAGGTCCAAGTCGAGGCCGCGATCCATCGCCATCCGGAAGAGGAGCTCCAGCAGTTCGCGGAATTCCTGGGGCAGCGCCTCGTGACCGCCGCCGCTCAGGCGGGTGACGCAGCCCAGAATGCCGCCGGCATCGGCCACGATATCGGCGAGCCGCGCGCCCTGCGCTTCGGCAAAGGCGTCCATCGGCATCAGGCTGGTCGCCTGGAGCTCGATGCGTCCGGCCCAGGCATCGCGCAGCGCTCGGAAGACAGGCCAGGAAATCTCGGCCTGGGGCGCCAGCGAATCGAGGTGCGTGCGGACGGCGACCGTGCCCTGCGCCCAGGCACACGCCAGGCCGAATTCCATGCGCCGGCGGACGTCCCCGGCTGTCCAGCGCGCCGTGCGATCGCTCAAGGTGGTCCCGGTGGCGCCCAGAAAGCTGCCGTCCGGATTGGGCGAACGCGGCCAGATATGGCCCTTGTCGAGATGGGTGTGGATGTCGACGAAGCCCGGCCACACCAGGCCACCCCGAAGGTCGACCGCGCCGGCCGGCGCCATGCCAAGCGGCGCGATGGCGGCAATGCGGCCGTCCCTAATCTCGATATCGCCCCTGACCAGGCCCTCGAAATCCGGTTTGCCCAACGGGCTCCCCTCGATCAGGCAGGCCTGTGCGCGCACGTCGGCCAGCCAATAGTGCGGTCGGTCGGGGATGGCGGCGAAGCCCATGCGCTTCATCTCAGTTCTCCCGGCGTATGGCGCTCTCGTGCCAGCGCCGCAGCAACAGGTGGGAGATCAAGCTTAGCACCAGGAAGATCACGATGCCGGCGCCCGAGACCATCGCGAGCGCCGCGAACATGCGCGGGATTTTCAGCTGGTATCCCGCTTCGAGAATGCGGAACGCCAGGCCCGAAGCGGTGCCGCCGGAGCCGGCGACGAATTCGGCGACCACCGCGCCGATCAGCGCCAGGCCACCGGAGATGCGCAGGCCGCCCAGGAAATAGGGCAGCGCCGCCGGCAGCCGCAGATAACGCAGCGTCTGCCAGCGGTTGGCACCGTAGAGCTGGAAGAGGTTGATCAGATTGTGGTCGGCCGAATTGAGACCAAGGATCGTATTCGACAGGATGGGAAAGAAAGCGACGATCCAGGCGCAGATCAGCAACGACACCAGCGTGTCGTTGACCCAGATGATGATCAGCGGCGCGATGGCCACGATCGGCGTCACCTGCAGGATGACGGCGTAGGGAAAAAGCGACATCTCCAGCCACTTGGACTGGGTGAACAGGACCGACAAGACGATGCCGAGTACCACGGCGGCGAGAAGGGCGAGGCCCGTGATCTGCAGGGTGATCAGGAGCGAACCCGACAAGGTGCCCCAGTCGGTGATCAAGGTGCGGAAGATCTGCCAGGGCCCGGGCAGGATGTAGTAGGGGACGCCGGTCTGCCACACGACGAACTCCCATAGGCCCAGCACCACGAGGCCGATCACCGCCGGTGCCAGGATCCTCTGCCAGGTGGGAATCGTGAGATAGAGCCAGCGCTGCTCCTCGACGATGGCGGGCAGTGCGGCCGCGTCGGTACCGTCCCTTGCCGTTTCCTGTACGAAGGCAGTCATGACGCGATCGCTTCCAGGAGCTTGGCCGAGACGCCCCGGCACGATGCCGCGTACTCTGGTGACGTGCGAAAGGAGGCATCGCGGGGAAACGGTGCGTCGGTCGCGACGTCGGCAATGACACGGCCCGGGCGGGCGGCCATCACCAGGATGCGCTGGGAGAGGTAAACCGATTCGAAGACCGAGTGTGTGACGAACAGGACGGTGAAGCGCTGCCGTGCCCACAGCGACAATAGATCGTCGTTGAGCTTCTGCCGGGTGATTTCGTCGAGCGCGGCGAACGGCTCGTCCATCAGCAGGATCTTGGGTTCGGTAACGAGCGCGCGCGCAATCGACACGCGCATCTTCATGCCGCCCGACAGCTCGCGCGGATAGGCGTGCAGGAACGAGCCCAGCCCGACCGCGGCCAGCGCCGCGTCAGCCCGTGTCGCAGCTTGCCGTGGCGGCACGCGCTTCAGGGTGAGCGGCAGCATGACGTTGCCCTCAGCCGTCGCCCACGGCATCAAAGTGGCCTCCTGGAAGACAAAGCCGACATCGCGCATCGGCCGGCCGTGCGAATCGTGGTCGGTCGTCGGCCACTCGATGCGCCCCGCACTGGGATCGCCGAGGCCGGCGATCATGCGCAAAAGGGTGGACTTGCCGCAGCCCGAGGGGCCGAGCAGGCTGACAAACTCGCCGGCGCGGAGATCGAGATCGACGCCGGTGACCGCCAGCGTGCCGTTGGAGAAGCGCTTGGCGACGCCGCGGACTTGCAGCACCGGCCGCCCGCCCGATGCCTCGGTCGCCGGCTCTACGGCGCGCCGGAGCGCCATGGCCGTCACGCCTTGCCCACGCCCTTGTTGACGAACTCGAGTGTATAGGCCTTTTTCGCATCGACGCCCTTGGGCAGCACGCCGACCTCGGCCATCGAATTGTAGAAGCGCGCCCAACGGGCGTCGGTCATGGCGCCGATGCCCAGCGTCAGCGCGTCGCCGGACAGCGCGATGCCGTTTTCGTTCATGACCTTGATCGCGTAGGCGATCTTGTCGTCGGTCATGTCGGGGTTGTCCTTCTTGATCAGCGCATTGGCGGCCTCGATGGCGGGCCCGCCCTTGAGATACTGCGACCAGCCTTCGAGGCTGGCGGTGACGAAGCGCTGCACCACGTCCTTCTTCTCGGCCGCGAACTTCTTCGAGGTCGTGATCGTGGTGTTGTAGTTGTCGAAGCCGGCATCGGCGATCAGCATCGGCACGGGATCGGCGCCGGCCTGCCGCATGGCGTAGGGCTCGGACGAGATGAAGCCCTGCTGCACCAGGTTCTTGTCGGCAAGGAAGGGGGCGAGGTTGAAGGTGTAGGGCTTCATCTGCTCGTCGCTGTAGCCGAACTTGGCCTTGAGGAAGGGCCAGTAGCTGACCCTCCCGCCTGCGCCGACCAGGATGGTCTTGCCCTTGAGCTTGTCGAAACTGTCGTTGCCCACACCGGCGTGGGCGATCAGCACCTGCGGATCCTTCTGGAAGATGGCGGCGATGCAGAAGAACGGCAGGTCCTCCTTGGCGTAGTTCAGCGCTTCCAGGCCGCTCGACATCACCATGTCGATCCTGCCGCCCATCAGCAGCTGGGACAGGCTGATCTGCGGTCCGCCCATGCGCAGGTCGCAGTCGATGCCGTACTTTTTGTAGAGGCCGGCGGCCACCGCCTGGTAGAAACCGCCATGCTCGGCTTGGGCGCGCCAGCTCGTCTGATAGCTCACCTTGTCCAGGGTTTGGGCATTGGCCGGGCGCCCCGGCAGCTCGACAAGCACCGAGCTTCCAGCGGCGCCGATCAGCCCCAGCGCAGCGCGCCGGGACAGGCGATATCGCGTCATCGTCATCTCGTTTCCTCACCGTTGGTGAAGGCGAAAACGCAATTGCTGTGCCAGTTTCTTGAGGCAGCCTGTGCCTACTTCTTGTGCAGGGGTCCGGCACGCAGGGCGGAAAGCGGATAGCGATGGACTTCGTCGAGCAGTTTCACGAAACGGGCGGCGGAGTGCTCGACCAGGAGTCTGCCGCGTTCGGCATCGGCGTCGGAGGCATCGCCGCAGGCCCCGGGCAGGCTGAGATCCTGCGTTTCCCAGCCGAAGCCGATGCTGCCCTCGGGGGTCAGGATCTCGTAGTCGCCCTCCATGTCGACCGAACGCGGGGGGAAATTGGCGAGCTTTTCGCGGCGCACCAGGGCGGGATGGAGATGCATCATGATCGAGGTCTCGACCGAGCCGCCATGGATACCGTGTTTGAGCTCCGTCGCGGGAAACAGGCCGGCCGGCCGGCCGAGCCCGTAGGTGCTGGCCGTGACGACGAACATGTCGCGGCGCACGCGCAGGTCGCGCGCCACGATATCGGCGATCTGCGGCTGGCCGCCATGGCTGTTGAACAGCACGAGCTTGCGCACGCCGGCGCGCGCCACGCTCTCGCCGATTTCGGTCCATAGCCGGATCAGCGTCTCGGCCGAGAGCGTGAGCGTGCCGGGATAGGAGATGTGCTCGTTCGACTTGCCGATCGGCATGGCCGGCAGCACCGTCACGGGCAGATCGGGCGGCACCAGCTCCATCGCGCGCGCAAGAATCCCACGATTGATCGCCGCGTCGACCTCGACCGGAAGGTGCGGGCCGTGCTGTTCGATGGCCGCCACCGGCAGGATGGCGATGGCGCTCGCCATGTCCGATTGCTGGAAATCCTCGGTGGTCATCTCGACCCATTGGCGTCGCAGTCGGCCTGACATGGAAACGCTCCTCCGGTGTTTCGCAGTCTCTTACTGCAAGCCCCTTGCCACGTCGCCCCGCGCGGACCCCGTTGGCGCAGTGATTGCATCGACGATTGACGGCCGCGTCGGCACGCCCCGACGTGGCCCTGGGAGAGTTATAGTGCAGGCGAAGCCGTCGACCGTCCCAGCCGAGCCCTATCCGTTCGACCTGCGGCCGGCCGAGTGCGGCCTGCTGATCATCGACATGCAGCGCGATTTTCTCGAGCCCGGCGGCTTTGGCGAGATGCTGGGCAACGACGTCTCGCAGCTGCGCCGCACGATCGAGCCCAACCGCCGGCTGCTGTTGGCGTGGCGCGCCGCCGGCCTTTTGGCGATGCATACCCGCGAGGGCCATCGGCCCGACCTCTCCGACCTGCCGCCGTCCAAGAAGGTGCGCGGCCGCAGCAAGACCTCGATCGGCGACAAGGGTCCGATGGGCCGCATCCTGGTGCGCGGCGAGGCCGGCCACGACATCATTCCCGAGCTCTATCCCGCGGCGGGCGAGCCGGTCATCGACAAGCCCGGCAAGGGCGCTTTCCACGCCACCGACCTCCATTCGATCCTGCAGCATCGCGGCATCACCCAGCTCGTCGTCACCGGCGTCACCACCGAAGTGTGCGTCAACACCACGGTCCGCGAGGCCAACGACCGCGGCTACGACTGCTTCGTCCCCGAGGATTGCGTGGGCTCCTACTTCCCCGAGTTCCAGGACATGGGCCTGAAAATGATCAAGGCGCAGGGCGGCATTTTCGGCTGGGTGGGAAGCTCGGCCGATATCGTCGCGGCGATCGGCAAGGGCTGAGCGCGGCACTGCACGAGACTGCATAGAGCGAGAGGAGAGCGACATGGCTGTCACGACCGCGGACTTCAAGCCAAAGCTTTGGGTTCCAGGCGACTGGAATGCGTTCTTCGGCTTCGGCACCAACATCCTGGTCAACATGCTGGTGCTCACCGGCCTGCTGCGCTTCGTGCTGAAGATGCCGGACGAGCTGGTGTTCGGCCGCATTCTGCCGGCCACCGGCCTGATGCTGTGCCTGAGCACGGTGTACTACGCCTGGCTTGCCTATCGCCTGGCCAAGGAGACCGGCCGCACCGACGTCTGCGCGCTGCCGTCCGGCATCAGCGTGCCGCACATGTTCATCGTCGTGTTCGTGATCATGCTGCCGATCCTGATCACCACCAAGGATCCGGTGCAGGCCTGGGAGGCGGGCCTTACCTGGGTGTTCGTGCAGAGCTTCGTGCTGATGGGCGGCGGCTTCATCGCGCCCTTCATCCGCAAGATCACGCCGCGCGCGGCCTTGCTGGGCTCGCTGGCCGGCATCTCGATCACCTTCATCTCGATGCGCCCGGGCGCGCAGATGGTGATGACGCCGGTCATCGGCCTGGTCTGCTTTGCCGTCATCATGGTCGATTGGTTCGGCGGCGTACGCTACTTCAAGGGCGTGCCGGGCGGCCTGGTGGCCATCATCGTCGGCGCCGTCATCGCCTGGGGGTCGACCTTGTTCGGCTTCAACTATGGCGGCCTCACGATCGACGGGTTGAAGGGCGCGCT
>Ga0308309_10001117_pt1 | contig 15981 bp, 18 predicted proteins | sample HubBroMetageWFT5_FD_192491 | JGI IMG/M metagenome (GOLD analysis project Ga0308309, IMG submission 192491) | Warmed and freeze-thawed soil microbial communities from the Hubbard Brook experimental Forest, New Hampshire - Hubbard Brook CCASE Soil... | ecosystem: Environmental > Terrestrial >...
CATGGCGCACGCCGCGCGGCATGAGGGTACAACTACCGATGCCGCCGACCGTGACCTCATCACCGATCAGGAACGTGACCTCGCCACTCAGCACATAGGCCACCTCGTCGCTGTCGTGATGCAGGTGGAGTGTGCTCTTGGTCCCGATAGGGACGGTCTCCTCAAACATCATGACGCTACCGCCGGTCTCGTCCCCCCGCAGCTTGAGCGTGAAGATTCGGCCTGGCGCTGTGGCGTATTGCGCCGGCGGTGCGGCGATGTTCGGTGGGACCATGGCGGGTTTCCTTTCCTGGCTGCGACCTATGCCGGCTTGCGTTCGACCGTGCGCGGGTCATCGACATCGAGCTCGATCGTTTCGCCGGGGAACGGCGTCACCGCCATTTGCGTAAACTAGACATGGCTTCTCATGAAAAGATGCCCGCCCGCAGCGGGGGCAACGGACGGGCTGAGGTACGCCGCCGGGTCGGGGAGCGCCAAGCGGCTGCTACGCCTCTTAAACCGTAACGCCAGCGCCCCGCGTAGGTTGCTCACCAGGCGGCGACTCGAGTACAGCGGCGGCGTCAGGTCTTGCCACGGCCCTTTTTAGTCTCAGCGGCCGGTGCCGTGAAGCAGTTGTCGTCTGGCAGGCCGGCCAGCTTCAGGATCTGGGCGACGGCAGTCCGGCGCTCCTCGTCGGTCCAGTCGACGGCGGTGAACAACACAGGCTTGTTGTCGGGGTCCTTGATCTCGATCGAGTAGCGGCGCGTCTTCGGGGTCGGCATGCCGGATCATCCTCGACTAAAAAGATGCCCGTCCGGAGCGGGGGCAGCGGACAGGCCTGAGGTGAACACCGCCAGGGAGACGGCGGTTACGCACTTCACAAGCGAAACGCCAAGCTACGCAATTCCTCGCGCTAATCGCGAAGCACTTGCCGTGCCAATGAATGCACTGCGTGCCGTCGTCGAGAGCCGCTCTTCCCGGCGACGCAAGTCCGCCCGATTGCTTGGGCGTGGCCCCGTGGTCGCCAACTGTCGCAACTGTCGCAGCGTCGCAGGGGTTGCCCGATCGCCGCGTCGTCGTCGTTTGAGTGTCCGTCGGCTGCGCGGCGCGTCATCGCTCTACCCCCATCGAGTGCTCGGGATGAGGCGTGGTCGTTGACCTAATCCGTGGGTTGTCGGGATCGGCCGCGCGGCTGCGCCCTCTGGCGTTGGTCATCGTCAAACGATCACATTTCCTTGCAACGCAGCCTGCTTTCGCCCGGCAATCTTGCCGTCCCTCCGTAGACTGACCACATGCAAGGGCATGCGGGGGTTTGGACTCCTCGCGTCGGAAATCCTGCTGGCCGGTCTCGCGGCCTGTGCCGAAGCCAGAAGATCATCGATTCGAAGAGACAAGACACGATGGACGAGAGAGCTCTGCGCACGAGCGATGCATAGAGATTTTGAATCGCTCCCCCTTCATCGCGCGTGCAATCGCGGCGTGCATGCGAGTGTCGCTTTTTTTTCTCGTCGAGGGACGTTTGCGCAGAGCGGTTCGTATCTCTCGATGAGCGTGCCTCCCGCGGGCGCCTCTCCCGACACGCCCGTCACCTCATGCCCAGGTGACGGGCGTGCTCTCCCAAGCCGATCGGGAGCGATCGGCGGATCTAGCTTCCTAGCCCCTCCACGAGCGACCGACGCTCCAAAGACGCAGGTGATTCCGATGCATAGAGTTCTTGGCGTTCTCTTGGCGACCACTGCGCTCGTTGCGCTCCCGGTCGTGGCACAAGCTCAGTCGCAGCCCAATCCGGGCTTCTATATCGGCGGCGAGGGCGGCGTGAACTGGATGTTAAACACCACGGCCAACGCTACGAACATCTATCCCGCCACCGGCTGGGCGGCGGGCGGCATGATCGGCTACGACTTCGTCGGGCCGAGGGTCGAGCTGGAAGGCATCTATCGCAGCAACCAGGCGACCCGGCAGTTTCAGCAATTCACAGCGGGCGCCAACTTCAATGATACGGCCATCATGGCCAACCTGATGTACGACTTCCGCTTCGGCAGCCCGATCGTTCCCTATATCGGCGCCGGCGCCGGCATCGCCTTCGTCAATGCCTCCGCCCTGGGCGGCAGCTCGTCGAGCACGCAGTTCGCCTATCAGGGCATCATCGGCGTTGGCTACGAAATCGATCAGAATTGGCGCGTCAACATCGACGGCCGCTACTTCGGCACGACCAATCCGACCATCAACAACCCGCTGATTGGCGGCGTCACCTATAACAACAACAACTTCAGCCTGATGGCGAGCCTGCAGTACAAGTTCGGCGCGCCGTCCGTGCCGCCGCCGCCGCCGCCGCCGTCGGTCGCGCCGCCGTCGTTCATGGTATTCTTCGACTGGGACCGCTCGAACCTCTCGCAGCAGGCGCTGACCACGATCCAGCAGGCAGCGAACGCCTTCAAGACGAAGGGCAGCGCCCGCATCACGGCGACCGGCCATACCGACACGTCGGGCCCGGAGGCCTACAACTTGGCGCTGTCGCTGCGTCGTGCCAACGCGGTCAAGGACGCTCTGGTGCGCGACGGCGTGCCGGCCCAGGCGATCTCGGTCGTCGGCATGGGCGAGAAGGGCCTGCTGGTGCAGACCGGCGATAACGTGCGCGAGCCGCAGAACCGCAGGGTCGAGATCGTCATCCAATAAGACTGGAGACAAGGCTTAAGGACGAGCGTCGGAAAAACACCTTCAGGACTGCCGATCAAAAACGAGTCAGCCGCTGCCGATCGTCTAGCTTGATCCCGTCTGGCGCCTACGTTGACGCCATCACGGCCGGCGCCGACGAGGCCGACGCTGACAACATCGCCAGGGCGATCGAGGCGCGCCCTTGGCCGACCTACGAGGAGCGGATGGCGGTCTTCTCGCCGGCCGACCCGTGGAAGCCATCGCACGATCCGTTCAAGAAGTCCTGAGCTACTGAAACGCCTTCGGATTGAGCCGCGGCGTCTCGTCGACCAACCATTGTCCCGGGAGGCCCATGCGGTCCAGCCAACTCCATGGCAACATGGCGTCGATCAAGTCGCTCCAGCTCGTCTGTCAGGCCTGCGGTTCGAGGACTTGGAAGGCGACGCTCTTTGCTCGCCAGCACGAGGTGGAGGCGTTCACCGTGGGCTAATTCACGCGGCTGCAGCGCTATCGCCGAGCCAGAAATCCTCCCTTCCTCAACTCGCTAAATCTGTCTCAATGGCGCTGATCCCGGACAGCATTGACAACGTCGGACTACGGCATCGGCGGAGCAAAGGGCCGGTTAGACTGGCCGAATTCTTACTTTAGATTTTCAGGTCTGACCCCAGTCCGACGTGTCTACTGCGGATGCCTGCATTGGTGCGGGAACGGCGCGCGCACACGCGGCTGCGTTGGGCGGAACCCCGTTCAGGTGATGACGGCCTGCAGCTTTCGGTAGGCGCCGCGTAGCGCCTCCTCGACGTCGCCGATCTTGCGATCTGCGGCGAAGAGGAAGCCAAGATATCGATCCCCCCAGGGGAGGGGCCGCACGGCCTGACCCAGTGGAATCGTGATTGAGAGTCCGGTGATTCCCGGGACGGCTAAGGCGTCGGCCTGGCCGTCGACCCTTTGCAGGACGCCGGCGCATCCCACGGGCAGCATGAGCACGCCGGCCGCGCCCCGCAGGCGGGGCGGCGACAGGCGACAGCCCAGGCTGTTCGCAAGGATCAACGTTTCCAGGCTGACGCCCTCGCCAAAACGCAGCGAGCGGGAGCACAGGCCGCCGATCGAGCGCGCAGCAAGCTCAAGCATGACGGCTCGTTCCCCGCCTTCTCTGCTATCGATGCGAAGCTCCGCATGGATCGGGCCGTAGCGCAGCCCCAACGCCGCCGCGGCCCGCTTCGCGAGGCTACTGGCCGTCGCAAGCAGAGGCGCCGCCAGGCGGGACGGCGTGATGAGCATCGTCTCCTCGAAGGTCGGCCCATCCGGCGTATCGGGCTTGTCGAAGACCGCCGTGACCGCGAGCGCGCCGTCGCTGAGCAGTCCGTCGATGCTCAGTTCCCTGCCCGGCACGAATTCCTCGATCACCATCGGCTCGCGGTCCGCTCTTCCGACTTCGGCAAGAATGCCCCGGATTACCCGCGCGGCGGCGAGGACCTCAGCCTCGTCGTCGGCGCGGATCACGCCCCGGCTGCCGCTCAGCGACACCGGCTTCACCACGCACGGGAAGCCCAGCGCGCCGGCGGCGGCTGTCAGCGCCTGCTCGTCGGCATCAGGGGCCAGGACCCGGAAGGCGGGCTGCGCGACGCCGTGCTCGGCCCACGCCCGTCGTTGCATCGCCTTGTTCGCCGCGGCTTCGACCGCCTCGACCGGATTGTGTGCAAGACCCAGTTCCGCTGCCAATCGTGCCGCCAGGGGCAGCATCTGGCTGTCAACCGCCACCACCGAGTCGACCCGACCCATCGTGCCGACAAGGCGCTGCGCGCTGGCGCCGGGATCGTCGGGATCCACCTGCACGACCGGCTGCCCGCCGAGCGGCAGCGCCCCGTCGCTGCCGATGACGACATCGAGCGCGAGCCGGTGGGCTGCGCTGACGAAGTCCGTCGCCCGGTAGGTGATCGCCGGCACCAGCAGCAGGACGCGCTTGCCATGGGCGTCGGTCATCGCTTGGCCGCCGAATAGAAGGGGGCTCTGCCGGCCGGGTGATCGGTGACGTCGGCCAGTCCGACCACGCCTGGCACACGGGCACGCAGCAGCGGTTCGATGCCTTGGCGGACGGTCACCTCGGCAAGGCTGCAGCCCTGGCAGCCGCCTTCGAGACGCAGGCGGACCCAGCCGCCATCGATCTCGACCAGGGTCGCATGCCCCCGGTGGGCGGCGATGATGGGATTGATCTCGCGGTCCAGGACGTCGCGCACCTGGTCCGCCAGGTCTGCTGCGGAACCCGACTCCAGCGGTTGGCCGCCCGGTCCGACCAGCTGCACGTGCACGACTTCCGGGACGGCGTTGCGAATCAGCTGCTCGATGCGCCCGATGAGCGGCAGGCTTGCGCCGGGAGAGCCACTGGCCTCGAGCGTCGCGGTACCGTCCTCGACGCCGAGGACACGGATCTCGCCGCCGCGCGCGATTACGGACGGCAGCACGCTGGCCCACAGAGCGGCGGTGACCTTGTCAGCCAGATCCAAGGGATCCTCCGGTGGCGCTCGCTGTTTCGAGGGCCGCCTCCAGGTCGGCGACGAGATCGCCGACCGCCTCGATGCCGACGGAAAGGCGCAACAGATCGTCGGGCACCGACGACGAGGGCCCTTCCATGCTCAGCCGGTGCTCGATCAGGCTCTCCACGCCGCCGAGCGATGTGGCGCGCTTGAAGACCTTGACCGCCGCCAGGACGGCCATCGCCTGCGCAGGCCCGCCGGCCAGCCGGGTCGAGAGCATGCCGCCGAAACCGCCGCTCATCTGGCGGACCGCGATCTGGTGACCCGGATGCGACGGCAGCCCGGGATAGAGCACCGCCCGAATCGCGGGATGCCGCTCGAAATGCCGGGCGATGGCGAGCGCATTCTCCGAGCTGCGGCGCACGCGCAGGAACAGCGTGCGCATGCCGCGCTGCAGGAGCCAGGTCTCGAACGGACCCGGCACGGCGCCGGCGGTCCGGCGCCAGGAGCGGACGCGCTGCCAGAAGGGGTCGTTGCGGGCGCTGAGCACTGCGCCGGCCAGGACGTCGCTGTGGCCGTTCAGGTACTTGGTGGCGGAGTGCACGACGAGGTCGGCGCCGAACTCCATCGGCCGCGTCAGCACGGGCGTCGCCACCGTGTTATCGATGGCCACTCGCGCGCCGGCGGCATGGGCGAGCCGGCAGACGGCCGCGAGGTCGGTGATCTCCCAGGTGGGGTTGGCCGGTGTCTCGACCCACAGAAGACGCGTGGAGCCGGGGCGGATCGCGGCTTCCACCGCCCGCAGGTCCGTCGTGTCGACGAACTCCACGTCGAGCCCCCAGGTCAGCCCGAACTCGGCGAGCCACTTGCGCACCCCCCAATAGAGTACCTTCGCCACAACGACATGATCGCCCGGGATGAGGGACTGGAAGATGGCATTGGCCGCGGCCATTCCGGAGGCGAACAGGATGCAGCCGCAGCCGCCGCCCTCGAGGCCCGCCAGCAGCCGCTCGGCATGCTCGTAGGTTGGATTGTCCGCCCGCGTGTAGACCCTGTCCTGGTGATAGGAGCCGTCAGGCTCTTGCTCGTAGTTCGTCGACAAGGTGATCGCCGGGATCAGGGCGCCGGTGACGTTGTCGACTTCGCCGAGGGCCTGCGCGGCCAAGGTCTCCGGCGACAGTGACGGGCTTTTCATCGCGACGCTCCCCTGGGCGAAAGAGGCGTGACGCCTAAGACGACGGCGACGCCAAGGTGCAGGCGTTGCGGTCACGCGTCATTCACAAGTGTCATTCATACGAGCGACGCTGGCCCATCGTCCAGCGGCCGGATGCGGGTGAGACCCTGCGCACGGTTCAAGAGGTTGAAAGGGCAGATCGGAACCAGAAGAGCGAGACCGGCGCGTAGAAGCACGCCTTGGATGCGCCTCATGCCCAACTGCGTCGGTTGATGGGGTAAGCCCTGGGCGGGCCCATCAAAGGTTGCACGAGCATGCTGTTAAGGCGGAGCTGGGTGGGATCTCGGAAGGGATCGAGACCGATGGTCATGTCGTCATGGCCCGCCGCAGATCGCATAATTCATTTTATGAAACCTAGCTGACCTGTAGATGCGAGCTGTGACTTGCACGATTTTCGAGAACAGTAGCCGAATGACGGAACCTGCGAACGCTGATCTTCATATCAGCGATTGAGCAGCCCTTCCAATGCCGCTAAGCCGACGTAGACAGCAACCAAGTAGCATACGATGAATTTCCAATGCGCTAGGAAAGTCCCCCAAAGGTAGTGCCCGGCGACGGCGGGCCATTTGGATGCATGCATTGGCTCCTCCCTAGATGCCCCTAGGTCTTAGACCGGCGGCAAGGCCTACTGGACGGCGAGACCCGGAGCGGCATCTTTTACAGCAGGCGGACCCGCTCCATCAACTCGGGCCGGTTGTTCCTCACATTGCCGACCTCGGCACTGACTTCCCATGCCTCGATCGCGCCGGCATACGGCTTCATCGGCGCGGCGGCCTGATCGGGTGTGTCGCGCATCCACTGTCGATACTGAACTCCATCCGCGGTGGCATGAGGGATAAGATCAGGTAGGTTGAGCCTCAATGATCGCGTTCCTGATCATGTTCCTTCACGTCCTGGTATCGCCGTTTAGGACTCGGGCACGGCTGGAGGCCGAGATCGTGCTGCTGCGGCATCAGTTGAACGTGCTGCGCAGGCGCGTTCCCTCGAAGCCGAAGCTGACGGTGGCCGACCGACTGCTCTTCGTCTGGCTCCATCGCTATTTCCGTCGGCGTTGAACGACATCACAATTGTGCAGCCAGAGACGATCAACCGAACGTGCGCCGCTCAGTCTGGCGCGCGGCATGCGGGTCCCACCGGCACTTCAAACAACCTAACCCGTTCATCTGCGTCGTGGGGCGTTCTTTAGTTGGTAATGCGCGCCCCGCAACGGCGCCCACCATGACGGCGAACAGTCTAATGCGCCAGCGCGACCACGCAGACGCCGACCCAGATCACAATGGCAATGGCGAGCGGCAAGTCCGTCAGCACGGCATCGGTCGGCGATTCGCCGCTGTCGAGGTGCTCGACCACGTACCAGTAGCGATAGAGGCCGAAGATCACCAACGGGATGGTCCATACCAGTCGGGCGTTGGCCGACATCACGAACAGGCTGTAGAAGATCAGCGCGCCGGTGGCCGACATCTCGGCATAGCGGTCGATCAGCTCGACCGAATACATGCGCAGAACCTCGCGGCTTTCGATGCCGCTGTTGGCGAGCTCCTGGCGGCGCTTGATGGCGGCGAGATAGAGCGCCAGGCAAAGCGTGGTGATCGCCATCCAACTCGACAATGGCACCGAAAGCGCCAGCGCCCCGGCATAGACCCGGAGCACGAAGCCCACCGCGATCGAGAAGAGGTCGAGCACGGGCTGGTGCTTCAGCACGTAGGTGTAGGCCACGTTCAGCACGACATAAACCAGGATCGCCAGCATTGTCGCCGATGACCAGAAGAAACCGACGAGCAGCACGCAATAGCAGGCGATCAGGAGGCCAATCGCCGGCCGCATCGACACCGTGCCGGCGGCGAGCGGACGGGAGTGCCGCTTGGACGGATGGCTGCGGTCGCGTTCGATGTCGTGGATGTCGTTCAGGATATAGCCGGCCGATGAGGCCACGCAGAACAGCACGAAGGCGATCAGGGCGTTGGCGACCGCGGCGGGGTCGGTGAACTCGCGGGCGAAGACCACCGGCGCCAGCACGAAGGCGTTCTTTATCCACTGCCTCGGGCGCATCAACTTGAGAAGCCCGAGAGCCGCTATCGGTTTTGACTGGGCTAACATTCACCCGCCGTGCTTATACTGACAACCCAGAGGACGGCCAAGGTCAATCGATGCGGCTCGCGATCGTCTATACAATCATTGCTTTGATCGCGACGGCGGCGAATCTCGGCGCCCAGGAGCTCACGGTCCGCGCCTGGCACGGCGTCTTCCAGATCGAGCTCTCGGTGTTCATCGGCACCGGCGTCGGCTTGGTTGTGAAATACGTCCTCGACAAGATCTTCATCTTCCGTTTCCGCGCCGCCAGCACCTTGCACGACCTGCAGACCTTCATCCTCTATACCGGAATGGGCGTGGTCACGACCCTGCTGTTCTGGGGCTTCGAGTTCGGCTTCAACGCCACCTTCCAGGACAAGAACATGCGCTACGTGGGCGCCCTGATCGGCCTTGGCCTCGGTTACTGGGCGAAGTACCACCTCGATAAGCGCTTCGTGTTCCGCGCCCAAGTCGCACCATGAGGCGCGTCTCGTCATGGGGCCGGCTCTCGGCTTTTCCCCACGAGGTGATCGAGCTTGGCGACCGCAGCAAGATCGCCGCCGAGCTGGCGCGTGGGCGGCCCGGCATCGCCTACGGCATGGGGCACAGCTACGGCGATGAGTGCCTCAACCCCGACGGCGTGCTGTGGCGCACGGCCGGCCTCGACCGTTTCATCCGCTTCGACGAGACCAGCGGCCGGCTGGTCTGCGAAGCGGGCGTGGTGCTGGGCGACATCCAGCGCCTGGCCATTCCGCGCGGCTGGGGCCTGCCGGTGCTGCCGGGCACCCAGTTCGTCACCGTGGGCGGCGCCATCGCCAACGACGTGCACGGCAAGAATCACCACGAGACCGGCACCTTCGGCGATCATGTGCTTTCGCTGCGTCTGCTGCGCACCGATGGCCAGGAGATCTTCTGCGGTCCTGCCCAGCGACCCGACTGGTTCGCCGCGACCGTGGGCGGCCTCGGCCTGACCGGCCTCATCGTCGAGGCCGAGCTGCAGCTCCGGCGGGTGCCCGGTCCCTGGCTCGCCGCCGAGACGATCGCCTATTCCGGCCTCGACGAATTCTTCCGCCTGTCCGCGGAATCGCATCCCGCCTGGGAACACGCCGTCTCCTGGATCGACTGCACCTCGAGGGACGCCGTCCGCGGCCTGTTCATGCGCGCCAGACCGGCAGCCGGCGAGCACGGAACCTGGCGCGAGCGGCGCCTTGCCATGCCGTTGGTGTCGCCCGTCTCGCTGGTGAACCGGCTGACGCTCAGGCCGCTGAACCAGCTCTACTGGACGATGAACAAGCGCGATGTTGGCCCCCGCATCGCCCGTTACGAGCCGTGCCTGTTCCCGCTCGATGCCATCCGCGACTGGAACCGGCTCTACGGCCCGGCGGGCTTTTATCAGTATCAATGCGTCGTGCCGCGCGAGGCGGGATCCGCTCCCATCCGCGAGATGCTGGGCGCGATCGCGCGGTCGGGCGACGGCTCGGTGCTGGCGGCGCTGAAAACCTTTGGCGATCGCTGGTCACCCGGCCTGTTGAGTTTCGCGCGACCGGGTGTGACGCTTGCCCTCGACTTCCAGAACCGCGCCGGCGTTGAAACCTTGTTCGAGCAGCTGGATGCCATCGTAAGCGCAGTTGGTGGCCGTCTCTATCCGGCGAAGGATGCGCGCATGCCGCGCTCGATGTTCGAAGCAGGCTATCCGCGCCTCGGCGAATTTTCGGACTACCGCGATCCGGGCATGAGCTCCGCCATGTCCCGCCGCCTGATGGGAAGCTAGCAAAAGGGCCCCGGCATGAGAATCGTCGTCATTGGCGCCACGTCCGCGATCGCCGAACATTGCTGCCGGCTATGGGTCACGCGCGAGGTCTGCGACCTTGTGTTGGTGGCGCGCGACGTCGCCAAGGCCGGCCGCGTCGCCGAGGACCTGCGGGTGCGCAGCCCCGCGTCGACCATCACGGTGGTCGAGACCGACTTTCTCGATACTGCGGCGATCGGCAGACTGGCCGCCGAGGCCGCCGCGCGTCCCATCGACATCGTGCTGATTGCCCACGGCGTGCTGCCTGAGCAAAGCCTGTGCGAGAACGATCTTCTCGTCTGCCGTGATACGCTCGAAGTGAACGCCGTGTCGCCGGCGCTGTTCGCCGAGGCCTTCGCCGGCTATTTCGCCAAGGCGGGCCGCGGCACGCTCGCCATCATCGGCTCGGTCGCGGGCGATCGCGGCCGCAAGGCCAACTACACCTACGGCGCCTGCAAGGGCCTGGTGGCGCGCTATGCCGAGGGGCTGGAGCACCGCTTTGCCGGAACGGGCGTCAGCGTCGTGCTGATCAAGCCCGGCCCGACCGACACGCCGATGGCGGCTGCGCACCGGGCCAGTGGCCGCCGCTTGGCGTCGGTCGAAGAGGTGGCGCGCGCCATGGTGCGCGGCATCGACGCCAAGCGACCTGTCGTCTATGCGCCGGCCCAGTGGGCGCTGATCATGTTCGTGGTGCGCCATCTGCCGCGCTTTGTCTTCAACCGGCTGAACCTCTGAACCGCCAAGCGATTGTCGCGCGGCAAACAGGCACGAAGCACGCTGTCATTCCTTGCCGCCCGGCTGGGCGCGGTCCTCGGCGATGCATTAAGTCTGCTTTGATCGCGAACGCCCCCACTCTGCCCGACCGGCGCCAAAGCTCGGCGAGCATACGGACGAAGTGCTGGGGCACAAGGCGAATTGACGCCAGCCTAGCCGCCGCTTCAGCCCTTGTTGGCCAGGCCGAGGCGGTCGCCGTCGGTGGCCGTCGCGGCGCCCACCAGTTCCGGCTTCAGGATGTAGAGTGAGCGGGCGTCGACCTTCTCGGCCTTGCGCTCGGGCAGTGCGATCGGGTAGCGCGTCTCCTCCGCGTGATCGTTGAGCAGCTTCTCAACGTTGTACTGGCTGCCGAACTTCCAGAGAGTCTGCACGAAGTTGGTCTGGCCGCGCATGAGGTGGCCGGCGGCGATCGAGGCGCAGCTCTTGAGCGCCTGCCAACCCATGTGCTTCTTGAAGAGGATCTGCTGGGTCTTGACCAGCTCCTCGTAGAACTTCTCGAGGGGGAGCCGGGTCGGCAGGACGGCATGCTGGACGTCGAACAGCTTGTAGTTGCGGGTGGCGAGAGCGCGCGCGTCGGTGGTCCAGGTCTCGGTGCCGGGATAGGGCGTGTTGACGGTGAGGTGCACGATCTCGGGCACCGACAGCATCCACTCGCGGACCACGGCGAAACGCGCCTCGTCCCAACTCGGGTCGGCGATGATGTTCACGGCCACGGTGATGCCGAGCGAGCGGGCGTATTCCAGCGCCTCGAAGCTCTTGCCCAGGCTGACCCGCTTGCGGTGGCGTAACAGCCCCTCCTCGTCGATCGCCTCGACGCCCAGGAACATGTAGCTGAGGCCAAGCTTCTTCCAGCGCGCGAAGACCTCCTTGTTCTTGAGCAGGACGTCGCAGCGGGTCTCCAGGTAGTACTGTTTCCTGATGTTGCGTCTCTCGACCTCGTCGGCGATGGCATGGCCGTGCTCGGCGTGGATGAAGGCCACGTCGTCGACAATGAACACCCCGGGCTCGCGCACCCGCGCCAGGTCCTCGCCGACTGCGCCGGCGCTCGCCTTGCGGTAGCTGCGCCCGTAGAAGGTCCAGGCGCTGCAGAAGGTGCAGTTCCACGGGCAGCCACGGGAGAACTCCACCGAGGCGCAGGGATCGAGCACGCCGATGAAATACTTGTGGCGCTTCTCGACCAGGTCACGCGCGGGCAGCGTATCGTCGAGCGATTCGATCATGCGTGGCGGCGGGCCTTCGCCCGTGGTCGTGACCACGCCCGGCAGCGTGCTGAGCTCCTGTCGGTCCGCCCAGGCGTCCAGGATCCGGGCTGCGATCTCCTCGCCCTCGCCCTTGACCACGCAGTCGATCGCGCCGCCGGCATGGGCCAGGATCTCGCGCGCGGTGAAGCTTGCCGAGTGGCCGCCCACGAACACCAACGTGTCGGGCAGCAGCCGGCGGGTCAGGCGCGCCAGGTCCACGACCTCGGGAATATTGGCCAGGTAGTTGAGCGAGAAGGCCACCGCGTCGGGCTGCCAGGTGTTGAGCAGGCTCCGGTAGTGCTTGTGCTTGAACACCTGCAGGTCGAGCAGGCGCACCTCGTGACCGGCCTTGCGGCAGGACGCAGCCACCCGCTCCAGCCCCAGCGGCTCGAGCCGCAGGTAGACCTCGGTGTACATCAGGCCGCTGGGATGAACGAACAAGACCTTCATGGCCAGTCCCCCGCACTCGGATCTCTATTTAAGAGTATTCGAACTTGATGGTAAATGTGAGGTACAAACTGAGGTCGAATGCCGACTTGGGAGACGCAGGCGACTAACCTCGCCAACTTCATGCGGACGCTAGCCTTGCCCGAGGCGGTCGCACAATGGTCGCTGACCAGCCTGCGGGAGAAGCTTGTGAAGATTGGTGCAAAGGTCGTGCACCACGCTCGCTACGCCGTCTTCCAGATGGCCGAGGTCGCGGTGCCAAAGGACCTGTTCGAGAAAATCCTGCGGCTGATCGACGGACTGCAACCACGACCGGCCCCAGCGTAGAGCCGGGACGGTCGGATGCGTCATCACCAAGGGAGAAGTGTGTCTGAATGACAAGGAAAGGGACTAAATCTATGGATCGAACGTCGCTTGGGATGTTGGGCACAGCAGAAACGCCGGGAGAACTACGAAACCCGCCCATGGCTTCACGGGAAGCCCGCAGAATGCTAGCGTTCACGACGTTCCAAGAGGTCACCCGGGGAATGTCAGATTAGGTGAGCATTCTGCGGTCCCGTCCTGCTATATGGCTCGCTCTTCTCACAGCCGCGCTGCATTTGTGGGCGAATGGCGAATATGGCTACTTCCGCGACGAGCTCTATTTCATCGTCTGCGGTCAACACCCGGACTGGGGCTACGTCGACCATCCGCCTTTGGTCCCGCTGCTCGCCTCACTTATGCACGCCCTGTTTCCCAACTCGCTGACGATGTTTCGTCTGATCCCGGCGCTAGCTCATGCGGGCACGGTTGCGCTCACTGCCGAAACGGCTCGCAAGCTCGGTGGCGGCAATTGGGCCCAACTGCTCGCCGGTATGGCGGCATTCTTATGCCCACTCCTGCTTGCTTTCGGGACGATTTTTTACACGGACTCGCTTCAGTCGATCGCTTGGTTGTTCTGCGCATATGCACTCATCGGCATCATCCGCGACGACAATGAACGCTGGTGGCTCCCGATGGGCTTGGTGATTGGTCTGGCGTTTATGGTCAAATACACCATTGCGTTCTGGGTTGTTGCCCTCCTGATTGGCCTACTACTGACATCGGCACGCGGCCGTCTTGCCCGCCCAGGCCCCTATGTCGCTGCGGTGGCCGCCACCCTCATCGTGCTGCCCAACTTGTTTTGGCAATGGGTTCATGGATGGCCGTTTCTCGAATTCGCTGCAGCCGTGGCTGAAAGCAAGAACGCCGTATATGCGCCCTGGACTTTTGTGTTGATCCAGATGCGCGACCTCAACCCGGTCACTGCACCAATCTGGCTCGCTGGCCTCGCAGCGTTCGCGTTTTGGGGTCGGTTCGCGGAACTTCGCGCCATCGTTATCGCGTACTTGCTTCTGCTTGTGGCGATGATCGCGCTCCACGCCAAATCCTATTATCCGATCGGCGCCTATCCCGTTCTCTTCGCCGGCGGAGCCGTGGCATTGGAGGCGTGGCTCACGTCGCCACGCCCGCGTGCGGTGCTGCTTGTCGGCGTCGTTTTGTTCGGCTTGCCGCTGCTCCCATTCGCCGTTCCCGTGCTTCCCATTGAGCGTGTCGCTGCCTATCAAAGCTTTCTTGGTCTTGCTCCGGAAGCGAACGAAAATAGGCTGGCGGTCGGTCGTCTGTCACAACTCTATGCCGATATGTTTGGCTGGCGCGAACTTGCTGCCTTGGTCGGCCGTGCCTATCAATCGCTGTCGCCAGAAGAACGAGCGGATGCGGTATTTTTCGCGAACAACTATGGGGAGGCCGCCGCAGTCGACATCTTTGCGAAGCCTTGGGGCCTGCCACCCTCAATCAGCGCGCACAACAACTATTACCTCTGGGGTCCGCGTGGACATATCGGAGACGTAATCATACGCCTAGGGGGCCGCCGCGAAGACTTGCTCAGGATCTACGCCTCAGTCGAGGCAATGGGCAAAACCGATAACCCCTGGGCACTTCCCCTTGAGACCGGCCAGACGATCTGGATTTGCAGGGGAAGGTTCACGAAGCTGGATGATGACTGGTCGAAATTGAAGCGCTACTACTGAGAGACGATCCGGCACGCCCCCGCGCATAACACATTCTGGAGCAAAGCGCCGCCTGGCCGCCTGTCAGTCGGGATTCGAATTGGTAGTGGCGACCGATGTTACGACGCGGAATCATAAAAATCTCATGCGAGTGGTTTCGATGGTACATCGCGGCGGAGGCGACCCCCATCAGCGCCGCCGCCTTGTCGGGTGTGTCGCGCATCAAGTCTCGACCTGAGAGTCATCAAGCTGTTGCACTTGGCGGCGGCAGCGGTGGCGTTGCTGCCGTCAGCCGCCTCATCGAGGTCAGCCGTTTTCACGATCGGCCGCGCTATTGGTCCATCAATTGCCGGCCGGCTGTTGTGACACACGCTGTGCCCGTCCCGTACCAAGATCCAACCCTTCTCTACAGCGTAGCGCCGGGCCTCGGCGGTTTCGGGTACGTCGAGGCCTTCAAGGGAACGCCATTGCATCGGCCTGTCGCTCGCGTTGTAGCAGGTGGAGGGCAAGGGCCTAGGACTTGCGGGCCATGAGCCAATGCTAGCGCGCGCATCCAGTCGAAGGAGCCTGGCGTCAGGCATTGCGTCTAAGGAAAGGTTCGTTCCGGCCCAGGGTGAATTCCGTTGTAGTTGCGATCCCAGGCGGCCGATCTGTTGTAGTTGGCCGGGTAGTTGTAGTTGGTCGGGTAGTTGTAGTTGGTCGGATAGCGGTAGCTCGCCGGATAGCTGTAGGTCGCCGGATAGCTGTAGCTGGACGCAGAGTAGTAGCTCTGCGAGTTGCCATAGCGCGGGTAGTACGGGTCCGCACAGCCGGCGACTGCAAGCGTCGCTATTGCGACAATGAAGCTGACATATCTCATGGCGGTCTCCTTTAGGAGTCAACCCGCGTTCCTGCCGAGCGTTGCGTGTGCCGCGAGAAACTGTGCCAATCCGGGCGAATTAACCAAGAGGTCGATGCCGGAAATCTTCGGCAGGCCCCAATCGAGGACGATGACGTCGGCATTGACGGCGGCATCGAGCGAGCCAAGCAACGAGGCGCCGTCGCCGAAACTCGTCTTTCCCAGATCGCTTCCTTTGGTGGCAAAGACGCGCGTTTCACTGGAATACCACTCTTCGGTAAGCACGCGGCGAAGACAGCGAACCAAGCACGCAGACGTGAATGGAATTCTCGATAGGCAGTTCCATCTACCAGCATTGCACGCGCCTCGCTGGACCGACGCTCATCCACGCGCGACTGGCTCGTATCCGCCCGTCCTGTTTCCGCTTTTCCTTTCCTGTTGGTCGTCGGC
>Ga0308309_10001121_pt1 | contig 15962 bp, 10 predicted proteins | sample HubBroMetageWFT5_FD_192491 | JGI IMG/M metagenome (GOLD analysis project Ga0308309, IMG submission 192491) | Warmed and freeze-thawed soil microbial communities from the Hubbard Brook experimental Forest, New Hampshire - Hubbard Brook CCASE Soil... | ecosystem: Environmental > Terrestrial >...
GCGCACCCACGAGATGAACACTTTATATGACCTTCCCGGTGAAGTGTTACGAAATCGCCACGAGTTGTTGCGCTTGCGCAAGTACGGCTCGGAGTGGACGCTGACACACAAGTCCGGGAAAAAGACCGCGCGCCATAGCAGCCGAGAAGAACTCAAGACGCGCATCGATGATGGAAAGAAGATGGACTTAATCCTACGCGCTCTGAGTTACACCCCCTCGTTTCGATATGAAAAATTCCGCGCCGAATGGACTGATGGCAAAGGGCAAGTAGTCGTCGACGAAACTCCGATCGGGGATTTTTGCGAGATCGAAGGACCGCCGCGCTGGATCGATACGACGGCGAAGAAACTGGGCGTGACGGCGGCCGATTACATTACGGCCAACTACGCCGGATTGTTTTCCGATTGGAAGGTTCGCACAAACAGCCGAGCCAAGGAAATGACGTTCAAGTCAGTGAAGATGGGAAAGCACTGATGACTTCCGCCCCTCCGGGAACTCAGCCCGTCGCTCCGTGGCACTTCTTAAATTTCTTCCCTGACCCACAGGGGCAGGGATCGTTGCGTCCCACTTTCTCCTGCGCCCTGACCACTTGCTGCACCGGCTGAGCGTCACCTCCGCCAGCCATGCGCGCTTGTTCGAGCTCGCGGCGTTTGCGGCGCATAAAAGCTTCTTCCAGATCGTCCGCGGAAGTTGCGACCAGGCGTGGCGGATGGCGCCCGTTGCCATCGCCGCCGCGCTGCGCGGGCACTCCAGAGTCGGGTCCCTGATCAACTGGCCCGCCTGCGGGAGGGCCTCCGACACCAGAGTCAGGTGGGCGCTCCAGAATCTGCATCAGGTAAAGATAGCGGGCCGTGTCCTCCTGAAAGCGCTGCAGCATGGCCTCGAACATTTCAAACGATTCTTTCTTGTACTCGACCAGCGGATCATGCTGGCCGTAACCGCGCAGGCCGATGCCCTCCTTGAGATGGTCCATGCTGAGAAGATGATCTTTCCACTGCGAATCGAGGACGCTCAGCATAATCATGCGCTCGTGATGGCGCATGGCCTCGGGGCCAATCAGCTTTTCTTTCGCCTCATACCGCTCCTTCAGCTTTTCAAAGATGGCGTCGCCCAGCTCTTGCCGGTTCAGCGCCTCCGCCTTCACGCCTTCGGCAATAAAGTCCACACCGAACCGCGTGAACACCGCATCTTTCAGGCCTTTGATATTCCAGTCATCGGCGTGCCCCTTCGGCGGGCAATATTCGTCCATCAGATCGCCGAGAATCGCCGAAACATAATCCTCGAGAATCAGATCCTTCTGATCCATGCCCTCCAGCAAGCGCCGCCGCAAGCCGTAGACGGCCTCGCGTTGCTTGTTCATCACATCGTCGTATTCGAGCAGATGTTTTCGGGATTCGAAGTGTTGGCCTTCGACTGTCTTCTGCGCCGTCTCAATACGACGGCTGATCATTTTGGATTCGAGGGGCACACCTTCTTCCATTCCGTGCTCGAAGATTTTCGATACCCACCCCTTCGGCAAGAAAATGCGCATGAGGTCATCCTCGAGCGCAAGGTAGAAGCGCGAGGAGCCGGGATCGCCCTGGCGCCCGGCGCGTCCGCGAAGCTGGTTGTCGATGCGGCGTGACTCGTGGCGCTCGGTGCCGAGAATGTGCAAGCCGCCCACTGCAATCACTTCATCGTGATCCTGGTCGGTCTGTGCCTTATAGCGAGCGATAGCCTCAGCCCACTTGTCGGTCGGCACCGTATATTCGTTTCCGTTGTAATAGAAAATGGAAGTGATGCCATCTTCCTGGGGACCTTCGATCTTGCCTTCCGCGACGCGTAACTGCTGCGCAATTCCCTTCTTCACCAACTCCTGCTTGGCCATGAATTCGGGATTGCCGCCCAGAAGAATGTCGGTGCCGCGGCCCGCCATATTCGTCGCGATGGTGACCATACCCTTGCGTCCAGCCTGCGCCACGAATTCGGCCTCGCGTTCATGAAATTTGGCGTTGAGCACGACGTGCTTGAGTCCTTTTTTCTTCAACAACTCTGAGAGGCGTTCGGACTTTTCAATCGACGTGGTACCGACCAGCACGGGCTGGCCTTTTTCGTTGAGTTTCTGAATCTCATCCGCAACTGCAAAATATTTCTCTTTCTCAGTGCGGTAAACGACGTCGGGATTCTCCAACCGCTTCATCTGTTTGTTCGTGGGAATTACAACGACTTCCAGTTTGTAGATTTTTTCGAATTCATCGGCTTCCGTTTCCGCAGTACCGGTCATGCCCGAAAGCTTTTTGAACATGCGGAAATAGTTTTGAAAGGTGATGGTGGCCAGTGTCTGGTTCTCGCGCTCGATCTTGACGCCTTCTTTCGCTTCAATGGCCTGGTGCAAACCATCCGACCAGCGGCGGCCCGGCATCATGCGTCCGGTAAATTCGTCGACGATGATGACTTCGCCGTCTTTAATCACATACTCCACGTCGCGCCGATACAGGGCGTGCGCCTTGACCGCTGTTTCGACGTGATGCTTGAGAGGCCAGTTCTCCGGATCGGCGATGTTGCCGATTCCGAGGAGTTGCTCGACTTTGTTCCAGCCTTCATCCGTGACGGTAATATTGCGGTGCTTTTCGTCAACTACGAAGTCGCCGGTCAGTTGCGCAGGTTCCCCGGGAGCAACCTCAAGCTCCTCGCCCTTTTCCAGTTTCGGGATGATGCGGTTGACTTTGTAATACTTGTCGGTCGATTCCTCGCTCGCTCCAGAGATAATTAGCGGGGTTCGCGCTTCATCAATCAGGATGGAATCGACTTCATCTACGATGGCAAAATTGTGACCACGCTGCACGCAATCCTTCAGATCGAACTTCATATTGTCGCGCAGGTAGTCGAAGCCAAACTCATTGTTCGTGCCGTACGTCACATCAGCGGCGTAGGCGGCCCGGCGCTGCTCGTCGTCGAGGTCGTGAACGATCACGCCGACGGTAAGACCGAGGAAGCGGTAAAGCTTGCCCATCCACTCCGAATCGCGCTTAGCCAGATAATCGTTGACCGTAACCACATGCACGCCGCGTCCGCTGAGCGCATTGAGATAAACCGGAAGCGTGGCCACCAGCGTTTTTCCTTCGCCGGTTTTCATTTCCGAAATCATGCCCTGGTGCTGCACCATGCCGCCGATCAACTGCACGTCAAAGTGGCGCATGTTCAACACCCGGCGTCCGGCCTCACGCACCACGGCAAAAGCCTCGACGAGAATCTCGTCCAGAGCGTCCTGCAGAGCGTCGTATTGCTCTTTCTGCAATTGCTTCGCGCGATCCGGATCGCTGATCGAGACGTCATCGACCATCGAAGCCTGCGTTCCCTCGATACGGCTCATCCGCTGTTGAATACGTTGCCGGAATTCGTCCGTCTTGGCGCGCAACTCGTCGTCACTCAGCCTTTGTATCTGCGGTTCGAGGGCGTTGATCGTCTCGACACGCGGCATCAAGCTCTTGACGACCCGCTCGTTCTTGGTCCCAAAGACCTTGCCGATCAGAGTATTAATCAAACTGTGAAATCCTTCAGAGGGCGGGATTGTTTCCCAGCGTATCTCTTTTAGCCTAGCATATAGATGCGCTGAACAGACACAAGGAACAGCGACGGAAATCCGTTGATTCCGCGCCCAAACTGTGCCTAGGCGTGAGCCACAACCGTCCCGAACTTTCGCGTTCTCGGCGGATTCGCCGGTAAGCGAATTTTTCGTGTATATTCCCCACGACCCATGCCTACGTTTTATGACCGTTTTGTCGAATGTGCGGAGCGCTGGCCGAATAACGTCGCACTCGAACTCCAATCGCACGCTCACTGCGAAAGTTGCACCTATGCCGAACTTCGTCATATGTCGGAATCGGTGGGACGATGGATCACTGAAAACGGGTTTTCTCATGGATCGCGCCTGGCCATCTTTGCCGATAATCATCCCCGATGGGTGGCGGCGTATTTGGGAATCATTGCGGCGGGATGTACGGTCGTGCCGCTCGATACGGCGCTGCATGCGGATCAACTTGCAAAGCTATTGAAGGACAGTGGCAGTTCCGCCTTATTTTGTGACGGGCGCCATCAGGAACTGGCTCGGGCAGCGGTCCTGGGCCTTGATGTCGGCCTCCTCCTGATGGACCCAGAGCGTACAAACAATTCTCCCGCTATGCAATGGCGCGGAAATCTTCCATCAATTTTCGAAGCTGGGCCGGCAACTTTTCGGCCAATCGATGGAGCTCCCGACGAAGTCGTTTCTCTTCTCTATACCTCCGGCACCACGGCCGATCCTAAGGGTGTGATGCTGACGCATCGCAATCTGTTAGGTGAGGTCGAGGCGGTGTTCAACTGGGTGGATCTCGGCCCCGGAGATGCACTTCTGGGTGTACTTCCCATGTTTCACGTACTGGCCCAGATGGCGAACTTGATGATTCCGCTGGTCAAGGGGGCGCGTGTCGTTTATCTGGAAACCTTGAACACCACCGAATTGCTGCGAGCTCTGCAAGAGCGAGATATCACGGCCTTCGCCGTCGTCCCGCAATTTTTCTATCTGATTCACGAGCGAATTTTTCAGGAAGTCGCGAAACGCGGACAAATCGCGCAAAAACTCTTGCGCGCACTCATGAACTTCAACCGCGGGTTGCGCAAAGTAGGAGTCAACGCCGGCCCGGTTTTGTTCCGCAAGGTCCACGACACCCTGGGCAAGAAAATGCGGTATCTCGTGACAGGCGGGTCCCGCTTCGATCCCGCCATTGGGCACGATTTTTATGCGCTCGGCATCGACGTCCTGCAAGCCTACGGGTTGACGGAAACGACAGCCGCCGTGTTCGCAACATCTCCTGGGGACAACGTGATCGGTTCCGTTGGAAAGGCGATGAAAGGAGTCGAAGCCAAGATATCCTCATCGCAAACTGAAGAGGCAGAGGAAGATGGCCACAGCAGCGGCGAGATTGCCTTGCGCGGGGCACCTGTCATGAAGGGATACTGGAATCGTCCGGACGCCACGGCCGCTGTTCTGCGCGATGGGTGGTTTTATACCGGCGATCTTGGATATTTCGACGCCGACGGCAACTTGTTACTTACTGGGCGCAAAAAAGAAGTGATCGTCCTCAGTAACGGAAAGAACATTTATCCCGAAGAAGTTGAGGCGCACTACCTGAAATCGCCCTTCATCAAAGAGTTAGCTGTGATAGGAATCGAGGGCAAGGCCGGCGAGAGCGGTGACCGTCTCCATGCCGTGATCGTGCCCAACTTCGACGCGCTGCGCCAGAAGAAAATTGTAAACGCGAAGGAGGTGATCCGCTTCGATATTGAAAGCCTTTCGCAGCAGATCGCTTCCACAAAACGCATCGGCAGCTACGAAATCTGGCAGGAAGACCTGCCACGCACCAGCACGCGCAAAATCAAACGCTTCGAAGTTGAGAAACGCGCCAAAGCGAATCAGACACGCAAGGTTGCGGATGGTTCGGAACTTCCGGCCGAACAGCCGCTTACCGACGACGACAGCGCATGGCTCGCTCAGCCCAACGTGCAGCGAGCTTTGACAATTATCGGCGGAACTGCACGAAATGGTCCGGCAACCCTCCGTCCCACGCACAGTCTCGAACTCGACCTGGGCCTTGACTCCATGCAACGAATTGAGTTGCTCAGCCGCGTTGAAGAGCAGCTCGGCGGAAACGTCGCTGAGTCACAGTTAGCCGAGATCTACACCGTGCGCGATCTGGTCGACGCGGTTCTGCAAAGCGCAGCAAGCGGCGCGTCAAGCCCAGGAACGAGAGTGACCTTCGCCGGATGGAAAGCGATTTTGTCTGAAGAGCCAGACCTTCAGGATGTACTTCCTCTGGTTCAACCGCAACCGATCAGCAACACATTTTGGTATATGGTTTCACGGCTAACGCAGGTCATCGCGACCGACCGCTTCGATCTTCAGGTTGGCGGCATCGAAAAGCTGCCGAAAAACGGTGCTTATATTCTTTCCTCCAACCATCAGAGCTATCTCGATCCACTCATCCTGGCAAGCGTTCTGCCGCCTCCTGTCTTCGACCGTGTTTTTGCTGTGGGAACAAGCGAAATTTTCGGTGAAGGAATCATGCTGCACTTGGCGCGATCGCTGCGGGTTGTAGTCGTCGATCCCGACGCGAATCTAGTTCCGGCCATGCGGGCTGGTGCATTCGGGCTGCGTCAGGGACGGCCGCTGATTCTTTATCCCGAGGGTGAAAGATCAATCGACGGCACACCACGAACTTTCAAGAAAGGCGCGGCCATTCTATCGATTCACTTACAGGTGCCGATTGTGCCAATCGCGATTGAGGGTTTTTACGACGCATGGCCGAGAAACAAAAGCTTTCAAAGATTCGCCAGGCTGAAGATGGAATTCGGTGACCCGATTTTTCCATCGCCGGAGGCGGAGGCATCGGAATCTGGTTATGAAGCGCTGACCGCCGACTTAAAAACGAGAGTTGTCGAGATGTGGGAGGGCCTGCGCCGTCATCTGTAGACTCGCCCTCGTAATGCTTGATGGCTACTTCGCCCGCGGATGTGTCTGATCGTAAACCTGTAGCACATGCTTCATCGAGAGTTGCGTATACCGCTGCGTCGTGGCAAGGCGCTCGTGCCCAAGCAATTCCTGAATAGCCCGTAAGTCTGCGCCCTCTTCAAGCATGTGCGTGCCGAAAGCATGACGAAGTGTATGTGGATGCACGTCCGGAGACAGACCCTTCGCAATCGCAATTTTCTTGACGATGCGGCCAACGCTGCGCGTAGTAAGCCGCCCGCCGCGAAGGTTGACCAGCAGTGCGATCGCTTGCTTACGAGCCTGCTCGATAACCTTTTTGCGCTCCGGAAGATACCGCGCGAGCGCAGCCTTCACCGCTTCTCCAAACGGAACGTAGCGTTCTTTCTTCCCCTTGCCGCGAATCAGGATTGCTTCCGCACTCAGCCGGATATCGTCGACGTTGATCCCGGTGAGTTCAGAATTGCGAATGCCGCACCCATAGAGCAACTCCAGCATCAACCGGTCACGCTCGGGAAAGGCCGCGCCTTCTGGCATCTCGCCATCGATGACAAAATTCATTTCCTCAATGGTAGGCACACGTGGAAGTTTCTTGGGAAGTCTTGGCGTGGACACCAACTTCGCCGGATTCTGCTCCACTACGCCTTCTCGCGCCAGCCACCGATAGAGCGACCGTACTGCCGCCAGGGCGCGTGCCACAGAAGTTTTGCTCAATCCCTTGGCGTAGAGCTGCGAAAGGAAGCCTCGCACGGCGATGTGATCGATCTGCTTCCACTCGCGTGACCCGGCATAGGCGGCGAACAATAGCAGATCACCGCTATAAGCCTTAATGGTATGAGGAGAAGCGTTGATCTCCCGCAGGTGGCGGAGAAAATCGGCGACCGCTTTGCCGGCTACAGTTTTGTTCCGCTCGCGAGCAGTCATCGTCCCTTCGCTCTCGGATGATGGTTCTGGTACACGGCTCGCAGACGATCGAGCGCCAGATGCGTGTAGACCTGCGTCGTAGAAATATCGGCGTGGCCGAGGATGGTCTGCACGGTACGCAAGTCGGCGCCGTTTTCCACCATGTGCGTGGCGCACGAGTGACGCAGCATGTGCGGAGAAGCGGAACGCCCCGAAGCTGCCGAAGACGCCCGAACCATCTGCCAAACTCGCTGGCGCGTGAGCTTACGTGCGCCGCCAGCGATAAACAACAGAGGAGAACTCTTCACCAAAGCAGTTTGGCTGGCCAACGTTACTCTGCGTTTGGCTGCAGCCAGTACCGGCCGAGATTTGAACAAATATTCCGTGAGCGCAGCCTGCGCAGATTTTCCCAGCGGCACGACACGTTCTTTGTCTCCCTTGCCGCGCACCAACATGTAGCCCGCTTCAAGCTTCAGGTCTTCGAGCCTGGCGCCAATGAGTTCCGAGACGCGCAGAGCGCCTGCGTAGAGGACTTCCAGCATTGCTCCGTCGCGGACAGCCAATGCGGTCGACGTTTTAGTTTGTGCTGCACCTTCCATCCGCGAACGCGGAGCCGCCAGCGTCGCTTCCATTTCGTCACGCGCCAGGGCCTTCGGCAGAACTTTCCATTGCTTCGGCGACTCGATATTCAGCGTGGGATCATGATCGATTTTCTTGTCGAGCAACAAGTAACGATAAAGATGGCGTAGTGCCGACAATTTCCGCCCCACACTGCGCCCATCTACTTGATTTGCGAAAAGCTGTTGCAGGAAGTCCCGCACATCGATGTGCCGGACACTAAGTAATGTGCGCTTACGTTTGTCCAGAAACTCCGCAAACTGGTGAACATCGGTGGCGTACGCGCGGATGGAAAGCGACGCTAATCCTTTCTCGATCCTTAAATAGTCGAGAAAATCCGAGAGAACGCTCGCGTTGGATTTCGCTGTCATCATCTGGAACAAGAAGTATGCGCGTTATCGGACACCGGCGAAAGTAGTGAAGAGGATGCCGCGAGGAACTCGCATGGAACATGGAACGTCGAACGCTAATTCTGACCAATATCCCGGAGCAAGTTCACTGCGTAAAGAGCGCCTTCCGGCGTTTCCTCATGCTTGAAGTATGCGAACACGTCGCGGCCCGCAGACCTATGTTCCCCAATCCGCGTGACCATGCTGTGCCGCTCCTCGGGTGTGTAACTCGGCTTGCGGAATCTGTAGTAAACAAAGGGCCCGGTCACGATATCCGGCGTCGTGCGCTCTTCTGTCTCCGCGACACAAAGTGCGGCGTTACGGGACTTTAGCGCTTCCCATGTCGAATCGTCAAACCAAGACTCGTGACGGAATTCAAAAGCAACCGGCAGCGCGCGCGGCAGGAGAGCGAGAAAATCGTTGAGCAGAGCTGCATCCGCCTTCAGATTCGGGGGCAGCTGAAACAGCACGGGTCCTAGCTTACCCGCGCTAGCCAGAGGCTCAATTGTCGCCAGAAAGCGCGGAACAAAATCCTCTGTCCCCTTCAACCGCTTGATGTGAGTGATCACCTGGTGCGCTTTCACTCCAAACCGAAAAGTAGCGGGGGTCTGCTCGATCCAATTCTGAATCGTGCTCTCTTTTACCAGCTGACGAAAAGTGAAGTTCACTTCGACCGTATTGAGTTGGGCGGCGTAGTGGTTCAGAAATTTTTTCTGAGCAAGTTTTCCGGGGTAAAAATCAGGCTTCCAGCTTGGATACGCCCACCCAGAAGTCCCAACAAAAAGTTGCGGCATTTAGCGAAGTCTCAAAGAAACAGAGAACGGGATTATACCTTGCGTTTCACCTTTCGCGACTCCGGCGGCTTGGCAGGTTTCCTTACCACTTTTCCTGAAGCCTTGTGCCGGACAATCCTGGGCTTCTCTGCTGCGCCTTGTTCTGATGTTGCGTCTTGTTCTGCCGCAGCCGCGAGCGAAATGGGCTCTCGAGTTGATGGAACGGCCGGTTCCGCAACTTTCTTCAGGTCTGGTAAGCGCTGCTCCAATTCCAGAAGCGGACTGAACAAATCGCCCATCTCTTCCACCCGTTTGACCGTTTGCCGCGCTTCAAATACCAGCAGGTTCGCATCCTTCTTCTTGAGCGTACGCTCGACTTCCGTCCAGGAGACCGGCGTTGAAACCGTAGGATGCTCCCGCGCGCGCAGAGAATACACACCGATCGTTGTCTTGTGTTCATCATTCTGACTCCAGTCGACGAACACCTTTCCCGTTCGCAGACTCTTTTTCATGTCTGACACGACGAGATCGCGATGATCGTGCTCCAGGAGTTGCGCCAGCGCGTGCGCAAAAGTCTTGGTCTCGGAATATTTGGTCGGAGTGTTGAGGGGAACATAGACTTGCAGCCCCTTCGAACCTGAAGTTTTCGGAAAACTCTGCAAGCCAAAATGTTCGAAGATTTCGCGCAGCCACAATCCGACCTGGCAGCATTGAACAATATTGGCGGGGGACCCGGGATCGAGGTCGAACACCATCATGGTCGGGCAAGGAACATCTTTCGCGAGAGCCAGCGACGGGTGCAATTCGATTGCAGCAAGATTCGCCAGCCAAACCAGCGTGGGCAAATCATCCGCCAAAATATAATGGACCGTACGCCGATTGCTATCGCTCCAGATGGGAGCAGTCTTCACCCAGTCGGGCCGGTACTGAGGCGCGTTCTTTTCGTAGAAGTACTCTTCGTCGACGCCGTTGGGATAGCGTTTGCGCGTGAGCGCACGCCCAGCCAGATGCGGAATCATCGCTGGAGCGATCCGAACGTAATAGTCGATCACCTGCTGCTTGGTGAAACCAACAGCCGGATAGAGAACCTTCTCCAGATTCGACAGCTTGAGTTGCTTTCCTTGAATCTCGACCGTCGAGTCCATCGCGCACGCTCCAGCAGGCATTGTGCACGAAATCGTTGCTAACGCAAAATACAGGTCTGTCCCTAAACTTGGGCACGAGTGAGACCTTCAACTCAGTTTGACAACTTCCCTGCCCGCCACGTAATTTCAAACTTCTGTCCATCTTGTTCGTCTAAACATGAGCATTTCAATGCATCCGCCCCTAATGTTTGTTGGTTCTCTGGAGGTCCGATGAAACTCCGCACGTTAAGGCCACTGGCCGTGATTTTGCTGCTTGGTGTGTTCAGCGCCGCGCAGGACGTCGCCTCTTTTGAAAAGCGCATCACCGTGAAGAAACTCTCCAACGGACTCACTCTTCTCATCTGCGAGCGTCCAGAGGCGCCGGTATTTTCCTTCTTCACGCTGGTAGACGCTGGATCGGCACAGGATCCCATGGCCAAGACCGGCCTTGCCCACATGTTCGAGCACATGGCCTTCAAAGGGACGGATAAGATCGGTACCATCGATTACACCGCTGAGAAGCCGGCGCTTGAGAAGGTCGAAACCACGTACGCCGCCTTCCTCGCCGAACGCGACAAGACTGTTGGCCGGGATGAGTCAAAGCTGAAGGACCTGGAAAAGGCCTGGAAAGATGCGATCGCCGATGCCGACAAGTACGTAGTGCCCAATCAATTCGGAAAAATTATCGAGCAAAGCGGCGGGCAGGACCTAAACGCATCTACGGATTACGACGAAACTGCTTATCACTATTCGCTGCCTGCGAACCGCCTTGAACTCTGGGCCTATCTTGAATCGGAACGCTTTATTCATCCCGTGCTGCGCGAGTTCTACAAGGAGCGCAATGTCGTCATCGAGGAGCGCCGCATGCGGACTGACAGCAATCCCATCGGACGTCTCATCGAACAGTTCACCGCTGAGGCGTTTGAAGCTCATCCTTATCACCGTCCAACTGTGGGATGGATGTCCGACTTGAATTCTTTTTCCGCAACGGATGCGAAGCGATTTTTTGACGAATACTACGTGCCAGCAAACATGGTGGTCGCCGTCGCCGGCGATGTGAAGGCTTCACAAGCTCTTCCGATTCTTGAAAAGTATTTCAGCCGGCTGCCCGCGAGCTCCAAGCCGGACGAAACCACGACCACCGAGCCTCCGCAGAATTCCGAACGCAAAGTCGTGCTTAAAGAACGATCTCAGCCTCTTTATCTGGAGGGCTACCACCGGCCTGACTACATGATCAAAGATGATGCGGTGTATGACGCAATCACCGATCTCATGTCCGAAGGCCGCACTTCGCGCCTTTACCGTGCACTGGTTCGCGACAAGAAGATCGCATCGTTTTCAGCTGGATTCAGCGGGCTGCCTGGTATCAAGTATCCGCACCTGTTTGCGTTTTACGCATTCCCCCTGCCCGGGCACACCACCCAGGAAGTCGCAGATGCGATCCATGCTGAAATCGAGCGTCTGAAAAAGGAAGACATAAGCGACGACGAATTGAAAATGATCAAGACCCGCGCCAAGGCAAACTTGATTCGTGGCCTGGCCGAGAATGAAGGCCTGGCTACCCAGCTCGCCACTTACCAGACACGCTATGGAGACTGGCGCGAGTTGTTCCGGTCGGTTGACCGAATCGACCAGGTGACAAAAGCCGATATACGGCGCGTGGCGAACGAGATCTTTAATGACACCAATCGCACCGTGGGCGTGATCGAAACCGTCGCCGGGGCGGGACCAAGCGGTCAGCAAGACGATCAAGGTTCGTCGGATCAGGGAGGTACGCAATGAAAGTAACTCAAATTCTTCGCTTGCTGGCTTTCGCAGTTGCGACGTTATTGTTGCCGCTCCCAGGTGCGATCGGGCAAGCCACAAGTTGGGATCAGGTTCCTGTACCCCCGCTACCAGCTTTCCATCCGCCGCAACCAAAACGCATTCAGCTCTCCAATGGCATGATCATCTTCTTGCAGGAAGATCACGAACTGCCCTTGATTAGCGGCTCGGCGCGCATCCGTGGCGGCTCGCGCAATGAACCTGCCAAAAAGGTTGGCCTCGTCGATCTCTTCGGAGAGGTCTGGCGCACTGGCGGCACCAAAACGCAGACGGGAGACCAACTCGATGATTTTCTGGAAATCCGCGCCGCCAAAGTCGAAACCGGAGGGGGCCCCGATTCCACCGACATCAGTTTGAGCTGCCTCAAAGGTGATTTCGATGACGTCTTCAAGGTATTCGCCGACCTGCTTCAGAATCCTGAATTCCGCGCCGACAAACTCGACATCGCCCAGAAACAAGCGGACGACGCCATTTCGCGCCGCAATGATGACATTGGCGGCATCGCCGCTCGCGAATCCGCCAAGCTGGCTTACGGAGCGGACAATCCCTATGCCCGTGAGCCCGAATATTCCACAATCGACGCGATCACGCGCCAGGACTTGATTGACTTTCACAAAGCCTACGTGCATCCGAACCACATCATCCTGGGCATAAGTGGGGATTTTGAGGCGGTCGCGATGGAAGCCAAACTGCGCCAGGCTTTCGAATCATGGCCCAAAGGGCCACCCATTGCCAAAGACGAAATTCAGTATCACACAGCAAAGCCGGGCTATTACCTCATCCCCAAAGAAGACGTAAATCAAAGCAGCATTCGCATGCTAGCGCTCGGCACCACCCGCAACAATCCTGACTATTACGCCATCGCCGTGTTCAATGAGGCTTTTGGTGGAGGGTTTTCCTCGCGCCTGTTCAATGACATCCGCACCAAGCGCGGCCTCGCCTACAACGTCGGAGGCGGCATCGGCACAAATTTCGGACATCCTGGCATCCAGCAATTCGTCATGGGGACCAAGAGTCAGAGCACGGTTGAATCGATTCAGGCGCTGGACGAAGATATCGACAATCTGGCCAAGCAACCGATCACGGACGACGAAATCAAGCACGCGAAGGACGCCATCCTGAACGCTTTCATCTTCCGGCTCGACTCGCCCGACAAAGTTCTTGCGGAACGTGTGACCTACGAGTTCTACGGATACCCTGCCGACTGGCTCGACAAATATCCCGCAGAAATTCAGAAGATAACGGCAGCTGACGTGAATCGTGTCGCCGCCAAGTATGTTCATCGCGATCAACTGGCCGTGCTCGTGGTCGGAAATATCAAGGAGTTCGATAAACCGCTCTCGTCTCTCGGATCCGTTAAAAACATCGACATCACCATACCTCCTCCGCCCGGAGCTAAGGAAAGCGCCAAGGAAACACAAGTCGATATGCCTGTGGTTTCCAACGAAGAAGGCAAGAAACTAGCGGCGAAGGTTGTAGCTGCGCTTGGTGGAGAAGCGAAACTGGCGGCGATCAATTCTTTCAAGGAGCAACTGACGATCACCCAGAAAACTCCCCAGGGAGAGTTCCCCATGCAGATGGAAACCGTGATTGTTTTTCCCGATCATCTGCATGCGGAGATGCAGGGCCCAAATGGCGCCATGAACGTGGTCGCCACGCCAGAGGGAGCATTCATAGTTCTTCCTGACGGAAATGTGCAGAGTTTTCCCGAGACGCGCAAGACGGAAATGCTCGAACAGATTAAGCGCGACCCACTCTACATCGCTTCCCACTGGAAGGATCCCAATATGTTTTTCCGCGCCGCCGGCAGTGAAAAAGTGGGCGACACTGAGGCTCGTATCGTAGATGTGAACGCCGCCGGTGCGGCGATCCGCTGGTTCGTCGACCCGCAAAGCGGGCGCATTTTGAAAGAGACTTACAAAACGCTCGACCAATCCGGACCGGTGCAGGGTGAAACTGATATGGACGGTTGGAAGCCGGTTGCGGGCCTGACGCTGCCTACGGTGCGTCACAATAAGCAGAGTGGTCAGGACTCGAGCACGGCGGAATTCACAACGCTGGAGCTAAACCCCACGGTCGATCCGAAGCTGTTCGAAAAACCGCCGGAAAAGACGAAACAGCCATAGTAGTTTGAGCTAAAAGGAAAAGGCCGATGCGGAGAGAACCGTCCCTCGCATCGGCGTTATCAATTCCGCACTTCTACAACGTAAACCTTGCGCAGTTTCCGTCGTACGGTAACCCAATTGGGCAGCCGGGAAAACTTTGCGCCGACCTGGTGGCAGCCCCCGATAGGCCGTTGGGCTCCTCACGCTTTACTCTATCCGCGATTCAAATTCAAGGCGTAGCATTCCGTAATTGCATCCCTGGGTTCACAGCGAACTAGCTTGGGGCGATGAAAAACGGCAGGAGACACTATGAAGTCCTATCCCTCGTTCGTCAAAACTCTCGCGTTCTTTTTTGTGTGGATTCCTTCCTCATGGTGTCAGACATCCCCTGGCACGCCTTCAGCGGCTATGCCTATCGTTCTATCAAGTTCGATCAGGCAGATCGCCACTTTGACTTCTTCGGATGAAGCCGTGGGCGACAGTTTTGGATCGCAGGTGCTGGCAGACCCGAGCACCACGGTTGTGGGAGCTCCGGCCACACCGGGCCCTTGCGGTTGGGGAGGAACGATTTATGTCTTTGTCAAACCGGAGAGCGGATGGCAAAACATGACGCAAACCGCCGAACTCACCGCCAACAACAGCTGCCTCATGAGCCTCATGGACTTCAAAGGCGACACGATTGTCGGCGGCCAGGAGTCCTGTACGGGCAACGGCAACTCCGGTCCGGGCGCTCTTTATGTTTGGGTTAAGCCTTCAAGCGGATGGACAAACCGGCAGCCTGACGCCACGTTATCCAATGACAGGCCGGGATGCGTAGACTCTTTTGCCGCCGAGGCGGTGATGAACGACACGCAGGACCTCATTCTGGGTTCAGGAGGGGCCAATCAGCAAGTCTTCGTTTTCGCAAAACCCGCAGGCGGATGGGCGAATATGAGCAAGCCGACTGCCGTGATCAAAGCGCCGCAAGGCTCATCTCAGTTCGGCGCCAGTCTGGCCATCAGCGGCAACATTCTGGCCGTGAGCGCACCAAACACAGCTCCCAACGGCGCCATCTATGTTTTTCAGATTGGAGCGGGTGGAAAACTTACGCAGCTCGCCCTCCTGACGACCACCGACGGGCAAGCTACAGGCGTTGGCTTTCCCTTGGTGATGACGCACGATACAATCGTCGCCGGCGCGTTTCTCTACAACAACGACCAAGGCGCTGTTTATGTATTCTCGAAGCCGTCCGGTGGCTGGACTAACATGACGGAAACCGCGCGGCTCACGGTGAACAACGCCCCCAGCGACTACCCCGTTTTCGGCAGTTCCGTTGCGATCAATCCTACCGGGCAGTTTATTATCGCCGGCTACGACCAACCTGGTCCCCCGGCCCCGGTCGCGTATGTGTTCCAAAAGCCGTCCAGCGGGTGGCAGACAACCGACACGCCTACAGCTGGAATTTTTGCCAACGGGAAGGGTGCGGCTGCGATCGCAGCGAGCCGCGGCTATTTCGTGGTCACCGATATTGTCCCCAGCGACAGTCTGGGTGCAGCCTTCGTGTTTGCTCCATAAGTCGATAGCGCCCCAAAAAATGCCCGGGGATTTTGAGCGTAATCGCGATTTAACGTAAAGTAACGATCCTCGAATCCCAAAGCCCGGGCCGCTTGACTAAGCCGAGACATCACCGCCACGAGGGCCGAAGAACACGCTCCACAGGGCGACGCGTTTCCCCCGATAAATA
>Ga0308309_10001124_pt1 | contig 15940 bp, 11 predicted proteins | sample HubBroMetageWFT5_FD_192491 | JGI IMG/M metagenome (GOLD analysis project Ga0308309, IMG submission 192491) | Warmed and freeze-thawed soil microbial communities from the Hubbard Brook experimental Forest, New Hampshire - Hubbard Brook CCASE Soil... | ecosystem: Environmental > Terrestrial >...
GCAGTTTTGGGGGTACTCGCGCTCGGCGCCGCAGCTCTGGCAGCAACCCCCGGTGAGGAAGAAGGAGGCAAACGCGGTGGGACCCTGACCTATGTCATCCCGGCAGACGCCCCGCCGAGTTTCGACGGTCATCGCGAGGGTACCTTCGCGATGTTGCACGCCACCGCGCCGTTTTACAGCGTGCTGATCCGGATCAATCCGGAGAACCCCTCCTCGACCACCGACTTTGTCTGCGACCTGTGCACGGCGATGCCGCAGCCGACCGACGACGGCAAGACCTACACTTTCAAAATCCGCGAGGGCGTTAAATTCCACGACGGCTCGCCACTGACCGCTGCCGATGTCGCAAAAAGCTGGCAACTGATCATCAACCCGCCTGCCGGCGTGCGCAGCCCACGGCAGAGTTGGTACGAAATGGTCGACAAGGTCGAAGCCCCCGACCCTATGACGGTCGTCTTTCGCCTCAAATTCGCGACAAACGCTTTCTTGCCTGCGCTCGCCGACCCCTTCACCTTCATCTACAAAAAGGAAATCCTCGACCAGGACCCGCGCTGGTACGAAAAGAATATCCTCGGGTCGGGCCCGTTCAAATTTGCCGAATACGAAACTGGCCAGGCGATCAAAGGGGTGCGAAACCCGGATTACTATCGCAAAGGGCTGCCCTACCTCGACGGGTTCACCGGGATATTTGCCGAGAAACAGGCGGTCAGGGTCGAGGCCATCCGCAGCGGCCGCGCCTCGATGGAATTCCGCGGGCTGCCGCCCGCGGCGCGCGACGAACTCGTCAAGGCGCTCGGCGACAAGCTCGTCGTCGAGGAGAGTGACTGGAATTGCGGCAGTCTGATAACTCCGAACCATAAGAAGAAGCCGTTTGACGATGCCCGAGTGCGCCGAGCCCTCACGCTTGCCATCGACCGCTGGCATGGCGCGCCGGCGCTGTCGAAGATCGCCAATGTGCGCACGGTCGGCGGCATCGTGTTCCCGGGCTCCCCGCTGGCGGCGACCAAGGAGGAACTGCAAACGCTCGCCGGATATTGGCCCGACATCGAAAAGTCGCGGGCGGAAGCGAAACGGCTATTGAGGGAGGCTGGGGCCGAGGGACTCAGTTTCGAACTGCTGAACCGGGGTGTCGACCAGCCCTATAAGTTTGTCGGCACCTGGCTCGTCGACGAATGGAGCAAGATCGGGCTCAAGGTCACGCAACGGGTGGTTCCGACCGGACCGCATTTGGAAGCGATGCGGAGCGGCAATTTCGAGGTGGTGTCGCTGGCCAATTGTCACGGCGTATCGAACCCGCTGATGGATGTGCAGCCGTACCTGCCGGCCTCTTTCTATACCGAGAATTACGCTCAGTACGAAGACCCACCCGAAGTCGATCTATACAACAAAATGCTGCGCGAGACCGATTTCGCGAAGCAACGCGCCATGATGCGTGAATTCGAGAAGCACGTCATCGACAGCGAGGCGCACGAGATCTTTGGCTTGTGGTGGTACCGGATCATTCCGCACCCGACCTGGGTCAAGGGTTGGAAGATCAGCCCGAGCCATTTTATCAACCAGGATTTGGCGACGGTGTGGCTCGATAAATAACAACAGGTTGGCGAACGGGATGCTTACTGGGAGGAATTCCGATGGAGGCGAGATCGGCGACACTGGCGGCAAGCCTTGGCGCCCTACTGATTGGGGCGCCCTTCGCCGCGCCGGCGCAGGAAACCCCGAAAGATGGCGGGGTCCTCAATTACGTGATCCCGGCGGACGCGCCGCCCAGCTTTGATGCCCACCGCGAGACCACCTTCGCGACCATTCATTCGGCGGCGCCGTTCTACAGCGTGCTCATCCGCGTCGACCCGAACAATCCGGGCTCCACTACAGATTTTGTCTGCGATCTGTGCACGGCGATGCCGCAGCCGACCGAGGACGGCAAGACCTATACCTTCAAGATCCGCAGTGGCGTGAAGTTCCATGACGGCTCGCCGCTTACTGCAGCGGACGTGGCGGCGAGCTGGGACGAGATCATTCATCCTCCCGCGGGTGTGCTGAGCCCGCGCGAGAGCCATTACGCGATGGTCGACACGGTCGAAGCGCCCGATCCGACGACCGTCGTCTTCCATCTGAAATTCGCAACGAGCGCATTCCTACCGGCGCTCGCCGACCCCTACAGCTGGATCTACAAGAAGGAAATTCTCGACAAGGACCCCCGCTGGTACGAGAAAAATATTCTGGGTTCGGGCCCGTTCAAATTCGCTTCCTACGAGATCGGACAGTCGATCAAGGGCGTAAAGAACCTCGATTATTATCACAAGGGGCTGCCCTATCTCGGCGGCTTTACCGCGATCTATGCCGACAAACAGGCGGTCCGGGTCGATGCGATCCGCGCCGACCGCGTGGCGATCGAGTTCCGCGGCTTTCCTCCCTCGGTGCGCGATGAGCTCGTCAATGCGCTGGGCGACAAGATTACAGTCGAGACCAGCGACTGGAATTGCGGCAGCTTTATCGAGCCGAACCACAAGAAAAAGCCGTTCGACGACGCTCGGGTGCGCCGTGCACTGACCCTGGCGATCGACCGCTGGTACGGCGCGCCGCAGCTAGCCAAGATCGCCAATGTGCATACCGTCGGCGGGATCGTATTCCCCGGTTCGCCGCTGGCGGCGGACAAAGAGGAATTGCAGGACCTCGCCGGGTTCTGGCCCGATATCGACAAATCACGAGCCGAGGCGAAGCGGCTGTTGAAGGAGGCCGGGGCCGAGGGGCTGAGCTTCGAGCTTTTGAACCGCAATGTCGATCAGCCCTACAAGTACAATGGCACTTGGGCGATCGATGAATGGAGCAGGATCGGCCTTCATGTGACACAGCGCGTGGTCCCCACCGGTCCCTGGTTCGAGGCGATGCGGCAAGGCAATTTCGACGTCGTCCTGGCCGGCAATTGCCAGAGCGTCGTCAACCCGCTGCTCGATGTGCAGCGATATTTGCCGAACTACGCCGCAAACTACGGACAGTTCGAGGACCAGCAGGAGATCGCGCTCTACGACAAGATGCTGCACGAGACCGAGTTCTCGAAGCAGCGTGCACTGATGCGCGACTTCGAGAAACGCGTCCTCGACGATCAGGCGCATGAGATTTTCCTACTGTGGTGGTATCGGACGGTGCCCTACCGGTCCTATGTCAAAGGCTGGAAGATCAGCCCGAGCCATTACCTGAATCAGGATCTGGCCACTATATGGCTCGACAAATAAAATGCGGAGAAACAGGTTTTTGTTGATTCTAATTTATCGCTATCCCGGCGAAGGCCGGGATCTATGGCTGCAATGGGCACCGGCCTACGCCGGTGTGGCGAAATGGTGGCGCAGTTGAGAAAATTCGGGGTCTTGGCGACGATCGTCGGCGCCAATGTATTCGCCTTTACAGCGATAGCGGATGAGGAGCCGAAATACGGTGGTACTCTCACCTATATGATCCCGGCGGATGCGCCGCCGAGCTTTGACGGCCATCGCGAGAGCACCTACGCGACGGTGCATTCGGTCGCGCCGTTCTACAGCGTGCTGATCCGGGTGAACCCGGAAGACCCCGCTGACATAACCCATTTCGTCTGCGATCTTTGCACCGATCTGCCGCAGCCGACCGACGACGGTAAGACTTACGCATTCAAGATCCGCCAGGATGTCAAATTCCACGACGGCTCGCCATTGACCGCCGCCGACGTGGCGGCGAGCTATAACAAGATCGTTTTTCCCGCCAATGGTGAGTTGAGCGCACGCTCCAGCAACTACTTGATGGTCGACCAGGTCGAAGCGCCCGGTCCGGCCACCGTCGTATTTCACCTCAAATTTGCGACCAGCGCTTTTCTGCCGGCGCTCGCCGACCCCTTCAATTTCATCTACAAAAAGGAGATCCTGGACAAGGATCCCCGCTGGTACGAGAAAAACATTCTCGGTTCCGGCCCCTTCAAATTTGGGGATTACCAGGTCGGCCAGTCGATCAAGGGCGAGAAGAACCGGGACTATTATCATAAAGGGCGGCCCTACCTCGACGGCTTCACCGGCATCTATGCCGACAAGCAGGCGGTGCGGGTCGAGGCGATCCGCGGCGACCGCGCCGCGATCGAGTTCCGCAGCATGCCGCCGGCGGCGCGCGACGAGCTGGTCAAGGCGCTCGGCGACAAGATCGCGGTGCAGGAGAGCGACTGGAACGTCGCCAGCGGCATTACCCCCAACCACAAGCGCAAACCGTTCGACGACCCGCGCGTGCGCCGGGCATTGACCCTGGCGATCGACCGCTGGAACGGCGCGCCGGGACTGTCCAAAGTCGCCATCGTCAAGACGGTCGGCGGCATTGTGTTCCCTGGCTCGCCATTGGCGGCAACCAAGGAAGAACTGGAATGGATCGCCGGATACTGGCCGGACATTGAGAAATCGCGGGCCGAAGCGCGGCGGTTATTGAAAGAAGCCGGCGCGGAGGGGCTCTCCTTCGAGCTTCTCAACCGCAATGTCGACCAGCCGTTCAAATATGTCGCGACCTGGCTGATCGACGAGTGGAGCAAGATCGGACTGCATGTAAAGCAGCGCGTCGTGCCAACGGGGCCCTGGTTCGAAGCGATGCGCAACGGTGATTTCGATGTCGTTCTCGAAGCCCCGGGCCACGGCATGGTCAATCCGCTCCTCGACGTCCAGAAGGCGCTGCCCGCCACGGTCGACAGCGAGAATTACGGCAATTACGACGATCCGCAGGAAATCGATCTATACGACAAAATGCTGCGCGAGACCGATCCGGCGCGGCAGCGGGCCCTCATGCGCCAGTTCGAAAAGCTCGTACTGGACGATCAGGCGCACATGATCTGGGTGTTGTGGTGGCACCGGATCGTGCCCTACCGCTCTTATGTGAAGGGCTTCAAGATCGCCCCGACGCATTTCATCAATCAGGATCTGGCGACGATCTGGCTCGACAAGTGACATCGCATGCCGAGAAACGCTGAGGTCACCGAATCAGCGTCATGCGTCCTTCGAGATGCCGCAGGCGGCATCTCGAAGCACGCACGGCGCCTTTGCAGCCCACCGTATGCCGGAGACCCAACGTAATGCATCAGCACATTAACTCGGTGATTCTGGCGGCTGTAGCCGCAGCGATGTTGGCAAGTCCGGCTGCAGCAGACGAAGAGCCGAAACGCGGCGGCACTTTGACGTACATGATCCCGGCCGACGCGCCGCCGAGCTTTGATGCCCATCGCGAGGAGACCTATGCGACGATCCACTCGGCCGCACCGTTCTACAGCGTCTTGATCCGGGCCAACCCCTACGATCCGGGCAAGACCGACGATCTCGTCTGCGATCTATGCACGGCGATGCCAAAGCCGACCGATGACGGGAAGACCTATACCTTCAAGATCCGCGAAGGGGTCAAATTCACCGACGGCTCGCCATTGACAGCGGAGGATGTCGCGGCGAGCTGGAATGAAATCATCTTCCCGCCGGAGGGCGTCATCAGCGCCCGACAGAGTAACTTCGTCATGGTGGACAAAGTCGAGGCAACCGATCCGGCGACCGTCATTTTCCGGCTTAAGTTCGCCACCGACGCGTTTCTGCCGGCATTGGCCGACCCCTATGCCTGGATCTATAAAAGGGCGATCCTCAACAAGGACCCGCACTGGTACGAAAAGAACATCCTCGGCTCCGGCCCGTTCAAGTTTGTCAGCTACGATACCGGCCAATCGATCAGGGGTGAGCGCAACCCTGACTACTTCCGTGCGGGGCTGCCTTATCTCGATGGCTTTACCGGGATATTCGCGGACAAGCAGGCAATCCGTGTCGAGGCGATCCGCGCCGACCGCGCCGCAATCGAGTTTCGCGGCTTTCCGCCGGCCACTGTCGACGAGCTGAAAAAGGCTCTCGGCGATAAGATTACCGTCCAGACCAGCGACTGGAACTGTGGCGGAGTGATAACCCCGAACCACAAGCGCAAGCCGTTCGACGACGTCCGCGTACGGCGCGCCCTGACCCTATCCATCGACCGCTGGGGCAGCGCACCGGAGCTGTCCAAGATCGCGGTAGTTCACACCGTCGGCAGCGTCACCTTCCCCGACTCGCCCCTCGCCCCGACCAAGGAAGAGCTGCAGCAGATCGCAGGCTATTGGCCCGACATCGAAAAGTCGCGGGCCGAGGCGCGGCACTTGTTGAAGGAGGCCGGAGCCGAGGGACTCAGCTTCGAACTCTTAAACCGCAACGTCGATCAACCCTATAAATACTATGGGATCTGGGTTGTCGACCAATGGAGCAAGATCGGACTGAAGGTAACCCAGCGGGTATTGCCGACCGGGCCGTGGTTCGAGGCGTTGCGCAGCGGCAATTTCGACGTCACTACCGAGGGTAACTGCCAGAACGTCGTCAATCCGCTCGCCGATGTCGGCAAATACCTGCCGCATTCGGTGTCCAGCTCGAATTACGGGCAGTTCGACGATCCGAAAGAAATCGAAATGTACGACCGGCAGCTGCGCGAACTCGACAAGGCCAAGCAGCACGCCGATTTGCTCGAGTTCAACAAATACGTCCTGGACGATCAAGCCCATGCGATCTACCTGCTGTGGTGGCAGCGGATCGTGCCGTACCGGTCCTATGTCAGAGGCTGGAAAATCGGTCCCAGTCATTACGTCAACCAAGACCTAGGCACGATTTGGTTGGACAAATGACGGTGAGCCCCGACCCCCATCCGCTCCTCGAAGTCAGGGGATTGCAGATGCATTTCCCGGTTACCGAAGGGATCGTCGTCAACCGCAAAGTCGGTGAGGTGAAGGCCGTCGACGGCATCGACTTCACGGTTCGGCGCGGCGAGACGTTGGGGCTGGTCGGCGAGAGCGGCTGCGGCAAGACGACCACCGGACGCTGCATCCTGCGGCTCGAAAAGCCGACCGCCGGCGCGATCCTCTACGACGGCGTCGACATCGCCAAGCTGGAACGCAGAGATCTCGTGGCGCTGCGGCGCCGGATCCAAGTCATCTTTCAGGATCCCTACAGCTCTTTGAACCCGCGCATGAAAGTTGGCGAGATCATCGCCGAACCGATCATGGTTCACGGGATCGAGCGCGATGCAACCCGTCGCACTGCGCGAGTGCGGGAGCTCTTATCTGTTTGCGGGCTCGACCCGAAATTCGCCGACCGTTACCCGCATGAAATGTCGGGCGGCCAGCGCCAGCGCGTCGGGATCGCCCGCGCTCTTGCCCTGGAACCCGAATTCATCGTCTGCGACGAGGCCGTCTCGGCGCTCGATGTGTCGATACAGGCTCAGGTTATCAATCTCCTCGAGGATCTGCGCGAACGCTTCGGCCTCACCTATCTGTTCATCGCCCACGACCTGTCGGTCGTTCGGCATCTCTGCCAACGGGTCGCGGTCATGTATCTCGGCCGCATCGTCGAGCTTGCATCCTGCGACGAGCTCTTCGACAACCCGCTTCACCCTTACACCCAGGCGTTGCTGGCGGCAGTGCCGGTGCCCGATCCGACAGTCGAGGCGGAGCGCATTTTCCGGCCGGTCAAGGGCGAGGTGCCGAGCCCGATCAATCCGCCCTCGGGCTGCGTCTTCCACCCACGCTGTCCGATCGCCGTCGAGCGATGCAAGCAGGATCGGCCCGAACTGCGCGAGCTGCGCCCGGGCCACTGGGTCGCCTGCAGCGAGGTGCGATTGCACTGAACGTAGCCTAGGCGGGTTCACGCGGACTTCGGCCCCGGCGGTTCGACCAGCACGTTGATGGCGCGGGCGGCGGCGGTGAGTTCGCGCCAGGTTTCGTCGTCGACCGGCACGCCGTTGGCCATGCGCTCGGCGTGGGTGCGGCGTTCGGGGTCGCCGGGGATGAGCACCGGCTCGTCCGGGCGCGCCGGCGGCGAGGCGGTGATGTAGGAGGTCATCGCCGCGATCTCCTGCGCCAGCCACTCGCGATCGACGAGGCGCGAAGGGTCGATGACGATCGTCAGCATGCCGTTCGTCGCCGTGCCGCGGCCCTGCCGCTCGGGCCGCATCGTGCCGCTGCCGCACAAGGCGCCCGCCAGCATCTCGCAGACAAAAGCCAGCGCATAGCCCTTGTGCTCGCCGAAGGTCATCAGCGCACCGCGCGGCTGGCGGTACATCGCGCCGGGGTCGGTCGTCGGCTTGCCCTCGCCGTCGAGCAGGATGCCGGGCCTCAGCTGCTCGCCCTTGTTGCGGGCGACGCGCACTTTGCCCATCGCGACGAGACTCGTGGCCATGTCGAGGATGATCGGCCGCTCGGGCTCGGGCCCCGGTATGGCGATGCAGACGGGGTTGGTGCTGAAGCGCGCATCGGTACCGCGCCACGGCGCCACGGCCGGCCGCGCATCGGTGACATTGACAAAATGGAACGAGACGAGACCCGCCACGGCGCACATCTCGCCGTAGGTACCGACCCGGCCGATGTGATGCGGGTTGCGCAATGCCACGACGGCGACCCCGGTCTCCCGCGCCTTGGCGATCCCGGCCATTACCGCCTCGCGCGCGGCGATCTGGCCCCAGGCGCGCTCGCCGTCATAGACGATCAAGGAGCCGTTCTCGCTGACGATGCGGCCCTTGCGGTTGGCGAAGACCGTGCCGTTCGCGAGATGTTGTAGGTAGTTCGGGATCAATCCGACGCCGTGGCTGTCGTGGCCACGCAGATTGGCCTCGATCAGGTGGTCGGCAATGAGTTGCGCCTCGTCGGGCTGACTGCCGGCAGCTTCGAAGACCCGCAACGCGATCCGGTGCAATTCCGCATGGTCGATCAGCATCATTGACGAGAGTCCTCAGTCGGCATCGCGCGCCGAGGCCGCAATGCGCAATGGGTGGGCCGGGTAGACGCCGAGGATCTTCACCTCGCGCGAAAAGAAAAAGAGCTCCTCGAGCGCCAATGCCAGTGGCCGGTCCTCTGGATGCGCCTCGACATCGGCGTAGAACTGGGTCGCCGCGAACGCGCCGCCGACCATGTAGCTCTCGAGCTTGGTCATGTTGACGCCGTTGGTCGCGAACCCGCCCATCGCCTTGTAGAGCGCCGCCGGCACGTTGCGGACGCGGAACAGAAAGGTTGTCACTGTCGGGCCGCCGCGCAGCGGCCGTTTGGGCTCGCGCGACATGATCAGAAAGCGGGTCGTATTGTGCTCGGCGTCCTCAATGTTCTCTTTCAATGAGACGAGACCGTATATCTGCCCGGCAAGCTCCGAGGCGATTGCCGCGACGGTGAGATCGCCGCGCTCGGCTATTTCGGCCGCGGCGCCCGCCGTGTCCGCCGCGACAACAGGATCGAGGCCGAGCGAGCGGATCAGCTTGCGGCATTGCGACAGCGCGTGAACGTGGCTTCGGACCGTGCGTATCGTCGCCAATGTCGCGCCCGGCAGGGCCAGCAGATGATGGTTTACCCGCTCGAAATGCTCGCCGATGATGTGGAGGCCCGAATCCGGCATCAGATGATGGATGTCGGCGACCCGGCCGGCGACCGAGTTCTCGATCGGCATCATGGCCAGCGCCGCCCGATCTTCGCGCACCGCAGCGAAAGCGTCCTCGAATTGGTTGCACGGCAAAGTCGCCATTTCCGGAAAGACCCGCCGGCACGCGAGGTCGGAATAAGCGCCGAAGGCGCCCTGAAACGCGATCGTCTTCGCCGGGTCCGAAACTGCTCCCATTGGTCTGCTCTCCATCCGTTACCCCCGCGAAAGCGGGGGTCCAGAGGTACCGACGACAGCCCGCTGGCCCTGGGTTCCCGCTTTCGCGGGAATGACGGGATGAAGCTCGGCGAGGTGGCGGGCGCGGGCGAGGTCGGCCGGCGTGTCGACCTGCACCCCGAGGCAGGCGGGGTCTATGAGGCTGACCGAGATGCGCATGCCGGCTTCGAGGGCGCGCAGCTGCTCGAGATGCTCCCGCTGCTCCAGGACGCCGCGCGGCAGCCCGACGAACCGTTCGAGCGCGGCACGGCGATAGGCGTAGAGCCCGATATGCTCGTAATGCGGCCCGTGCCCCCACGGCACGACGGCCTTGCTGAAATAGAGCGCGCGCGCCGGCCGCTGCGGATCGGTGAAGCCGGCGACGACCTTGTTGACGCTGGTATCGCCGAGCGCCGCTTCGTCTTCGATGATGGCGGCGAGCGTCGCGATGTCGGTCTCGGGGTCGGCGAGGCCGGCGACGGCGACACGCACCGCCGCCGGATCGAGAAGTGGCAAATCGCCTTGCACATTGACCACCGCGTCGTGCCGGCCGCTCGGATCGATCCGCCCGATCGCTTCGTGAATGCGGTCCGAGCCGGTGGGGTGGTGCGGGTCGGTGAGGACTGCCCGTCCGCCCGCCGATTCTACGGCGTCGGCGATGGCGCGGTCGGCGCAGGCGACGATCACGGGTCCCAGCTCGGCGGCCACGGCCCGCCGCCAGACATGCACAATCATCGGAGTTCCGGCGATATCGGCGAGCGGCTTGCCAGGCAATCGACTAGCGGCGAGCCGGGCGGGAATGAGGATGATCGGGTTTGCGGGTACGGTTCTGGTCACCGGTGTTGCTTAATCCTGCTTCGATAGCGACAACATGCCCGGTTCGACCGGGCGCCGGAAGCGTGATAATTCGGTGCTATCGCGGGAGGATCGGGCATCGATGTCATCATTCGAGTGGAACAAGATCATTGCGTCGGTGCTCACGGCCATGATTGTCGCGATGGCGTCCGGGATCTTGGCGGGTCAGCTGGTCCGGCCAAAGGAACTCGAGAAGCCGGTGTTCATCGTGGCTGGCGCCGAACCGACCGCGAGCGCGCCGGCGGCGGAAGGGGCGGCAGCCGGGCCCGAACCGATCGGGCCGTTGCTCGCCAAGGCCGATCCCAAGAAAGGCGAGCAGATCGCCAAAGTCTGCGCCGCATGCCACACGTTCAACAAGGGCGGACCGAACAAGATCGGGCCCAACCTGTGGGGGATCACCGAGGAGGCCATGGCGGAGGTGCCCGGCTATCAATTCTCGGCAGCGATGGAAGCGCATAAGGGCGAAAAGTGGGATCCGGAGAAGTTCAACGAGTGGCTGTGGAAGCCGCAGGCCCTGATCAAGGGCACCAAGATGACCTTTGCCGGCATTCCCAAGGGCCAGGACCGTGCCGACGTCATCGCTTATCTCGAGACGCTGAAGTAGACCGGGTACGTGACAAAGAAGACCCCTCACCCCAACCCTCTCCCCGCAAGCGGGGCGAGGGAGCGAGCGGCCGAGCCCCTCGCCCCGCGTGAGCGGGGAGAGGGAGGGGCCCGCGAAGCGGGAGGGGGAGGGGCGGTGCCGTCCACGCCGCTCGACGAGCATCTCGCTCTCGCGCTGCGCTTGGCGGATGCGGCGGGCGAGGCGATCCGGCCGTACTTCCGGCAGCCGCTCGCGGTAGACGACAAGTCCGACCTGACCCCGGTGACGGCCGCCGACCGAGCCGCCGAACTGGCGATGCGATCGCTGATCGAGAACCGTTTCCCGGAGCACGGCATCATTGGGGAAGAGTTCGGCCGGGCGCGCGAGAACGCCGACTTCGTGTGGACACTGGACCCGATCGACGGGACGAAATCCTTCATCAGCGGGGTTCCGCTGTTCGGCACGTTGATTGCGCTGACCCGCGCCAGGCGCCCGATCCTCGGCATCATCGACCAGCCGATTTCGCGCGAGCGCTGGGTTGGCGTCGCGGGGCGTTCGACAACGCTGAACGGCGCGGTGGTCCACTGCCGAGCCTGCGCCGGCCTCCCTGCCGCCACGCTCTTTGCCACGACTCCCGACATGTTCAAGTGTGGAGACGCCACTGCCTTCGCCCGAGTGTCGGGCGCGGTGAAGCTGACGCGGTTCGGCGCCGATTGCTACGCTTATGGTCTCCTTGCCGCCGGCTTAATCGACCTCGTCCTTGAAGCGAGCCTCAAACCATACGATTTCTGCGCGATGGTTCCGATCGTCGAGGGGGCGGGAGGCCTCGCCACCGATTGGCGCGGAGCCGATCTCGATCTCGACTCGGACGGCCGCATCCTGGTGGCGGGCGACCGCCGCACACATCGGGCGGCGCTCGAATTCATCGGCAGTTGAGTTGTTCGCGCGGAGTTCAGCAATGCGCAGAGTCCCTGCAACCCTCATCGCGCTCGTTGTATCGCTCGGGCTGGCCGCTGCGGCAGTCGCGGCCACGACCCCGGGCATGTCATTGTTCGGCGACCTCAAATACGGTCCCGACTTCCAGCATTTCGATTACGTCAACCCGGACGCCCTGAAGGGCGGCACGATGCGCCTCTTCGCGATCGGCACCTTCGATACCCTCAACCCTTTTGTCGTCAAAGGCGTTCCGGCGGCAGGGGTAGGTCAGATCTTCGATACCTTGGCGGTAGCCTCCGAGGACGAGCCCAGCAGCGAATACGGGCTCGTCGCCGAACAGATCGAGCTCGCCCCCGACAAGCTTTCGGTGCTCTACACCTTGCGCCGGGAGGCGCGCTTTCACGACGGAACCCCGATGACGCCCGAGGACGTCGTCTGGACCTTCGAGATTTTGCGCGCCAAAGGGGCCCCCTCCTACCGCTCCTATTACGGCGACGTCACCAAGGTCGAAAAGGAGGGCGAGCGCGGCGTCCGGTTCTCGTTCAAATCGGCGGAGAACCGAGAATTGCCGCAGATATTAGGTCAGATGCCGGTGCTGTCGAAGGCCTATTGGTCGGGGCGCGACTTCGAGAAGACGACGCTCGACCCGCCGCTCGGCAGCGGCCCTTACAAAATCGAATCGGTCGACCCCGGACGCTCGATCACCTATCGCAGGGTCGCCGATTACTGGGCGGCCGACCTGCCGGTGATCAAGGGCCGCTACAATGTCGACACGATCCGCTATGACTATTACCGTGACGCGACGATCGCGCTCGAGGCCTTCAAGGCCGGCCAGTTCGATGTGAAGCTCGAAAATTCGTCGAAGGATTGGGCGACCGGGTACGACAGCCCGGCCTTGCGTGCCGGTCTCATAAAAAAGGAAGAAATCCCGAACGGGTTGCCGAGCGGCATGCAGGGCTTCGCGTACAATCTGCGCCGGCCGCTCTTTCAGGACCCGCGGGTGCGCGAGGCCTTGGCCTATGCCTTCGATTTCGACTGGTCGAACAAGAATTTGTTTTACGGCGCCTACAAGCGCACGCGCAGTTATTTCGATAACTCCGAGCTCGCGGCGACCGGGGTGCCGCAGGGCGAGGAATTGAAGATCCTCGAAAAATACCGCGGTCAGATCCCCGACCAGGTCTTCACGACCGAGTACGACCCGCCGAAATACGACGGTTCGGGCAATATTCGCGACGGCGTGCGGGCGGCGCTTAAATTGCTGAAGGAGGCGGGCTGGACCTTCAAGGGCGAGAAGCTCGTGAATGACGAGACGGGTCAGCCCTTCGAGTTCGAAATCCTACTCGACAATCCGCAGTTCGAACGGATCGTTCTGCCCTTTGCGAAGAACCTCGAGCGGATGGGGATCACCGCGCGGGTGCGCACCGTGGATAATGCGCAATACCAGAAGCGTATGGAGACCTTCGACTATGACATGGCGGTGGTCGCATTTGGCGAATCATTGTCACCCGGCAACGAGCAGCGCGACTTCTGGGGCTCGCAGGCCGCTGACGAGCAAGGAAGCCGCAACCTGCTCGGCATCAAGAGCAAAGTCGTCGACGAGCTGATCGAGGGGCTGGTTCGGGCGCCCGACCGGGCCAGCCTGCTAGCCCACACGCATGCCCTCGACCGGGTACTCCAGTACGGTTATTACCTGATCCCGCATTACCACATCGCCTCGTTCCGCGTTGCCCACTGGGACAAGTTCCGGCACCCCGCGGTCGCGCCAAAATACGCCGTCGGCCTCGAGACCTGGTGGATCGATCCCACCGCCGAGCAGTCGGTCGAAGCCAAGAAAGGCGAAGTGACCAAGCAGTGACGGCTTGGAGACTCGCATGATCGCTTACGCGATCCGCCGGATTGCGCTGATCATTCCAACCCTGTTCGCGATCATGGTGGTCAATTTCGTGATCGTGCAGGCGGCCCCGGGCGGGCCGGTCGAGCAGATGATCTCGCGCCTCAAAGGCAGCGATATCAGCGCGACCGAGCGAGTCAGCGGCGGCACCGGCGAGTTCAAGACCCAGGCGGGCGGCAACGATACGCGCTATCGCGGGGCGCGCGGCCTCGACCCGGCGCTGATCAAGGAGCTCGAAAAGCAATACGGCTTCGACAAGCCGCCGCTCGAGCGGTTTTGGTTGATGATGCGTAACTACATAACCTTCGATTTCGGCACCAGCTTCTTCCGTGACCGCCGAGTCGTCGATCTGATCAAAGACAAATTGCCGGTCTCGATCTCGATCGGGTTGTGGACCACCCTGATCACCTATCTCATCTCGATCCCGCTCGGCATAAAAAAGGCTGTCCGCGACGGCAGCCGGTTCGACGTGTGGACCAGTGCCGTCATCGTCGTCGGCTATGCGGTGCCGAGTTTTCTCTTCGCCGTATTGCTGATCGTGCTGTTCGCCGGCGGCAGCTACTTCTCGATTTTCCCATTGCGCGGTCTCGTCAGCGACAATTGGGCCTCATTGTCCTGGCCAATGCGCATCGCCGATTATTTCTGGCACATCGCATTACCGATCACCGCATTGGTGATCTCGGGTTTTGCGACATTGACGATGCTGACCAAGAATTGTTTTCTGGAGGAGATCAACAAGCAATACGTATTGACTGCCCGCTCCAAGGGGCTGACCGAGCACCGAGTGCTCTACGGCCACATCTTCCGCAATGCGATGCTGCTCGTCGTCGCCGGCTTTCCGGCGGCGCTGATCGGAATTCTGTTCACCGGTTCCCTGCTGATCGAGGTGATCTTCTCGCTCGACGGGCTCGGCCTCCTCGGCTTCGAGGCGGCGATCAACCGCGACTACCCGATCATGTTTGCCACACTCTACGTCTTCACCTTGATCGGCCTCCTCCTGAAACTCATCAGCGATCTGACCTACATGCTGATCGACCCCCGCATTGATTTTGCCGCCCGCAGAGTATGATCGCCGAATCTGATACGCCAATCCGTCACGTCATCATTCGCTCGAGCGTCTCCAATCTGTCGGCTTCGTGGAAGGGTTTGTCCCAGCGGATGCGGTGGATGCGCGGGAAACGCATCGCGACACCGGATTTGTGGCGGGTCGAGCGGTGGACGCTGTCGAAGGCGACCTCGAGGACGATCTGCGGGCTCACCTCGCGCACCGGCCCCCAGCGCCGCACCGTGTTGTTGCGGACCCACTGATCGAGGCGGCGCAATTCCTCGTCGGTGAAGCCGGAGTAGGCCTTGCCGACCGGCACCAGCTCGTCGCCGCGCCAGGCGCCGAAGGTGTAGTCGGAATAGAACGAGGAGCGCTTGCCGTGGCCGCGCTGGGCGTACATCAGCACGGTGTCGAGGGTCAGCGCGCCGCGTTTCCATTTGAACCACGGGCCCTTCGGCCGGCCGGAGACGTAGAGCGAATCCGCCCGCTTCAGCATCAGCCCCTCGATGCCGCGCTGGCGGGCGCCGTCGCGCAATTCCGCGAGCTCGTCCCAGCTGGTGAACGGCACCATTGGCGACAGATCGAGGGCCGTGCGCGGCTCGCGCGCATACCACGCTTCGAGACGACGCCGGCGGTCGGCAAAAGACAGGCCGCGCCGGTCTTCCGGCCCCTCGCGGAGGATGTCGTAGAGCCGCACCGCGGCTGGAAAATCGCGCAGCAATTTCGGGGTCGGAGTCTTGCGGTTTAGCCGCTGCTGCAGATCGTTGAACGGCGCGACCTCGCCGTTCCGGATCACCAGCAGCTCGCCGTCCAATGTCACATCGCCGGGCATTGCCGCGCAAATGTCCGGAAAGGCGCCGCCGATATCGTCGCCGGAGCGCGAATAAAGGCGCCTTTCAGCGCCGCGCGCGACAAGCTGCACGCGAATCCCGTCCCATTTCCACTCGGCGAGATAATCGTGCGGG
>Ga0308309_10001128_pt1 | contig 15937 bp, 14 predicted proteins | sample HubBroMetageWFT5_FD_192491 | JGI IMG/M metagenome (GOLD analysis project Ga0308309, IMG submission 192491) | Warmed and freeze-thawed soil microbial communities from the Hubbard Brook experimental Forest, New Hampshire - Hubbard Brook CCASE Soil... | ecosystem: Environmental > Terrestrial >...
GGCGGCCTGTTCCATGACGACGTGCTTCCCGGCCACCCCTTCGCCGAGCACGACCACCGCAGGTTTCGCCCGGACGGCTGGGTGGCGGGCGGTCGCGAGAAGCTCGAGCGCATGCGCCCGATCGCACAGCGCCACGGGCTGAGCATGCTGCAGCTGGCGTGCGCGTGGAACCTCGCGCAGCCGGCCGTGCACTGCGTCGCCCCGACGCTGATCCAGGAGAGCGGGTCCGACGCCCGCGCGATCGAGGACAAGCGCGCAGAGCTGGCCGGCGTCGATGGCGCGACGCGCTTGAGCGAGCAGGAGCTTCAGGCGATCAGGCAGATCGGCGAGAACACCGGCAGCATGGCCTTGAAGGGCGCGAGCGCCGCGCACGACGGGCCTGCGCGTCCGGACCGCTGGGGCCTTGACGATGAGCTGTCCGCGGTCGCGGAGCGCTGGGGGATCGACGCCTCCACCGATCTCGCACAGGGCGCGCTCGCCACCGGTTAGCCTACGAGCGATGCGGGCACCTACCCAGCCATGAGCACCACCGGCGATCCGATTCCACAGCTCTCGCTTCGCGACTCCGACGCGATCCCGCAGTTGGGCTTCGGCGTCTTCCAGGTCCCGCCGCGCGAGACCGAGGAGGTCGTCGCACAGGCACTGTCGCTCGGCTACCGCCACATCGACACCGCCGCCGCCTACCGCAACGAGCCCGAGGTGGGGCAGGCGATCCACGGCTCGGAGCTCGTCCGCGGCGAGGTCTTCGTGACGACCAAGTGCTGGAACGACAACCAGGGCTATGAGGAGGCCAAACGCGCGCTCGACGCAAGCCTGAAGCGCCTGGAGATGGAGTACGTCGATCTGTATCTGATCCACTGGCCGGTTCCCGTGCACGACAAATACGTGGAGACGTGGAAGGCGTTCGTCGAGGCGCGTGCGCAGGGGCTCGTGCGCTCGATCGGCGTGTCCAACTTCCAGCCGGCGCACCTCGAGCGGATCATCCGCGAGACCGGCGAGACGCCGGCGATCAACCAGATCGAGCTGCACCCCTACCTGCAGCAGCGCGGGCTGCGCCACGAGCACGAGCAGCTTGGGATCGTGACCGAGGCGTGGAGCCCGCTGGCGCAGGGCAAGGTCCTGCACGACGCGACGATCGTCGCGATCGCCGAGGCTCACGCGAGGACCCCGGCACAGGTCGTGATCCGCTGGCACCTGCAGCTTGGCAACGTCGTGATCCCGAAGTCGGTGACGCCGCAGCGGATGCAGGAGAACTTCGAAGTCTTTGACTTCGAGCTGAGCGACTCGGACATGGAGGCGATCGCCGAGCTCGACGCCGGCGAGCGGATCGGCCCCGACCCGGAGACGTTCGTACGCCCGTAGCGGAGCACCGCCGCTACGACGCCGTCATCGTCGGCGGTGGACACAACGGGCTGGTCGCCGCCGCGTACCTCGCCCGCGCGGGCCGCTCGTGCCTGTTGTTGGAGCGCCGCCCGCAGCTCGGTGGCGCGGCGATCTCCGAGCACGTCTTCCCGGGCGTCGCAGCGCGGCTGTCCTCCTACTCCTACCTCGTGAGCCTGCTGCCGCGGCAGATCATCGACGAGCTCGGCCTCGGCGTCCGCCTCGCTCACCGCCGCGTCTCCTCCTACACGCCCGATCCGCGAGCCGCATGCGAGCGCGGTCTGCTCGTCGACGGCGAGGATCGCGCGACCACGCTCGCGTCGTTCCGTCGCGTCAGCGGGCGCACGGACTCGCTGGCCGCGTGGGAGTCCTTCTACGCGATGACCCGCCGCGTCGCGAGGGCCGTCTTCCCGACGATGCTCGAGCCCCTGATCTCGCGCGCCGAGATGCGCCGGCTGCTCGACGACGAGCAGGCGTGGGAGGCGATCTTCGAGCGCCCGCTCGGCGAGGCGCTGGCGACGGCTTTCCCCGATGACCTCGTGCGTGGCGTCGTCTTGACGGACGCGTTGATCGGCACGTTCGCGAACGCCGAGCAGGCGGATCTGCTCCAGAACCGCTGCTTCCTCTACCACGTGATCGGCCAGGGCAGCGGCGAGTGGCAGCTGCCGGTTGGCGGCATGGGGGCCGTCAGCGGCGCGCTCGAGCACGCGGCGCTCGCGGCCGGGGCGCAGATGCGCACGCGCAGCGAGGTGCTCGCGATCGAGCCTGATCCTGACGGCGCCACCGTGCGCTTCAGCGAGACGGCGCCCGACGGCGAGCTCGCGTCGGAGCATCGCGTGCACGCGGCGAGCGTGCTCGTCAACGCCGCTCCGTCTGTGCTCGAGCGGCTGCTCGGGGGCGCGCCGAGCGGCGCGCGAGCACCGGAGGGCGCACAGGTGAAGGTCAACATGCTGCTCTCACGGCTGCCGCGGCTGCGCGACGCGCAGACCCCTCCGGAGCTCGCGTTTGCGGGCACCTTCCACGTCAACGAGAGCGCCTCCCAGCTACAGCGCGCCTTCGAGCAGGCGGCCGCCGGGAGCATCCCCTCGCCCGTGCCGTGTGAGACCTACTGTCACTCGCTGACCGACCCGAGCATCCTCGATCCTGCGCTGCGCGCCGCGGGCGTGCAGACGATGACCGTGTTCGCCCTGCACATGCCCGCACGGCTGTTCCGAGCCGACCACGAGCGTGCCAGGGCGGCGGCGCTCACGGGGATCGTGCGATCGCTGGAGAGCGTTCTCGCCGAGCCGCTCGCCGACTGCCTTCTACACGGACCCGACGGTGAGCCGTGCATCGAGGTGCGCAGCCCGCTCGACATCGAGCGCGAGCTCGCGATGCCCGCCGGGCACATCTTCCACCGCGACCTGAGCTGGCCGTTCGCGGAGTCCGAGCAGGAGCTCGGCGGCTGGGGCGTCGAGACGGAGCATCCGGCGATCCTCTTGTGCGGCGCCGGCGCGCGCCGGGGCGGCGGCGTCAGCGGCATCCCCGGACGCAACGCCGCGATGGCGACGCTCGCTCCGTCGCGGCGCGCCTGAGTGCATCGGCGATCATGCGCGCATGAGCATCTCGTTCACGCGCCAGCACGAGCAGATCCCGCCAGCGGTCGACCAGTTCCTCTCCGAGAGCCTCGAGCGCAACGTGCTGGCGTCCCTGCTCGTGCACGCGCGCAGCGGTCGCATGGCCGCGAGCGCGCCGCTGTTCGCCTGGGAGATGTCGGGCGCGCAGGTGCGTTTCTTCGCGATGCGCACACCGCCGTGGCCGCTGCTCGTGAGCGAGCTCTCCAGCGCGGACGCCGAGTCGCTCGTGAGGCAGTGGATCGCAGCCGACCCGTCGCTGCCGGGTGTCACCGGGGTGCCCGAGAGCGCGCGCGCAGTCGCATCGTCATGGCGACGCGAGACCGCGGGACGCTCCTTCTGCCGGGTGCGCGAGGCCATGCACGTGCTCGCGGAGGTGATCGATCCACCGGCGCCGCCGCCGGGCGCTCTGCGCCCGGCCCGCGCCGAGGACCGCGAGCTGCTGATCGACTGGGAGCGCGCGTTCGTCGCCGACGCCAGCCTCATCCCGAGCGCCGCCGAGGAGGCCGGGCGCACGGTCGAGCGGCGACTGGCCGCCGGCGCGCAGTACCTGTGGGATGACGACGGGCCCGTCAGCACGCTCGCGCTCTCGCCCGAGATCGCGGGGACCGTGCGCATCGGCCCCGTCTACACACCGCCCGAGCGGCGCGAGCGCGGCTATGCGAGCGCTGCCGTGGCGCGTGCCAGCCGTGACGCGCTCGCGCGCGGCGCGCACCGGTGCATGCTCTTCACCGATCTCGCCAACCCCACCTCGAACAAGATCTACGCGGCCGTCGGCTTTCGCCGCCGCGGCGATTGGGAGGAGCACAGCTTCTCCACCGTTGAGGCAGGGCAGCCGCAAGGACGGCGGGCGCCCGCGCTCTTATCCTCGCGCCGGCGCGGCGAGGGCGTCTAGCAGCTGCTCGAGCTCGAGCACGACGTCGCCGCTGAGGCGAAGCTCCGCGAGCTCATCCAGCGGCGTGGGTCCCTGCGTGATGATCGCGATGCGCCCGCCCGCGGCGCGCGTCAGCAACGGCAGCGACGCGACGGGGTGGACCTCCAGCGACGAGCCTATGCAGAGCAGCAGCTCCGCCCCTTCGCACAGCTCGCGCGCGCGCTCGAGCGCCCGTTCGGGGAGCAGCTCGCCGAACAGAACGACGTCCGGCTTCAGCGCGGCGCCGCACTCCTCGCAGCGCGGCACCCCGTCGTGCGCGCGCTCGACAAGCATGCTCGCCTGCTCCAGCGCCACGTGCGTGCGACAGCTCGGACACGAGCAGCTCGCGATGCTGCCGTGCACCTCGATCAACTCGCGGGTGCCGGCCTTGCGGTGCAGCATGTCGATGTTCTGCGTGATCACCCCGTCCAGCAGCGCCTGGCGCTCCATCGCCACGAGCGCACGGTGGGCGCCGTTGGGGAGCTTGCTGCCGAGCGTCGCGAAGCGCTGGCCGTAGAAGCTCCAGAAGCGCACCGGGTCGGCGCGGAAGGCGTCGATGTGCGCCACCTCCATCGGGTCCACGCGCTCCCACAGGCCCGTCCCGGGCGTGCGGAAGTCGGGGATGCCCGAGGGCACCGAGATGCCGGCTCCGGTGAGCGCCACGACCGAGCGCGCCTCGCGCACGAGCGAGGCGAGGTGTGCGATCTGTCCGTTTGCGCCCTCGGCCGTCTCGCTCAGCTGCCTTTGAACCGAGGAGCGCGTTTGCCCAGGAACGCCGCGATGCCCTCCTTCGCGTCGGCGCTCGAGAGGACCGCAGCGAACGCGCGCTTCTCCGCCTCGATGCCCTCGTCCAAGTCGCCCGCGGCGGATACGCGCTTGATCTCAGACACGGCCACCGGCGCCTGGCCTGCGAGCTTGCGCGCCCATTGGACGGCCGCATCGAGCAGTTCGTGGTCATCCACCAGGCGATTGGCGAGCCCGAGCTCGAACGCTTCGTCAGCCAGAATCGGATCGCCGATCAGGTTCATCTCCAGGGCCTTGTTCTCGCCGACGAGACGCGGCAGGCGCTGCGTGCCGCCGAAGCCGGGGATGATCCCGAGCTTGATCTCCGGCTGACCGAAGATCGCCGAGCGCGCCGCGATGCGCACATCGCACGCCATCGCCAGCTCGCAGCCACCGCCGAAGGCGAGGCCGTTGACGGCTGCGATCGTGACGATCCCGTTCGCTTCGAGCTCGCGGAAGAGGGCGTGCGCGCCGTTGATCAGATCCGCGCCCGAGGACTCGTCCATTGTCGTGAACGCCTTGATGTCGGCGCCGGCGCAGAACAGGAACGGGTTCGACGAGGCGATGACGAGCGCGCGCACGGGCGGATCGGCCGCCTTGACATGCGTCCAGACCGTGCCGAGGTCCTCGACCACCTGCGGCGAGATCGAGTTCATCTGGCCGTTGGCCAGCCACGCGATTGCCACCCCGTCCGTGCGCGTCTCGAGTTTGACCACCTCCACCTTCGATGACGACGCGGCCGGCTGCTCGGCGTCGGGCTGCGGGTAGGGGTAGAAGCCCTGGCCGCTCTTCTGCCCGAGACGACCCTGCGCGACGAGCCGGCGCAGGATCGTAGGCGGCGTGAAGCGCTCGCCGTGTCGCTCCTGGGCGTCCTCCATGCGCTCGAGCAGCGTGTCGAGCCCCTCGCTGTCGGCCTTCATGAACGGCGGCAACAGGCCCCGGCGCGGGTCCAGACCGGCGCCGGCCATCATTCCGAAGTCGATGTCGCGGTGGGTCGCGACGCCCTCCTCGAGCACCAGACAGGCCTCGATCAGCGTCTTCAAGGACAGCAGCTCGACGAGCTCGGCGACGTCCGGCTCGTTATCGCCCGCGATGTTCGGCTCGCCCTGCGGGTCATAGAAGCCGTCGCCGCCTGTCTTCGCGCCGAGTTTGCCGTCGGCGACGAGCTTCTGCATGCCCTTCGGCACGTAGAAGCGTTCCTCGCCGTAGGACTCGACCAGGTGCTCTGCGACGTGCAGGACGGTGTCCAGGCCGAGCAGGTTGACGAGATAGTAGGGGCCGACCGGGACCACGCCGGCGGCGCCGACGCCCTCGTCGATCAGCTTGATCGACAGGCCCTTCTGCTCCTGCTCGCGCCAGATCTCCGAGATGCCCGCGTTGAGGATGCGGTTGACGACGAAGCCCGGAACCTCGGCGCAGGTGATCGGCTGCTTGCGGATCGCCTGCGCGAACGTGAGCGCAGTGGTGACGGTCTCCGCCGAGGTCTCCTCTCCCTCGACGATCTCGACCAGCGGCATCATCGAGGCGGGATAGAAGTAGTGAAAGCCGACGACGTTCTCCGGGCGCAGCGTCGCTTCGCCCATCTCCGTGATCGACAGCGACGACGTGTTGGACGCGAGGATCGCGTGACCCGGTGTGGCGGCGTCGAGCTCCGCGAACACCGCCTGCTTGATCTCCATGCGCTCCGGTACCGCCTCGACGACGAAGTCGACCTCGCCGAAGCGCTCATAGGAGGTCGTGCCGTGGATGCGCCCGAGGATCTCCTCGATCTGCGCCTCGGCCTGCTCGGCCGTGATCCGTCCCTTCTCGGCCAGCTTGCCGACCTGTCCGCGGGTCACGTTGGCGGCCTCCTCGAGGCCCGCCTGCACGAGCGCGTCGTCGATGTCCTTGAGCACCACGGGGATGCCTGCGGCGGCGATCGTCTGAGCGATCTGGCCGCCCATTGTGCCGGCGCCGACGACGGCCGCTTTGAACACAAACATGCTTTTGTCTCCTCTGCTGAGTTGGACCGCGGAGTCTAGGCCTCGTGCCGCGCGAGCTGTGACCTTATCCTTCACGGTATGGGAGAACGTGTCGACGGCCGCAGCCTGCGCTACCGCCACCGCCGCGGCGAGCTGCTCGTCGCGGTGGGCGAGTACGTGCTCGAGAACGGGGTCGCATCGCTCACGCTGCGCCGCGCCGCGGAGGCGGTCGGGGTCACCCATGCGACCCTGCAACACCACTTCGGCACCCGCGAGCAGCTGTTGGAAGAGATCATCGAGCACCTGCTCGAACGCAGCTTTGCGCCGGGAGAGGACTACCCGGAGGGAGTCACCGTCGCCGACGTCGAGGTTCGCCTGCGCGCGTTCTGGGCGAGCCTGAACACGCCGACCGGTCAGCAGGACATACGCCTCTTCACCGAGGTGCTCGTGCAGGGCCTTTACTCGGGACCCGGCTCGGAGCCGGCCGTCACGCGCTCGATAACGCAGCGACTCGAGCGCATCGCCGGGATCATCGTCAGCCTCGGCTGTCCTGAGGCCGAAGCGATGTCGTTCGCCACCGCCATGCTCGCGCTGCTGCGCGGCATCACGCTCGACCTGCTCGCGACCGGAGAAGACGAGCGCGTGCAGGACACGTTCGAGCTGTTCCTCTCAGGAGCTATGCGCCTGACCCTTGCCTGGGAGGCAGATCGCGATCGAGCAGCGGTCTGAGCGTTCGGCGCGCGGCGCGCGAAGCCGCGGCGCTCGGGGCCCGCGCGGGGCCCCGAGACCGCATCTGTCCGGCTCAGCCGAGAATCAGCTGATGCCGACTGCTTTCAGGCGGCCGATGATGAAGCTGTCAGCCGTCTTGTCGTACTTTTCGACGTAGTCGAGGTGCGCCTCGAGGTTGAGCCCTTTGGCGCAGAACGGGTCGCCGTTGTCGCAGTAGGACTGGATGTCCGGTGCGAACGAGGTCAGCAGCTGGCTTTTCAGGCGCGGGAAGATGCCTTCGGCGTTCTTGTCCGTGCCGACGTCGAACGACTGGCCCGGGATCCGACGCGGGTCGCCGTACTGGATCACGCCGACGACCTGCGCGGTCGCCGATGCGGCTGCGGGCGGGGTCGCCGGACCATCGCCAGCACCGAGGTAGTCCGCGTTGCCGCCGCCGCCGCCGAGCACGTCACCGACGATCTGCGCGCCCTGCGAGTAGCCGAGCAGCACGATCTTCTGGCCCGGGCATTTCGCGACCTCTTCTTCCAGCTGCGCCTTGATCGCCTTGTCGCCGGCCGTGACGCTCGGTTCGTACGGCGACAGCGCCGCCGGGTAGTTGACGGCCTGCTGGCTGACGGTCGCTTTCACGCCCTTCTGGATTTCTTCGGCGAGCGCCCCGATCGCACCGTCACCCGGCGCCTCGGTGGACGCGCGCGCGACGATCAGGTTGACCGTTGCACACGGCGAGTTCGACGACGCAACCGCGAGCGCTGAGCTGGTACCGACAGCCAGGCTGCCGCCCATCGTCAGTGCGCCGAGCGCGAACGTGCCGGCCAACGTCCGGCCGATAACGCCGGTGACGCGCAGTCTGCTCTTGACTGAATGCATTTGAGTCCTCCCTATTGAGTTATGGATCGTCCCTCATCGACCCCGTCACTCGGGCAGGCGAAAAACGACAGCACGGAGCAACGTCGCCCGTCGCCGGGCGAAATGGTCCCCTTGCTGCACGTCAAATTCCCTTCCTCCTGTCCCGCGAGGCGCGGCGACCGCGCGAACATAGCAGTTGTTCATCCATCTGGTCAAGCTACTTTCTGCCAGATGGCTTGGCTACAACCGGCCACTTGGTCTAGCTAGATCCCAGCGCACCGAATCGGCCGCGCCCGCGGGCGCCCGCGCGGCCTGCGATTGCCGCCGCCGGTGCGCTGCCTCGGCTAGAAACGCGACCGAGTCCGGCTCCCCGCCCGCGCTCCTGGCGTCGGCCTGCACGTGCGCGTGAACAGCCACGAACGCGGTCACGACGCTCGGATCGAACTGCCTCCCGGACCCGCGCCGCACTCTCGCGATCGCGTGGGCGATCGGCCACGCGTGCTTGTAAGGCCGCTGGTGGGTGAGCGCGTCGAAGACATCCGCCACCGCGACGACGCGGCCGACCAGCGGTATGCGCTCCCCCGCGAGCCCGCCCGGGTAACCCGATCCATCCCACCACTCGTGGTGGGTCGCAGCGATCACGGCGGCCATCTGCAACACCGGCGAGCTGCTGCGCGAGAGCAGGCGTGCGCCCAGCGCGGCATGACTCTCCATCAGCTCGCGCTCGGCGGCGGTGAGGTTGCCGCGCTTGAGCAGGATCCGATCGGGGATCGCGATCTTGCCGACATCGTGGAGTCCCGCGGCCTCGCGCAAGCGACTTACCTGCTCTGCGCGCATGCCCAGCTCGAGCGCGATCTCGGCGGCGAGAACGCCGACCCGCGCGGTGTGCTCGAAGGTGGTGTCATCGCGATACTCGACCGCGATCGCGAGCAGGCGCAGGGTCTCCGCGCGCGCTTCGTCGAGCTCGCGTGTCGTCTCCGCGACCCTCACCTCGAGCGAGCGTGCGCTGGTGGCGAGCTGTGCTCGCGCGCTGCGCTCGTTGGTGACGTCGCGCGCGACCATGCTGAGGGCGCGCGAGGACGATGGGGAGGCGTCCCACTCCAGCCACCGGTATTTCCCGTCCGCGGCGCGGAAGCGGTCGCAACGCCTGACGGCGGTGCGCGATCCATCGGCCACGGCGAGGAGCTCGGCGCGTGCCGCCGCGCGATCCTCGCGGTAGATCAGCTCGATCAGCTCATGCCCGTACATCGACTTCGGGGATCGCCCGAGCGTGCGCTCCCACGCCGCGTTCGCGCGCGTCAGGCGCCCGCCCCGGTCGAGCACCGCGAGCAGATCCAGCGAGGCGCTGAAGTGCCGCCGCGCTTGCGCTGCCAGGCCGCGGCTTCGCAGGAGAGAGAGGCAGAGGGCTGGGGCGAGGAGCAACGACGCAAGCGCGAGCTCGACCATGTCATATATGCATTGCCCGCGGAAAGATCGAACATGCGGTATTCGACCGCGCGTGGACGGATGTACTAGGGCGTGACGGGCCAGCTAAAGCTCGAGCTTCTCGAGCAGCTCGTCGCGGTCGCTGCCGTGCGCCCGGAGCGCGCGATCGAAGCTCTCGCCGTACACGCGCATGACCGCGATCAGAACGTCGGTCGTCGCGATCGTCCTCGCGCCCCGCTCGCCGGCGACGCGAACGGCCTGCTCGGTGACACGCTCCACCGCGTCGCGATCACCGGAAGCATCGCTGCCGGAGGCGGTCACGCCGTCGCGCGCCGGTGGCGCAGCGGGCTCCGCGAGCGCCCCCTCGCTCACGCCCAACGCTTGCAGCGCGCTGCCGACGTGTCCGTGCAGCCGCAGCAGACGCAGCCAGCGCTCCACCTCCGCCTCGGGAGTACGAGCGAACGGCATCGCCGTCGATGCGATGCCCAAGACGATCGCGGCGTCGGATGCGAGCACCGGTGCCGAGCTCATACGGCGGCCTCGACGCTTGCTCGCCGGGCGTGCAGATACGCCAGACGGTCTCGACGCAGCGTCACGTGTGGCGCTCCGTCCGTGCGGTGCAGCTCGAGCACGACCGTGCCGTTGCGCCCGGCGGCGGCGCGGGCAGAGCGGATCACCTCGGCGAGCTCGCTGCGCTCGACGCCGCACGCGAGCAGCAGGCGCTCGGCGCGCTCGCTCGCGATCTCCTCGCCGTCGAGCTCCAACTCCTCGCTCAGCACGCTCGGCGCATCGTCGCCTCCCTCGATCCGCAGCAGGCAGGCCGCCATGTCGTCGGGGCGCGCATCGGCGTGCCGCACGACGCTGTCGAGGATCGCTGGCGCGCTCGCGTCCGCCCCGAGCTCGATCAGCGTGTCGACCAGGCGCTCGACGCCGAACAGCTCCGTGCCCACGCGAGACTCCGTCACGCCGTCCGTGTAGAAGCAGATCTGCGAGCGGCCGGGCACCGACACGACCGTCTGGCGTGTGCCCGTCCGCACGCCGACACCGATCGGCGGCGATGCGCAGACGGTCAGCGGCGCGATTGCCGCCGGGCCGGGGCCCGCGCCGATCACGACCGGCGGCGGATGACCGGCGCACGAGTACACGAGGATGCGCTCGCGCGGGTTGTAGGTGGCGAGCACGACCGTCGCGAACAGCCCACCAAGCTGGCGCTCCAGGACGGCGCCCGCCGTCTGCACCGCGTCGCGCGGTGAGAGCCCCGCCTCGAGGTATGCCCGCAGCGTGAAGCGCAGCAGCGCCGTGTGCGGCAGCGCGTGGCGTCCGTGACCGGAGACGTCTCCCACGATCACGGCCAACTGCCCGTCTTCCAGCGCGAACACGTCGTAGAAGTCACCGCCGGCTCCCGGGCCCTCGGCGGGACGGTAGGCGACCGATGTGCCGACCGGGCCGAGCCGGGCCGGCGGCGAGGGCAACAGGGCCGCCTGCAGCAGGCCGACGTCCTCGAGCAACTGAGCTCGCTGACGCTCCAGACTGCGGGCGCGCAACGCGGCGAGATACGACCGCGCGGCCAGCGCGAGGGCAAGCGCGAGCAGCCCGGCGATGAGCAGGCGCACCGGCGTCGGTACGACGTCGACGATCGTGGTGATGGTCCTCACGAGTGGCGAGGAACCGCCGCGCGAGCCGCCGTCGTGGGCGCCACGCGCGTCTTTCGATGCGCTCGCCCGCGAGCGATGTGCGGCGCTCGTTGCGAACGCGAGCGCGGGCTCGCTCGCCGCCGGCAGAGCTCGATGGGTGCGTCGGGGCACGCGGGCGGCGCGTGCGTGCGAAGCGCCGTGGCCCGCAGCGCGAGCGGGCGAGTCGAGGGCCTGAGCCGAGACTCCCGCGACCGACACCTGCGCTGCGTCTTGAACTGGCGCTTGCGCCGGCGGCGTCGCTTCGATCGATGCGATCGTCACCGGCGCGGCGGCGGCGACGGCGGGGACGGCGGTTTCGAGGGTCGGTTCTTCGGGCGCCGCGCTCGGAGGCGCGGGCTGTTTCGATTTTTCCTTGCCGCGTTTACCGGATTCGCGGGAGTGTTTGCCTTCGCCGGCGGTTTCCTTGTGGTGCCCACGACCACGCTGGCGCCCCGCGTCTGCCTGGGCCGTCGATTCCTGCAGGACGGCCGACTGCTGCTCGGCGCTCGCCGGGCTGCTTTCCACGGACGCCGCCGGCTTGGTGGGGGCGCTCGCTCTCGCGTGAGCCCTCTGGCTGCGATCGCGGTGGGCCGGCGGCTGGGCCGGATCGCCGCTCGTCGTCGTCTGGCTCGGATCCTCGCCAGCCGCTGTCTGGCTCGCTCCGCCGCTCGCCCCGGTTCGGCTCGAACCGCCGACGGCCGGCGTCTGGTTGGCACCGCCGCGCTGCGCATGCTTGGGGGTCGGCCGTGGAGGCGTCTGGCTCGGCGCGGCCGGTCCGGCGCTCTGGCCGCTCGCAGGCGAGGGAGACGCCGGCGCCAGTTCCGCTGGCGGCGCGGCAGCGGGGGCCGGCTCCACTGCTGGCGCCGGCGACGTGCGGCTCACATGGTTCGGCCTGGCGCTCGCGGCGGGGATCAACGCGAGCAAGCCGAAGCACGAAACGGCAACGCACGCCGTCGTCGCCAAGCGACGCGCCGGGCGGAGAGCTGAGGGGCGTTCGCTGGTGTCCCGCGGCAAAGCGGCTCGTCCTTTCAGCTGGCTTCGGCGACGTCGTTCTGGGCTGGGCGCGCGAGCGCATCGGCGAGCGTCGGAAAGATCGCGAACATGCCATCCATCCCCGAGAGCTCGAAGATTTTCAGGACGCTGGCATGCTCGGTCACGATCGCCATTTGCGCGCCGGCTGCGAGGCTGCGTTTGACGACGATCAGGACGCCGAGAGCCGTCGAGTCCATGAAGGTGCACAGAGACAGGTCGACGACGACCTGGGTGTGCCCCGCCTCGATCGAGTCCAGCAGCATCCACTTCAACTGCGGAGCACTCGAGAGATCGAGCTCACCTTCGCACGAGATCACGCTCGTTCGCTGATCCAGCTGGCGCTGCGCGATTCCAAATGCAACCGGCATCAATGGTGAGCGTCGACCGATCGCGCCCGCACGATCATCCGCGGGGCCTGCAATCGAACAAACGTCCACTCTGCCCGTGCGACCTCAGGCCGCACAGGCGGAGCGCCAGCCAGGTGCTCAGGCCAAGGCTGCGGCCGGCTCCTCGACACGTCGCGGCAGCAACGTTTCGCGAGCGATCACGAGGCGCTGGATCTGGGAGGTGCCCTCGTAGAGCTGCATGATCTTGGCGTCGCGGAACAGCTTCTCAACCGGGTACTCCTTGATGAAGCCGTAGCCGCCGTACACCTGCACGGCTTCGGTGGCGGTCTTCATCGCGGTGTCCGCGGCGAAGCGCTTGGCGTGCGAGGAGACGAGCGTGTTGCGTTCGCCGTTGTCGAGCATGAACGCCGACTTCCACGTCAACAGGCGCGCCGCTTCGATTTCGGTGGCCATGTCGGCGATGATGAACTGGATCGCCTGGTGCATCGCGATCGGGACGCCGAACTGGACGCGTTCGCGGGCGTAGTCCACGGCGAACTCCATCGCGGCGCGCGCGATGCCCGTCGCCATCGCCGCGACGCCCGGGCGCGTGCGGTCGAGCGTCATCATCGCGAGCTTGAAGCCGTGGTTCTCCTCGCCGAGCAGGTTCTCCGCGGGCACCTCGACGTCGTTGAAGGAGATCGTCGCAGTGTTCGACGCGCGCTGGCCGAGCTTGTCCTCCTTCTTGTCGACGACCACGCCCCAGTCGCGCTCGACGACGAAAGCGGAGATGCCGCGGTGCCCCGCGTCCTTGTCGGTCTTCGCGTAGACGGTGTAGTAGTCGGCGTAGCCGCCATTGGTGATGAAGCACTTGGAGCCGTTGAGCACGTACTTGTCGCCTCTGCGCACAGCGGATGTGCGCATGCCCGACACATCTGAGCCCGCGTCGGGCTCGGTCAGGCAGAACGACGCCAGCAGCGGAGCTTCCGTCAGCATGCCGAGGTACTTCTTCTTGGTCTCCTCCGAGCCGCCGAGCGCGATCGGCGCCGTCGCCAGGCCGTTGCAGCCGAGCGAGGTCTGGATCCCGGAGCAGCCCCACGAGAGCTCTTCCTCGATCAGACAGCCGTCGAGATAGCTCGCGCCGGCGCCGCCGTACTGCTCCTCGATGTGGGAGTTCATGAGGCCGACATCCCACGCCTTCTTGATGATGTCCGCGGGCCAGGTGCCGTCTTTGTCGTACTCCCAGGCGACGGGGCGTATCTCTTTGACCGCGAAGTCGTGCGCCATCTCGCGCAGGTTCTTCTGCTCGTCTGTGAGCGTGAAATCGACCATTCTCGGATCTCCTAATCGGGCTGGCGCGGAAAATAGATTGACTGGTCAGTCAACCGACCTGGTGCCAGGGTAGCGAAGAGCCGGGCGATCGGCAACAATCAGGATCCGTGCACGGCGCGCTATCGATTGCGGTGATCGGATTCATACAGGACGCCTTCGGCGACGTCGTGTTCGGCGCCGTGGCGTTTTCGCTGCTGATGTCGCTGCTGATCCTGTTGACTCGCCATCACGACAGCGCGTACGACCAGATCGGAAGCGGCGGCATCTCGCGGGAAGGTGACTACGGGGGCGCTGGGCCCGAAGCACTGGCAGGCTCGGCGGCTGACCGCGCCGAGCGCGAGCTGGAAATACGCCAGATGCTCAGTGCGCGCAGCGAACGGCTCGTGCGCAGGGGCGAGCCGGCGTTGGACGTCGACGCTGAGCTCGCGCGGCTGCTGGCGGGCGAGCAGGCCGATGCCACGCGCGATCCGGGGCTGCTGGCCGAGGTGCGCCAGCTCGTCGTCGCTCGCAACGAACGCCGAATCCGCCAGGGTTTGGAGCCGCTCGACGTCGACAGCGAGGTGACGCGCACGCTCGAGGAGCTCGGGTCGTGAGCACGCAGTCGCTGCCGTGGGGTATAAACGCGCAATGAGCAACGCGCGCCGCTTCCAGCTCGACGAGATCACGATACGCCCGGGCACCTACTTCAACCCGCAGACGGAGATCATGATCGTCGTCGATGACTCGCCGGAGGTCGATCACGAGATCTTCGAGACCGGCGAGTTCGAGGGCGATGAGTGGGTCCTGATCTCTGAGGACTCGCCGCTCGATGAGCCCAAGCGCGATGAGCTCGTCGAGCGCTTCCAGATCTCGCACGGAGCCAGCCCCGACTCGCTGCCGGAGGACGACATCGACGACGAAGACGACGAAGATGACGACCAGGACGAGCTCGACGGGGTCGACGATCTGGAGCTCGAACCGGAGTGAGCTCGGCCCCCCGCGGGCCGTCGTCGTGCGCAACTGCTGAGTGCTGCGATGTGTTGCAGGAGCGTGCCGCCACGTGAGCGAGGAGCTGCAACTGCCCGTGCAGCGACAAGGACGGGCGTGCGTAGCATCCGCGCGGTGCGCGCCAAGCTGCTGCCGGCGCTTGCCGTCGGCGTGCTGGCGCTCGCCGCGACAAGCGCCCCCCCTGCCTTCGCCGGCGCCGCGACAAAGGCTCGGGCGGCGAGCGCGTTGGAGCCCGTGCATGCGCGCGCGCACGCACGGGTCGCCGCCGGCCACGGGCCGTCCGTCTCAGCGGCCTTGCAGGGCCTGCTCAAGAGCGGCGCGATCAGCGAAACGACCTACCACCAGGACTACTCGGCCTACGTGGCGGCGAAAAGCTCGTTCGGCAAGCTGAGCGGAACACGCAAGACGGAACTGGGCGCCGTGCTCGCGAACCTCCAGGCGATGGCAGGCGCGGGCGAGCTGATCCCGTCGCGGCTGCCGGCGCTGTTTCTGACGCTCGAACACAACCGCCAGTGGTGGACGAGCGAACCGTTGCTCGCCGGCGATCAGCGCGTCAGCTTTCCCGGAAGCAAGATCGTCTGGGAGCACTACCCGGGCCAGGGCATCGAGATCCAGTGGCTGGCGACGTTCGGAGAGGCCAACGGCTACTACCTCTCGGGCGACGAAAACGCCAACCTGCGCCAGCTGCTGGCCGAAGTCATCCCGCTCGCGACGCAGCGGGCCGGCGGTATCGCATGGGAGTACATGTTCGACTTCGACGGCGGCACGCCGCCATGGACGAGCGGCCTCTCGCAGGGAACGGCGCTGCAGGTGCTCGCGCGCGCGTGGTCGCGCTTCAAAGAACCGGCGGATCTCACCGCGGCGCAGCAGGCCCTCGGCATCTTTCAGACACCGCCCCCCCAGGGCGTGCGGGTGAGCACGCCGGCCGGCGCGATCT
>Ga0308309_10001130_pt1 | contig 15924 bp, 14 predicted proteins | sample HubBroMetageWFT5_FD_192491 | JGI IMG/M metagenome (GOLD analysis project Ga0308309, IMG submission 192491) | Warmed and freeze-thawed soil microbial communities from the Hubbard Brook experimental Forest, New Hampshire - Hubbard Brook CCASE Soil... | ecosystem: Environmental > Terrestrial >...
TAGAGCGCGAAATGGTCGGCGATCCACGGGCCGGCTCTGAAGGTGGAGTGGCTGGCCATGAATTGCGCCAGATGATGGCCGGTCTCCGCGCCGGTGCCGAAGCGGGCGAGGGTGACGTGCGGGCGGAACTTGCGGCGCTCGACCTCAATGCCGCAGTTACGCGCCACGGTCGACACCTTCTGCTGCAGCCAGGCGAGCCGGTCGCTTCTTTCAACCGTGGCGACCAGGGCACGCGGCTGCTTGCCGCTGCTGAACTGCTCGACGCCGGCCAGCGCCACGGCAAAGCGCGGACTGGCAATGTCGGCAAGCTCGTCCTCGAGGTCGCGCATGACGGCGCCGTGGACCGCGCCCGCGAAGCAGAGCGTGACGTGGAAATTCTCCGGCGCAATCCAGCGTGCGTCGGGCACGCCCGACTGCAGCGCCAAAAGATCGTCGGCGATTTCTTCAGGGACGGGCAGGGCGACGAACAGACGCGGCATAATCGTCGAGATTCCTGGTCACGAAGGGCAGCAGGCGTTCGACGACGATGTCGACGCCTTTGGGATTGGGATGGATTCCGTCGGCCTGGTTGAGCGCGGCATCCTGCGCCACGCCGTCGAGGAAGAACGGGTAGAGCGGCACGTTGTATTTATCGGCGAGCCGCTTGTAGAGCCCGTCGAACTGCCGGGTGTATTCGGGCCCGAAATTGCGCGGCGCCAGCATGCCGGCCAGCCACACCGTGACACCGGCCGCCTTGAGCTTGGTGATGATGGCGTCGAGGTTGCGCTCGGCCGTGGCCGGATCGAGGCCGCGCAGCGCATCGTTGGCACCCAGTTCGACCATCACGATGTCGGGCTTGTCGGCCAGCATCCAGTCGACCCGATCGAGGCCGCCCGCCGTGGTATCGCCCGACACGCCGTGATTGATGACGGCCACGGGGCGGCCTTGCGCCTTCAGCGCCGCCTCGAGGCGGGCCGGGATCGATTGCTCGGGCTTGACGCCGTAGCCGGCCGCCAGGCTGTCGCCCAGGATGGCGAGCTTGACCGGCGTGCTTTGTGCATGGGCCCCCTGAAAGCCGAACAGAGCCGCCAGGCACAACAGAATCGTGACCAGCAGCGAATTGACCGCCGCCGCAAAACGACCATATCCAATGCTGAGAACCATGGCCTCTTTTCCGGAGTCCGCTTGACCATCCCACCCGCCGCCGTCTCGTCGCTTGTCCACGGCCACATCGTCCGTCTTTCCGATGTCCATCTCGACATGGCAAGTGATGCCGGCACGGTCAATATCCTGCGCGGCATTACGCTCGACATCGCCGCCGGCGAGATCGCAGCCGTGGTCGGCCCCTCCGGCGCCGGCAAATCCAGCCTGATGATGGTGGCGGGCGGCCTGGAGCGCGCCACCTCGGGTTGGGTCGAAGTGGCGGGCCGCGATCTCGGGCCGCTCGGCGACGACGATCGCGCGCGCCTGCGGCGCGACAATATTGGCATCGTTTTCCAGGGCTTCCATCTCATCCCCACCATGACGGCGCATGAGAACGTGGCGCTGCCGCTGGAATTCGCCGGCCGCGGCGACGCCTTCGAACTGGCCGAAGCTGCACTTAAAACGGTCGGACTCGGCCATCGCATAGGCCACTATCCAGCGCAGCTCTCGGGCGGTGAACAGCAGCGGGTCGCCGTGGCGCGCGCCTTCGTCACCCGGCCCAAGCTCCTGCTGGCCGACGAGCCGACCGGCAATCTCGACGGCGCGACCGGCAAGCAAGTGATGGATCTGCTGTTCGAGCTGGCGCGCGCCGACGGCGCGACCCTGATCCTGATCACCCACGACATGGCGTTGGCCGCTCGCTGTGATCGTATCCTGCGCATCGCCGATGGGCTTCTGGTCGGCGACGAGCGCATGCCCGCCGCCTTGGCGGCCCAGTGACGGTCTTGCGATGAACCTGGCCCTCCGCCTCGCCCGGCGTGAGATGCGCAGCGGGCTGGCCGGCTTCCGCCTGTTCATCGCCTGCCTGGCGCTGGGCGTGGCGGCGATCACGGGCATCCTGTCGTTCAGCCGCGCCGTGGAAGAAGGCCTGCGCGCCGACGCGCGCGAGATCCTGGGCGGCGACGTGGCGGTCTCGCTGCTCTACCGCGAAGCGACACCCGAGCAGATCGACTTCCTGAAAACGCAGGGCCAGTTCGTACGCTGGATCGACAGCCGCGCCATGGCGCGTCCGACCAAGTCCGACGGCCGGCCGACCCTGGTGCAGCTCAAGGCGGTCGAGCCCGCCTATCCGCTCTATGGCACCGTCGAGCTGCAAGGCGGCGGCTCGCTGGCCGATGCGCTGGCCAAGCGCGATGGCGTGTGGGGCGCGGTGGTCGAGGAGGCCGCGCTCAAGCGCATGAACCTGGCACCCGGCGATCGCGTGCGGGTGGGCGACGTCACGGTCGAGGTGCGCGGCATCATCGCCCGCGAGCCCGACCGCGGGCTGAATGCCTTCGCGAGCCTCGGTCCGCGGCTCATGATCCCCTTCGAGGCGGTCATCGAATCGGGCCTCATCCAGCCCGGCAGCCTGCTGAACTGGGAGTATCGGCTGCGCCTGCCGCCCGGCACGTCCGATGTCGCCGTCATCAACGCGCTCAAGAGCCGCTTTCCCGATGCCGGCTGGCGGGTGAGGGGGCTTGCCGAGGCGGCGGGCGGCATCCGTTTCTGGCTCGACCGACTGACCCAGTTCATCGGCTTGATCGGCCTCGCCTCGCTGCTGGTCGGCGGAGTCGGCGTCGGCAATGCCATCTCGAGCTTTTTGGCCGGCCGGCTGCGCACCATCGCCATCATGAAATGTCTCGGCGCGCCGGAGCGGCTGGTCCTGTCGACCTATCTCATCCAGCTCACAGCCCTTGCCGTGCTGGGCGTGCTGATCGGGCTCGTCATCGGCGCCGTGCTGCCCTTCCTGGCCCAGTCGCTGATCGCCGAGGTGCTGCCGGTCCGCGCCCGGGTGGCGCTCTATGCCGAGCCGCTCGCCATTGCCGCGGCGTTCGGCCTGCTGGTCTCGTTGATGTTCACCCTGATGCCGTTGATGCGCGCGCGCCGCGTGCCGGCGGCGACCCTGATGCGCGGCGCCGTGGTGGCCGTGGCTGGACGGCTGCCGTGGCGCGATGCGCTGCTGATCGGTGCCGTCGCCCTGGCGTTGGCGGCCTTCACCATCTTCACCGCCGAGAGCCGCAGCATCGCCGGCTGGTTCGTGCTGGGGGCGGTGGCGGCGTTCCTGGCCTTCCCGCTGCTGGCCCGGCTCCTGATGATGGCCGCGGCGCGCGCCGGCAAGCCCCGGCTGGCCGGCCTCCGGCTGGCGCTCGCCAACCTGCACCGGCCCGGTGCGCCGACGCCCATCGTCATGCTGTCGCTGGGACTCGGCCTCACCGTGCTGGTGGCGACGGCATTGATCGAGGGCAATCTCCGCGAGCAGCTTACACAGCGCATCCCGAGCGATGCGCCGGCCTTCTTCTTCGTCGACATCCAGTCGACCCAAATGCCAGCCTTCGAGAAGGCGATCGCCGCCATTCCGGGCGCCGGCGCGCTCGACAAGGTCCCGTCGTTGCGCGGCCGCATCGTCAGGATCGGCGGCAAGCCGGTCAGTGAGGTCGCGGTGCCGTCGGACGCGCGCTGGGCGGTCGACGGCGACCGCGGCGTCACCTATTCGGCGACGCCGCCCGAGGGTTCGCGCATCGTCGCCGGCGAATGGTGGCCTCCCGACTATCACGGGCCGCAGCTCATCTCCTTCGACGAGGCGCTGGCGCATGCCTTCGGCCTCAAGCTGGGCGATACCATCACGGTGAACGTGCTGGGCCGCGACATCGAGGCCACGATCGCCTCGTTGCGGCGCATCGAATGGACGACGCTCGCCATCAATTTCGCCTTCGTCTATTCGCCCGGCATCCTCGACAAGGCGCCGCACACCTTCCTCGCCACGGTGAAGGCCACGCCCGACGCCGAGGATGCGATCTTCAAGACCGTGACCGACCAGTTCCCCAACGTGACCGTGGTGCGCATCCGCGACGCCATCGCGACCGCCGCCGACGTTTTGGGCAATATTGGCCTCGCCAGCCGGGTCATCGGCTTCCTGAGCATCCTGGCGGGCGTGCTGGTGCTGGCCGGCGCCATGCTCGCCACCCAGCAGCGCCGCGTGCACGAGGCCGTGGTCATGAAGGTGCTGGGCGCCACGCGCGCGCGCATCGCCGGCATCTTCGCCTGGGAGTTCGCAGCGCTCGGGCTCGCCACGGCGCTGGCGGCGCTGGGCGTCGGCACGCTCGGCGCCTATCTGGTGGTGCGTCGTCTGATGGGGCTCGACTGGATCTTCCTGCCCACCGTCGCGGTGGCGGTTGCGCTGGGCGCCATGGCGCTCACCCTCGCCTTTGGCCTGGCCGGCACCCTGGCGGCGCTGCGCCAGCGTCCGCTTGCCTTGCTGCGCAACGAATAGGCGGAAAATTCCCCTGCTGTGAAAGTAAATCGCAACATTACAAAGCGTTAACGCTATTGATTCACTCGCGCTGAGTGCCCAAATTGGCGGGCGAATGGGGCTCGATAATGAGGCCCCCTGGAGGCTAGAGACCAAATGGCGAATCCCAACTTCGGCACCTTCAACCGCCCCGGCACGATTGCCGACCAGGCGTCGTTCGATGTCGGCCTGCGCACCCACATGGTGCGCGTCTACAACTACATGGCTTCGGGGCTCGCGCTGTCGGGCATCGTGGCCTTCGGCCTGTTCAGCTCGGCCGAGCTGGCGAGCCTGTTCTTCCAGGTCCAGGCGGGCCGCGTCGTCGGCCTGAACATCCTGGGCTGGATCGCGATCTTCGCGCCGCTCGGCCTGTTGCTGCTGACCTCGTTCCGCGCCGCTCAGATGAGCGTGACTGCGGTGCAGGCAGTCTACTGGGCCGTCACCGCACTGATGGGCGTCAGCCTGTCGCTGCTGTTGTTCCGCTACACCGGCGCTTCGGTCGCACGCACCTTCTTCGTCACGGCCGCCGCGTTCGGCGCGTTGAGCCTCTACGGCTACACGACCAAGCGCGACCTGACGGCCGTCGGCAAGTTCCTGTTCATGGGCGTGATCGGCCTGATCCTGGCTGGCCTCGTCAACATGATCTGGCCGTCGGGCACGATGAGCTTCATCATCTCGGCCGCCGGCGTCCTGATCTTCTCGGGCCTGATCGCCTACGACACCCAGAAGATCAAGGAGCAGTATGCCGAGGCCTGGGGCTCCGAGATGGCCGAGAAGGTCGCCATCTTCGGCGCGCTGAGCCTCTACCTCGACTTCGTGAACCTGTTCCAGTTCCTCATGGCCTTCATGGGACAGAGCCGCGATTAGCCTGGATCTGAATTTTCACGAGACGCCCGGGTCGAAAGACCCGGGCGTTTTGCTGTCCGGGGGATGACGTGCGGGCGAACCGGCTGAGGGATTTCATCGACAGCGAAGCGGCGTCCGCGCTGCCGCTCCTGGTGGCGGCGCTGCTGGCGCTGGCGCTCGCCAATTCGCCGCTCGCCGGCGCGGTCCAGGGCCTGCTCGACACCAGGCTCGGCCTCTCCTGGAAGTTCGTCGATCTCGACAAGCCGCTATTGCTGTGGATCAACGACGGCTTGATGGCGTTCTTCTTCCTGCTGGTTGGCCTCGAGATCAAGCGCGAGGTCATGGAGGGCTCGCTGTCGCAGCCCGCGCAAGTGGCGTTGCCGATCGCTGGCGCCATCGGCGGCATGGCCGTGCCGGCCATCCTCTACGTCGCCTTCAACTGGAGCGACCCGGTGGCGCTGCGCGGCTGGGCGATCCCAGCCGCCACCGACATCGCCTTTTCGCTGGGCGTGCTGGCCGCCCTCGGCAGCCGCGTGCCGCTTGCCCTAAAAGTGTTCCTGACAACGCTCGCCATCGTCGATGATCTGGGCTCCATCCTGGTCATCGCGATCTTCTACACCGACCATCTCTCGGCGCTGGCCCTGGCGCTCGCCGGGCTTTTCATCGGGGGACTCGCGATCCTGAACGCGACCGGCGTGCGCCGCCTCGCGCCCTACCTGGTGCTGGGGGCGCTGCTCTGGGTCTCGGTGCTGAAGTCGGGCGTGCACGCCACGCTGGCGGGCGTCGTGCTCGCCCTGTTCATCCCGCTCAAATCCGCGGGCGACGCCGCAGGTGAGTCCGAGGGGACGCGGCCCGCCATACGACTCGAACATGCGATCAAACCGTGGTCGGCGTGGTTCATCATGCCGGTCTTCGCCTTCGCCAATGCCGGGCTGCCGCTTGCCGGCGTGTCGTTGGCGAGCCTCGTAGCGCCGCTGCCGCTTGGTATCGTGGCCGGCCTGCTTCTGGGCAAGCAGATCGGCATTATGCTGGGCGCGGGCCTGCTGATCGTGCTCGGCATTGCCGCCATGCCGGCCGGCGGCTCGTGGCCGCGCCTTTACGGCGTAGCAATCCTGGGCGGCATCGGCTTCACCATGAGCCTGTTCATCGGCACGCTCGCTTTCGACGATGCGGCGCATCACGCGCAGGTGCGGCTGGGCGTGCTCGCGGGCTCGCTGCTCTCGGCGCTGGTCGGCTACCTTGCACTGCGGCTGGCGCCGCGCCCCTCACCGCCGCGTTAGGTTCCTTCGCAGCGCAATAATCGCGCGCAGCCGGCCAGATTGCGCCCCGCTCCTGCGGGCCTATACTTTCCCGCCATGCGGCGCACCTCCTACGAGCAAATGAATTGTTCGATCGCCTCGGCGCTCGATGTCGTGGGCGAGCCGTGGACCTTGCTGATCGTGCGCGACGCCTTCTACGGTGTGCGCCGCTTCGACGACTTCCAGGAAAATCTCGGCATCGCGCGCAATGTGCTGACGGCGCGGCTGAAGAAACTCGTCGAGGCCGGCATCTTCCGCAAGACCGCCTACCGCCAGCGTCCGCTGCGCCACGAATATCGCCTGACCGACAAGGGCGCCGCCTTGTTCACCGTCATCGTCGGGCTGAAGCAGTGGGGCGATCGCTTCGGCGTCGCGGCGCGCAGCGGCAAGCCGATGGACCTCGTCAATCGCGGCGACGGCCGGCCGCTCGAGCCGGTGCTGATCGACGCCGACAGCGGCCAGCGCCTGGAATTGACCAACGTGCGCGCCGTGGCCGGACCCGGCGCCGACCAGGGCACGCGCGCTTTCTTCGAGCGGCTGGCGCTCAATCGCCCGCCACGCTAGAGCGTCGCGTCAGGGCTTTTCGCGATCCAGCAATTTGTCGTCGAGCCCACGGCGGCTGCGCGCCTCGGCGTCCTTGTCGGCTGCCTTCTGGGCCTTGGTCCGGCCGAAGCGGCGGCGGTTGGCCTCCGCTTCGCTTTGGCGCTCGCGCTGCACCTTGTCCTTGCGCGCGCGTCGGAGGTTCGTGATGTCGGCCATGTTTTTCGTCGCTCTGTTCATCCCCAAATGTCTATGCCGCGTCGTCGGCCGATGCGCTAGTCTCTCGATGTCTGGCAACGGGGGCGTTCCATGACACCTGCCCTGCGCAAGAGACTGTCGATCGGCGCCGCCGGCCTCATCGGCCTGGTGATCGTGGCGCTGCTCGTGGCACCCAGCTTGATCGATCTCGATGCGCGCAAGGCCGAGGTCATCACGGCGGTCAAGAAAGCGACTGGCCGCGAGCTGATCCTCGACGGCCCGGTCTTCCTGAGTCTGCTGCCGGTACCCACGGCCACCGTCACGGGCGTCAAATTCTTCAATGCCGCGGGGGCGAAGAACCCGAACATGGTGGAGGTGAAGTCGGTCACCGTGCGGTTCTCCCTGCTCGCCTTGCTGACGGGGACGATCGACGTCAACGAGGTGACGCTGGTCGAGCCCAAGATCGTTCTGGAGGTCAATGCCGAGGGCAAACCGAACTGGGAATTCGCACCCTCGGTCGCCGAGGCCAAGCCCGCGGCGCCACGAGCCAGCACGCCCCTGCCGGTGTCGCTCGGCCGGGTCGCCATCGAGAACGGCACGCTGATCTTCAGCGACTCCCAGGCCGGTCTCTCCGTCGTGGCCGAGAAAGCCAATTTCAGCGCCTCGGTCGGCTCGATCGACGGGCCTTATTCATTGGCGGGCCACGCCAACGTCAACGGCGCGCCGCTGAGACTCGACCTTTCGGTCGGCGCCAAGGCGGCGGCGGGCCACACCGCGGAAGTCGCGCTGGAGGCGGGCGGAGGCAAGCTCTCCTTCAAGGGCACGCTAAGCGAATTCGGAGCGAACGCGCGGGCCGTCGGCCTGGCGTCGAGCTCGGCCGACAATCTGGTCGTCTTCGCCGAAACCCTGGCCAAGATCGCCGGCCAGCCGGAGCCCAAGCTGCCGCCGTTGCTCGCCGGCAAGTTCAGCTTCGACGGCAGCGTCGACGTCTCGCAGTCCGCCGTCGCGGCCAACGACTTCAAGCTGGCGCTGGGCCAGGACAGCTTCTCGGGCTCGCTGGCGCTGACGCTCAAGCCCGCGCTCGCCGTCGAGGGCAAGCTCACGGCCGCCAAGCTCGATCTCGATCGATGGTTGGCGGCAATTGCCCGCCCGGCAGAGCCCGAGCCGCCGACGCCGCCGCCGGCCGGATCGTCGGCCGTCCCCGCGCCGCCCGCCGGTCCCAGCCTGCTCGCCGGCATGGCCGCCAAGCTCGCGCTCAATGTCGGCGAAGTCGTCTACGACAGGCAGCCGGTCCGCAACGTGGTGATCGAACTCGAGGCGCGGGCGGGCGCCGTCGCCGTGCCGAAGCTCAGCGCCACCCTGCCGGGCGACATGGTGCTGCAGGCGAGCTCGACCTTTTCGGGCGATCCGGCGCAGCCCGCGGTCATCGGCGAGTTCAGTCTCGTTGGGCCGAAGCTCCGCGAGACGCTGGCCTGGCTCGAGATCGATGTCTCGGCGTTGCCGGCCAACAAGCTCACGCGGCTCAGCATGAAGGGCAGGATGGCGTCGAATGCCGGCAACGTGCAGGTGAGCGACGCCGCCTTCGAGCTCGACGACCTCAAGGGCAGCGGCGGCATCGATGTCACCTTCGCTGCGCCGCTGTCGATCGTGACGCATGTCGAGCTCGACACGCTCGACCTCGATTCCTTCCTTGGCCCGGCGCCTGCCGCTCAAAGCGCGGCCGCGCCTGCGGCTTCGTCCGCGACTTTCGTCCCTGCGGTGCTCGGCCCCTCGATCGGGCTGAAGGCCAAGGTGGCCAAGCTGATCTGGCGCAAGGAGACGATCGGCGGCGTCGTCGTCGACCTCGCCCTGCGCGGCAGCACCTTGCGGCTGAACGACATCGCGGTGGCGAATCTCGCCGGTGCGCGGCTCGCGGTGCGCGGCACGGTGAGGCACTATTCGGCACCCCAGCCGCGCCCCGACATCGCCTTCAACTTCGAGGCGCCCGACATGGATCGCGTGCTGAAGCTCTTGGGCGCCACGCCGGCCGGGCTGGGGGCCGTGGCGGCAAGTGGCGGCGTGGCCGGCCGCCTCGAGCAGCTCAGCCTCCGCGAGTTCACGGTGAAGGGCATGGGTCAGAGCCTGCAGGCAAGCGGCGCCCTGGCGCTGGCCGGCGTGGCCGAGGGCATGCCCAAATCAGCGTCCTACAAGGGCAGCTTCGTGCTGAACGGCCAGGCGCTTGAGGGCTCGATCGATGCCAGCTTGACGGACCGGCCCAACATCACGGCCGACCTGCGCGCGACGGTGCTCGACCTCGACAAGATCGGCGGCGCCGGCGCCTCGCCGCGCGTGCCGGGGCGTGGCCAACCGGCCGCGGCGACCAAGCCGATCGATACGGCACCGCTCCGCAGCATCGACGGCAGCTTCAAGCTCACGGCCGGGACGCTGATCAGCCCGCCGCTGCGCCTGGGCGATGCCGACATCGCGGCGACGCTTGAGGACGGCGTGCTGACCGTCGCGCATTTCAAGGGCGCGCTCTATGGCGGCTCGCTCAGCCTGACGGGCGTGGTCAATGCCAGCCAGCCCGCGCTTTCCTACGACTTCAAGGGTGAGGCGAACGGCCTCTATCTCGGCGAGATGCTGCGCAGCACCGCGGGCACCAACCAGTTCGGCGGCAGCATCAAAGTCACGATCGACGGCCGGTTGAACGCCGGCGGACTTGCCCTCAGGGGGGCGGGGTCGACGCCGAGCCAGCTCAAGGCCTCGATGGCGGGCGGAGCGCAACTGAGCGGCCACATTTTCGCCGGAGCCGACCGGGCGCTGCAGATGCTGGGCTCGGCCGCGACCGGCGTGGTCGGCGGCGTGATCGACAATACGCTGGGCAACGTGCTGGGCATCGTCGGCCAGGGCAATTCGATTGGCGTCGGTAATACCCTGAACGCCGTCTCCCTGGTGCTGAACCGCTTCGTCAATCGCGACAACCCGATCTCGGGCCGGGTCGACATCGCGGGCGGCGTGCTGACCGACAGGTCGCTGGTCGTGCAAGGCGACCGCGCGACGGCCAACGTCGCCACCCGCACCAATCTCGCGAACGACACGACCGATACCACGGTCAACTTCGTGATCGGCGAGGACTCCTCGGCGCCCTACATCACCGTGACCGCGCGCGGGCCGCTTTCCTCGCCGTCATTGAACGTGACGCGCGGCACGGCCAAGGATCCGCCGGGCATGGTGAGCACCTTGCCGATCATCGGCAACCTTGTGCCCGGGCAGGGCGGTGGTTCAAAGTCTCCGTCCATCTTGCCCAACATCCCCCTGCCCAACATTCCAGGCCTGTTCGGCCGCTGAGGAGTTCTCTTGCTCGATCGTCTTTTGGCCGTGCTCAAGGCACGGTTCGGGTCCGCGCCCGCGCTTTCCGAAGCGCCGCGCGGCGTCGATGTCCTGGCCGACATGGCTGACCGCCGCGTCATGCGGCGCTATCTCGACAAGCCGGTCGACCCGGCGCTCCTGGAAACGCTCTGCGCGGTGGCGCTGTCGGCGCCCTCCAAGAGCGACCTGCAGCAAGCCGACATCGTGATCGTGTCGGACAAGGGCCAGCGCGAGAAGCTCGAGGCGCTGCTGCCCGATAATCCCTGGGTGAAGGTCGCCCCGGTGTTCCTGGTGTTCTGCGGCAACAACCGCCGCCACCGGCTGCTGTTCGAATGGCGCGGCCGGCCATTCGTGAACGATTATCTCGATCCCTTCTTCAATGCCGCGGTCGATACCGGCATCGTGCTCGCCACCTTCGTGGCGGCGGCGGACCGGGCGGGGTTGGGCAGCTGCCCGATCAGCGCCATCCGCAACCACGCCGCGGAGGTCTCCGACATTCTCAGCCTGCCGCAGCATGTTTTTCCGGTGGCGGCACTGGGTGTCGGCTGGCCGTCCTTCGAGGGCGTGATGAGCCCCAGGCTCGGCCTCGACGTCACGATCCACCGCGACCGCTACGACGAGCGCGCACTCAAGGACAAGATCGCGGCCTACGATGCGCGGCGAGAGGCGGTGCAGCCCTACAAAACCCAGCGTTACACCGACAAGTTCGGCCAGAGCGTCCCCTATGGCTGGTCGGAGGACAAGGCGCGGCAATATTCGGTGCCGGAGCGGGCCGATTTCGGCGCATTCGTGCGCGGCAAGGGCTTCAAACTCGACTGATCGTGCGCTTTTTCAGCTCGTCCAGAACATAGAGGCGGAGCGTACTGGAGAGATTTCCAGGCGCCGCCCGCGCATGGTCGATTTCGCCGACCAGGGCGTTCAGCGACAGGCCGCGCGCCTGGGCCATCGCCGAAAGCTCGGTCCAGAACGCGTCTTCCAGCGACACGGAGGTGCGATGGCCGTCGATGGTGACCGAGCGTTTGCGCATCGGCGGACTGTGGCAGCGGCAAGACGCCTCCTCAACCTGCCTTGCCGATGTCACAGGCCATGCGTATATACGCGCCCAACAACCCCTCCGGACGACAATATGGACATCCGCAACGTCGCGATCATCGCGCACGTCGATCATGGCAAGACCACCCTGGTTGATTGCCTGCTGAAGCAGAGCGGTACTTTCCGCGAGAACCAGCAGGTGGCCGAGCGCGCCATGGATTCGAACGACCTCGAGCGCGAGCGCGGCATCACCATCCTCGCCAAGGCGACCTCGGTCGTCTGGAAAGGCACGCGCGTCAACATCGTCGACACGCCGGGCCACGCCGATTTCGGCGGCGAGGTCGAGCGCATCCTCTCCATGGTCGATGGCGTGGTGCTGCTGGTCGACGCCGCCGAAGGCCCGCTGCCGCAGACCAAGTTCGTGCTCGGCAAGGCGTTGCGCCTGGGTTTGCGACCCATCGTGCTGATCAACAAGGTCGACCGCTCCGATGCGCGGCCCCACCAGGTGCACGACGAGGTGTTCGACCTGTTCTCCGCCCTCGAGGCCAACGACCAGCAGCTCGATTTCCCCACCCTGTTCGCGTCGGCCCGCCAGGGCTGGGCCGCGACCTCGCTGGAGGCCGAGCACAGGGACATGGAGCCGCTGTTCGACCTCATCCTGCGCCATGTGCCGGCGCCACACATCGAGGCCGACAAGCCGTTCCGCATGCTGGTGACGACGCTCGAGTCCGATCCTTTCCTCGGGCGCATCCTGACCGGCCGCATCCACTCCGGTTCGATCAAGCCCAACACCATCCTGAAATCGCTGAGCCGCGACGGCAGCGAGATCGAACAGACCCGCATCACCAAGGTGCTGGCCTTCCGCGGGCTGGAGCGCGTGGCGCTCGACATCGCCGAGGCCGGTGACATCGTGGCCGCGGCGGGCTTCAAGACCGCGACCGTGGCCGATACGATCTGCGACCAGTCCGTCGAATGGGCGCTGCCGGCCCAGCCGGTCGATCCGCCGACCCTCGCCATGACCTTCTCAGTCAACGACTCGCCGCTGGCCGGCACCGAAGGCGACAAGGTCACGACCCGCATGATCCGCGCGCGCCTGATGCGCGAGGGCGAGGGCAATGTCGCCATTCGCGTGTCCGACACCGAAAACGCCGATTCCTATGAAGTCGCCGGTCGCGGCGAGCTGCAGCTGGGCGTGCTGATCGAAACCATGCGCCGCGAGGGCTTCGAGCTCGCCGTCGGTCGCCCGCGCGTCCTCTTCCAGAACGATCCGGTCACCGGCCAGCGCCTCGAGCCGATCGAGGAAGTGGTGATCGACGTCGACGACGCCTACACCGGCGTCGTGGTCGAGCAGATTTCCGTCCGCAAGGGCGAATTGCAGGACATGCGGCCGTCGGGCGCCGGCAAGACCCGCCTGGTGTTCTACGCCCCCTCGCGCGGCCTGATCGGTTACCACGGCGAATTCCTGACCGACACGCGCGGCACCGGCGTCATGAACCGCATCTTCCACGAATACGGTCCCTATCGCGGCACGATCACCGGCCGGCGCAATGGCGCTTTGATCGCCAACGACGAGGGCACCGCGGTCGCCTACGCGCTGTGGAACCTCGAGGAACGCGGCCCGATGTTCATCGATCCCGGCGTGACGGTCTACAAGGGCATGCTGATCGGCGAGCACAGCCGCGGCAACGACCTCGACGTCAACGTGCTGAAGGGCAAGCAGCTCACCAACATCCGCGCCGCCGGCAAGGACGAGGCGGTGCGGCTCACGCCGCCGCGCCGTATGTCGCTCGAGCAGGCGATCGCCTATATTGAGGACGACGAACTCGTCGAAGTGACGCCGAAGTCGATCCGGCTGCGCAAGCGCTTCCTCAATCCGGAGGATCGCAAACGCGCCAAGAAACAGGCTGCCGCAGCGGCCGCGGAATAGGGACGAACCATTGAAAAGCCGGGACGCCAATTTCACCGACCGTCTGGAGACGGCCGCCAAGGCCAAGCAGGCCCAGCTCGCCAGAGCGCGGGCGAAAGACCCCACCAAGGATCCCGAATTCGCCGCCCGGCAGGAGGCGCGAGCTGCCGCCGCCTACGCCCGTGAGGAGCGCGAGTCCGATCGCCAGATCGCCAAGCTCGCCGAGCGCGAGAAGGAGGCGGCCGAACGCGATGCCCGCAAGGCCGAGCAGGTGGCCCTCGAGGCCGAGCGCGCCGGCCGCGTCACGCGCCAGAAGACGGTGAGTCTCGCCGAGCAGAAAGCGGCGCGCGATGCCCGCTACGCCGCGCGCAAGGCGCGCAAGAAGTAAATCCCGTCGCCTCGACCGGAGCGAAGCGGAGTGGAGAGGCCTTCTCTCCACGCCGAGCCGCTTTTGGTTGAAGCAAGGTCTCTCCACTCGGGCCTTCGGCCCTCGGTCGAGACGACGACTTACGGATTTCTGCCCGTCAGTGAGGCGCGCTGGCTGATCTCGATGTGATTGCCGTCGGGGTCGCAGACGAAGGCATACCGCACCGTGTCGCCCAGGATGCGTGGCGGGCCGCCCGAGGCGCCGCCCCGTTCCAGGATGCCGTCATATTCGGCGATGCAATCCCACACCTGCACCGTCATGTAGCGATAGCCGGGGCCGCGCCACTCCGGGCTGCGCTCCACCTTGCCTCTCTCGGCAACCACCACCAATGAATCGCCGCAGCGATAGCGGCCATCGCCGGCGCGCTCGAACTGAAGGACATGGGTCCAGAAGCGATCGTGCTCGGCGGGATCGTTGACCTTGAGCAGGATGGCGATGCTCTGGACGCCGCGTTGGCCCTTGGGGACCAGCGTGACCTTGTTGCCATCCGGATCGGCGAGTGCCTGGGGAGCGGCGATCCCGTCGCGCGCGATCTCGAGACCCACGATGCCCGAGGGCGCCGCCGCCGGCAGCGCGCCGCGCGAATGGTTCATTTTCAGGATCGAGCCGTTCATGTGGTGACGATGCTGCTGCATGCCGCCACCCAGCTTGCCCATATGGTCGTAGGGAAGGCCCACCGTCTGCTGCCAGAAGGCCAGCTGCTCGTCGCGCTTGGTCGAGAAAAGGCCGACGTCGAGGTGCTGTTTGGCGAGATTCATGGCGGGAGTGTATCGCGAAGCCCGGAACAGCCGGCAGGTTTTCGAAAAGTCACCTGAGCGAATCCCGGGAAAGCCTTGAATCTCCAGCTGGAATCGCAATTCCGCGGTCTTGTGCGTCTGGAAACAACTCATACAAACGCTGCCACGACTCCGCGCCGACTCGGTTGCTAGAACCGGCGCGGGTGAAGGGGTCGGCCGCTGGGGAGTGGCCGCCAATACTGTGGGAAGGAATACGATGATTCGCGCCATTGTCGGCATGGTAGCCGTGCTTGCGGGATTTGCCGTTCTCGAACGCTCGGTCGACGCCAGCACCGGTCAGGCCGGTTCATGCACGCCCACCGAGGCCTATGCGCTGCTGCCGCGCGGTGAGGCGGTGCCTGTTCGCACCGGCCCGACGCCGCAAGCGGCGGTGATCGGCACGCTGTCGGGCCGACGCGGCGGCACTGCGGATCTTGCCCGCGCGGTGGTGACCATCACCGGCAGCCAGAACGGCTGGGCGCGTATCGCGCTCACCACGGCACACGACTACAGCGCGGCTGGCACGGCGCGGCTCTATGGCTGGATTCCGGCCGACCTGCTGGCGGTCGATGCGCGGGTCGACGGCGTGATTACCGTCTACGACCAGCCCGGCATGATGGGCCGCGCCCTCACGACCATCGAAGGCGACGACATGAAGTTCCGCGTGCTGGGTTGCCGCAGCGACTGGCTGCAGGTGATCAACGCACGCCACGGCAATGTCTGGATCGACAAATGGTGCGCGCGCGAGGATGGCTGCCGCGGCTAGCAACAGGTTTCAGGGAGCGGCGATCGGTCTTCTGGGAATTCGATCGATCGTCGCAGGACAGCAGCCTGAACCCCGGCAGGGCAACCTGCCGGGGTTCTTGTGACGCTTCGCGTCAAAGCTTCAGCTCGCTGAAGAAATCGTTGCCCTTGTCGTCAGTGACGATGAAGGCCGGGAAGTTCTCGACCTGGATGCGCCAGATCGCTTCCATGCCGAGCTCGGGGTATTCCAGCACCTCGACCTTCCGGATGCAGTTCTTGGCGAGGATGGCGGCCGGCCCGCCGATCGAGCCGAGATAAAAGCCCTTGTGCTTCTTGCAGGCGTCGACGACCTGCTTGCT
>Ga0308309_10001131_pt1 | contig 15906 bp, 17 predicted proteins | sample HubBroMetageWFT5_FD_192491 | JGI IMG/M metagenome (GOLD analysis project Ga0308309, IMG submission 192491) | Warmed and freeze-thawed soil microbial communities from the Hubbard Brook experimental Forest, New Hampshire - Hubbard Brook CCASE Soil... | ecosystem: Environmental > Terrestrial >...
AGCTCGGTGCAGACTTTCATCACGCCCTGTACCACGAGGGACGTGGCGCTCGGCTGTTCAGCGGTTAGTGTGGATGCGATCACTAGTTGAGTAATTTTGTCGCCTAAGGACGTGGCCTGCAGGCTGGCGTCCAGCTGGCCGTTGGTAAAGCAGATCTTGTGCTGTTTGTCGTCGCTCTTGGTGACCGTGATGCCGGGGTGCGTTTTCAGTGAATTTAGCGCTGTCGAATAAACCTTGTCGGCTTTGGCCTCGAGGACAACCGTGGCTACGTCATAACCCGGACCGTTGGCGGGTTTGTGACTCATCTGCTGTATTTTGCCCGACGCTGCCCGCGCCACCATCACCCACTGCGCCGACGCCGAGGTTGCAACCAGCAGCAACGCCAGGCGAACTAATTTACAAAACTGCCTTGTTCGGATAATCATTTCTACGTCTCCTAAGTAGCGGCCAGAAAATCATGGGATCATGCCGCATTCGAACATCTTGTTGACGATCGGGCCGGCGATCCGGTTGAGAAAGTGTTGCCGCATTGGCGGATTCTGTTTGAGGAAGTCAATGATACACCCGCTTGGCAAGGCCTGAAAGCTGAGGATTCTCACCGTTTGCGTGAACTTGCAATTCATTTCCGAGCCAACTTCTGTAACCAGGCCATTACGCTCAAAACCCCTCAATGAGCGTAATGGGGATGTAACGCCAACCATCCGGCTTCACACCGACCGATCTCAATGCGGCGCCACAACGTTCTCGCAGAGTGAAACGGTTTTCGCATGAAATGCCTCAAATGGAAACTTTGGTACGTCGAAGCGCCTTTTTTTCGCGCTCTCGATGGCAGCTTCTTTGTAAGCCTCGGGGCCACGGATGTAAGTTACCTCTCTCGGCTTTCCGTCTGCGCCAGCGACAATTGAGAGGACAACCATCCGCTGTACAAGAGCGGGATCAACGATGGCATTGCTCACCTCTATTTGGTCCTCGGTAAGATAGTGCGCCTCTGGAGCAGGCTGAGCTGTTTCGGCCGTCGATTTCCCGTTGCGGAATTCATCGAATGTGACTTCGTGCAGCATTCCCAAATAGCGGAAGGCTCCCTCCGAGTACACGAAGAATGGCAATGTCGTCTGCTTGCTCTCGCTGTAAATCCACAACGCGTATACGGGCTCGTGACGCTTTACGGGGCCGGGCAGCCCCGAGGACACCATTGGCGTTGTCGTAAGTCCGCCAAGTAGGTTCCGGTCCGGGACTATACGTACTGGGCCGGAGCACTCCTCCGAGATGTTGGCTGCCTCGAAATTGGTCAACCCCTCAACGATGAGATCTTGCAGGGTAAGCGCGAAGGAGGACGGAATGTCCCTTGCGACGCGCTGGTACCTAGATGCGAAGCGCGGGCCCATACAATCATTCGCACCCGGATTCTGTTCCCCGCAATGGTCATCGCCGAATTCGGCGACGAACCAATGCTGGGCATCCGGGAGCACCAGCGACTGCAAGTATGGCGCGAGCATCTTGCTATCGCCTTTTTTCTGCAAGGCGATCATGTCGCTCATCAGTTCTTCCAAACCCGCTGCTGTGTTCGGATATGGGGGAACGTCAGGCGCGTTCCCAGCTGTTTGTCCCCCAGCCGACGCAATTTCGAGACATATAGTTCCGAGCACTGTCAGAGAAACGGCACGAAGCGTCGCGATCTTCATAGCTCCAAACTTTATCCCGAGCACACCCAACCTGTCCAAGACAAGTGACGAAATCAGGCCATAGCGCTCAAAACCCCTCAATGAGCGTAATCGCGATGTTTCGCCAACCATCATGGACTGACCGCTGGCTCGTCGGTTCATCCGCAGATGAGATAATGGGTTTTGGGTTGGCCGATCACTTCTGCAAGTACACCTGAATGCCGCCCGCGCCGGGGAGAGTAACGAAGTCCAGCAGGCCGTCCGAGTTGAAGTCTCCTGGTACGATTACCAAGTCTTCGATGTTGTCGGGAAGTGTTACCGCCGTCTCCCGTCGAAACGTACCGTCGCCGTTTCCTTTCAAAATAGCAAAAAATCGGTGAATCGGAGGCGTTGTAAAGTACCAGACGATGAAGTCGGTGTTGCCGTCCGAATTGAAGTCACCTACGGTAAACGCCCATGTGCTGTAGTTCGTGCCCGCACGGTAATATACCGGCTTTTTGAAGGTGCCATCGCCATTGCCTAACACAACTCCGATCTGTGCGTATGCGAGAGAGCAATAGGCCAGATCCATTTTCCCATCGCCGTTGAAATCGTTGACCACGAACGGCACTCCGTACCCGCAGCCCAAACCTGTCTCTTTCGGTCGTCTTTGCACGATGGTCCGAGGGCTCTGAAACGTTCCATCGCCGTTGCCTATCAGAATCTGCAGACCATCGGTGGTGGTATCCACTACCAAGTCCAGTTTTCCGTCGCCATTAAAGTCCGCAACCACAGGACTGAAAGCGTTGGGAAGATCATAGGTTTCCCCCTTCCGGAAGGTTCCATCCCCGTTCCCCAAGAAGATGTACACGGCGGAATTTCCGGCGACAGCGGCTGCGAAGTCGAGCTTTCCGTCGCCATCGAAATCGCCGACGACCAGGTTCGGACACGTCTGAAACGTTCCATACTTCCCACTGGTTCGGAAGGTACCATCCCCATTGGCCAATCTCACTTCGACGCTCGCCGGATTCGGGTATACCCCGGCGGCAAAGATGTAGTCCAGTTCGCCGTCGTTGTTGAAGTCGCCAACGGCAAGCGTCTGCGGGTAGTCGCAGACGCCGTTGTAATATTGACGGCCGACCACCTTTTGCTTGAACGTACCGTCACCCTTGCCCGTGAACAAATAAACCTTGCCGCTTCCCGCGCCTCCAAGCAGGTCAAGCGAGCTTGCGCTGTGGAACGGCGCTGAAGTAAGGAACAGCAGAGGGTCATATCCCAGAAAATTAGTGTGCGGTGGGCCGGGAATTATGGTCTTGGTCGGAGTGTGCACTTCCACAATGGCGTAGCTGGAACTAGAAGGGCCCCCGCCCGGAGCCGGGTTGGTGACCGTGATGTACCCCGCCGTCGGCTTAGCCACGTCGGAGGCCAGGATCTTGGTTTGCAGTTCTCGCGCGGAAACAAAAGTTGTGGAACGCGGGCTGCGGTTCCAATTCACTATCGCTCCAGAGACGAAGTTCGCACCATACACGGTGAGCACGAAGTCGGCGTGACCTGGAACCACCGCCTGTGGATGTACTGGCCCGGTCACCGTCGGCACAGGGTTAGCAGCGTAAGCAGCACTCCCAAGCAGAAAAGCGACAGCGGCAATGCCGAGAATGTAAGTCACGCGCCGGTCAGATTTTTCCCTCATGAGTCAACTCCGAATATTCAGGACGAGAACGTCAGTCAAGCTAGAGGCGATTCCTGGCGCGGGGAAAGTCGAACCAGGCTCTGCGTCCATGCCCGATTGAGCGCTGACATTCTATCTCCCAAACGCAGCGAATGGAAGGTAAGTGATGTAACCAGGCCATTTCGCTCATTGAGGGGGTTTTGAGCGTAATTGATTCCATGACAATGTCGGCTCCCACGCTCGAGTAGAGTTGGTGGTGCTGAATCCAACCAACCGGCTCGGGAGAGTCGGAGTAGGGATCATGATTGCTCATAACCCCCTCCACGGATCCGGACAGGCGGCTTTCCCGCATCCGGCTCTTACCTTAGGTGACAACGCCCATGCGGCGGAGAGGATAAGGATGGTAGATGCGAACCGGAGGCAGCCAGCGGACGATGAGTCGATGCATCCGATCCCAAGGGATACGGCTGGTCTGGCTACGACGCAAAAGTGCGCGGTGCCAGAGCCGTCCTACTTGGAGTCGAAACAGATGCAGCGCGTGGTCGTTCATTGGCACGCCGTAATAGCGATTGTGCCCAGCAACTACGGATCGCAGCCACTGGCCTACTTCGGGGATGGGATGGTGCATGCGTCGCCGGAGTTCGACCTTCACCTCGTTCAGCTTCGCCTGCAGCCGTTGGCGAATCGTTTGCCGCAGCACCGTAAACTGTCCATTGCTCCTTTTCTTCCCGCAGATGTGCGTGAAGCCGAGGAAGTTGAACGTTTCCGGCCTCCCTTCTCCGCGTTGCTTTCGGTTCTTGACCGCGAATGGTCCGAACTCCAGTAAGCGCGTTTTCTCAGGGTGCAGTTCAAGGTCGAACTTCAGCATGCGTTCTGTCAGCTCTCTCCAAAACTGCTGGGCATCAGATTTATCCTGGAATCCAACTACGATGTCGTCGGCAAACCTCACCACGATGACATCACCGCGTGCATGTTTTCGACGCCACGCTTGGACCCACAGGTCAAACACGTAGTGGAGATAAACGTTGGCCAGCAGCGGCGATGCACTACCACCCTGGGGCGTTCCTTCTTCCACCCATATCCGCTTCCCTTCCTCCAACACCCCGGCCTTCATCCATTTCTGGATGAGCCGCACAACGCGTCGGTCCGCGATTCGATGCTCGATGAACTTCACCAGCCATTCGTGCGATATTTTGTCGAAAAAGCTGCGAATGTCCACATCAAGCACCCAGCTCACTTTCCTCGTCAGTAGTCCCGTGTAGAGCGCATCCAGAGCCTGATGCTGGCTGCGCCCAGACCGGAATCCATACGAGAAACCAAGAAAGTCGGTCTCGTAGATAGCGTTCAGCACCTCGACCGTCGCACGCTGGACGATCTTGTCTTCCAGCGCCGTGACTCCTAGCGGCCTTTGCCGCCCGTCGGTCTTGGGAATGAACACTCTACGCACCGGCTGCGCTCGGTACGCTCCTCGCTTCAGCCTATGGGAGAGGTCCTGGAGGTTCACCTCCACTGCCTCGCCGTAGTGCTGCCACCTCTCTCCGTCCACACCGGGCGCGGCTTCCTTCTTAAGACCGAGGTACGCCATGCGTAGCGTTTCCGGGTTGTAGATGTGGTGTAAGAGCGCTGTGAACCGTATCTTCTTATCGTTCTTTGCTGCCTGACGTACCCGCTCCAGCGCACTGGGCGCGCCGCTCCGGCTCGGTGTCCGGGACGCGTTTTGCTGAGGCGGGTTCCCTTTGGTCAGACCTCTTCCCTCCATCTCCTCCGCCTTCGGTTGTCCGTTCTTGTTCGAAGACTTCACGGGTACTACAGGTCTGTCCGACTTCCCCAGTTCGTTCATCGTCGGCGACGTGCTTAGACTTCCCGACGCGTCCCGGTCATGTTGCCCCGGGCGAACAGGGGATCTCCCGGTTCCCATGCGAGGTGTCTCTGTACGTGCACGGGGTCTTTGACCGCGCGGGACCCCGACACACCTCGCGATATCGGTGTGCCGAATGCGGCCTTCCGCTTCTCCTTACAGCGTCGGCGTCCCGGAGTAAGTTCTTACGCGGCTGGATACCTGGCCCATATGTTCCCCTGTCAACGCTTCGACGCCTCCCTTACGAGTGGCTCCGCATGACTCGGGGCCGATGTGGCTCGCTATTCCTTCATCGTGTGACTTTTCATTCACTACACCTCACCGGTTTTGCCGGCGCACAAGGAGCCGAACATGATCATTATAGGAGCAGACTACCACCCGGGCTTTCAGCAGATTGCGTTTGTGGATACCGACACTGGGGAGTTCCAGGAACGGCGACTGCAACACCGTGAGGAAGCGGAAAAGTTTTATCGCGATCTCGCCGCCCAGGGAATGCAGGTGCATGTGGGGATGGAAGCCAGTGGACAGGCGCGCTGGTTTGAGCGGTTGCTCTCGGAGGTGCACTTCGAGCTGTGGATCGGAGATGCCGCGGAGATCCGGGCGAAGCGAGTACGCAAGCAGAAGACGGATCGCCAAGATGCGCAGTTGATTCTGCAGTTGATGCTGGAAGATCGTTTTCCGAAGATCTGGGTACCGAGTTGGGAGAACCGGGATCTGCGGCAACTGCTATGGCACCGGCACCGCATGGTGCAGGCGCGCACGCGAATCATGAACCAGTTGCAAGCCGTGGCCCTCAATGAGGGTCTGCGCTGTAAGAAGAGGTTGTGGCGCAAACACGGACGGCAGCAACTGGAGTCCTTCCGCCTGGCTCCGTGGGCCAGCCGGCGACGACGCGATCTGCTGGAGTTGCTGGATGGGCTGAACCCGACGATCGCGGAACTGAGTCGAGCGATTGAGCAAGAGGCGGAGAAGTTTCCCGAGGCACGATGTTTGATGACCCATCCTGGAGTGGGTGCGCTGACCGCATTAGCTTTCGTGCTGATCATCGGGAGAGCGGATCGGTTTCAGTGCGGAAAGCAGATCGCGAGCTATCTCGGACTGGTGCCCTTGGAAGATTCCAGTGGGAACCGGCGACGGCTAGGGCACATCACCAAACAGGGGAGTTCGATGTTGCGCTTCTTGTTGGTGGAAGCTGCCCAAGTTACGGCACGAAGCATTCCGGAATGGCGCAGCAAGTATTTCCACCTGGCCATGCGACGAGGAAGGAAGATCGCCAAGGTGGCGATGGCGCGGCGCCTGGCGATTGCTCTGTATTGGATGTGGCGCAAGGGGTGGGATTACGAGCGAGTGAAAAAGTTCGGTTCGCACGCGGGCCAGCTCGAAACAGGCCGTGGTGTGCAGTCCAACACCGAGTAATTGATTGGGCAGCCCGCTCCTCTTTACTGAGGAGTTCGAACTAGTAATCATGATCGAAGTTGCGACCGAAGAGATGCATGGGTCGGACCGAGTGTCCTGACCTGAACGGATTACGAGCGAGCCTACGGTTGGAAAAGGCAACACCATCTATGAGAGCGAAATGGCGCTCTTCTTTGAGTGCATACAGTAGTGCGCTCAAAAAGTTCTTGACACGGGCCGACATTGTCAGACAAGCCAAGGAGAAAACCGATAAAGCTGCTTACCAGGCTGGATACCGAAATGATCTGGGTCGGTGCCATTGTCGCTTGCATAATCGCACCTCGCAGTCAGTATCTGTCATCTTCAAAGATATCTTGCACCGTTTCTTCTGATTTATTTTAACCTTTCGCAGCCCTACTGGTAGCGCCAGGACGGTCACGAGGTAATTTATCTCTGAAGATTGTAGGCAAAATAGTGCTGAAGAGTTTAGTTTTTGGTGACCTCATTCCAGCGGCTGACTTCTAACTCGATAAAAATACATTATCGCGTTTACCTTACAAGCGCTTACTCACATCTGCTGAAGATAGGAACATAAATTCTGGTATCACAGGTATTTCCCGAGCCGGGCATGGCAAACTCAGTCCGACTCCGTCAGAAGATATCGAATTCGATGTCTCATACAACATTGAGCTGGAGTTTGCGGACGGACTGGACTGGAGTAACCCGCCACCCGCGAAAGAGGTTCGCACCGCGATAAGCGTGAAGCCATTTTTCGATGAAAGTTACCTGCCTGATGGCGCGTACGAGCTCCGGGCAGAGAAAGCGATCTGGCAGATGCACAGGCGCGCGGGAACGTGGGAGTTGTCAGAGGACAGCCTGCGCAACATTATAGGACCGAGATTGCGGTTCGTGTCTCCAGAAGAGGCAGAAGCCCTGAGCGCCTCCAAGCGTTAATGTCAGTCATGATTTCGGGACTATCGGGTTATCTGTAGTCTTCAGAATTATTTTGCCCAAATCTTCAGAGATAAATTGCCCCGTGATGGCACTGCGCCGCCAGCAGCCTTGCGAAGAAACACTGGCGGTGCAAAATATCGAAGAAGAAACAGGACAAGATATCTTTGAAGATCACAAGATGCGGGATTTTTCCCGCCGCTCCCCTTTCGGATTGATGTGTCTGATAAATTCTGTTATCGGACAGATCCGCAATCTGACGCATCATGAATGTTCAGATGCATCTCTTATGTCCACGTTCGAGCCGCAACGGAGCATCTAAATCGGCGAGAACGCATCGGCAAGTGCTTATCCGGTTTGCCGATGGCGAAGGCGGCATCTCATCGTAAGTACGGTGTCGTCCGCCTTTCATGGCAGACGCGTAGCCATTGGGGGCCGCTACAAAATACCTGCGCTCACGCGAACTGGTAGGTAAGCTATTGACATTCCCGCCATAACCGCCTAAGGTGTGGCTGTTCGGCGAGAGAAGGATGAAGCGCGTTCGCTTCTCATCCGAGGGGGCTTTTACTCGCTGACCTTTCCCCAGTTACACGGCATATTTATGCGACAAAACGAGGCGCAGGTCTCCGTGTGCGTCCGTTCCGGCTTTGAGAGGAGCCCTATGCTTAGGCGGATTCTTTCCATTGTTCTAATCACTGTCTACACATGGCCGCCACTTTCGGCAGGTCAATCAGGATCGGCCGCCGCAGCTGCCGCAGGCGCAAGCCTGGCCGCATCGGCAAGTCAATCAGGAGCTTCAACATCGGCGAATGCAGCCTCGGCTCCAGGTGGGGCAAGCTCGGCTCCTATCGAAGTTCAGATTATGGTGTACGGTGGCCTGAAACAGATTGCGAGACACATCGCTGACGATACCGCCACTGCGCTTAGAGAAGGCAAACTAACGCAAGCAGTGTTTAGTGACGCTACCACGATCGCAGACAAAGCGCTTCTCGACGTCTCAGAAAGTGGGTGGAAGTGCACAGAGGAAACGGTCGGGTCTGTGCTTTTGCAGGACAGCACCTCCTCGGCCCAGATTGCCCTCTATAAAACATTCGACTCATATTCCACAACTCTATCTGGGTATTACAAGAAGTTGATCGCTATCCTTTCAGGCGCAAGGAACGAGGAGGCCGCCAAACGTAAGGCTGAGCTTGAAGATCTCCAGGAGCGACTTAAAGCTACGCAAGATAAGCTGCAAGCTCTGCAGAACCAGTTGAAAAATCAGTCGCAGGGGCGAGCACCGCAGATCAAACCCAATGCCTTGCAACCAGCACTTGGAGTATTGGGAGAGACGCAGCAAAACCTGGCGGCCATGAGTAGCAATGTCGGAGCGCTGGCGGCGGAGACGGCGGCGGAAACCGCGACAGCAACTACGCCCGGGCCAGGCGGGGGTGGGAGCGGCGGAGGCGGCTCCGGCCAACCGCTTTCACTGCAGTATTTGTCGGGTATCGGAGGAGAGCTTACAGCCGCAAAATCGAACATGAGCTATGCATCATCAAGTGTTCAGGCATTGAGTCAAGCGCTGACCACAGAATTGGGAAAAGACCTTTGCCATGACAAGATACAGTTGCGCACTGCTACAACGACTCTGAACCTCGATGATGCTGCGGCAGAAATCGCCCAGAAATGGGAGACCCTCCAGGAAGAAAGCGGGCATCTGACACGTCTCCTCGCGTGGCTGCAGAGGCCCGTCAAAGATACAAGCGGGAACGACACGTCAAAACCGGTGCCAGATTCACAACAGTTAATAGCAACCTCGGACGGGGTTGCCCTGGGTTCTTCGCTCAGCAATGCAATGACTGCGCTCCAGACCTGGATGACTGGGAGCGATCAGATGGGCGGCATTATCCTTACTGACATTCTCAAAGGTGCGCAGCTATCGAAGGATTTCAACGAGAAGAAATTTCCTGCGTTGCAGGTCTCCATAGACGCTGCGGGCGGAAATACGCGGACCAACAGCTTTCCATTGTTTAATTTCTTTTATCTCCCAAAACCTTCGTTCAACGCTGGAGTTGTTGTGACCTATGAGTTACGGGACGAGGCCAATAATTTTCTGGCTGGTGATACCAAGAAAGTTATCTACGCATATAGTAAGTGGAAGCCTGAAGCTTTTTGCATGGACGAGACCGTCGATACGGTTGATCTCGACAGTGGAAGGCAGCCAGCGACCAAGCACGATAAATGCCGCACCGACCCGAATGCAAAAGCTCAGCAAGCGAGCCAACCAACGAATGGAACCAAGCCTTAAGTCGGCGTAGGGTCACGTCCTGAGAAGGTAATGCTTCCCGTTCGGATCGTTCATCTCATCAAGGCCAGAAGCGCGCACTCGGCGGAATCTCTTTGGAGAGCACTCACGAGACGCCGCCGGGCGACGACGCCTTAGACTTTTGGATTCTGGCCTCCGAAACCCTCGTTAACCTATCGCCGTGGCCTGGTCAGGGTGAAGCCGTGTTGACTAAGGTGGGACGCTTTTCCACAGAGGATCTCGTTTGTGTAGAAAATTGAGGTAACCTGAAGTTGCTCTTGGTGATATGCAACGACTCAGAGATCGAGAAGTTAACGCAGGAGGAAGCGGAAGTCTACCTGACAGCGCTTCTGGAATCCGATGACGACAGACCCCGAAACGACGAACGTTCTACGATCTCCAGAGAAGAGGAAGCGCGGCGGCATCCGCCCTCCGTCCATCCTGGTGAATGAGGGCGACTGGGAAGCCTTTGATGCTATGTGTTTTGCCCAGGCGACGCTGCAAGAAATCGCGTCTTTCTATCGTGTTTCGACGCGCACCATCGAGCGTGCAGTGCGTCGTGTACACAAGACCACCTTTGTCGCGTACTACTCGCAAAAGCGTTCAGGCGGAAATGTTTCGCTGCGTCGCAAGCAGATGGAACTTGCGTTGCAGGGCAATGTGACGATGCTGATCTGGCTCGGCAAGCAGTATCTGGGCCAGGCGGATAAGCAAACGGTCTCAGGCGACTTCCATCACGAGCACGATCATGAAGTTGAGTTCGAATCCCTTTCAGACGACGAACTTAGAAAAGAACTTGAGTCAGTCCAGCGAGAGCTTGCCGATACTCAGAAAGCGCTTGATGCTGCGCTCGAGGGCGACGGCCTCGAAGAAGAAGCTACTGGCCAAGAGTCGGGAATTGACCGCGAACGCTCTCGTGACGGGATTCGCGGCGCGGGAAATGATGCGGACGCAAACGGCCATTACACTAACTGAGAATTAGCCCCTCGCGCGGTCGTACCCGGCAGACGTTCCAAAATCCCCTCGACAACGAGCAGTGCAAGTGATTGTTTCTAGGCCGTCGGAAACTGCAGTCCGGCGCGTTCAACAAACACTAGATTTCGGAACGAATCCACTGAAGAGTAACCTCTGATGCGACGATGCATTCAACGCTTCAGCGAATCGTCATCGGCTAACAGCTACAAGGCACCAATTCATCCCTGCGCTTGGTGCGTGAGCCAAGGCTACTACGTGGCAATGACAATTTCCAGTCGTGGTTATTGACCGGGGTAGTGCGTGACCTCCGCGTGAAACCACGCAGAATCCTCTGCCGGGGCGCTAAACAGCGCGGGCGTTGACAAAGGAACGGTATTATTCGTCATGGTCAGAATGTAACTACCTCCGGTAGCCGGGGCAGAAGGTCTGTATACCAGACGCCCGCCGGTGGCGTTCGACTTGAAATTCCCGCCCAGCATTCTCCAAGGGTTTTCGTAGAAAGGGGTCAGCTTGGTCAACGCGCCGTTGATGCTGGGCCGCTCGACTATCCACTCAATGGAATTGCCGACCGGCTGTGTGCCTGCCGGAGGGGTCATGGTGAAATGCGCGGATTTCTTGGTGCTGAAATTGAAGATCGTAAGTTCAGGCGGAGGAGTGGAGTTATTGCTCCACTGCGCCATCACGAAAAGGAGGTCGCCCGGCGTCGCCCCCAGATTCGAAACCGCGATTGAAGGATTCGGAAACCATTCGATCCATACGTAGCTCAACGCCCTTCCCGCCACGCAATCGACATCGGTTTCCGTGCCGGTCTGCAGAACATCGTTCGAATTGAAGCCGTCCAGTCCCACCCAGTTGGCGGAATGGAAGATATCGGGGACAGTGCAGTCCATCGCCTTTGGCACGACGAACCAACCCCAGACACCGCCCTGCACGCCGAAAATGTTCGCCCGGTCTTCCACGGCGAACCCGCTCCAATTCTGACTCGTCGCCGGCGTCGGACCCGCGCCAGTAGATTTTCCGACAGACAATTGTTTGACGATTCCGTGATAGACGTCCGTCTGCTTGAGCTGAGGGATGATGCGGTGGCGGGCAGCGTCCACGAGTACCTCCCAGACGGCGAACGCATCAGGAGATTTTTCCTTGTCTGGCTTCGGAGAGAGCCCATAGCGGGCCAGCTCATCTTCGGGGGCTTTGCCGGGATCGAAACCCTCCGGAAGAGGCGTGAATGCGCGCACGTTCGCAATGCCGGTGTCTACGGTCGCGAGGCTTTGGATTGCCTGCGCCGTACTTTGAAGACAATTCGTTGAGCACATTATCAAAGGGTAGATAAGTATGATCGATAACCTGCGCATGTTGTTCTCCTGTCTTCGCGATATCGAGCGTAATATAGCACTCAACCCCCTCACGGCATTCAAGATGAACGCACGCGTCGTCCGAGCCTGCCGGGCTGCGCAAGAATCTTCCCCGGCTATTCGGCGCCGTTTTTCCGACGTTCCGTTCCCACCTGCAGTCTGTTACCAGTGGCGACGGTGGATCTTCCTAAGAGGCCATCGCAAAACCCACTGTAGCCATCGATGCCGGCAGCGAACCTATGTTCAACGGCAGGCTACAGAAACCAGTTTTTACTACGGAGCATGAATGACCTTTCCCGTGGGCCGAATCAGTGCGGCCTGTTGGCTTGTTTGCTATTGACGGAAAACGACGGGGACAGACGGTCTGGTCCGCGTCCTGATTCGCCCTGGCTTTCGCGAACTCTCTTAGGGAAATCGGAACATTGAGGGGGACCCAAGAGTTTGCCTTACACCAGGAACATTGCTCATCCGCCAGAGCACTCACGATGGGGTTGAAGGCTGGAATCTCCGAGTCACGAGGTCAGGCAGTTGTTCTTCCAGTCTCCGCGCCAGCCAGGCTTGCAGTTCGGAGCTAAGGTCGGAAGGTAAGGACAAGAATGACAAGCCGGATTGCCCTCCGTCGTTAGTCCAGCACACCTTGCACTCCGCTGTAATAGCGAGTTGAGGGTTCGTCAGCGTGAACTGCACGGTCACCTCAGCGCCGGGCCCCAGCGAAGTTGATCCGCTGAATGCTACGCCGCGTTCGCTGACGTTCACCGTTTCTCCGAAGATTTCTAATTCCCCTTTCTTGCTGGCGGCTGCCGGAACGGAAATGGGATAACGGAAGTAGCGACGGCGCTCTCGCACAATCATTCCGTATGCGGCTTGGAGAGTATGCCGGAGCGATTCGAAAGTCAGAGGTCTCTCGAGCGCAAAACTTGAACCCGCTTTCAGGGCATATGCGGTCTCGACGCTGCTCCCCGTGATTGCGAATGCGACCGCAGTTCGGTTCGAGGCTGAACCACGTAGTTGTTCGAGGAAAAGTGTCGCTTGATCACCGAGCGAAAAATCAATGACGGCGACTTCAAGTTTGCTATGATTCACCCGGTCCATCGCATCCGAGACTTTGTTGCAAACCTCGACGGATAACGCCAGTTCCTGCATAGCCTCGGCAATCTGCCGTGTAGCCACCGCGTCTTCGGAGACGATGAGAGCGGTGCCAATGACGCTGCCTGTAGAGGTCTCGTTCATTAAGGCTCCTTCGTTAGGCGGACTTGCGTCCGTCCGACTCGTGATCTTTTTCTGTTTGGGAAGTGTTGTAAGCCGAAGCTTTCAGCAAGCGATTGAGTTTGCGAATCTGGTCAGCGTGCAGGATTGCGCTGGCTAGCGATCCAACACCAGCACCGAGCCCGAAGAGCCCCAGGGCGATCCATGGGTTCATGGCACACGTCTCCTGTATAGTTTTCGTCTGGCATGAGTCCCCCTCCCTGCCAAGAAAACGCCATGACACGCCTCAAGCCCGAATCTGCCGTCAATTAAGATGCTACTCGGGTTCTGCCGAGGCGTACGCGAGCCCTTGCTGTTTTACGAAATGCGAACAAGACCCGAGCATCCTGGTGAGGTGTTCTCCTTCCACCACTCCTTTTTCAACACCCCCTCACCATTACACTCACGACCCAGATCTGAGTCGAAACGCCATCGATGGTAATCGATTCCGCGTTCCGGAGAGGAGAAATACGTATGGTTCGATCTTTTGTATCCTTCAGGTTCTCTTAAGGTTACGTGTGTGACAATCAATGCGGTTGCGCGACGGGTGGACAGCGCAGGTCCGTTATATATGTGTACCCGAATCGCGTGGTGATCCGGTTGTCCAGGGGGGAAATCCATGAGAGTTCTGTGTTGTTGCGTTCTTGCTCTCGCATTGGGTGCGGTGGGTGTGGCGAGTGCCGTGGGACAGGAAAAGAAAATCAAACGCTCCGATCTTCCGTCAGCGGTGGAAAAGACGGTGGCGGCGCAAAGTCAGGGGGCGACAATTCGCGGGTTCTCCCAAGAGAAAGAGAAGGGCCAAATTTATTACGAGGCTGAGCTACTAGTCGATGGCCACAGCAAAGATTTGATGATAGATGCTGAGGGTGCAATCGTCGAGGTGGAAGAGCAGGTCGCAATCGACTCTTTGCCTGCGGCGGTGAAGAACGGACTACAGAGCAAAGCCGGCAGTGGAAAGCTCACGAAGGTGGAGTCACTCACGAAGCACGACAAGTTGGTGGCTTACGAGGCTCAAGTTCTGACGGGCGGCAAGAAGTCGGAAGTTCAGGTAGGACCGGACGGCAAACCGCTCGACCATGAAGAATAGAAGTCGGTGCGAAGTGTTAAGTGCAAGACCTGGGTCCCAAGGTCCCGAGTACTGGACAAGGATATCCGTTCAAAGTCATAGGCGATACACCCACGTTCAGTATTTCCTGCAATTCTTGACTCTGTCGTCTTGGCACCACACGTGTGATAGCCGCCACCGGAGAGGACGTCCGGCAAACAATACAATCCACTCTGTAATCGAACTGTCATCATGAAATTCGTGACTTGGGATCGTAGTGTTCCTACCAGCGCTTCGCTCGCAGTACTGTGCTCCGTTCTGCTGTTCGTCACCTACACCTTTCATGCGGCGACGCTTGCCGCCCAGTCTTCACCCGATCAAGTCGATAGCCCGACCACACAGCAAAAGCAAGAGCGGAAACTCGCGACCCAAACAAAGACCATAACCGGTTGCCTGCAAAAAGGCTACGAGCCGGACGAGTTTTCAATTACAGGCGACGATGGCAAAGTCTGGGGTCTGCGTAGCAGCGCCGTTAAGCTTAACGGGCACCTCGGGCAAAAGGTGACTGTCAGTGGCCTCATCACCCACGAATCGAAGGCGGGAGAAATGAAAAAGGGGACGACGGAGAGGGCACCCGGCACCGAGGAGTCCGGCAATCTTCGTGTTGCGAGCTTGAAGATGGTCAGCAAGACCTGCGGAAAGTAGCGCCACACGAATGGTGCTTTGGGGTCAACCGATGACGATCGTGCTAAAATTCGTCGTCTCGATTGGGTTCGGCATCGCAGTTTATATCGCTTGGATAGCTTTATGGGTGCTCGCGCTCCGTGCGTTCGGAATCCCAGTCTTCAAGCGTACCCCAGAAGAAACCGGCACTAGAACGCGGCGCATTCTTCAAATGGGCAAATTGCGATACATCCTCATCTTCGGGGTTCTTGGCAATGGATTCGCGTTCGGACTGGGGATTGGCGTTGCTACCATGACGGCGCATCATTCTGCCAATTGGGGTAGGGCGGCAGCGATATTCGGGGCCGTGTCACTGCTAGGTGGGTGTTTCCATGGCGTGAGGACTTGGAATCACCTCTTCCATACGGAAGTTTCATTCCCGCCTCTTTGATCCGCCGCCGAAGTACGCCAGTCCATCGACATCTCTTTGACCTACTTACGGGAGCCCACACGGTCAACTGATGAAATCGGTCCCACGGCAAACACCGGCTCCTAAGGTCCAACTCATCGCGTTCTTAGGCGCTAGGCACGTGAAGCTAAGCTACTTCACGCTGCGGCGCCTTCTTTGTTTGGGGACGGGGAATGTCTTTGTGTACGTGCACGCTTCCATCCAAGGACATACCATCTCCGATGGCGATGCGAGGTGTATAGACGTCACCTACAACGATGGCTGATTTCTTCAACTCAGCGCGCTCGGGGCCGTACAGGTCTCCTTCTACTCGGCCTTGCACCACGATGCTACGAGCTTGCAAATTGGCGCGAACACGTC